>Ga0247810_10000080_pt1 | contig 161981 bp, 132 predicted proteins | sample UWRJL119311C1_FD_179918 | JGI IMG/M metagenome (GOLD analysis project Ga0247810, IMG submission 179918) | Plant litter microbial communities from Arlington Agricultural Research Station in Wisconsin, United States - UWRJ-L119-311C-1 | ecosystem: Environmental > Terrestrial > Plant litter >...
GCTCCCTTTCCCTTTCTTTCTTCTTTTCTTCTTCATACTTACCTTCTTGGCATCATCCTAGCTCACGAATTAGGAGATGGCAGTACGAGTCCTTCATTGCACATCGAGGCGACGAGAACTGTCCAATTTCCTTCGGGGAATCGGTCGGGGGAATTTTTGATTGCACTCATGCCTTGCGCATACCCTTTTTTTCATTGAGAAATCAGCTTTGCTGGTCTTGAAGAAGAAGTCTGCTGGTCGTAGAGTGGCTTATATGTGATGTTGTGGTAGTGAATACTTGTGATCACGTCTACATAAAATGGTATAATAATAAAGTGGAAGGATTGATCAGATGTAATGAAGTCTCTTGCCTGTGTTGTGACCGTAAGTTAGACCCGTTATTCGCGCACAAGCTGTATGTATGTGGTAAGACCAAGCTTGCATCGTCTTCTTCGCATCTGGATACGCGTTATAGTTGTCGCACTGGTACTTCAAGATCTCCAAAATCCCAATTTTCAGTTATATTTCCCTTATTATCATACGAAACTCCTTTGTGCGCAGGATAATTATTGGGGGCTAAAAGCAAGCTGGCAAGATTCGACATTGCGACACCTTGCCTTCAGATTTACAGCCGTTCTGATCTGATACACAATTTGAGTAGAAGTTGCACCTGCTTCAAGATTTAAAACTTGCTGGAGATTTCAGATGCATCTCAAAATTGTTGAGAGGTACATTCCCTTCAACAGCATTGCTAGCAGGCAGTATCTTGAGCCATCGTGGTGGGCAAATTAGGGCTTGGCATGTCTTCCACGCAAGAAGTCGCACAGAACACTTTCAGAAACAGAAATGACTCAATGAAATAAGCATACCTTGCTAATGAGTAGAAACAAGCAGCGGATAGAAGAATCTCAAATTGATTTTGACTAAATCTCTCAAAGTTCAGTGGAGATGATTTCTTTACCATTTAGAGAACAGTTGAGGGCCGCTCAGTTAGATCTCACATTTTTGTCCAGTGCAACTTGCAAGCCATAATACATATCTCCCTCCCTTCAGTGACTGTTTTCGATGACTTGGTGTAATCTCGGACGTGGTCAACATATCAGAACTAGAGCTTCCATGTTCTAAGAGAGGAAGTATCCTATATACGTCCGCTTGCATTTTCTGCATTATTTGATGCTTGATTTGCCAATTTGGGACGGTGATGTAGAATCCAGACTCAACTCAATAGGTAGTTTCTAATCCCAATTCTATAAGATTCCCTATTACACTGCGCACACTAGATTGTATCACTCTACATGATAGTTCCTTTCTTTCTTTCCTGCTTCCTTGTAGCAAAACCTTCTCGAGTCTATGAGCATTTCCATACAATATCAATAGAACAAGTCGCAGAGAGCGATCTGATTCTATCCAGAGCCTTCTTCATACATGCATGCATACAAACATTATGAGAAGTACCTTTGCCGTTTCAGTCCTCATGCTAGGCAGTTTGCAAAGTTGTTGGTCACTTATGGCACCTTGCAGTCGGCCGAGAAGAGTTTGTAAGACTTGCAGGCTGGTTGGTATTGCTGTCAATATATGGGCAGTGTGTAAATAATGGAAAATATAGGAAATACACTACTCTGGAGGAGGGATTTGGGCATGGGATGTGGTGGATGGATGGTGAAAATGTAATCTGTTATGAAGTACGATGCATGCATGTTCTTGGAATGCCATACAAATATACCTCACTTATTTTCGTAGTTGCAGATGAGAGTGCATGATATTTTTCCATGCCAGCATGTACCGTGACTATCTCCATGACCCATATTATATATATGACAGCCCGATGTATCAAGATTCTTCTCCGGGCTCACGACTTCACCTAGCTGATAAATTATGTCTCACTCCCATCATTACGCAGTTTCAGTTCAGACTCATGTTCTTTTGAAGTGATCAGCATATGCTATTTAATTGCAGTACAGGTTGATCCCTCCGGAATTCTTTTGCAAGATGCATAACCATAATGTCCCCTTGCTAAACCCCAAGTCATATGCCCAAACCGATTGAAAAAGGAAGATCGCAAATCTAAGCAGTGATGGCAAGACGAGCATTGCGACCACGTTGTCTCGAGTTCAATCTAACATCCTCACGACCGGCAACAGCCTCTGACTTTTGTACGACCTCCTCTCCCTCAGTGAGAATTAGCTCGATGTGGCATGGGTTGGACATATATGGGTTGATCTGTTCTAGTTAGTGTGTGCTTCCTACGTTACTGACAGGTAAAACTTACACGACCGTGAGCACGGTATGTTCGGCGGCGCTGCTTAGGGGCTTGGTTGACTTGGATGTGCTTAACGATCAGGTTTCCGGTATCGAGACCCTTGGTATCGGCGTTGGCTTCAGCGTTCTTGAGAAGACCAAGTAAGAACTCAGCCGACTTTACTGGCCATCTGGCACGGGAAACACCGAATTGCTTTCCTGCAAACATTCTATGTCAACATGGCATTCAAGCTTTTGTGAACATGAACCATACCTTGAGCAGCACGACCGGTTCCTCCAGCGTATCTTCTCATTGGGACAGCCTCCTTGTGCTCCTGGACGTTCTCCAAGAACTTGACAGCACGCTGAAGCTTCCATCCGTTGATTGCTTGTGCGGTTTCACGGGTGTTCTAATTCTTTCGTTAATACTGTTGAGAGGTCGTTTTTGGGCAAAACACCAACCTTGAAGCTCACTCGGAGGTAAGCACCTCGAGATTTGGCTGATTTTGCCGATGAGGCTTCCTGTACAGCATAGCGAACCTTCAGTAGTCAGTTAGCAGATTGTCCACTAGAGTTTCGGTACGTTCTTGATGAATATAATGGAGAAATGGATTCCGAAACAGATGAAATGCACGACTTCGTGCAAACTTCAATCTCCAGAGCAATAATATCGACGCCATTGATAACACGAGGTATTGATTCGGTCATCGGGGTTGTAATCGAGACTGGAGGCCACGGTGGTCGAGGTGAAATTTGAGGTGAAAGCTCTGGGTATCGTCAAGAGGATGCGCATTTGCCACCCGAAATTGTCAAACAGATATCAATCCATCAGCAAATCTCTATTTTCGCTGTGTTGATGGTGCAAGATGATCGGTGACTGCGCCAAAGCTCACACTCCATCAACGGTTTAACATATCTTATCAACCAGCATTTTCGTCTCGGGTGAATTGCCTTTTCTCCAAGTCTTCGTGCCATTTCCGCCCTCCTGTATCCATTGGTCTCTTCAGTGCCATTTGCGAGGCTGCTGAGTTCATTACTGGTTCCTCCAGATTTTGCGCTGTTGCGAATGTTGACGACGAAGGTAGCATTTCGATTCCATTCAGTCCGTAGGACTATGCGAATTCCCGGTTCGATCCATACGGAATAGCTGGAATATCAAGGAAAATATGAAATAGAGGAATGTTGAAAATACGTACCATCTTTGCGGTTTGGTTGGCGTAGAGTTGTTTGGTGAGATCGTGGTTTCTTGTAAAATTCGATGTACTGCCATTTTCCAGTGTGCTCGCTTATTCTACGCCAAGCCACTACCAGAAAAGCACAGTTGGTCACGTGCATATATTTTTTTTATCTCCAAATCGCCTCATCCTCAAAAGTATTTTCGCCCACGAATCATTTCTCATTTTTAGCTTTTCACGCCTTACTTCAGTTTGTCGCTATGATCAGTTTATCCAGAGATCAACGTACATCCATGACAAGTGCAATTTGTTTCTTTCCAAGTTGCATAAGGCAGTGATTGAGCTTTTGTGATATCTCACAGTTGCTCCTACTAAGCATGCACATGTATATTAGCTATCGCACACCTCCGTGGCTTTGAACGTCAGACGCATTATTCTTATCATGTCAAGATTCACTATTGTGATTTCTCCACGCTTTTTGTGTGCTACTTTGCTTTCTTATAATGAAATCTCTAGATAGAGCCGTGCGGGTCCAAACATTGGTTGCTTGAGAAAGCACTTTGCAGTGGTTATGACCTACAATTATCCCAATCAGCTGAAAATATAAACTGAGTTAAATCAAACTTTCTCTCATAATTCTAAACTTTAAAGAAAGCCCACAATACTCAAGACAGATATAATATGAATTCTGTCAATCTTCCTAATAGATCTAATATTTAAGAAAATAGCCTATAACACTTTGAGTTAATGTCACGGTACAGACGGTACCGTCACTATGTGACATAATGTGAGGGTTCAGTGATAGAGTGATACAATTCAAATAGCAATACGTGTATTAGTTGCAATTGACAGACTAATCTCTACCCTTCTACTAAGAAGCCGCCATAATTATATACGAATCGTAGCCTCCTCGTAGCCAAAACGTACGAGACACGCCCTGTCCGAAGGGGTGTAATCTCATACGATTAGAGTATGATTTCCACCTCAAACTGTGCAACCCTGACCCCTATATTCCGACCCCCTCCATCGTGATCACATGACAGACCCTGACACATAAGGAGGGAGATATCTCTTAGCAGTAGACACTTAGTTAGAAATCAGCTTTTCCATACATCATGAAGTACTTCACGTACGTTACGTACATATTCCTGTCCCAGTATTACAGTTGGTAGCTCGTGCAGAAACAAAGATAGTATTGTTGCTTGCAGGTCTTCCTCGCTGTTGCTCCAAAGATGTAGTAGAGTCAATATTGGGATCCTTGGGCCGTTTGAATATTGTTTAGAGTAGCTCGTTTTGTTTCTTATTATATTTAAATATCAATAATTTTATTAGAATATAAATACTGTTAATATTCTTATCAATTTTTTAATCAATTTTTTAGGTGTAACACTACGCCAGAAATGGGTACGGAACGCACGTGTATCACATAACGAAGTGTGAGAAAAAGCCAGAGATTAAACTATCTAATACTAAGTGATATCTCCTTCTTATATTACATGGTAAGGGTACTGACGGTACCGTGACAAAAGGTTTAAGTATTTTGACTTTAAAAAGCTTGATTCTCTACAATAATTTGCTTGGCTGTGTTATCTGCTATGTCTAGGAAGTAATCTAATAGCTGCTTATGCTAGTAGATTGCTACATTATACAATCGATTCTCGGTTCTCTATAGTATATTATTAATAGCTATGGAAGAAGTTAAAGTACTAGTTATAAAGATTAGAAGCAAGAGCATTTGAAAGCTTCTAGCACCACTCCACACTAAGCTTTTGGTCTTGCAAGATGGCTGGCCAACCCCAAGAATATGTTACAGGGCTGTCAAGGACCTAGACTCACGATGAAGGCGGAGGGGGGTTTCCTGTGCGTAAAATGTGAAATAAGGTTCTTGGTTTGGTAAAGTCTAGGGAAGGAAGCTCTCCGTACGGGAGAGGTCTAAGTATACTAGCTAATGAGGGTGTGGCCTCAGGCCACAACATGGGCCGTTTCTTTGGCCTCTAGTTTTAGATATCGAATTGTTAACGCTAGGCTGACTCTCACGATGAGCAGGACATTGATTTTAACCCTGGCAGACACACAACTCTTGCTCAGATTGAGTCAGCTTTCTATAAGAAAGGTATCCATATCGATAGGTGGGCTGCGTTACAGGCTTCGCTTTTAGTTCGCGATGGAAAGGCGGCGTCGGTGCTTGATACACTTTTATGGCAGCAGCAGCAGAATCAACCGATCAAGCTTAATCCTGAGAAGTTCAATGCCATTAATAACTTACTTTGCGATTGAGAACTTGATGGAGGGCCGTTTATATATGAGACTTCGGATAATGAGAATTAGCAAGGCTACAGAGATCAACTGAAAACAGATGACACCCTATCTAAAATGAGGATTCACTGCAGAGAAAGGAAATCCTACTAACAATAAACGGCATATGAAGCGTTCACTCTGAATATACGATAGAGCCGAAAGGTTGGAATTCTGAGTATATACAGGCAATATTAGCACCAGCGTTTATTTCATCGAAAAACCCAAGCCGTCGTCAGCTATATCATCAATTGCTACTATAAAAACAGCAGGAGAGCCATGCTGCGAGGCCTCTTCTTTCCCTCGACCAGAGTGAAGACCGCCGACCTTGTTATCAGTAACAAGCAAGCCTTCCTGAGCCTCATCCTAACGCGCATTATCGAACTCTAGATTGACAACTGAGAGCTCAGAAGGCTCCTGAGCCATTGGTGATGATTGAAGAGCTATACTTGGCTGTAAAACAGAGCTGAATTGAGGAAGTGTACCATCAATAATATCATCTAAGTCTTTATCAACTAATGGCTGTGTATCTGTTGATATATTCTCACTAAATGTATTTGCTGCTGGTCATGTGACGTAGTCACATGACCACTATGGATCCCTAGTTGGAGATATCATCAACGCCCGTATGTAGTTTACAATGCAACACCGATTACTCTATGAATACAACTAGCACTTACATGATACAATGTAGTGGTGCCACGTATTTGGAGTCAGTTAACAGTATCTTTAAAAAAAAAAAATTCAGAGCTTAATTTAGCATCAGGCTCAAGGTTAACCTTCCTAGCCTTAATCTAAATGATTGAAATTTTTATTCTTTATATATTATACATTACCAGTATTCTTCACAGCACTTTTGAATAATCGTCAAATAGCTATTGAGATACTTACTTTCTTGTCCGATAACCTCTACTTCTCGGACAGTTGTGGCAGGATCCACAGAAGTAGGTTATATGATAAATCCGATCACGTGACCTATCCAAATTTAGTATTCGCTCTTGCCTTTTCCAATCCATGTTTGGTAAGAAGGAGCGTCGCTCGCTTTAAAGATGCAGTTGTTTTGAAAAATCAAACGAACAACTATTTCATATTCCTTGCCAACTTCAACCTACCTCAGCAAATAGCACGTGTAAGCATCATGTACCCATAATAGTAGTTAGGCGCCTCCTCCGCATTTTAGCACCACTGAGTTTAACTAATCGTACCAAACTACCCAATAATTAAATTAAGATTCCCCGATTAAAACCACTTTAGCTTCTATTGTTAGGTGCCATTTAGCTCTAAATTCAAATTAACCGGTCACATATCTCAAGTTAGCTCAAAAAACAGACGATTCGTGATTGCGCATCATTAAAAAGAACCTGAAATAGCTGCACATATAGATCCACATGTATTTATTACCTTTCAACGACACCACATAAAATGATTAGGTTGGGTGTATTTCAATTCAATTTCAGTGATGTATTATGGGGCATTAGATATGTATAACTTCTCGCAATAGTAATGTTCAGTGTAAATGTGAGGCGTTTTCCCGACGAAGTTAGCCTATGGAGCTCAGCAATAGGCCCGTGAATTCCAAAATATTTTTTAATTCATTCCTCCTTCGATCTTGCCTTTGAATCAAGTATCCGCAGCCTTTCTCGCAGCTTTCTTCTGCGCCTGACTTAGTGAAGTTCTCTCCTTCTTCATCTTCTCCTGAATTTTGACTGGGAAGCTGGTGTAATTGATGTGGATGCTCTTCCCCAAGTGCAGTGTTTTCTTGCCTTGAATCTTGTTATATAGCAGATGCAACCCAACCTTCAAAAAAGTCTCATCCTCTAGATCCTTCTCCGTCCATTTTTTGTTCTGGGGTAGAGAAAGCAAGGCGAGTTGATGTCTTGTCTTATCGTCTGGTTGCTTTTCTTTTGTAAATTCTTCAAGCTCACATATCTCCCTCCTTATGTCACATGGTGACGGTACCGTCTGTACCGTGACAGTTAAGATATAATATTAATTATATCAAACCTTCTGATAAATCTAATATTTAAGAAATTAGCCCATAATACTTGAGACAAAATATAATATTAATTATATTAAACCTCCTGATAGATCTAATGTTTGAGAAAATAATCTATGACAGGAGCCTCTACTACAATCAAAATATCTTATCTTCTAAGTATAATTGATATTTTTAATTGCAAGTGGTCATTTGTAATATTCTAGATGCAGCAAAGTGTTCAAAATCTATCAAGACTTTCTTTCATAGAACAACTTATAAAGGACTTTTGGCCCTGTTGTAGATGTTAGGATACGGCATAATACTTAGCGTAGTACTTAGATGAATCAACAGCTTTTCGCCATATTCCATACGTATAGTGCGTAGCGTATTTGACCTATTCCAGGCTCGGCGTTACAATGGATACTTCTCAGCAGAGAGTCTTACTGGCATCTTATTAACAACTTCTTATGTGAGTAGTGAGCATACTTTCTGTAGTTCTCCAGAAGTACTTTTCAGGGAAGTAAGAAAGTCCTTTGCATAATTAGCGTACTTATGTAGGATTGATTAATAGTAATATTGCATGCACCAAAAGTATTTCTATTATAGAAAAAACATTTCAAGGTGTTTAAATATGAGGATATGAATTGCAACCAAAAGATGATCAACTCATGATCTTACTTCTCCAAACAGATCCACTGCCATTTAGTCCTTTTCTGACATTAGACAGTATTTATTGCCTTTGCCATAAATTTTTTGTTGTTTTACATGTATATCTAGCCATGATTCTCTGCAATTTTTCTGCTATTCTACGATTGATCACAATACACCAAAACGGAAATGTATGGTGTGTTGCTTTTTTTACGTTTTGACAGAGAACCTCCAGACTTGGAAAGCTTGAAAAGTCATCATGTATAAATTTGTGAGTCGGAGTGTCTCTTAATGCATTGAATTTACAGATGGATCAGAACGATGCTTATACACTCTAGCGTTCTGGGTATGGTGTTCTGCCTTTGAATTTATTGTACTTGACAGCTTTTAGTAACACTCTCATTTCTCCATATATCAGGCACCTTGGTTGCTCTAATCAAGACACAATTTATTCACGAGGTCAAAGATTTTTTCTCGACGCTATATTAAATCAGGAAGCTTGACACAATTAAAGTCAGGAGAGTAAGCAGGCTTTAGATTTCTTGCGAAAAGAAGGATTTTGGTCTGCAGAGATTCACTGTTTAGGGTCGCAGCAGCAACACTTTTGTCTTGGTAGGGTCCAGTTCCTTGATCTCAAAGGAGCCACATTAAGTTGGATTTGCACATTTTAGCTTTGTGTTCATATTATGATCCAGTAAATGTGCTGGGGATGCCAAGTGCGTCCTTAGCGAATCGAAACAGAGTTTGTGAGTACATTTCAGGAGAGGTGTTATGGAAACTGGAATACATTGTGCTGGTACTCATAGCTAGCGAACTTTGCAATGCTCGCAAGTCCCTTTTCCGCATTAGACTACAACTATACAGAAGCAAGCATAAAATCCAAAATTCTCAGAAGCGGGTACAGCGCCAAGATTACTAGTCAGAAATCCGGCCCTTCACGTGATGATAGTTCTTCGCTTATGTTTTCCACCCGCACCAAAATTTCACGATCCTTCTCAATCTATAACGAAGCCAGCAACGACGCTGCAAATTGATCGATCAATACCGCAATCATGGTAAGTTACCACCCTCGCATTTCGAAAGATAGTTCCTATGATGTTCAAGCAGCAGCGAGGGAGTTCCTGGAGATTCACCTCGCGCCTGGCCAAACCACTCTGGGAATATCTCGATGAAGGCTCTAAACTCAATCATCTACGCATTGTAGCAGCAGGGCAGGAAGCTAACATGTTGCAGTCTCTCGTGAGCGGTGAAAAGAGCTCGTTCCAGGCAAATTTTCCTTCCCAAATCGCGAGTTTCGCCATACTAATTGAAGTAGCACATTTTGCGGCTGTTGAACACCAACGTTGATGGAAAGGAGAAGACTATGTTCGCTTTGACAAAGATAAAGGGAGTGGGAAGACGTTATTCCAACCTCGTTTGCAAGAAGGCCGATGTCGATCTCAACAAGCGGTATGATATTTTGGATCTGGCGTATAGGACAACTACTGACATACTACAGCGCTGGTGAACTCACCTCCGAAGAGCTTGAGCGAATCGTCACCATCATCCAGAACCCAACCCAATACAAGATCCCAACCTGGTTCCTCAATCGTCAACGCGATATCGTCGATGGTAAGGACAGCCAAGTTCTCGCCAACGGTGTCGACTCTAAGCTCCGTGATGATTTGGAACGCCTAAAGAAGATCCGCGCTCATCGTGGTCTTCGTCACTACTGGGGACTCCGTGTTCGTGGACAACACTCCAAGACAACCGGTCGCAGAGGTCGCACTGTTGGTGTTTCCAAGAAGAAGGGAGGATAAACGCTTTGTACTCTTGGGTTCTTTTTGGCTGGTCGGGTGTGGCTGGCTATGGGATGATGGATTGCATATTGCTTCGGAGCATTTCATCGCGAAGTTGCTATCAGGTGTTCAATGGTTCATCTAGGCAATTAAAGAAAACATCAAACTACGTTTTGTGCAAGTGAACCAAGTGAAATGATTACGAAGAATAGTACGCAGCTTACTGCCATGGGGCTATCTACAAAGTGCGGCGTATCCTGAGACTACACATCCTAATTTGTTGGAGCATTTACGCAGAGTGATTTATTTTGTAAAAGGTCCAAGACATTGATTTCTACATGGTTATTGATCATGTGGAAAGATATCTGCTCACAAATTTTGAACTACTCTCTATTTCACTTGGGGCTCGACTTATGGATTCAAATAAATAGAAGATGCTTCGTATGCCTTAACGCCCTTGATGCTCGCTAACTACTGCAAATCTGAGAATACTTTAGTCCTCACTCGTCGTGACCGCCATATCAAGAACTTCAATTCTTCCTTGACCTTTCGTCTCGCTGCCAATAAAGTCCCCCAGTCCCTTGAAAGCACCGGGCTCTACGAACCCGATCACCTCCCATTCCGCACCCATTGTATCCTGTGATTCTACCTGCTCGATGAAGCTCAGGATCCGATCCTTCACTGTAGCCTTGACCTTCTCTCCATCCTCTGCTTCCCCTTCTTTCGGCACCGCCTTCGCATTCTGCTTCAAGACCGCCAAGGAGCATGTAATCCTTAAGCGCATCCTCGCTCTCATGACCGGAATAGGTTGATGTAGAATCAGCGCTTTCATGGCCTCCAACGCTTGACTCTTCGCGCTCTTTGTAGCCACCACGCCCGTCCACACATGCTCTTTTGTCTTTGGTTTCGCCTCTCCATCCTCCCCAGCAGCAGGTTTCTCTCCCTTGTCTCCCTGAGCTTGCGAGCCTTGTGAACTCAGCATCTCCAGCGCCTTCTCAATCATGCCCGTTGTATACACCCTCTTCGATTTCGGATCCACGAGCTTGCTCGCTACTATGCTCACCACCTCGTTGTGTACCCTTTCTAACTGCGCAGCCCGCTCCTTCTCCCCAACTTGCAATTCGCCCTTGTTTAGAATCTCTAATACCACATCGTTTACACTCATGTCTTTGCCAAAACTCTTAACAAGATCTGCGGTGGGGGCAGTCTGCCCCTTGGAGACGTTGAGGAAGACACCTTCGATTTGGAGGACATTGTCAAGATCCTTCTCGATCCCGGAGCGCCATTCCAGGACCTTGTTCTTGTAGCAGGCGATTTCAAAGCGCTTTTTGCCCTTTTTTAAACGTACCAGGGAGACGTTTGTGAGTTTGATCTGGTTGGATGGCTGGTTGACCCTCATTTTGACGGGTTTTCCAGGGACTTTTGATGAGGGTTGTGAGGATGTTACTTTTTGGTCTGGCGCTCTGCTATTTTTTGGCGGGGGAGGGGAAATGATTCTTTATCGGTTTGCCGCTTGTGGGCTGGACCCTGGCAATCGTGGAACGGTCAAGAGTTCGAGTCACAGTTCGCTGGTGGTTGGAATTTTGATCTTTGCTCTGAATGATTAATTATGAGCCATAGCGTTTCTACATCGGAACTGTGCTTCTCATCAATAGTCTCCATACTGTTTCTTCTCTTCTCGTGGTTTTAGCTAAAGATTTGAACTACACACGGTGGGAATGAAACGCCGTTCAACGTAGAATCAATCCTCCAACAGCAAATGCCACACACTAACCAGCAACCACTTCGTTTGTATTAAAAAAAAGAACTGTAATGAATTCTTGCATATTTCACCCTACACATGTGACCAGATGTTACAGATTTACTTCCACTACCCATTTCACCGGTGGGCAGGTCAGGTAGGCGCCCAACGTGTCACGGACCTCACGTGCCAATCATCTCACTGTCTCAACCTTATAACTAACCTTATGATTTTCCAGCTATACTAAGGCTTAGCCACCGGCCTACTTTTTTTATTTATATAATCACTTGTTTTTTATTATATTTAGATCTTTAACTTTAATTCGTATTATTAATTCGCCTTATATTATACTATATCATCTTGGGATTTATGATTGCTATATAACTAAGCTTAGTTAAGCATACATTGGCCTTTGGTGAGAGTTTAGTGATAGAGTGATACAATTCAGTAGCAATGCATATATTAGCTGTAATTATAAGACTAATCTCTGCCCTTTGATTAAAAAGCTCTCTTATGAGGCCCCAAAGTTATGAGGCTCGGAATTCTAACATGTAATGATGCGGCTCAATTCCGGGGTAAATACCACTGGGTCAATTGTACGATATAGATTATCTTCTGTGATTATTAGAATACGAATTCTAAGGCTTGTATCACTCTGTCTATTGCTCCTCACAGTAACTTAATATAAAAGTTATCCTATAGCTTCGTTCATCCTCCCTCCCTCCCTCCTTCTATCTTCTTTCTACTAAACCTCTCATACTTATTATCACTATCCCTCGATCTACCTCTATCCTACCTTCCACTGGTCGCTATCACTTAGGCAGCAGGCTCATCCTTCACATCTTCTGCCCCACTTCTTTACTTTTGATCGCCCTTGCCGTCGTCCCCGTCGGTTGATTCAGTCGATCTACGTCGTCGCCAACAACCAGCACTAAGCTCTGCCTCCTCCGACTGCGATAGATCAGATATCGAGAGCTGCTTTGACACAGGAAATAAGTAAGAGGGGACTGACACTAAGACCGAGTCGACGGACGTCGATACCGACGCAGATAGAGATAACGAGGTAGACCTACCAGATCTAGAGTGGTTCGCTGGAGAGGAGAACGCCATCCCGCGTTTGTTGTACAAAGTAGTCAGTCAGGTAGGCTACCCTTACTTCTGATTGTTTTTGTTTCACCTCGTATAAGCTAAGGCTATGTCTTGCAGCGCACGTCGCTCAACCCTACACGTCTTCGTTTTTCCAATGACCATCCTCAGGTTAGTATGTTTCCGGATTCGAGATATGGTTTCTAAAAGGAGAACCCGCCAGAGTACTACCTCAACCAGGAGAATAACTCCGACCCTTGACTATAGAAGGCAGATGGGAGGATTTCTGAATTTCATTCAAGGTCTTATTGGGATGTGGAACTCGACACGTATCTGGCTCGCCGGAAAGCGGAATGATTAGTACTCTGTTCGTCCCAGATACTTGTTACGTACCTGATGAATCCAATGGCTGCCAGGTTCGCGAATACAGTGATCGCTTGTAGGTAATGCCAGAGAATAAGTGGGTAGTCAGCGAACAAGAACCCGACCACTCGAAGGCAAACTGACCTGTTTTCACTGGAAGACCGCGCAGATTGAGCTTGTCCTAGCTTCACCCTTTTGGGCTACTAGTCACCAGCACTGCGCAGAAGTGCAAGCTCATCGCTGGTGCCTACTCACTTTCCGCGATGCCGCTTCCAGCTTTCGGTCCTCTTCATGGCCTCTCAGCCGTCAAGGTGTACAGCAGCACTTGAGACGTGTGGCGTAGGTACGCGTTGATAAATCAACATCCCACCATCTCTTTCGTGTGCTTCGCTAAGTTCTTTTAATCTGTCCAGGCTTCCCTTGATGTCATTGAGGCCATCAACGAGCTCCTCACGGTGCCCGCTGATGTTCCCATCGATGCCCCGAAGGGCTTCGAGAATGGCACTCAACACCTCAAGGGTTTGACGATCTATGTCATCAGAAGGATTGGAGGGCATATTGAGCCACCCTCTGTGAATTGCATACTGTCTGGCAAAGTAGAGGATGATTGGAGCAATAAAAGGCAAAAGCCATGCTGAAACCAAGTCTGCTACCGCCATTTTGATATAGACCTCCTTATAACGCAGGTCCCAATGATGAAAAACAAGTTTCAAGAGTGCGTGTAAGTTGTAGAAGTGTTCGTGCGTGCAATGAAAACTTCAAGTGAGGTGAAGAGGAATTAAAGAACGTGCGAGAAGCTCGAGTAACATAACTTAGTGTACGCCCACTTGAGCTATGGTGAATTTTCGAGAAAGGAAGGCACTCTCTTCCTCTTTCGGTAGCTATGTTGATGTCACATGACTCGATCTCATTAGTGCTGTGCTGTCTTCTTAATTAACATTAGATACATATTATTATAAATTGTAGCTTGTAACTTAGTAAATAGTTATGCGATCTTACATACAAAATGATACTATGCTTAATATCCCCCCTGCATTCTATCCTCAGCTATTGTATAAACTTTTGAACATACTGCTGATTTATAAGAAACTATCGTCTTTCAGCTACGAGGATATCAAAAAGGTCCAGAAGCTCGTTTCAGGTGGTCCTGACGGGGCTAAATACCATAACTTGCCCCGATCCCACTTCCAGACAAGGCCGTCCGACCCTCGACGAACTAGTCGGTTTCGTCTCCTCGAGAACAGCTTCACTTTATTATCAGCAGTCAACTCTTCCACTGACACTTCCGCATGATCTTCGAAGCCTATTCGAATATCCCCTGGATGGTGCGGGTGATGAACGTCTCTAGCCATGCGTACAGTAATATGACTTTGCCATTTCGAATCTGCAGGGTCTAGGCCAGAACCCAGATTGGTCCATCTTGTAACAAGCACCGCAAACCCTTGATGTCCAAAGTCTACTACATCTAACACGTAGTCCATCCAACAATAAGGACATTGCAATACTTCTGTACCATACTTCTCTCGAGCCTCTAGCTGATCAAGTCTAGATCTCACCAAATCTGATACTAGGTCTTTATTCAAGGGTCCTATTCGTGTATGCACACAGATATCATTCGACAAGCTATTCTTAGCCAGTTCGTCGATAAATTCATCGCGTCGGCTCCAAGGGAGGAGTACCCATGTCTGGGACCGCATCAGAAGTTCATTAGACACAATCTGGGCATCGACAGATAACAGAGTGATTTTCTGTTGGGTCTGATCGTGTTCAACCTCTAGGTGTCGAAAAGCTTCAAGAGGAAATCCAATATCAGTGCCGCAATAGTGCTGATTTATTGCTAACTGAATGTGAGGGAAATATATCCGATAGCGTGACCAAAATAGATGACGATAGCCTGAGCTCTGCCAGATACAACGAGGGCCCAAGTGGCGTGTAATTAGCCGGGGCCACTTAATTGCACTCATTCGATGAAGGCAGACACACTCCTGGCATACAAAGTGTTGAGGAAGGTCTCTCGCTAAGAATGACAGAAATGCGAGCCGGACATCAGGTGTTTCATCCTGTAAAGACCTCCAGAACCCGGGTCCGAGGATGTGCTTCAAGCGGCGGTTACAAAGAGCAAGACAGGAAGCAGATGGCGTTGAAAGCTTGCTTGTTACCAAGAGGATTATTTCTGGTGGGAGGCGAAGTAGATGCGAGGCAGTAGTTGCCTTCTCTTCCGCCTCTGCACCGGGACCAGTTCGAGTGGTTAACATAAATCTTCCGAAGATATTCCGCGGCGAGATCATTCTGGATACTTGTAAAGGTGGATGGTCTTCAATATTCCTTTGTTGTAAGCTGGATTGAGTGTTGATTTTCTTGAGTTGTCGTTTAACTCAGTCGGTGCGTGACAGAATTTGATAGTTGTACTTAAGTTGTAGTAGGGTGCGGTGATGTCACGACGACGTGAGAGGTTCTGGACGCTGCTAAGCTCGTAACTGGGCTAAAACAAGGTGGACCTGAGAGGAGATCCTGATCATGACTGTAGTATTGAGGCTGTAGGGATAGTTGCGATCTTGGTCGAAGATGCGCCGCACCTTGCTGGCGTGGTCTGCTCAGCTGCGGTGTACCTGATCAGTGCTGCCTAAGGAAAGGATGGGAGGTAGAAGGACCGAATGCGCATGAGCGCATACACCGAGCGAAATAATAGTAGGAAATTTTGAGATTATTAGAAAGGGATAAAAGGGAGGAAGAACAAGTAATAGACGACGCGACGTTCTCATACCTCGCGAAGGAGGCGGCTGGCCCGGGTGGGCGCCTTGCTTGATATAATAGTCGTGGTTTCCCAATACATACTTGCCGTCTGATTGTTTACTCTAACAAGTTTTTACTTTTTAATAAGCTTTATAGCTATGAATATAATACTAATTGTTATAGTTATACAATATTAAGTATTTTTTAAATATTTATAACTATGCTTAGCCAAGCTTTTTTGCTTACTAAGTTGGTCTGTGCATGGCTAACCCATTCCCAAAACCTTCGCAATTAGTTATGACTAAGCACACGACACGTGAGTCAAAATGGACAGGGATAAATTGCTGGCGCCTGGCTTATCTGGAGGGTTGCCATACCCCGGTGGTTACGTAGGAGCTTGCCTGCGTGCTTCCCAGCTGCCCTGACAGACCTAGTGTTGATCTCAAACCCGAGCTCCATCACCCTCCTCCTCCTCCATCTCTCAACAATAAACAATCCTCATCCTGTTCGCACATCAACATCACCATCTTATTGATTGAGATTCCCTTGTTCATTGCTGGTTCATCTCATTACATTACCTCTCCCCGGCTGTGATCTGCGATCCATTCATCCTTAGTCTTCATCACCATGAAGCTCATTGCCTCCACCGTCCTCTTGGGCGTGGCTTCAGCTGTTGTTCCTCCCCAACAACATGTCCTGAAGAACCCCTTCACCAAACCCTTCTTCAAAGATGCAGCCGATACAGCTAAGCCTGTCGTTGAATCTTGGGCTCAGTCCTTGAGCCACCTTTCCGAGTCCATGAAGGACATGACCTCGGAAGCTAAGGCTGTCTGGGATGACGTTGCCAACATGTTCCCAGAGGCCATGGACAAAGCGACCTACTTCTCCGCACCAAAACCAAACACCAGAAAGTCTGATAGCACTTGGGACTATGTTGTCAAGGGTGCTGACGTTCAAAACGTATGGGTCAACAACGCTCAAGGTCAGAAGGAGCGTGAGATCGACGGAAAGCTCGATACATACAACCTGCGCGCAAAGAAGGTTGATCCTTCGAAGCTGGGTGTCGATACCGTCAAGCAATACAGTGGTTATTTGGATGATGAGGAGAACGACAAGCATTTGTTCTACTGTAGGTGATCACTTTCTCTCTACCCTCGGCTAAGGCTAATGTCCATCAGGGTTCTTTGAATCTCGAAATGACCCCAAGAACGACCCCGTTGTACTCTGGCTGGTAAGTTGATATTTTTGCCACTCCTTTTTGTAACATCTGAAGTTGCCTGCAACGTCACACAATGTGACACAGCGCAATTGCACGCAATGCAGATCTCATTCCTATGTCACAACACTAGCTAATTCTATTCTGTAGAACGGAGGACCAGGTTGCTCTTCACTTACCGGCCTATTCCTTGAGCTCGGGCCTTCGTCTGTTGACAAGAACCTCAAGCTTGTCAGCAACCCATACTCTTGGAATGCCAATGCTTCTGTCATCTTCCTCGATCAACCCGTCAACGTCGGCTACTCATACAGTGGTGGATCCGTCAGCGACACTGTCGCTGCCGGAAAGGACGTCTATGCTCTCCTCACTCTTTTCTTCAAGCAATTCCCTGAATATGCTAAACAGGACTTCCACATCTCTGGAGAGTCATACGCTGGTCACTATATCCCAGTTTTCACCGCCGAGATTCTTGCACACAAGAAGCGCAACATCAACCTCAAGTCCGTTCTTATTGGAAACGGTCTCACCGATGGATTGACCCAATACGAGCACTACAGACCGATGGCTTGTGGTAAGGGTGGTTATCCAGCTGTCCTTGATGAGAGCGAGTGCCAGGCTATGGACAATGCCCTTCCCCGCTGCCAAAGTCTTATCCAGAACTGCTACGACAGCGAGAGTGTATGGTCCTGTGTACCAGCATCTATCTACTGTAACAACGCCTTCATCGGTCCTTACCAGAAGACTGGTCAAAATGTTTACGATATCCGCGGCAAGTGCGAGGATTCTAGCAACTTGTGCTACTCCGCACTTGGTTGGATCAGCGAATACCTAAACAAGAAGGATGTCATGGATGCCCTAGGTGTTGAGGTCAGCGGTTACGACTCTTGCAACTTCGACATCAACCGAAATTTCCTCTTCCAAGGTGACTGGATGAAGCCATACCACCGTCTAGTTCCCTCCATCCTTGAGCAGATTCCAGTTTTGATCTACGCCGGAGATGCTGATTTCATCTGCAACTGGCTCGGAAACCAAGCTTGGACCAATGCCCTCGAGTGGCCAGGACAGAAGGCATTCAACAAGGCCGAGACCACTAGCCTCAAGTTGGCTAACGGTACCAAGTATGGAGAGACCAAGGGTGCTGGTAACTTGACATTTGCCAGAATTTACCAGGCCGGACACATGGTTCCTCTCAACTCGCCTGCGGGTTCTTTGGATTTCCTTAACAGATGGATTTACGGAAAGTGGTAAATTGTATAGAGCCATAATGCAGAGGTGGAAATAGTATATAAGCATTGATAATAGCCATTTCAAGATGGCGTGTATGTTAACCTTATCATAAATTCCCTTATGTCGACACTACGGGATGCTTTAAGTGAGTACTCGAAAAAATGACCAGAATAGTTTACACTATAATTTGCTTTTGTATTGTGATTTCGGTGAAGTGAAAGGCCGCTCATATGATAATCAGCCCTTAATGAGGTAGTTTGAAAGGGGCTTTAGCGAGGCAAATATATACAACAGCTTGTTGCACTATACGACCTGCTTCATTTGAGGCTCAATATTTCCACGTCGACTGATTGGATTGTTGTAGGGCCTTTCCATAGTCCTGCAGTACATCTCAACAACGCTATCAATTTCTTATAACTTCTGCTATATTCTAATATATGGCATTACCGCTGGTCTCACATCAATTAAAGAATGCTAAATACAAATGGGAGCTCTATTTGAGATTTGTCTATATACATATAATCTTACAAGTAAGTCTACACATTATAGATAGTATTACATCATCCCTTCATCCATCCGTAATTCTCCTCTACCATTGACTCATTCCTCACTCATATGGTCATATCTCAGCTTCATAGCTCGTTTTACATCTTGGTTATAAACAGCCGATCCAGAGACTTTCCCTTGTCCAACACCCACCCCTTGGTATCAAGCTTCAGCTTCTTCTCACCAACCTCGACCTTCATGAACGCGCGCTTCTCGCTCAGTCGGCTTCGCACGCTCTTGACCCCGCGCTTGAACGCTCGGAAGCCTTGTCTGATGGGGAGGAAGATGAGGTTTCGTCGCTCGTCTTCCATCGCCTTGGCTTGTTCCGCGCGTTTCTTCTGCGCGTCGGCAAGGGCTTCGACGGGGTCGAGCTTGAGAGATGCACTATGAGGGTTGAGGCGGTAGGGGAGGACGATTTGAGATACGGGGACGAGGGTGGTTTTCTGTCTGAGGAACGGGAGGGAACGATGTCGGATCTCGATCTTCAACCGCTCGTTTGTTCTCGCGGCGGCTCTTTGCGGGATGGCGCTGAGGGATTTTATGAGGTTGAGGGGTTTGATGCCGATCCAGGTCGCGATGCCGAAGAGGGAGAAGGAGGTGATGATGTAGGGGATGGAAACCCATCCGGGGAGCCCGGCGGGAGGAGAGATCACCATACCCCAGTAGAGGTAGGCACCGGATCCGAATGCGAGGAGGGAAAGACTCGTGCAGGTTATGATGAAGGGGGTTTGGTTGGGGGCCTCGTAGAGGGATGTTGGACTGGATTTGTGGGAGAGGGTGTCCGCGTAGGTTGTGTATGATGTTGTAGAAGGGGGGAGGGCTTGGGGTGTAGTGGTGATGTTTGTGGGTGTTCGTGAGAGGTCTTTGGAGGGGCTGATTGATTTCAGTCGTTGAGCAGTAGGTTTTACGGCGATTCTTTGGGGAGGTGAAGATGCTGGATGGGGAAATTTTCCAAACGTTTTATTTGGGTTGGGTGGTGTGGGAGAGCGTAGCTTTTGTGCTGCTCGTATCTTCTTGGAAGCTTGTAAGATGGTAGAAGAGGTAAATCCCCTGGTATTCACAAAGCTGTCCCCAGCAATTGTAGCCCTTTGGAGTCCATTGAGTTGGCTGTATGTTGCTTTAGATGTAACAAGAGCTCGTGAGCAGGATTTGGCGGCGCATCCTGACCACATAATTGAACCTCTGGAAAAAGCAGACATCTATAGAATGGTTAGATTGGCAAGGACCTACAAAGGTGAGTTTTATAGCAATAAATCATACCTGGAATTGATGGTTGTGTTCTAGATTTTGTCACCAAAAATTGTAGACCAGATCGGACCCACTCTAGCAACATCCTTGCAAGTCCCGGGGATTTTATCCCAACATTAAGAGAGACTGTCGACCACCCCTCTACTCTACAACGCTCAATTAAGAAGAGTGCAAATGGCTTCAATCGTCTCAGCTTGTCGTTTAACTGCCAGGCTTACGGCCAGACAAGTGCGACAAGATGCTGCTGCACGAGGTATGTTGTTGAGGGAAAAGCGTAGAGAGCACAAAGTTAACGGAGAACAGGCTTTCGAACATCTACAGCATGTCTAGCAGCCCAGAACTTCACGATGCCGGCCTTGTCTCCTACCATGACCGAGGGTAATATCGCGAGCTGGAAGGTCAAGGAGGGTGACTCATTTGTGGCTGGAGACGTCCTACTGGAAATCGAAACGGATAAGGCATCCATGGATGTAGAGGCTCAAGATGATGGAATCATGGCAAAGATTACCCAAGGTGATGGAACTAAGGGAATCAAAGTGGGCTCAAGAATTGGAGTTCTTGCAGAATCTGGGGATGATTTAAGCACATTGGAAATACCGCCCGAGGAAAAAGAGGCAAAGTCCCCACCCAAAGAAGAAAAGAAGGAAGCAACACCAGCGAAGATAGAGAAGAAGGAACCAAAGCCCGAACCTAAGGCCTCTGCTTCTTCTGATAAGCCTGCGAAAAAGGCTTCCCATGACTCAAAGAAGAGATCGTTCCCTGCTACTCCAGCAGTGGCATCGCTCCTATTAGCTAATGGATTGGACGCATCTACGATAGGGTCCATCACCCCAACCGGACCACAAGGTCGGATCTTGAAGGGAGATGTTCTCGCCTACATCAAATCAATCTCGTCGGAGAGTCCCACAGCCATTGCTTCCAAATTTGATAAGCGCAGCACTCTGCCCGAATTCGTCACACAGGGCGAGTACACCCCATTTACAAAGAAAGCAGCTCCCGAAGCCGCACCAGAGCCAGTCATTGAAGATCTAGAAGTTGCAGTTCCTATTTCAATGAAGGCTGTCTTTGATGTCCAGCAACGGATAGAAAGTACCCTTGGCGTTTATATGCCACTGTCTACCTTTATTGCACGAGCTACCGATGTCGCTAATGAGGGTCTCCCACGCCCAAGGTCCTACCAGCCATCTGCGGATGAGCTCTTCAACGACATCCTTGGCATCAACAAGGTTGTGGCTGCTAATGGCATCAGAGGTTCATTCCTCCCTCAAATAACTGCTCTACCCGAGATATCCTTGAGCAAACCTACCAAGCCCGCCAAGAAATCCGATATCATCGACCTGTTGTCCGGCAAAGGCTTCTCATCTCACGCAGCACGTGCTAAGCCCGCTCCGCAAGTCTCAGCTTCAGTGAATGTGTTTAGTTTGAAGGTGCCACAGGGAGAGGAGAAGACGGCAAAGGTCTTCCTCGAGAGGGTGAAGACAGTCCTCGAGGTTGAGCCAGGAAGCATAGTGTTGTGATTTAAGATGATAGCTTGTAGTATAGATAGATTTGGGCAATAGGATTCCACGATACCATGCAGGCCCGTTCTTATTGGCTTTTTTCTTATCTTTGTTTTTGTTTGTTTTTTGGTTCTCGTCCAATGAAGTTTTTCGTTTTCTTAGCAAGAGATCTCAAGTGCAATCAATATCAAAGAAACACTTCACAACACAACATGCAGTTTCATGCCTTTCACTACAAGTGTAGTTTTTCGTTATCTTCAAACTAGCTATTGTACAAATCAGTCCTTGTGTCACCCGATTTCAGCCAAATGGCACTACATCATATCTGTAATATTTCCACCATTTCATACTTATGGCATCCAAATTAGAAACGCTCAACCTTCGTCTCTTCCTACAGCACCGCCGTGAACCTGCAGAGGTCAAAGAAATTGTTATCTTGCTTGCTTGTCTGCATGTTGGCTTGTTTGCTTGTCTTCCTCCACCGCCAGCAATAGTCGGAACGCACATCTCGCTCCTCATCTCCATCCGCCAGACACTCTTCCTCCAACATATCTGGAAGCTCCGATATGCGTATCCCAACCACCACCTCCCACTCGGCACGGTCCGGACTTTTGGTTGGGAAGATGGATGTCGCTTCCAGGCTATTTTTGCAAGGACTGAGGGAACTTTTGGATGGGTGAATCAATACCTTGCTTTGATGGTAGCTTCTCGTAGCAGGTGGATCATTTCGTTGTTTTGCTTTTCCTTCGCAAAGTCAAGCGGGGTTTTCCCGTCGTTGTGAGTCTTTGCAACGGCATCCGCGCCTGCCTTTAGAAGGAACCGCACTGTTTCTAGGTTGCCCCCCCACGCTGCCCTGTGCAATGCTGTCTGTCTATCATTATCCTTTGCATTTATATCAGCCCCTTTTCCTAGCAATACTTCTACTGTGTCTGGGTTGCCGCTCTCTGCTGCCCCGTGCAATGCTGTCCATCCATTATTATCCTTTGCATTTATATCAGCCCCTTTTCCTAGCAATACTTGTATTATGTCTAGGTTGCCTCTCTCTGCTGCCCCGTGCAATGCTGTCCATCCATCATTGTCCTTTGCATTTATATCAGCCCCTTTTCCTAGCAATACTTCTACTGTGTCTAGGTTGCCGCTCTCTGCTGCCCCGTGCAATGCTGTCTGTCCATCATTATCCTTTGCATTTATATCAGCCCCTTTTCCTAGCAATACTTCTACTGTGTCTGGGTTGTCGCTCTCTGCTGCCCCGTGCAATGCTGTCCATCCATTATTATCCTTTGCATTTATATCAGCCCCTTTTCCTAGCAATACTTCTACTGTGTCTAGGTTGCCCCACTGTGCTGCCTCGTGCAATGCTGTCCTTCTATTATTGTCCTTTGCATTTACATCGGCCCCTTTTCCTAGCAATACTTGTATTATGTCTAGGTTGCCTCTCTCTGCTGCCCCGTGCAATGCTGTCCATCCATCATTGTCCTTTGCATTTATATCAGCCCCTTTTCCTAGCAATATTTCTATTGTGTCTGGTTTGCCCCCCAACGCTGCCCAGTGAAATGCTGTCTGTCCATCATTATTCTTGGCATTGGCATTCGCGCCTGCCTGTAACAAGAGTTCTAGAATCTGATTGGATTCATCGCTCCACCACTTGATCAAATGCAACGCTGTTTTTCCAGATTTGTTCTGCAAATTTACATCTGCTCCATTTTCCAACAAGAGCTGAACCACAGGCTTGCACTCGCTTTCAACAGCATAATGCAGGGGTGTCCCCAGATCATGATCGATCTGATTAATGTTTGCAGTTCCAGAAGGTAAAATCATGTTCTCGATGATAGGCGTAATTCCCAAATACGAAGCCATATGTAACAGCTTGGTTGAGCTATAATTGTTATCCCGAGACCATTGATCCCTACGAATCAAGCTCCACCAAGTTTCCCGAATCGGAGAATTGTCCCGAAGGAAGCGGCGTGTCATGTTAAAAACGCTCTCGGATTGATCGATCGTCCTTGCATATTCTGGCCAGCGCGCCACAGCAAATCCAATCAAGGGGAACTTTTGCCAATGCTCATCTAAGTCTTGGGTGATTTCTTCGAGGCTAGCTTGAAGGGCGTCACTTTTCAAGTAATTCAGGCATCGTTCTGTCATCTCAAGGTTGCCGTCACCCTGACTAATGCGGAACATTTTTAGATCGCGATCAAGCCCAGAGTCTGGAGTATCTCGTAGAAGATAATCCTTTGCTGATTGGTGCACAAGATTGACCATTTCAACCGGATCAGCCTCGTCTTTGGATCTCGTCATCCATCCGTACATCCATCCCTCTTTGAAAGGACGATCTCTCATGATTGTCAACAGGTGGCCGCAACGCAGAACCTGGCCTCTGACCACATCGACCAAGTCATAGTCCTCGTTGAAAGGGGCATCGATTGCAGCACCAAGTTCAGCGAGCGAAAGAGGACGTGGCGCTAGAACAACCCATCTTAATAGTTTAGCGGCAATGTCTTTTTCATCACTTGGGATTTGGCGCAGCAAGCGTGCATACAGGCCATCTAAGCCTGGGGGGAACAATTTCAATGCCGCTCTAACTTCTGTAGCCGGAACATTCTCGAGTGCCTTGGCTGTGAGTCCCACCCATAGAAATGTGCCTTCAGCTTTTTTCCCGAATACTTCTCGAACATGTATCCACAACGATGGCTTGTACGGAATAAAGCTCAACTTAGAACGCTCCTCGAGCTCCTTGATCTTGATATCAATAAAAGTCAGGATGTCATAATTGATCTCTTTATCAGCATCCCCATCCAATCGTACGCGAAGGAAGCTTGAAAGTTCATTGGTTATTACCGTTGGATGTTCGCGGCTAACCAGAATAATTTTGAGGTGGTGATCTGTACGCCCCGGACCTGCCTGGAATATTTCTTTCAGGTTACTCAATAGCAACTTCAACGAGTCTTCCATACATTCATCGAGACCATCAATCACACAGTATATCAAACTATGAATAGGGTCACGAATCATTGCCTCAAATATTCTGCATACTGCTGTGATTTCAGTAAAGAGTGCTTCTTTTCGGATGAAAAATTCGGGCAGGATGTATTTGAAGAGCTCTGGCTGTGATTGTAAAAGCTGGTATATCAGTCCTCTCATAATAGTGGTAGCTGTATTACGCTTTTCGTCTTTGTTGTCACAGAAAAATTGGAGAAAGGTGATATTCGGCGATTGCTTTGCTTTTTGTTCTAGCTGCTCGGCAAGAAATATCGAGAGCATGGTTTTGCCTTTGCCCGGGCCACCAGATAGCCACAATAAATTTGAGCTATCACCCTCGAGCCATGATATATAAGTTGCATTGCTCTTGATCCATTCGCACGTTTTGTCGGCTCTTTTGCCTTTGTCATGTTCAAGATTCTTCCGGTCGTCCCTCGGATCGGTAAGAAACAATGCACGCATACAGGACTTCTCTTCATCATTTTGAGGAATTTGATTTACTTTAAAACTACTTAGCATTTTTCTAAGCCCAAGTAACACTCCCAAACAAGAATGTCAGGGGATAACATAGACCCTGGAAATTGGTCGTCGTTAAACTCAATCATTCTCCTTACCGAAATATTGTCTTTCTGCGTTAAATTGTTTGCCACCACCCGAAGTATATGCATTCCCTTTAGCAGTATATTGTGCATGCTGTGTACCTGAGCCCCACTGATTCATGGTGAATCCAGCTTCTTGGAACTCGCTGTCTGGCACGGAAGGTGGGACCTGCTTCAGATCTTCAATGGCATCTGTGATCTTCTGTCGCTGATCTAATCCAAGCTTAGAGTCGACAAGCTGGATGTTCGTCAATATGGTCGCCAACAACTTCTCCACCATACCCTCTTTGCCATATGCCTTGACCGCTTTATAGTACCGTTCGATTTTCCAAACCCCGTCTTTCGGCTTGACCGACTCAAAGATTGCTTCTAAGGTTTTTGCATTCTCTTCACATTTGTTAATGGCATTTGTGATGTCTCCGGCTAGGTGCTCGTCGCCCCGAGATTTCAGCTGTTGTTGCGCTTGCGCGCAAATATTGCGAACAATGAGAAGCTGGTCAGCAGCAACAGAGAATGCCTCAGGAATCCCTTGTTGACTCTTGACAGTGTCGTACACTTTAACAATCTTCTCCGCAATGGTAATAATCGAGCTGATCCCGCCTAACACAGCCAGAGGCTCCGCGCCGGACATTGTGACGTCGTCAAAGTATTGAAGAGAGACTAGCAGTTGCTGATGGTTTTATTCAGGCTCCGGCCTGCAGCTGGTGCTAATGTCAGATAAGCAACATCTTGAGGCTACATGATTGCTACTCACGATGGATTCTGTAGAATTTTGCTGGACCAGGCTGCGACGTGTTGCAATATGGGCGATGAGGAATTATCTATGTTTATAATTTCTTGAGCCGCGCGTGTAAGAATAAGCTGAGGCTTGAAAAGCCACCAACATCTATTTCAACCGTGCCAATAGGACTTCTTAACGTGGTAAAGCATAAGGCTCTTCTGCATCAGGCTGGCCAATAAGGTGCAAAATTGTCTTCAGCTCTGAAAGGAACCTCACAAGGTAGCCCGAGGCTCTCTGCTCACCAGATTCATGCCATTGAAATAAAAAAAAGAATCTCTAGCTGTGTCGGTTGATGATTAGCTGTGTCGGTTGATGATTATTACACGCTTCTGCCACTCATTATCTGAACTGCTCGTAGTCGAGGCTCGCTTAACCCCTTGAATTAAGCGAGTTCCATGGTCAAATACGTCATACTGCTGTTGGAATCGTTCTTAGCTATGTGAATTGTGAACAAAACAAAGCTTGGCAAAAATATATTGTAAATTAGCTAGGTTTTGTTCAATAAATCACTTCATCAAACGGATAGGGTACTGTATTGCTAAGAACATCAAAGAAAATAGCAAACATGTAGGGGGTGGGCTTTTTTACCAAATCGAAGTTAGTATAGTAGGCACAAATTCTGCTTCTGAACAATAGACATATTTTGGAGTACATCATATTTTATACTGCTTTCTCAATCTATCGAGAAGACAACTTATCACATGACAAGCCTGGCAGAGATGTCACACAACCAATCAAGGTTTCTCCTCATCACTTCAAATTCTAGCCAATCAACCACACCTCATGTACACTCAGCTCCAGTAAAACCAATGGTGCACTAACATATAAATACTCCCACACCAAACTATACTACCATCCATCACACGCATATCTTTAGCGGGTATTGTTGGGTGTCTTGCACACGTGTGCTTCGTTCAGCGGCGGTATTTCTGCAACCTGTTTTCAAGATCGGAAAGACAGGCTTCTGAATGGTTCAATTCGACCAATCAATAGTGTCGATTTAGATAGCCTCTGGGCGTAGAGGCGCGGTAATGATATTTGATGTGATCATATAGGAACTCCTTGCAATTATCAGTCAAACTGTGCTGCATGTTAACATAAGGCTGCGCTATATATTAATATCAGGAATAACATGAGTCCTCCCCATCCACCATCAAAAATATCTCAAGAACGCGCCGGCTGTTCACGTGAATAGACTCACGCCCAACCAAGGCACCATGTCGTGAGTCGCCAATATGCATCTCGCCCAATCTATTGCTGCAGGCACGTCTCACGCTCCCATAATTGGATCTTTCTTTCCAGTCCCACAGCATGAACCACAACGTGAAGTGTCAACACTGTTCAACCATTTCCATCTTCTCGCCCGCCGCTGCTATCTGACTTTCCGCTTGTCTTCATACCACGCCCCCCAAAAAGTCCACTTGTTTCTTTCCCATAATTCACAGCTGTTATAACAACACGGATGGCACTAATCCACAACCCAACGGCCCGTCCCTTTCGGCTCCAGCCGTATCAGTTGACAATCTCACCCGTCACCCTTCCCTCATCTGACCCGCAGCTACTTGCATATACCTACAGTAACTAGCTCACATCAAGTACATTCTCCCCCAAAAGCACACCAATCGCCCCCTTCTCCAACCCCGCTTTACATCGGCTCCCCCTGAGCGTGGGGTTCGCGTTGCCAAACATCCAATACACATCCTCTCTCTCCCTCCCTCAGCATGAACTTTCCGACCACCGCGCCAGATTCTACAGCACGGTATCCCCATTCGGCAATCTTGCTTTTGCCGTGCCGTGTGAAGAATAGCCACGCTTCGTAATCGCCGCGGCACGTCACAGCAAGCCACCAAAGCTTGACCATGCAGCCCGGACTGCTTCCGGACTGCTCCTCCGTCTACCGCTCCTGCAAATTAGGTGGTGGGGTGGGGGGTTCGTCCGGGGGAGATATTGGGAATGGTTGGGTTGCGTTGCGGTGGTGGATATGGATAAGCAATCGAATACCGAGGATCTGGATGATGGAGTACAAGCGAGAAAAAAAAATCCAACACAACATTTAGTCTGCTTTTAAAGGGACTACGACACAGTGTATATGAAAGCCATCGTCGTTGTTGCTGGGATGGATGGAATTAGATGCTATGGATTATATCAATAGGTAGCTTGACAAGAGAGGAGAGCATTTTTATTTCATCTAGGGTTTCTTTCTTTCGTACAATGATATGTGCCAGAAATGATATTTACAAACTACCGACCTTTCGGAAGACTTGCTCAACCACGGTGGTGACCGTGCTCACAATGTAATCGATTTCTTCCCTTGTAATGATATATGAAGGCGCGAGTATTACATGGTCACCGCTTTTGCCATCTACTGAGCCTGTTCCTGGATAAACCGTCATGTTGAATGCTGGAGAAATCGCCAGATCATGAATCTTTTGCGCGATCTGCAATCTCGGGTCGAAAGGCGCTTTGGTTGCCTTATCCTTTACAAATTCCAGTCCCCAGAACAGACCTCTGCCACGAATACTCCCGACATTAGGATGGCTTTGCAATGCCTTCTTGAGGCTCTTCTCGAGATAAGCGCCCTGCTTCACGACATTCGCGAGGAGATTTCCCTCCCGGATGATCTTTTGCACCTCGAGCGCAGCCGCAGCTTGTACCGGCATGGCTTGATACGTCTGACCATGCACAAACTGTCCCGTCCCATCAAGCAGCGCCTTTACAACCTTTTCGCCAACCAGAACTGCAGCAATGGCCTGGTATCCAGCACCAAGACCCTTTCCCACAGTCTGGAGGTCAGGGACAGCATCTTCTTGTTGCCATGCATGAAGGGTGCCTGTCCTTCCCATTCCGCACATAACCTCGTCCAGAATGAATAACGCCCCGTGTCGATGGCAGACCTCTCTCATCGCTTTCATGTAACCAGGTACTGGAGCTACGCAACCTAAAGCTGCCCCCACGACTGGTTCGCAGATAAAGCCGATAACAGTTTCAGGACCGAGGGCCTGAAACTTCTGCTCTAATTCTGCAGATTTGCGTGCTACGAATGAAGCATCAGATTCATTGTCAAGACGTTGACGATAAGGATTGCATGCTGATACATGATGCACATTATCCATAAGGAAAGAAAGATATGGAGCTCGGCGTCCTACGTGCCCCGATATCGATAATGCACCAATAGTATTTCCATGATAAGACCCTTCACGAGCAATAAAATTGACACGTTTTGTATTTTTATCATTTTCGTAAAAAAACTGCCTTGAAAGCTTGATAGTGGCTTCCATAGCCTCAGAACCTAATATCGTTAAGAAACATGGCTATTGGAAGTTGATTTAGACACTCACCGGAGCCAGTCAAGTAGACTCGAGACATCTTCCCTCTGGTGCCACTGATCAATTCTTGACAGAGATCATCAACCACCTTATTTCCCCACATCATTGAGGCAAGATATGGCACGCCGGTTTTCATTTGGGCACATACTGCTTCGATCACCCGTTCATTGCCGTGGCCGAGACAGGAAACTGCTGCACCGCCACAGGCGTCAAATACCTGACGACCATCGCCGGTATAGAGATAGTTGACGCTGCCTCCGATAACGACCGGGTACTCTTTGTGGAGTTGGCGGTCAAGAAGGAAGTTGGGACGCTTCTGGGCCCCTCTATGATCACCATTGCTAGCAATAGTATCTCCATTAGCAAAGATAGTTCCTTTGGCATTGGCTGAGATTGGTAACGCCAGTAGCCCGGTCTCAGCGACTTCTACAACTACCGCAGAAGGTGCCATTGTAGTGGCTAGACGTTGGAGCTCAATTCGAGTCAAAAACAAGTATAAGAGAGCAAGGAAAAGCTTCGCAGCCACACAGGGTCAATGATATAGAGACTGCTTGAACAAATTCAGCGCGAACTCTCGCGTGTAGTGTGATGGGAGATTACAGAAGGCGAAACGGAGGGGAAACGAGACTAAATAGAATGGCAACTACCATTGCTAACTGTTTTATCGTCGGGATCGACTACGGAACAGCTTGGTACGCCCGAGATAAAAGATTCGGGTATCGTTGAAGAAACGAAACTAAACTCGGGAGGTGGATATGGAAATGGAGCCTAAAAGGTGGGTTGGGGTGGGGTGACACGATTTTTTCTCTGACTTCCATTTATTGATGGATAACTCCTCTGAAATCTGCTCAAAGAAGGTGTCATAGCAATGACTGAGACCAGGCATATGGTAGGTTGTGAAACACCATGACCGTCTTGGGGAGTTGAAAGTGGTGTGGTCGGTTTGGAACAAGGGATATAGCAGAATCCAGCCTGAAAAAAAAAAGAAAGGGGGCTGCACGGCCAACAAATATTGGTCTGCTAGCGCCTTATTAATAGCAATGCTATCACTTGTGCTAAAAGCTGTTTTGCGTGCTGTTGATTCAAGCCACGATAGCATGTTGTGTCCAGTAAGCACAGCATCGCCTTCATAGATCCCACAAGATTTCCTGTGCCTCAGCTCAGTGATATCTGATCTTCCACCATGAAAGACGTTCATGAAAGATGTCGCCTAGATGCGAGGTCCTATCGTAGTCCGGGACGTCTATTTCGAGGTTACACCCTTTCCTCGTCGCTCTTTGCATCCATACCACATTACCTTCAGCCTTTCGCCCGAGATGAAATAGTACACCGTGCCCTCCCTTTTTCCAGGATCCACGACAGGAAATACCTCCTCTCGCTCTGTTCCTATTCAGCAGCAAAGAGCCGATGTGGATGGCTTAGTAGCTCGTAGTGATTGACCACCAATCCAGCGGCGTCAGGAACTGAATCCAGAAGTCTTTGCTCACATCATACATCATGGGACCGTTGTTGGTCGTTCCCCGTCGGCTTGAACAAACAAGGACCACGTTACCCCGTTCAGCTCTAGCTTGTGTATCCACTTACCGAATTGCTATTCAACCCTCGGCCGTTCAATCCCACCTCCCACTCGACTGTGTCGCAACTCACAATAGAATTTCAGGGTCAGATCGAGTCTCAGTCGCACAGTTATGCGGATGTGGCTCCGTCACCTCGTCCAAGTCCACTGAATCTCTCCGCCCGGATTGTTGGAGGTGTTGGTGAGATCGAAGTCACGCATGGGACCAATACCAATGGCCGTGTTGGACGATAATGCATGAGTCCCCTAGGGTAGGTACTGTAGAAGCGTACCTCGATGCCGGTAAATTCTGATCGGAGCTCTTCTACTTGACCGGGGAGGGAGTTAGCTACCATCCGAGATACAGTTCACTTGCTGACTGTTCCGCGTTGCGGTTTTTTTTAGAAACATCGGGGATGCTTGGAGTAATATTGGTACCAGACTCAAGAATCAAGGAGCATTGAGAAGCCACCATTCGGTTTCTGACAACGAACATAGGACGATCAATGCCGTTTTAGTTCACCGCGACAGCTTGCTGCTCGTGTTGACTGGTATGTGTATGGGAGAAGAATCTCTGAATGGCCTCGATAAAGTGAAATTTGAACGGCTCCTCCATGATTAGTTAGGACCCTAGGTATTTGGTACGACTGAGGTTGATGGTAACCACCTACGTGGATGCTGTGCAACACGGCCAAGTGGCTCCTTTACCTGTCAAGATCTCAATCTGCACGCCATACATACCCGGACTACCTTCCGCCACGGCAGCACAATATCAAGATTCTACAACAGGTAACGTTTAATTACCAAACTTGGATAAATACAGCCTTTTCTCTTCGTAGATCTCCTGAATTCACTAATTTCTGTCTACATTTGATGGCGACGGACACCTTGTGCCAGCTACTGGCACCAAAGTGTAATTTGATCAAGTACACCTGTTGCACTCGTCATTCGTGAAACTACGTACTACTCGAAGCAATCTGAGCAACGAACGCAGGAGCTCTTCTCCGTACATCACACGGCAGCTGGCACCCCGGCATTGGCCCTCCCGTTCTTAATTTTGTGCCTCGCCCGGTTGAGGTTGAACAAAGCTGATATTCGCCACGTCGGGCCCACCGTAGACACTTTCTTAGACTCTCAGGATTACCTTGGGCTTAGTCCAGTCACCCACTCTTGCTTTACACCCTTTCGGCATGCCGAATTTCAGAAATTTCGGGCCGGGAAACTAACTTCAATTGACAGCCTCGAAAACGGGCGGTTCCGGCGATTTGGTACCGATTGATCAAGCGAGGTACCGGTAGACATCAACCTTATGGTCTGAGTCGGCCTGATCTGTCGGCTTTTCAGAAGAAGTTTTTTTTTTGGGTAATATACGAGATCCCTTGCATGAATACTTCTTGGTCAATAGTAAGAGTTCAGGTCCTTGCCTATTGGAACTCTATTTTAAACTGCCATGTCTCATTGAAGCAGTTGGCCACGAGACGAATACCTGGGGACTTCTCGTCACACAATTTTGTTGAATTCAGACCTCTTTTTATCTGCTATCAAATTAAATACCAATGAGCAATTACGATGGCTAAGTTTTAAGCCTTGATACAAGTTAGTGCAAAGCTAGTGATATGTCTCAAAGACCTGGACTGGCGTTCCTCGAGTTCCGGCTTTATTGAAGGAGAACCTATCTGACTTAGAAATTGCTGCAATAATACGGCTAGGTCAGCTTCGGTAACAGACTTAATTGAATCGTGGAAGACTAGTTTAGAAGGAATGAAAACATGAACAGATGCAAAGACACAAAAAGCTCAGCTCGCGTTGATTAATTCTACTTTGAGTGCGTGGGTATCTATTATTATACAACAGGATAACAGTTACAAGACCATCCATTTCTCCCCCACTGCAACCGCTAATTCCAAGTTCCCTACGCTCAGATATATCAGTCTCAAATTATACGCCGCATCCACGGCATGGCCCCCGCTCAACACCTCCCCCCTCTTCTCTGCGTCAATTGCCTCATCCAACACCTTCTGATAGTACGGCAACGCTTCTGATGTCAACCCCAACAGGTGATATGCTCTGGCAACATTAAAATGCGCTTCCTGTCGCTCCTCTGTATATAGTGATTGCTTGCGCAGGTTATAGTAATGGAAAAGGAAAGAAGTGCCTTGGAGGAGGATATGCGGTTGGTCTTCGGTGCGGCGATTGAGAACCAGATGGACATAGGTTAGACTTATACTGAGAGATACCATGGCGTTAGTAGGGTCTAGAGCGTGAGCGCGACGGAAATAATCGAGTGCGAGGTCATAACTTTCGCTAGAATACATGATATGACCATAGAGCATCATGAGTGGGATGTCGAGGCTTTCGTCGGTGAATTCACCGTCTGGTCCCGTGGAGGAGTTGACCAACTGATCCATTTGTATAATCTGACGACGGATGTATTTCTTGCTTGGGCCGCCCATGTACCATGAAAGAGGTGAGTGGCACATGGCTGAGACGGCAGTGAAAAATCGATATGCATCAGTAGTAAACTGATAATCCTTCATAAAGGACTTTGAAACAAAGTAGCAAGCTGTTTCATCAGCAGCAAACAGGGCACAGACTGGTATATACTATTAGCTTCATCGAATAGCGTCATAAGAATAGATCGCTTACCACACCACACCACCATAATTACAAAGTTATCTTCCCGAGAACGAGCAAATACACTCGAATCTTTTGCTGCTGCCATAATATCATAAGATTCGGCTTTGTCTCCGCTCCTAGCTAGGAACAAGGCATACTCAAGGAAAATGTCCAACCAGTCGTCAAACTTTATTCCTCGCCATTTGAATGGTATCTGGTTTTGAGCCATTTTGTAGGCCATCGCAGTTGAATGTCCCTCAGGTAGATCAGAGCCTAAACCCAGAGCCGGGTAAAATGGGCGGACTGATCGGAAATCTGATGTCAGTTGATAGGCAGCTTCTCTCCATCTTGCGACTGCCTCAACGTCGCCGGCTCTCATCGCTTCACGGTCTTCGATGAAGGTTTCATAGTGTTCCTGCGCCATAACATCTTCATCTTCTTGCTCTTGCTTTTGCTCCTGCAGAGAGCTTTGCGGCAGCCTAAATGCACGCGGCCGGTATGCTCGCTTAAGTCTTGCTGAGGCTGCTGCGACGTTGGACACCTGAATGTCCTTCTTCATCCCTCTTCTACGCATCCTGGGCGCTCTGGGAGGCCCTTTTCTAAGTCTATCGGCTTCCAGAATGTATCGTTCTGCCTTTTCTTTGTCGCCTTGCTCCATAAGGATCTCGCTAAGCTCGACTCTGGCTTCGATATTATGCTTGTCAAACTCAAATGTTTTCTGGAAGAACTGTACTGCTTTGAAAGCAACCTTGGTAGCACGAAAGCACCTGGCAATTTGTAGGTATAACAGCGCATTTTCCTCTTCAGGAATTCTTCGCAATGGGTTGTAAAACGCTAATGCGCGTTGATGAAGGTCAGCTTTGAATAGTTGTTGAGCAACTTCAAAGTAGAGATCGGAATAGTCATTGACCTTCATCGTGCCAGTTTTATCACTAGGATCTAGCCAGTCAAAGTGTCGCTGAGAATTCAGAATTAGCCACTCCTTCTGTGTGTTCTAAAATTCGAGAATCTTACCAGTCCTTCATCGCGATCACCTTTCTTAAAACGACACTGGCCCAATTGTACCCGCAGCTTCATTGGTAGAGCATCACCGTACACTGGGTTTTGGGAAATGATTTTCATGAAGCCTGGTACTTCAACTCGTCTTTCGTCATCATCATCACCGTCCCACTCACAGTCGTTAGACACATCATCAAAGTACGTATCATCTGCTCGATCCAAGAACCACCGTGAATATGACTTGAGATCCTTGATCGCTATATTGTGGTCTCCCAGCATTTGATACACTGTAACCAGTTGGATCAAATCACTCCAATCGGGCATACGCTCGCTCCAATTATGAGGCCGCCTATAATATGTGAACATCCCTTGGAGTAACTCTTTCGCCTCCGAGTACTTTTTAAGAGCAATGTACGCTTCAATCAAGCCTCGTAGAACCTCCAAATCATGCGGGTTTGTCTTGAACACCTTATTAAATTCAGTGATCGCACCCAGGAAGTTCTTCTTCTTGATATTCATCCTGGCCCTACCACGATGGCCTTCTTCGTTACGAGGGAGAAATTTGGTACAGCATCTGTAACAGTAATCTGCCCCATAGATATCCCCAAATTCTTCAAACCGCTGTGCAACATCAAGCCACCCAGTTGCATGCTTTGGTCGAAGTTGCGCGGCTCCCAGGTAAGAATGGATGGCATTTTGAGTTTCCCCAAGCTCCTCCCAACACGTAGCTAACATGACCCATGCCTCGTGCGTCTCTGCATTAATTTTGACAATGTCCTGGATGATGTCTATAGCTCCAACATAGTCTTCAGCCATAAAAGCTCTGCTGGCATGCGTGAGCCGTAATTTGATGTCTCCCGTAGGTTCGACAGCCCTTCGGGGTCCAAAGCGTCTTCCGCCACGACGGTCCTTCTTGCCAACCTTCTTAGGTTTTACTGGACGCTTGAAAAGGCGTGGAAGGTCAAACCCGAGCCCTAGTTCGGGTTGACGGTCATCGTCGTCCTCTTCAGACTCGTCATCATCGTCTTCGTCCGACTCTTCTTCGGACTCCTCTTCTGAGCTGTCTGAGACTGATGCTGAGTCAGACTCGGACTCAGAACCTACAAGAGGCGCATCAAATGGCGACTGAAAGTTGTGAGATGCGTTCAGTCTCTCAGGATCGGTATCGGGTAGGTGCTGATTAGCGTTGAAGGTAGCCGGTCCTTGAGAGAAGGGGGCTGGCGGTAATGCAGTGTATGGCGAGGAGTACGTAGCAAGCGGCCGTGGAGCAATGGATCTATATTTTTGTGGGATAGCAAAGACCGACTCTTGAAGCTTGGCACTAGTAAATCGTTGCTCCTTGTCGCCAATATCATCGTCGTCGCCACCATCTATAAAGTTATGTCCCCTTTGTGACATTTTTGACCACTTCTAAGATGTACTTTCTGGAAAATGCACCGAGATCTATTGGTAGGGTGTTGACAAGAGAAGACATTAGAAGTAGAAGATATCAGAAGGAACAAAACGACCTCGAAGTTGAAAGCACGGTGTTGTGTTTTCACAGAACGTAATATTCTCGAGATTGGTTAAAAGCTGGGTTGGTCACATGATGCAACCCCGACCGACGAGAAACGCTCTTGATTTGTATCTGGCGTTACCAATTCAGATATATAAGCCTCATTGGAAATCAGGTGTTTGCAGCAGCTTCTCAATATAATCTGCTTCCTACTGTGCCAGCTACGATTCAACTCTTCACGATATCGATATCCACCCAGTAGCCAAGCCTTCTTGAAAAGGTCTTTGCCGTAAACAGTTAGGGGGACTAAAATTCTAGAAAACTCAATTCATAGGCTCGCTTAACTTAGACTCAACCAGATGGATATTTTTCTGGGCCCCTCAAATGTAAACAAGACCCAAGGGAAGATCAGCTTGGCAAAAACACGACTATGTGACCGCAACCTGACTGTCCCACAATGTGATTATTTGGAACGCAAAGTGTCAGTTTTATCGTCCAAGGCTTCAAAATATTGTGCCAATTCCTCTATAAGTACTTGCAATGTGGGGAGTTTTTCCCCTGGATAGCTGCTGCTGTCGTGAGAGAAGATAAAGATGATGACATGGCAGCTACTCAGTCTGGAATAATACCTTGTAGATTCCCAGCGAGTAGCTAGTGTTACAAAACTCGTTCTCTCCCCAGTCAATCGTGGAATGAGAGCTGAAGTGATAATATCTTAGTCCGAATGAAAGGTTGTCTACTATTCGCATCCACTATTAAACTGTCGTTTCTTAGTCGACAAACAATTCCCTCATCATAAGACGGACTGCCACAAGTGACCTCCACCAAAAAACTGGCACTAAAGTTGATGGAAATGGACAGTCAAAATTACGATAAGTTCTGCCGCATTTCCCAGTTTACTGTTGGTAGTCCTCTAGGGACAGAGGCAAATATACATGAAAGCCACCTGGCGCTATCTCCACATTGTCCATGCATTTGCTACGCACATTACCAGCAGGTGGGGAGCTAATAGAGACTTGAAACTACAACTTCCATGGTGAATTACTGAGGGCACCTTTGTTACGGAAGGAATAGTTAGAATATGTAATTCAATATTTACATGTCAATATTTATGGAGCTTCTTGGCGAGAATCAGGGGGCAAGGTCTTTACTACGACGTCCAGGTAGACCCAGCTGACAATATAGCCTTAAGGCATAGACACATGTTTTGGTAGCGAAGCTCACAATATCTAGTCTGAGTAAATTCCCGCGCTATCATATTCCGCTTGCAACTTTGGTTATCTAACTGAAATAAATCCTGGTCCGGTCATGGCTCGCCTGATCTAGACCCACTTTTGTCAACAAAAAAGCCTATTTGCGACCAATAAGAGAAGCTTGCGCACCGAGATCTTTCTTTGACCTTCACACCTAAAACTATTTATCTTACCAACCTCGTTCACCCACCTGCACAAACTCATTCGAGACAGCAAACACTCTCCTGAGAGTTACTCGAGTATTCTATTCTTGCAGATTGATCTGTACCCTCCTCCCAACTGCTACAGCAGCACTATCAAATAGAGCCTCGTCAATCGCGCTCCGCGCTTTATATCTCGAATACCGACGTCTCAGACGCACATACCAACGCGGTCTCTGCGCGCGCCGCCAAATATCAAGAGGAACTAAATCCCCGTGTAACCAAGTTACTCATATATACTAGGTGAGTCAATCTACTCGCTGCGGAGTGCATATCGCGTAGCGATCACTGTTATTTACGCTTTGTATTGATCGTCGCAAAGAATCCCCTCCATACCCATCAAGATGTCAGGAAAGCGTCCCCAGAGAGAACGCAGACCTGCGATCAAGGATTCCAGCGCCCCTGACTCATCACCTTCGCGCCCCTCGAAACGTAGAAGAATTGTAAGCTCTTTTCCTCCTTTTGTTTACTGTAAACAGTGCTAACGCAATGTCCCAGGCTCCCATCGAAGCCGAGGCATCACCGGAACCTCTCGAGTCTCTTCCTCTCCCTGTTGATCGAGCTGGCATCAATATGAACGATGATGAACTGGTACAGCATGTCTCCCGTACGCTCAAGATGCCGCCATACCCAGTTCTTGTCGCCCAAGACCATGCCAATGCTCTGCATCAGGACAGCAACACAGTCGAAGCTTTTGCAAAGTTAGCAGGAAACGAATGGACATACTACATTAAAGATACCCAAAACTATATAGGGCGAAGACCTGCTGATCTAGGGCCGGAAGACACTACAAGTTTCGGGAAGTATCCCATTCATATCGACCTGGGACCAAACAAAACAGTTTCTCGTTATCATGGATTGATATTCTTTAACAACGATACGCAATGTTGGCAGATTGGAGTCAATGGGCGGAATGGTATGAAGATCAATGGCGCCACACTTCGTAAGGATGAACAGATGGATCTTGTTAGTGGACAAGTTATCGAGATTGGTGGTGTTGAAATGGTATTCGTGTTGCCCGATCCAGAAGGAAACACAAAGAGCTTGAATATTGATAAAGTGTGGCTTCGGAGAGCCAATCTTATTCAACAAGCAGCAGCGGGAGATGAGACAGCGAGTGATGAGGGTGCAGATGCTCCAAGCAGACATTCTCGTTTTACTGGTGGTCCTGCTCCAGGCTCCACTGGCAATCTTCCAATTGCTCCAGCTCCTCCAAACTATCAAAGACCTGCGACTCCGTCATCCTCCCGACCTATCGCGCAGGGTTCCATGTTGGTTGGCAGATCTCCCTACACTAATGGTACGATGGTCATGCATGGAGATGATATTGATCTTAGTCTTGAGACCAATCATCATATCAAGCCTGCTTATAGCTATGCTCAGATCATCTCACAAGCAATTTTCTCGGTCGAAGAGGAGAGAATGACTTTGGCTGGAATCTACCAGTTTATCCAGGATAAATATGCTTTTTACAGGACCCAAAACCCTGCTGGTTGGCAGGTATGTCAAATATCTAATTACCTAAGAATGAATAGGAGGCTAACTCTATTAGAACTCGATTCGTCATAATTTGTCTCTGAACAAATCCTTCGTCAAGGTCGCTCGCACGACAGATGAGCCTGGTAAGGGTATGAAATGGATGATCAAGCCAGAACATCGTGAAGAAATGTTGAAGAACTCAACTCGGGGTGGCCGTGGTGGAATTCGTTCCTCGTCCGCGCCCAGCTCTCCTGCAAATAATGGGTATGTGAACCGATCCTACACACACATGCCAAGTGGTGACCCTGGCTCCAGTGCAAAGAGATCACCACATTCTGGCTCGCCCCCATCACATTCATATCCTTCAAATGGACCACATTTCACCCCTCACCGAGGAGGACAGCTATTGACATCACTTCAAGACAACAACACCCCTGGGGACGGCAGCCCATTGCCACGTCATAAACGTGGCCTTGGTAATGCATATGGACTTTCTGATAATGTTCCCGGTTCTCCCCCTGCTATGTCATCTTCGTACCAGCAAGAAGATAGCACCTCATTCGTAACCCCAGCTCCTCATCGTGTCCATCCTCGTCTTGTTCCCCCTAGCACAGCTCAGAGACCTAGTCAAGTTATGCCTACCAGCTCCCCTGCACCGTTTTGGAAGTTCGCCGACGACATGACGCCCATGAAGGGATCTTTCGAATCCAGTCCAACCAAAGGCTCCCATATTGCCTCTACTATTGCTCAAAGCAGTAGTCCAGGCCCTGTTTATGCTAGTCCTACCAGAACTGGTACCTCCATCAGCCGTGTTCCAAAAGTTGAAGAAGAGGTCGAGGAAGAGGACATAGGATTTGATTTGACTAAGTAAGTTCTACATCCACAATCTACATCTAAACATCACTAACGATGTTGCAGGGGCTTCCAAAGCATTGGTGCTTACCATGGCAGCAACGCTCCATCCATTGGTTTCAGTGGTCGTTCACAATCTACTGTTACGCCATTCACACCACGAGCACCTTGAAACCCCATATGGTGTCTTGCTATATATCATATTCTCTCCTAGAGTTAAAATTTCTGGTATAACGACTGCAGGCGTGATTGGATCTCACTCATGGAACTGGAGACTGAAAATAACTGGAAATTTAATCCTATATCCGGGCTTGTATGTTTTGAGTAATTGTGTAGCATATAACAAGTATGGAGCCTTACAATGGCCGGGAAACTGGGTAGCTGGGTAGCTGGATAGCTGGGTGTCGCTTTTGTTTAATTGTGGCGTTGGCCTTTTTGGAAAATGGTCATACCATCGTTTGCTGAGAGCTGGAATACACAGGCTAATTGTATCCTTGGCTTTGTGTTTATGTACTTGTGGTTCGGACTTGACCTGAAATGATGCAATGTGATGTGTCTTGGGGAGAGGCGTGCGGTTTGTAAGAGGCAGAGGTGATATTAGCTGCTGTTATACCAAACCACACCTCGATAGAAGATACTTCAGCATACACGCCTGGAGGTTATGGTCTTGCGTCGTTTGGAGTTCTCGCTGCTGTATGAACTGAGGAGGGCTGGGAATGGCTTAGTAGGGATATGGACGAGATGAGTTTCTTGCCATATATCAAACGCTTCTTGGAGACAGACATGTTTCTGAATGAGCTGATTCCAAAACCCTCGATACGATACCATCATTGGACAAATTGCAAATAGTAGTCAATAATACTTCAAGTTAGGTAATCGTGGTCTATAGGTTACTGTGGAACGTAGCCAAAATTTGGTGAGAAATGTGATGTCACGTTTGTTTGTCGTAGTTTAGTGTCGTAGCTTCAATTGACCGAGTTCAGGAACGCTGAGTACTTTTCCAACGCAGTTTGTGCATCTAACATCACGAACGATTTTTAATGAAAGTACTCGAGACGGAGAACATCTCAAAAGAAAATGGCCATAGGAAGGGAAGACGTGAGGGAGGAGGTGTCTATACGACCTATTTCACACAAATACAGCATGCTCTAAAAGCATCTAATCCGCCTAGTATACAATTCTTTTCTTCCACCAAGCCCACATCAACACCACCTCAATTTGAGTTGTGTATGTCTCTACCAATACACGTACAGTTGTAACAAAACCGGAGAAATGAACTCCGCCCAATGCCAGTCACCCTGTATGTCCTGTTTTGTCCTCTCCATGTCTTCTCCCTTTTCTTCACAATATCAATACATTGAACATTTTCCAAATCGACTGCGCAGCTCCCTCTTTATTTTGCGGCAGCAGTGGACCCACCTCTCCGCTTTGGGTTGTTACGACCAGGGGCTTTCTTTGTGGGGGTCTTGTTCTTTTGATCGGTCCCCTCGATGAATTTGACGAGTTCACTGATCGTACGAGAATCAAGACCCTTATTAGGACTACGCCCAGAAGCTGCTTCAACGGTTTGGCCAACTTGGGGTTGTGGACGGGTTTGGCCAAGGGCGACCCTGGATGTGCCTCTAAGTGCTTGACGAGCCTTAAGGTCTTTCGCGTGTTTAGCAATAGACACGGCGTTAGAAGTGAGTTGTACAAGCCAATTTTCAGCTTCCTTGGTGTTCTTATCTTCGGCGCCAAGTTCGTGGAGGAAGATATTGTAGGACTCGCGCATGCGGTGGACGGCGGTCTTGGAATCAGAATCAAGGGCCAAAGCTTGAGCCAACTGGAAGAGTAGTGTGGCAGCATTCATGGAATTCTTTCCATATGCTTCTTGGCAAATCTCAAGAGATGCCTCGAACCAAATTCTTGATTCGTGGTATTCCTTCAGATGTTGCAGCATAACTGCAGCATTGTTCAGCGTCGTGATGGAGTCGGGGTGGTTGGGACCGTAAATCACTTTCCATAGACCCAATGCGTGGTTCAAATACACCAAGGCTTGTTTTGTTTCTCCAAAAGCATGAAGAAATAGTCCTAGGTTGAGATAACTGAGTAGAGTTTCGGCGTTGTCTACGCCGAGAGTTCTCTCAGAAACAATGACAGCCTTGCGAGCAAGCTCAACTGCGATATCCTTTTCATCAAGTTGGTAGTAAATCATGGATAACGAGTTGTAAACTCGGGCAACTTCAGGGTGGATGATCCCGTAGATCTGTTCGTGCAATGACAAAGATTCCAAAAGTAGTTCTCGTCCCAAATCATTCTGACCTTGCATGATCGAAATCCGGCCGGCTTCGAGAGCTTCCTCTGCAAGCGAGCTTCTTGGAGATGCCTCCTTGATTACAGGAGTGATATTCAGAACATCGGAAGGCACAAAGGTCAGAGGCGAGGTAGCGCGAACAGAGACAACAGATGCTGGAGAAGCATCGCGGGCCTTCTTCTTCTTCTTGCTGCTCGTGCTATTGCCGGTCTCCTTGGCATTACTGCCATTAGTTGGTGGTGCCAGAGACTCGGAAGAGCCGTTGGAGGTTGGTGCTGTGAAGTTGTAGTCTTTCAACTCGAGTTGTAAACCTAGCTTCAATGATATCTCTCGGAGAAGCTGTAAAGGCTTGATACTAGATACCCAGCTAGCATCGATGGTGTATCTGTAGCGGCGGAGAATTTGAAGCTCAATCTCTTTCCTCAAACTCTCGGGCGAAAGCTCTTTGAAGGCAAGATCAGCTTCGGGATACAATGCTACCATGTCCTCATCAATTTCTGCCTTGGGGGTAGCGTTGAAGTTTGTGCCAAGCAGGCAGTTAAGCATGTGAGAAACTCCAGCGCCTGTCAATGGAACAGGAAGATAACGCAAATATTTACTAGCCACGTGCTTGAAAGACCTTGCAATCATCTCCTGGATAGCAAGTGTGCGGAGAGACTCGAGTTTCTTGCCTTCAGCAGATTCTGCGACTTTTCCAAGATACCTAACGTTGATACCGCGCTTGTGTAGCAATCTACTCAGTGATTGACCATCCATTGGGAATCCCACATCGCCTGCGGTTAGATCCTTAACAAGTTCAGGTAGGACACTAGTACGCAGGAACTCGCAAGCAGAGCGGACGTCCTTCTCGTCTTGCTCCAACTCTGACTTTTCCTCGTCAGTCTTAGGTTCTTGGCCACTGAACGCATCAGGGTTCAATGAGAACTTGAAGTTGGCAATGTCTATTCTGTCCTTATCGTCACCTTCGTCGGCGGTGGCGACTTCAGCTGATTCATCTGCCTCGCCATTCTCTGATGCAGGTGCAGCGTCATCGCTTGCCTTTTCTTCGATTTGCGATGGCTTCTTTCCTGATGTCCCCTTTTGGGACTGACGCTTCTCCACCTCACCGTTAACCCAAACTCGCATTTGACTCTTCCAATAAGCATCTACTAACTCTGGGCGGAGAACCGTCATCCTATGGGGATACGCGCTCTCTATAGCCCCATTGCTCTGCTCTGGACTGCTGATAGCAGTGCCCACCTCTTCCATCCAGGAGATATCAAGGGGCGTTACGCGATAAAGATCGAGCACGTACTTTCGTCCATCGGTACCTAGTAAACCTTTCGTCTCTACACTACCCTCAAGATCGAATCGCTTGCCAGTCTTGTCCCAAACTGCATGCTTCTTGAGCTTGAGAGACTTAGACAGTGTCTCAAAGACTAAACCAAATTTCTCATCAGCCGCTACAACATCCTTCCCATCAACTCCACCGTAATCAATCTGATTTTCTTCTGGATCTCGTTGCTTGAAAATACCAGGAACAATGCTCTGGCCAACAATACGTTTTCCTAAGTAATCAACCACAACTGTTCCTGGAGTGAAGAGGCCCTCAATATCCAATTGGTTGACCATCCGAACACCCATTACATCTTTGCCTGTGGCCGATCTCGCAGCCTCATCTCCTCCTTCTGAAGCGAAGGTTCCTACACCATCGGCACCAAAAGAGAAGAAAATGTTATTGTATACGAATATTTGTGCATCCTTAGTTTCGGTGGGATTTAAAGGTGCCACTTCGCCTCTAGCGACCAAAATTGCGCCCCGCGCAGCTGCATCATTATAATCTGCAAACAACTTTGAGGTCAAACGCTCACGGAATACTCGGTCTTGCACGGTATCTTTCGGGAGCTCTCGCGTCGATTGAAATTCTTCGTTCCAATCCCTCAAGGTTTCCGCATTTTCGATTCCACCAATCAGGTAGCTTTCCTGAGTCCGAGTGATGTCTGCCTCATGGCTGACAAGGGGGGATGTTGAAGCCGGCACTATCCAAGGATTGGCAGGGGCGGCGTTAGTAATCTGGAAATGTGCAAGAGCCTCCTTCTTAGCTTGGAAATCTAAGTAGTTTTGGAAGCTGGTCTTGAAAGATGGTGACAGATCCTCGATCAAATTCAAGAGGGAATGCGCTTTGTGGGATTTTGGGGCAGCTCTTGGGAGTGGATCAAACTTGTTGCTCGAAGACTTGTTCACATAAAATCCTGATACGTGGGAGGTGATATGATGTTGTTCTCCTTCATTGGTGGTTACCAGAATATATAGGAGGTGTCCTTTCTGTCTAAGGTGGTATGGTGGAGGATTCCAAGGAGACACAGATATGGACTTCACCGTTTTGGGTGCAGATTCGTGATGCTGAGGTAGTAGCGTTGAAAGCGTACCATCAGCTTGGAAATCATAGCCGGTCATGGGATGTGTTGTAGCAGTGGAAGCTGCAGTTGTGACAGAGTCAATAAGGGACGTCCCTGACAGAATTCCGTGCAAAGTATCCGTCCGGTCTCCAGCAGCTCCAATGAGTTCCCGTACTCGGATGACATGCAGTCTAGCCTCCTTCTCAGTGTATGGATCTTCGATAAGTCGAAGCTCCGATTCAGCTGTCAAATCCTTCACTTCTGAGAGTTGAATGAAGTCATTTATTCTTTCGCCGTTGTGTTCTAAGTGAAAGCAGGAGTACTGGAAAGTTCCGGGAAGCTCGATAATGGATTGTCGAACATCGTGCATCTGTTCTTGCGTAGAAACCTGCTATTGTAAGATACCACCCATGAATCTGAATATTGAAGGAAGCTAACCATAATCTGAATGGTCTTGGGGTCGCGAGGAAGGTGGACCTTCAATTGAAAGACGGCTGTTGCTAGTCATTAGCATAAACCTCCTGAAGCCATCCCACATCCAAATTTAAAGGGGCTCCTACAGTCTTCTTGAGTTCCAGCCTCCTCTGTACCATTAGCACCATTTGTCTCCCCATTTTCAACATCTGCGACCTTTTCTGAAGCCACAATGGGCTTGTTTTGGGATTCTAGATTGTGCACGGGTCAGCATTGATTCATATGAATATCTAAGTAGTTGGGGAATAGGAATGGCAATGGTGAATATGAGGATGTTGTTCCCATACCGGCGTCATCCATTTCTGTAATTTGTTCCAACTTTGGGGAAGTGAGAGTCTCGAATTAAACAATTAGACAGCGAAAGTGGCAAAAAGAAAGGCGTTAATATGTCAAGCCTGAGAAATAGAGACAGAACTTTTGGTATGATACAAGTTTTAAGGGAAAAGGGGGAAGGTTATTGCATTGTCGAGGAAAAGAAGCTCAACGCCAGATCCATACAAATTTTGCGGCCACCCGACAGGGCAAAGCCGAATGTTCCCGGACCCAGAAGGAACCCCTGTCGACATTGACACCTGTAGATCCACTAGTCACGGGGTTACATTTTTGTTTACCTTGCAACCACAAGTCAACAAATATGATTTAGAGCAATTAACGCTTCTACAACAGTTCATTGCTCTTGATATTTGCAGCTTATACATGAATTATTAGTGCAGTTGCTTTTCATTCATTTTTGCTTTGCGCATATCCTGAAGGACAATTTTTATTTCAGGGTGAGTTTTGACCCGATATTCGAGTGGAGAGCTTCACTGATCGTTGTCGCAGCGCATGATGGGGATAGGGGCTTTTGAGGGTGAATATGGACAACCCGGCTTTACACCCGTTCGAAGACCGCAGTCTACGATAAACTCTAGAGTTTTGGGCGGAGAGCCAGAAAAGGAGTGGACAGCAACAAGGTGTAATCGACTTCTAAGGGCTTTGACATCTAGGATCGCGCTATTAAAGAAAGATATCTCGCGCATGCAAAATGGCGCGTCCGCCCCAGAGATCATTGTTAAAACTACAGAAAAGAGAAAGAAGGCACAGGATGTGGATGAAGATTGGAGCAATGGGAACCATACGAAGAAACGTTTGAAGCACAAGTATTCAGGAAGACAGGGCAGGGCTGTTATTGGTGGTCGAACACAGTCACAAACTAGCTTACAAGAGAAATCCAATTCTCAATTCGTTGCTGGTGAAATTTCAGTACCTACACCATTTTTAAACCGCGCGAGAGGTAAAATTATAGGCGCCGATGCTGTTCCAGCCATACAACTTCTCTCGGATCATGTACTGGACCACAGCAACAACGGCGAGCTGAAAACCAAGCGGCGCAATCGCAAAGAAGACGTTACTCAACATCAACATCAATATAACACATACATGAGCGAAATAAAGAAGAGAGCTGTCACTGCCAGCCTGCCGGGCATATATGAAGGAATATATAACGGGCTCGAATCGTTGATCAAAGCAACAACATCAAACACACCGCAATCAAAACTAAAAGGCCCAAGGTCATTGTTCACTGCGTGCCTCCGAGCTGTGCCACAATACATTTCAGAGGAAGAAAAATTGCTAGAGGATGAAGTTGTTGAGGCAAGAAATCGCAGGACGATCGACAGCAGAGATATCTCGTCAGAAGTGTATGATGATCTTGAGAGCTTAGGCTCATCCGATCGTGGATGGAAACATCTCAAGACTGTTGTAAGGTCACATGGGGTACATGTCTTAACGGAAGCAATCGCCACGGGACTCTTAGATATCGGATTCTGCTCTGTTCTTGTCAACCTTTGTTTTCAAGCCCACGCGACGAGCGAAGGCGAGATGCTGTTGTCAACGATGCTTTCTATGGGGCCTTTCCCGCCACCACAAAGCATTGTCTTTCGCGCCTATCATAGTAGTGCCACTATTCCATTATCTCTACTATGGAGCGCAGTAGATCCAGGGGTCTCCGTATCTTTTCAATATCAACAACTGTCGAGTATGATTGAAGACGGCCGACTTCCGCTCAGCTGGTTAGCCACCAAAGACTTCAGCCCAGTGTGGACAAAAGCTATCAAAGAGCTATCTTCTCAGACAATCAATGCAGGAGTACTGCAGTTTCTAATCGTCGCACTCGGAAAACTTGCTACAGTCCCAGGTCTGGGTAGCGAACAAGGCCAAATTTTATCTGAAGCTTTAAATCAAACTTTCTCCAGTATACTCATAACAGTATCATCTATTGTTATTCTCAGCCGGAATATTGGAAACAGCACTGAGGATACTTTTCCTAACCCGGATGTATCTGAATATGAGCATATTATACGACTGTTGCGAAGCTGTCTTGTGGGATGGGAGAATTCCGCCTCCTACAACACACATGGCTCTCTATTATTACTAGCCAATATCTCTGTGAAGTCTGTGCTGGATGATTCACACTCCGAGGGCGAACTAGTCCAGCAACTATTAAAAGAATCAAGGAAATACGAGGAAGTGGTCGCTAACGTTCTTGTGCCATTCATATGTTCCATTGCTAGCTGCTGTGGGAGAGGGACATCAACGAAAGGTTTTGGACACCTCAAGCAATTGCATTTGACATTGGAGTCTCTGGCACTTACTGCAGAACCCAATTGCAGAAATTTGCTACAGCGGTTGATTGTGGACAGCTCATTTGCATTTGCAGAACAGGTCTCAGATGACGAATCTCTGGATTATGCCACAAGTATGGAACTAAAGTTTCATGTTATCAAGACTAAGCAGACTATTGGGGAGACGCCTAGCAAATCTAGAGGCTTCCGATGGGAGGAAGGCATCAGTGAGTGGGTGCGCGCAACTCCAGCCGCCGTGAACAAGCGCAAGCTCCTTCTAGGGACAAGGAAAACTTCGCCAGACCGCGCCAACCCATTTTACAGCAGCCCTTCAATACTCAACGGCCACCAGGCTGATAGCCATGATATACCTTTATCTATAGATATCTCGCCACAGCACAACACCAGCGTGATCAATTACAGTCTCGTATCACCGATAAGCTCCTACCTATCTGATGTTGACGAGGATCGCCAAGAATCACCTAACTCTTCGTTCGCTACTACCATTTCCACCTCCTCGGAATCAAGCATTAGCGCCATAGCTAGCAATCTACGTACCGTTCGTGCTTCGGGTTCTAGTAACAGAGGCAGTAAGAACTTCTCTAAGAAATGGGAGATTTTCGATGATGAGAGCGACGATGAACTGAGCTTCTGTGACGCGTCATCACATGAAGAACATGCGTTGCAAAACATTACAAACATGATACGTCTCAAACAACAAGCTTCTAAAGAAAGCTTTGGAAAGAGCGGGGAAGGCCAGAAGAGAACGGCACGGATAAGGAAGACAGAGGTTGTTGGAGATAGTGAGGATGAACTAGGCATGTGATTGGATTGTTACTTGTAGAATATGAAAAGTCCACTATTTACATTATTAAGGATATATTGTAGGATTAGGATAGAAAGCCATGGCGGCAGTTGGCATGGAGGATGCAAATTTGAAACTACAAGATTCACACCTAGAGAATCCTTGATCTGAGCACATGTTTAAACTTGCCGGTGAGAACTCCAGCATGACCATGACCGAAGAACTCGGTTTAGCTGTACACGGCATCTAGAGGTAGCACCAGGTGTCGACGGCATTTATCTTTTCGAGTCCCTTGCGTTCGGATGACAAAAATCAAGAACTGAACGCCAACCGGTACCTTACAGACGTGGTACGGGAAGGACGTCGTTGCGTAAACGGCACCAACGCTTTATGAACGGAGGTTCGTGCGACAGTATTTATGTACATAAAACCATCAAGTGGATATCGCCTAAATTGATCATCTCGCTTTGATAAGGAGCAAAAGCATGATGTTCTGGGGACGGATTGACATCCTCCCCGTCCCAAATCGATCGTCCTTGGACACAGTTTCTGTCAACTCCAGCAAGTGAAACCAGGTCAATCAGTTGAACCAACGTCCATGATATCGGGCATCACATAGATAACGAGGATCTCTCCACAAATAGGAAGCATTCCCCATAATTCGGCCTCTGCACGTGTGTGTTCTTTTTCTCATTTCTTGTGTGGTTCTTCAGACGCTCAGTGCTGCGTTTGATCCAAGTGCCTTTCGAAACGCTCAAGGCTTATCGCAAGAGAAAAGAAATGACGAATCTCCTGCACTTGCGCTCCCTAGATCATCAGAACGGAAGGAAGGTATAGGCTGGTTCAGTTCCAATGTGGAAAAAGCGTGTGGTGGAGTTGAAAATTTCGTTGTGGTCGTTTCAGCAGCAGTACCACGGTACTGCACAGTGTACGTCCCGTTTGCCATTTCATGCAATTACGCAAACTAATGCTGGGGTTGGCCTTCCCCCCTGAATATGAGCTTTCATTAGCCGAACCAAGCCTCAATACCAATCACCTGTTGGTGAAACGATGGTGGTAAACATCGGATGGCCACTCAGCCCAGTGATTGGAAAGGAGCCCGTCGAGGTGTGGCTCACGACCGCTACAGTTGAGTAGAGTCCCGAGACGCTGGACGGCTCAACCGTCCACTGATCGACGAAGATTGTCGGCTAGACTTACGGTGGGATCGGGAGACTCGTGGCCCTCTGTGCTTGTTTATGCAGTATTATGCTCAGAGGTGAAGGGAGTTTGCGGAGAAGTGTCAAGATGGCCATCAGACGTTTGGGCTTCGGTCAATGGGGACATGTGGGTGGTGTGGTATGGCCACGGGGAATGTTTGGATGTGATTCAAGAGAGATGATGATGTTCGGCTAAGGCAGGGAATAGAAGCAGATATGACATGACAATGGTGGTATAGTATAGCCAGGTACGTAGAGAGAAAGAGAGAGAGAGAGAGAGGCTTGTCCCCATACAAACAGCATAAACATCCCCACACTGCAAGTCCCGGGTAGGCCGCAGCTAGGGCTTACAGGGCTTACAGGGCTCCCGTGCTACAGGGCGTATTATGGTGCTTACCACTGTATTTCCAGGGGTCAAGGGCGAGCAAACAGGCGGGAACAGGCAGGAACAGGCAGGAGATACCACCAGTCACCGCTTCCCAAGCACATCCAAGATCCGATTTACCCCTGGAATCCACCCGCCCGCTCATATTGCTCCTCGTATCCCCAATAACCACTTCATTCCTCATCTCTGCCCTGTTCCTCTACAAACACTACCACCACTACCTACTCCTCCTCCTCCTGCTCCAACATACTTTGATGACCCACGTTATGCTCCGCGTCCCTTATGAATTTCCAGTTTAAGATAACGTTAACCCATCCATTCGCACTCGCTTGGTGCCTCGGATAATCTCATTCCCTATTCTTGGACGGACTTGGCTTCTCCAATTGTTCGACAAACGAACTCTCGTTGACGAGGACCCTGTTATTTCAGACTACTACATTCAATTCGTGAGCAGAGCAGAAGGATTACATTCATTCCAGCATCAAATCACATTATCCTCCTCGACACCATCGGAAGAGGTTCTTTACGCACACTTACCAACTTTCTGTGACTTGCTGGTCATTTGCAGAACCCTACATTCTTTTCCATACCACGACGCCAGGAGTGCTCGAAAACACACATTCTCTACCATTCAAATACCGCGATTACGGCCTATTCTCTACAGCATGTCTTCGATACGATCAATGCTGGCTTTGGCCGTGGTAAGGACAGTGGCTGGCGCAAAGGCGCCTGAGCCCACAGACCCAGTAGCAGCAGCGGCAGCAGCAGAGAAGAAACGACTTGCCAACCAACTCAACCAGCAATTCTATGACTACATCTTCATTATACTAGCAGGACTGATCATGGGGTTGATTATTTGGAGGGTGACGTTAGAGTCGGTCAAATACGTCCGTACGCTCGCCTGTCTCAATAACGATACCCAGAGATATTTCACCAAGCCTGCTCAGACCTGGTCCACGTTCAAGAAGAGTCTCCTATATGCGCCTATATGGGGGACACGACACAACAGGGAGTTTAAGCTGTCGGCTGCAGTCAATGTTGGGACCCTACCTACGAGATTCCAGCTGTTGTTTTTGTCGGCGTACCTAGGTACCAACGTTGCATTCAGTGTGGTTAGCATCAACTGGGATGAGGACTATGTGTCGGTTTGCAGGGCCATCAGAAACCGGACGGGAATCCTCTCTGTTGTCAACATGGTAAGTACCGGAGCTCCATTCTTCATATTCTCACGTGTGTTAACTCCTCTAGGTTCCTCTATTTATCATGGCTGCCAGAAATAACCCATTGACCAACTGGCTTAACATGTCCTTCGATACCTTCAACTTACTACACAGATGGTTTGGAAGAATCGTGGTTCTTCAAGCTCTTGCTCACACTCTGGCCTACGGATTTGGTTCTGCACATACCTCCGGTTGGTCCAAAACTTTGGCAGGATTCGTCGCACCCGGCATGAAGTTTTACGGTTTCATTGTATGTAGCCATCAATCCTTCCATCCATAACGCATTGCTAATCAATTCAGGGAACTATTGCTTTTGTTGTGATGGCCATCCAGGCTAGTTCCATTTTTAGACACGCATTCTACGAATCGTTCAAATACGTTCATATCGCTTTGGCTGCCCTGACCCTTGCTATGGTATACCTACATCTAGCTGCGCGAGCCCAACAGGCTCTCATTTACGGCTGCATCGCCATCTGGTCTCTCGAGCGCCTTGCCCGTGTTGCCAGGGTTCTTTATCGAAATGTCGGGAAAGGAGGATCAACCGCTTTGGTTGAAGCCCTTCCAGGAAACGCTTGCCGTATCACCATTGACATGGCCCGCCCTTGGGCGTTCAAGCCTGGCCAACACGCTTATCTATACATGCCCTCTGTCGGACTCCTCACATCGCATCCCTTCTCTGTAGCTTGGTCCGAGGAAGCGGAGGCACCATCTAGTGATAAAGAACTCCCCGTCGCACGGCAAGATATCCTCGCTATGCAGAAGACGAGTATGTCTTTTGTTGTCCGAGCCAGAACAGGTTTCACCAACAACCTTTTCAAGAAAGCCGAAGACTCTCACGAAGGAAAGTTCTACACCAAGTGCTTCGCTGAAGGACCTTATGGTGGCATGCACCAGATGCACTCTTATGGAACCGTTATGCTCTTTGCAGGAGGTGTAGGAATAACACATCAAGTTCCTCACGTTCGCGATCTCGTCTCCCGTTACGCAAACGGGACCATCGCTGCTCGCAAAATTGTGTTAATATGGGTGATCCAATCACCTGAACATTTAGAATGGATTCGTCCTTGGATGACAGCTATCCTCGGCATGGACAAGCGTCGCGAATGCCTACGCATCTTATTGTTTGTCAGCCGGCCACGCTCAACCAAGGAGATCCACAGCCCCTCAGCAACAGTACAAATGTTCCCCGGCCGCCCTAATATCGCTACGTTGATGGACGCCGAGATTGAGAACCAGGTCGGCGCTATGGGTGTGAGCGTTTGTGGTGGTGGAGCATTCAGTGACGATGTGAGACGAGTGGTCAGAGATCGTCAACATATTTCCAATATCGATTTTGTGGAGGAAGCGTTCTCCTGGTAACGGGTTTTGGATACTCGCTACTATTTAAAAGCGATGTTGCTTTATTCCAAATCTGCTCTGTTATTGGAATGCGTTGGTCGATATATGCCCGATTTTGGGGCAGGCTTCTTTGTAAATTTTAGGGACACATGGGGTATGGTGCTGGGCACAAGCATGAGCATGAGAATCAGCGTTAGCGTTTGGATGAAAAAGCATACTAGACACATGATTTAGGCAGCGCATATTCAATTACAGTGTGTTGCATGATTTACTGAATAAAGTGATTTCTTTCATTGTATACTTGTATTTAGCCATGTGTGTAGAAATCATGTTTTTACCTTGATTTAACATCACATTTATTCAAATAGTCGGCATCACTCCTTACATCAGATTCCTAAGCACAAATGGTCGTGCTTACTAGATAGAATAGATTAAATATTGAGAGTCGCATATGCAGATCAAAATTCACAACCAAAGTGTGTGCTCGTGCGATCACAGAGATACACAACCACCAGAATATTTTATGAACCCAACATCGTGTAGTATTGATACTTGAACCACCCCCTTTCTCCGCAACATCCAAGCGAAGCGAATCATAACCCAACTCTATTGTTGCACCAATCAGCTATTCCAACAACAACGACAAGCAATTCTAGACAAACAACCTCTCTTTCTCTCAGTGTAACAAGCTGAATAGAAAGCTTCAGCTGTCTCAGAGCTTCCCAAAAAGAAGTCTGTACTTTTCCCATGGTCAGCTGGTTCTTGCTTCGTCTCTTTTCCCCGCCATTGTTTCTTATCGTAATCGCTTCGGCCCCGCCTTGTCTCGACGGTTGAACATTAAACACAAGCAAGGTAGCGAGCGAGACGCGAGCGGCTGACCTCTCTGCCTTCCCACCTTCACGCCCATTACTCCATCACACCATTTAAGCCCGAATTCTCACAAAACTCAGCAGATCCAATAACCGAATATCTCAGAAGAAAGCAATCCCCCACCACTAGTCCGCCGTACGAACGCCCCGAAAGAACGGCCTCTACAAAGACAAAGCCCCAACCCTTGGAGATCTTACCAGGTTTGAGCATCTGCTGTCTTGCACATAAGCTGGGTAGCTAGCGAAGAGAAGACGGCAAACGAAAGATGGGACTCGCGTACAACGAGTACCTGAGCGGAGCCATCATCTACGGATGCAAGAACTGCAAAGCCCATCTGGGTAACCACGAGGACATCATATCAAGAGTATGTCTTTCTTTCTCCCCCCTCCTCTCTATTTACCTGCCTCCTACCTCCCGCGTAACTCCCCTTTCAGCAAAACCGCAGGCAATAAAATACCGAGAGCTTTGCTTTCAAACCTCCCCCAAGCCAAGCAACTAGGCTGACTTTCCCTCTCTTTTTCCTTTTAGAACTTCCGTGGCCAGCATGGCAAAGCCTACCTCTTCGGATCCGTGGTGAACATCACGTCCGGCGAGCCCTCCGAACGCAACATGACCACCGGCCGCCACGTCGTGCGCGATATAGCATGCCGCCAGTGCCACGACACGGTGGGCTGGAAGTACGACAAGGCCTACGAGCCGAGCGAGAAGTACAAGGAGGGCAAGTTTATCCTGGAGGCGGAGCTATTGTGCAAAGTATCGTGAGGAAGGGGTAGAGCGGACCGAATAGGCAATGGGAACGGGAAGATGGGATTTTCGGATTTTCACGAGGAGTTCTTCGTTGGGGGTTATAGCAAGCAAGGGCCTCTTGTCTCTTTTTTATTTTCTTTTTGGCGATGGGGAGTGGGGTTGGGCATGGGATGGAGCAACATTGGATGCGGAGTTTTTTACGGTCGTGGGCGTCTTTTTTTTATTTCTCATGAGTCAAGATAAGACACGCATACGGGATCTTTCATATGGCTGGTACAATGGATATATACAGATTGCATATTGACCTTTCGGCTTTGCCTAGCTCGTTTCCTAGAATGGATGACCTTTGGGTCCTAGTACATGCCTACTGTAGATTGAATACAGCTTCTACTTTTGTGAAAATGTAGCTGTCAAATTGAACTCAAGCGTAATCGTGGTTGACTGCAAGTTATTCTTGAAAGACCTCGGTAAATCTTTTGGGATTTTGTACGTAACTAGTATAATCTAACAATCATGCCATCAACCCGATATCAAGTATAAATAAAACAAATTTGAGAAGGTTGTATATACCTGATGCTTAATGACCTATATACAAAAAACCCAGGAGGAGCGCAACAGATAAACGCCGCGCCGATCTACATTTCCAATTATCCTATGCAATACCGCTTTCTCGCTGTCGTTGCTTCTAACCTTTGCCGGCTACAAGCTTTATGTTTCTTCTACTTTACGAGAATGGGCGAGACCTCCTTTGCCTTCGCGGCAGCAAGATCGGCTAGCTTTTGCAACTGCTCGGATCTGAGCTGTCGGAGGTAGCGGAAGAGGAGGATGAACATCAGCTCCATGCTATAGCACGGATATCAGCATCTTCACACTAGAATAAATCGTAAAAGGAAAGAAGGATTGGGGGTACGTACCGTTCTTTGGTCATCATGAGCAGACCTTGAACCAAGAGACCCTTGGATATCTGAGGTCCGATGCCCTTGAAGAGACCTAAGAGACCCTCGTTCTTGATGATGAACTGCATGACCTCGATGAAGCTCTTGAATGGCTTTCCCTGTCGGGATGGTGGTGGTTTGGATTGTAAACCTACCTTGGCTACAATCAAGGGTTGGGTGACGATTGTAGCGATGGATTTGGACATTGCTCCCAGAACTATCTCATAATTAGCCTCTCTGCAAAAATGTTGCACCATTTCAACTAGGGGAAGACTTACGAAACGCCTCCAAAGGCTTCAAGTTCGCCTTGCCAGGATATATAACCTCTCTCAACCGTTGATAAGCACCATATGTGATCGCTGGGTTCACCACAAGCACTAAGCTGGCCTTTAATCCTCTCCAGAGCCCAGTCCATCCATCCTCGCTGTTGATTACATCTCTGGCCGTATCCACCATTCCCTTTCTCTCTATCTTACTCTGGGTCTGCTGTCTCGTTGTGATCACAGCTACGGGAATCGTGAAGACCTGCGCAACCGCTCCAGCCGCCGCTCCCAACCCCAACTCCACCAAGGTCCCTGGTGGAGTAGGTACCCGAGAGATATATAGGGTGCGTACGACGGAATACCAGTAGAAGTAGGCGAAATTGGTGGATGCGACACCAATAAGAGCACCATTTATTCCGGCGTAGAGGCCGAGGACACCATCTTCCTCGGCGATTTTGGATATGGCATCCCAGGTCGATGTGTAGTGGGGTTCAGAGGATACAAGTGCAACGTCTGTTACCTTAGGCTTTTCTTGAACTTGGAGGCGGGTTTTGACACTGTAGAGAAAGGCTATGTTAGTGATGTTCTGGTAGTAAGAGCGTGTCTGAAGCTATGAGAGGTGGGTTCTTTTGCTTGACCAGACAGCTGGGGGCATTTTACGCACATGTCTAGAGGATATACCAATGCATTGGCAATGACAGCACCGGTAGCTCCTGCTACAGCTAAACCCCAGGGAGGGATAGTATCCTGCTTTCCAGACATGACTGATTGTGTATATATAACTTGTCTTGGGTATCAAACTTCTTCGACCTAACTTTTTTCTGGAACACGCAAGCAGCTAGGGGCTAGGTAGGAAACGGCGTGGATTTAAGGGACAAGAGTAATGAATTATGGCATGAGGGTTCAAGTAGAGAAACACAATCGGTAGGAGAATGTATAACCAGCGTAATGTAAAAAATGCGAGGGAGTGGATAGGGCTGGGAAAAGATATGAGGTTGGATACACTATATTCTGCGATATGACCGTGACCGTGACCCTACCTCGGTACTTGGTTATCGAGGTTTCGGGACTTGGCAGTCAAGTGGTGGGATCGGATTAGCATGCCCGAGCAGAGCCGGTCGGATGGGAGCAACGAGGACCTGAGGCAGCTATCATTTCATACACCACCATCTAGAGCAACTAATTGTGGGAAGCTTCAGCCCGGTTCATTTACATACATCATCGTATCTTACTTCCTGAGGCATGTCCTGAAATATACGGAGATGGCTATTTCACGTGATCGCTAAAAAGAATTACCCCCTTTCTCTCATCACTTGTTTATTTGGGTTAAACTTGGAACTTTGAGCAAAAGATAGTATAGCAATGGAATCTCAGGCCCAGGTATGATCACAACTACAGCAGAAATACAGTTCCTGATACTTTCTAGGCTGCTGAGTCCATCATAAATGAATGCTCCTCAAAAGATGACGCCTTAAGACAGGCAATTCTTGCTACAGAACTGTACATGAAAGCAGTTAAACTTGCAAGCAGTGACCAGCAAAGAACAAGGCTACGGAGCAAATGCAAGGAGTTGCTCTCTCGAGCAGAAGAGATCAAGAAGGCTACTGTCTGGCCTCCTCCAAAACAAATCTTAGAAGCTCCTGCTTCGGAACGACCAGTGACTAGGACCGAAGAAATAATATTGCTTGAAGGATCCAAGCTTCATGGATTTATATTCCCACCATGGAAATGTGACCCCGAAGACTCGTTGTTTGAGGGTGAACCATATACGTAAGTTTGGATTTCATGATAGTAGTGTCGCTGTTCTAAAACCGCGTAGAGAGCCAACAGATTTAGAACTTTCGGAGGCACAGAGAGAGATATTTGCTGGGTGGAAAAGACCCAACGACACATTCAGTCGATTGGAAGATCGAAATACTGATGACGGCGAGGTCACGATGTCAGCTATAAATCAAATTGATCTTGTGCAAGACATAACCACCGACTGTTCAGTTGTGGCTAGTCTTTGTGCCGGAACCGCACGTGCTGTTAAAGGTCATGGAAAGGTATTTCATGTCTTCCATCTCAATCGGTCTATCTGCTGAAATTTCTAAGCTCTTAGCTTCTACTCTATATCCTTATGATAAGTCTCACAAACACCCTCGACTTTCCCCAAATGGGAAGTACATATTTCGGTTGAATTTCAATGGATGCTTTCGAAAGGTGACCATCGACGATCGACTCCCCGCGTCAAGCACGGCCCGAAGTCTTTATGTGATCGATAGACTAAATCCAAAACTCCTTTGGCCGGCCTTAATCGAGAAGGCATACCTGAAAGTCCGAGGTGGCTACGACTTTCCAGGATCTAATTCTGGTACCGATTTATGGATCATGACTGGCTGGATACCGGAGCAAGAATTTCTTCAAAGGCATGTCGATTCGTGATGAAGAAGAAACCAAAGCTGATTTTTCGATAGCGATGAGCTACAACCGCAGCAGTTCTGGCAAAGAGCCTTCAAGTCTTTTGGTTTTGGAGATGTAATGATTACTCTAGGCACCGGAAAACTGACGGCCAAAGAGGAAAAGGAACTTGGTCTAGCCGGAGAACACGATTATGCAGTGTTGGATATGAAGGAAGTTGGATCCCAGCACTTGATGCTTATCAAGAATCCCTGGTGCGATGGCATGGTATGGAAAGGAGCTCGAGTCCAAAACGATCCATCTGGACAGAATTGGACTAAAGACTTAAGAGAAGCACTTCCATCCGCTACAACTCCAGGGACGTTTTGGATGAATTTTGATGCTGTGGTACAGCACTTCGAGTCTCTTTACCTAAATTGGAATCCAGGCTTGTTTACGAAACGTCAAGATCACCATTTTTCATGGACAATTCCTCAAATTCATACCCCAGGATCTTTCACTCACAACCCTCAATATGCTGTCAAAGCCTCCAGCAAAGGCACATTATGGGTTGTGCTCAGCCGTCACTTCGCTAATGGAGAGCAAGATCTTGTTAAGAAGAGTCCTGCACCATCTTCAGGAGCACTTGGTTATATCAGTCTTTACGTATTCGAAGCCAACGGACGGCGAGTTTATCTCAGCGATGACGCTCTCCACCGTGGAGCATTTGTCGACTCTCCACAGACGCTAGCGCGACTCGAAATATCTCCATCTACACCACTCACCATTGTCGTAGCCCACCACGATCTTCCACTTCCCAAATACTCTTTCACGTTATCCTTTTTCTCTCGCAGCACCTTGACTATCAACCCAGCCATCGACGCCCTCACCCACCGTACCACACATTCCGGAGCATGGACCACACATACCGCAGGCGGAAACGCCAGCGCTGCTTCATATCCTTTAAACCCCCAGTTCTCACTCACCCTTCCATCGTCCAGCGCCATAACACTAATACTAGAAACCGACGCCCCGGAGCTTGCCGTGCACGTCAAACTAGTCTGGGCAAATGGGCAGCGTGTCACCACCGTCACATCGAAAGATATACTCGGTGGATCCGGCGATTATCGACGGGGCTGCGCACTCGCCAACCTACAAAGCGTACAAGCTGGTAAATACACCATTGTATGCTCGACCTTCGAGGCCGGACAACTGGGAAACTTCACGCTCCGCGTGGGCTCCGAAGTGCCGTGTAGCGTCCGTCCCATCCCCGCCGAAACAGCCGGGCGGCTTTCTCTCCTGCTCCCCAAACTCACTCTAGAATCTTCTGATCGCATGCTCTGCCCCCTCACCCCAACACGACTCACCAAGCTCCGCATCGTGGCGCGCTCATCCTCGAGAGCCATGCTCAAGGTCTCGCTGGAGCGCGGTCAAGGGCCTAACAAAGAGATCTTGGAGACATCCCACGATGGGGATTTCAGCGATGCGCCGATGGGGATTAGGACGCGGGATCTTGATGTGAGGCCGGAGATGGGGCGGTTGGGCGGGTTGTGGATTGTAGTTGAGAGGCTCGGGGGCAGGGGAAGGGTGGACGAGGTAGAGGTGGAGATTCTGAGCGAGGCGCCTGTAAGCGTTGGCCTTTGGGGATTTGGCGAAGGTTGATCTGGTCGTCTTGCTCGGTTGTAATGATCCTCCTCTATGTTTCGTTGAATGGCACAGGAGTAAGGAATGGGTTCGATGAACGTTCATGAGGTATGAGCTTCTTTCGAAATTATGCTATGTGATAGAAGTTCACAATCTTAACCGAAGTACTTTCAAATATCAGAGAATTATAGCTTCTCAGCTCTCCCAATCCTTCCAGAATTATATCACATATCTCGAGGGGTGGAGGATTTTTTGAACTGTGAATCACCTAACACAATTGAGACCTTAATAACTCATCCTGCATTTCAGCAATATGGACAATGTCATTTCATGGGATGTAAAAAAAAACTCTTGGAGCAGCGTCCTCAGTTATCATGATTCATGGGGTGGTGTTTAAACACCAAAATTCTGTAGCTACTAGCAAATGTGAAATTATGGACAAGAAATTTCCTCCTCTCAGTCGTGCACCAAACGTGGACTGCTCGGCTTTCGTAGCTGATTTAAAAACCCCTCATCATATCCCATATCACTTTTCCATGGCTTGTTCCTTTTTCGCCCCAATATCTTTGCTGCAAGATAGTTTGTCCGTTAACCTAGTGTTCCCCGAGATCGCTCCTAATGCCCGTGCATATAGGCCAACGAAAGCAAAATAAATGAGTCTCTGGTATACCGTAAAGCTCCATACTCCAGTACCTGGTTCCTATCACCCAAAAAAAAAACTCCTTATTCAAAGCCGAAAGCTTTGTTTATCCCACTTCACCAACATAGCTCGAAAAGCGTCCAAACTCCAGACTATCCTATAAACATGTACATGAGTACTAGAGATCGATGGATTCTCTCTCAAAAATTGATCTCCAGTCACGAGTTTCCTGCTCTGCGTCTGCGTCCTCTGCTTGGTCCTTCTGGCCTCTGTGAAAGTACTTCCCTTAGCTGAGGATCTTCCCTATCTCTGTCTACGTGGTGAACTCGAACATGTCTTGACTACTGATTAGTGAATTACTCATCATAAAACCGGGTCGTACATACCGTTGAAGATTATCAGGTCTTGGATACTTGTGTTCCCGGTCGGGGCAAAATGGACAAACATAGCCTGGGGAATCATGCACGAGTCCATGTCTTATCATTTCATTTTTGCGCTTGAAGCCTTTCCCGCCTTCACTTCGCGGACAGCCCTTTACGCTACAATAATGCGGTCGATTCGACGAATGGACGTTTGCATGAGAATTTAATAGGTACTTGAGAGGAATTAGAGGTTGCACGTTGTATGGGAGGAAGGCTTGAAAACTAACCTGCGTATGGAAGGGTGCAGCTGTGCAATTGGGATATGCGCATCGGAAACCTCCAATCTGTGGGTTCGTGATGCCATCAATGCTCATGCGATCTAATATCGTAGCTGGTGTGGAGATGGAGTTGTCAGTGCTTGGGGTTTCGGTATTTGCACTGTTGTAATCGCTCGCGCTAGAATATTGCGGCGTGTCGGCGGTATTGGTTCTGCTGTGGCCATAATAGTAAGGGTGCCCTCGACCCCCCGTAGGCGATGGAAGCTCGCGACGAGGTCCAAATACATTTGTTGGTGATCTCGGAGGCGAAACATGACCCATAGGTGGGAATTGTATCGCGGGTCTATTGGGGGGAGATTGTGAGAAAGTGGATGATTCTGCCGGTGCAACAGTTTTGGGTATATGATTTAGATTACCGATCGATTCGGATAAAGATGGCAAGCTCATGGCGACTGTTCCGTTTCCATTCTGCATACCCATCTTGGGGGAATTATGACGTATAGGTGGTAGCTCACCAGCCGTGGGTGGCTTTTCCACCTTCACTGCAGGATCTGGCGAGGGCTGCCCCGAATATTCGGGTACCTGTGTCGCATTTGCTGAGGGTATAGATGGCTTCACATCCTCCATGGGCTGCGCATCGCCCGTTTCCACAGCTGCGCTCGGCGCACCGCCCTGAGCTCCTGCCGCTGATTCTTGTTCGGTAGACTCCTGTAGGCCTTGGGCCAATGCGCCAGCAGCTGCTGCTATCGCCGCAAGATGGGGATTTTGTAGAGTGATCGGAGGTCCTCCCTTGAACGATTCCTCCTCAAATTCATGTTCCGAGGCCAGCAGCTGCTTGGCCGCTTCGAGCGCAATCTCGGGCCTCCTTCCATTGTCCATGAAGGAGACCAAAACAGCATCCCCTTGACTAGGTTTATTCTTTGATCGATTAGATTTACGCTTCTCAGTAGACTCGGGGCCGGGGCTGGATTCAGGACTGACTTGGGGTCTGTTGTTGTGATTGTTGTTAGCGGAGTCCATGATTTATGTGGGCGCAGATAGGACGGGATACGTACAAAGCGATCGCAGGAGGAGGACTCGGTGAGGGGAGAAGGTTGACTTTCATGGGTTTGAGTAATGGGCTATTGCCCAGCCGGTCATCCTCGGAGGTGTAGAGGTTATCGTCTGCAGTGAAATCTGTAGATCGTTCGACAGTAGTCATACTTTATGTCCAACTGCCATGGAGGAGCGCGATTGAGTGGGCGGGCTACAGACTTGGGTGAGGTAGGGCGCGTCGCGGAAGATCACCACATTACAGCCGAGCGGATGGGACACGACTAGCTGGAAGTTGTGGTCGGGTATTGTGTATTGTGCACAGAAGCAAAGAAGAGTGGATTGGAGTAGGGTGAGGTGAAGTGAGGTGCAGTGAGGTGAGGTGAGGTGAGGTGAGGGTAAAAGAGGTCGGGTGTGGTCGGTGAGGTCTGGGTAAGTCGGTATGCAGGTAGGTAAAAGTAAGTAGGTTGGGTAAGGTGCAAGCTTGGATTTTAGAGTTGATGCGGCGGAACCAGGTTGTTTTTGACTGCGGTTGGGGTTGGGGTCAGGTTGGGGCTGTACGAGGGGGGCATGGGGGGGTGTTGCAAGATAAATAGAGTATAAAGTAGTTTGAAATTAAGTTACTTACAGTTAGGTTCAGTTGTTAGTCGTGGTACCTAGTGTGCTGTGTTCTCGAGGGGAAGCGTGAAGGGGGGAGAAGGAAGCACACACAGCCAGCAAGCCAACAAGCCAACAAGCCAGGGAAGTAAAGTGTGCTTTTTGATAGGCGAACCCTACTCAGCAGCGTTGCAATACGGGCTCTTTTCTAGGTATGCTATAGTTAAGTGCCAGCTAACGGGGATCGTGCGGCGGCCTGTGCTATGCTTGCGACGACCTCAATACCATACCCGTACAGTAGGTATTCTTCACTCTCCTCGACTCGAACACTACAATACACTATACTACACTACACTACACTACACTACAATACACTTCTCTACGACATGTCGGAGACTTCTCGACTTCTCTTCTAGTAGCTCAAGCCTCCCGGTCAATCGTCCTTTTAGTTTGATTTACCTTAAATTACAAGCAGCTGCGGCAGGCGATAGATTAGGTGGATATGTGTGGATTAGGTGGATGGGGTTGACCATTGACCTTCGCCGTGGCAAAGAGGAGAAAGAGGAGAGAAGCAGAGAGCACAGAGCAGTGAGCAGTGAGCAGAGAGAGGGGGGACAGACTGGAGGGTCAGCAACTAAAAATGCAATATGCGATGCGGCAACTCGGGTGATTGAGAGGCTGAGAACTCAGATCACCGTGCCACACCAGTCCCAATCCTGGGTACGCCGCGGGCATTGAGAGGAAAGTTAGAATTGAGGCCATCTTGACTATTGGGTCAGACGATGGTGCCGGGTCGATGTTGGTCATCAGCCAGACCTGCTTCACCTCCCTGAGCAGAAAGACAGAGTAGAGTGGTGGAAGGGAAACACCCCAGAAGCAGATCACCACCAACAGCAGACCCGAAGCTAGAAGCAGGCACAGTGCAGGATATCACCTAACTGTCTTCTTCTTCTTCTTCATCATCATCATCATCATCATGATCCATATATACCATACTAGCAGTGTGTGTTGTTGCTCTATCTACAGCCTCACTCCCGTAGAAAGTACGGTATCGCCAGACTGAAGCCGTGACTCTGTACTCATGCATGTGGGGACAACCTGGATGTGAGGGACTGAAGAACAGGGCAACTCTCCGACAAGGTTACAACGTATCCTGCGTCTTCCCTGCTATCAACGATGGAGACCAGAGGCTCTGAACGAACAGGGATACAGAGCGCCGATGCTACGTTATTCAACGGCAGACCAAGAGGCTGCAAAAAGCACAATGCTGACAGAGCCGCCGCCGCCCAAGCTACCCCAGCCACCAACCGAGAACATTTGAGCCCCAGCAGCACCTCACACCACACTCTCACTTGCCTGTCGTCGGAAAACCCACCAGTGGCAGGCGTTAGCTCGGCTGGGACTTATTCGGTATGCATCACGCCGTTTGCCATCTAACCAGTGTTCAATTACCACATATTCGTCACCATAGGTGAGATGGAGAAATTAGAGGTACCACCCCCATAGGTTGCGCCTCTTGTCCTCAATTAGTCCATCTGATGGCTCAAACTCAAATCGTTAGCAGGGACTTTGTGCAATATAACACATTGCCTACCATTATAAGTTAGAAAGGAAGTTAGAATTCTTCTTTGAGATAGCCTGGAAGTGGACGCCATTAATCTCCGAAGACTGCTTGAGCCTATGGAACGAGCAGGATCTAATCCAAGAGGTAGTTTAAACCGGGGCTGGAACTCTGTACCAAAGGACAGTTTCCCAACACCAACACGAACAACCTAATTTTCCAATCCCCGTCTGTTATTGGAGATATCGTGAGGTCTGGCTCGGTTACCATATTTCAGACAGCCGCACTGGCCGTATCTACCAACCAAAGAGAGGCTCAGCGGACTGAAATTGACCCCAGTCCGCCTCAGGACTCCATGCATCAAGGAAAGCATCCTCCGATTCGTTTGCATGGCATCCCACCACTCATACGTGCGCGCTGCTACTTAGGCTGAAAAATAAAAGCCGCATAACAGCCAAAACGCTGAGGCGGCGAGCCGCAAAACAGCTGGTAGCTTTGGAACCATACCTATCATAACGCAGAAAGATATAACTCTCGTTCTTTATCATGTCTCATGACCATGCGCAACTTCCCAAGCACATGCGTGCTTTGTCAAGGGGCCTCGAACGTTGTCAACCTATATTCTAGTACCCGAATGCCCTCGATGTGGGAAAGCGATATGTGATAATGCAGCGGCGTTGAACTTTCTGATTCCCCGCCGTGCTCATCATTACTGCTGTAGGTCTAGGCGGGTGTAACTTAACGGCGTCCCGCAAAGTATAAGCACTTGTATTAATGCTCCGCTATCATAAAATGGGATTATCCGCACGTGATCAGCTATCATTGCTAGTATAGTAGGCAAGAAATACGACAACTCCGATTTTAGACTTTGTTACTCGATTGGTCTATTCGCGGCGTTGGGTGAAACATCTTTCTGTACCACGTTGCTAGATTTGTAGCTGTTACTAGGTAGATCTGGTCCCATCATTGATTTTTGTTCCACATTGCTTGTACATTTGTATAATTCTAGGTAATCCATGCTAGTGTAAAATAACAGTTTGCTTTTCATTCAGTCAAGCACTCATGGACATTTATTTACTAGCTGGCAAACTCAAAGGATCAAAGATTTTCTTCAGATGGACATTTGTGCCATGATATGGATTTTTGTTTTTTGGATTGACTCAGTGGGTTTTGCTAATTTGTTAAAGTAGCCCCCTCCTTACAATAGTAGACTTCTGTATATATTGTATTAATTTCACATGGACTACCTAGGTGTGTACTTGACGCACTCTACATTTTGCTTACATGTGGTGATCTAAATACCTTTTTACGTAAATATAAATCGGAAATCTCGTTTCGCTAAAGATGCACTTCCATTACAAACGCTTTCTCCTAATGAACCCAACATGCTCGGCCAGAAATATATTTTCTTCTACTATTTTCTTTCCTTCCCTTAGCCTACAATCATTGTAAGATGAAAGGCTCACGATACGACCCTATGCCGATTTTCTGTGCCATCCTTCCCGAACATCTAGTCTATTATTCCGTCTAACACGACGAAATGAGAGCCCCATCAGAAATATCAAAAATCTCCACACTTCAATATTCAGTCGATCGTTCCACTTGATACATTCTCGCCCACTACCTGACAACCTGACAGCTCCCGAACGGGAAAGCACCGCGTTTCCCAATTCCCATCTCACTCACCCGTTTTTTTCAAACCTACGCAAATCCTCGTCAGCACTGTGCACGGGTGCCGGGCGCCAATGATATGGAGTGATGTACAATGCGCACGGCGAGGTCTTTCCGACAGCTTGGACACCAGAGCTTAAACGCGACCCGACAACTTGTTAAGGTTCATGTTGCCTGCCCCTCCCCATGCGTACCTCGGTTTCGTGCACCGCCAACATGATCCTTCGTTTACCAGCATATGCGTGCCCTCGTATGTTGTAGCTGGTGCGGGATGGGAGGAAAGGTAGGATTAGAGATTAGCGAGTTTCTTGCCTTGTGTGCATTTTGTCGCACCGCACTTGGAAACCGATCCCTTTTCAGCTTCGGACCGCAAAATCACGCCATGAGAAAAGGTACTTTTGTTAGTTGATGACCTTTTCTTTCAAAATTAGAGACACGCGAACTGATCCTTCGAGCCTGTCCTGTTCTCGAAAAAGTTTGGCGTTTCCCAACATGGCTATACATCCCGTTCCAAGCGACTTACAAACATACCAGCCAACCAGCCAACGACAGCCGTAACCAACACGAACACCAACCACAGCTGTGCCACAATCTATATTTATATACAGAAACAAAGAAAGAGAAACATCTAATGAGGAACACTAGTAGCTAATAGCACGTAGACGACTTATTTTGAGCAGTGGATCCTTTTGCGGAGCTTGGGTTTTCCTTCAGTCCAGACGTCCTAACAACCAGCATCCAACACATACCGAGGAAGTACCATTAGTAAAGAAACCCAGAACAAAATATTATCTTGCCTAAAGCAGCCTACTAAAGACAATACGCTAGCAATCCTTAGCTTAATAAGAGCCCGCTCCATTAAAAATATACCCTTTGTAGCAATTCAAATATATATATATTTGAAAATAGCTATTTAGGAAAACCCATATCCACCGCGCGTAAAATCCATCGGCGCCTACCGACACAGAAGAAACGAAAATGCCATGGTAGGGGTAATGGCAATGCCGAGTATCACACTCCACTCACACCAACGCGGCACTCGTTCCAATCCTCGGTTGTGGTGATTTATGCTTAAAGAAATCAGATTTTACGTCAAGACAAGGCCCTGGATAACTCTCTTGTTCGCTCTATCCCCCCACGTCTTTTCGTCCTCGTTCACATGGTGCCTTTCATCTTAGTCAGGTGTTAGCCTTGTTTCCTATTAGAGAAAAAGCTAGGTGTTCAAGTAAGGGGGGATAATTAAATGAACTAGTGCTCCCAGGGGAGGGAAAAGAGGGGATAGATAGATCCGCAATGGGTATTTTTACTTTAATTTTTATTCTTATTCTTATTTTTATTCTAGTCGTGCGTAGTCTTGACGGCGTAGCTGCTCTGAAGAGCCGCGCGATGTAACTCGCATGTCAGATGTCTCAAGCGAGTGGATCTGTTGGAAGGAACAGGTTGGAATGCACGGGGCTGCAGTTCCGAGCGGGTGGATCACAGGATAAGCATAGAAATTGCCGTAGCGAGGCGAGAATAGCATATCTTGATGCCGTTGTTCTTTTGGGGAGTGGGTCCTAGAAGATGAGATATACTAAAGCAGATTAAAGCACAGGGTCATTTCGGCGAGGCGGAAGGAAGTGCTAGGAAGTAATCGTAAATTCATCCAACACCATATCATAGACTAAAACTCCTTGGCTAGTTAAATCCCAGCTCCTATGACACCCAAAACGCCGCTCTATGCCCGTAGCTCACGATACTATGAATAGTAAGTGTGGCTCATCTAGCTGCAGCTTAGGGTTGATTCTCAATAGCATGCGCCTCCAACAAGTCTTCTCTATCTTCACGCACAACGCAAGACCTCAGTGGAGGAGTTACTAAACCGTTGAAAAGGAAAGTTCCGTACACCAAGAGTAAAAAGCCGAGAACTTGCAGCCATTTGAAAGTCTCCCAGCCGAGGAAGAGGGAGACGATCCAGATAAATAGAGTGCGGCAGGTGTCTATAGTAGAACGCGATGTTGCACTGACGGTGCGGGTTACGGAGAGACCGAAGAAATTGAAGCCTCTGTTTACCCCAAAAGTCAGTTATTGCTCTTCAAGTTTCGTTTTTGCAGTTCTCGAAAGACGAAAATGAGTTGGGAAATACATACCCGATGCTAAGCATGATAGCGACACTGGAGATCCCAATGTTTCTATACTCTGTAATCTGTCTCCAACCCTCAACCAAATCAAAATACCCATATCTTCCCTCGGACGTGCTGCCAATTGCCGCATGCAACACTAACATCCCAATAAGCGTAACACCAAATCCAAACACACCCTCCCACCCAACCACTTTCAGCGGCTCCAGCGCATATTTCTCTAATATGAACTCCTCAAGCACGAATTGCGATGCCGTAAATATTTGGGCTCCTGCAATCAAAAAGATGCCTATGATCGTCCTGATAGCCTCTGGGCTGCGCGCCTTCTGTTCCGCTGCAGATAAAGCTTCACGGATGAGGAGAAGGGCCGCCGGGGCAGCTTTATGGTCCTTATATATTGCGCCTGCCAGTCCTACAATGGCAACACCAAGAACGACAGTTGCTAATGCGAACCATTGGTATAAATGTAATCTTCTTCTCAAAAATACGACGCTGAATAGTCCGACGAAGAGAACGAGCGCACCGCGCGTCATTTGATAGATAGATGGAACCACAAATAATAGCCCCACGTTCATCAGCGTTGTACCGCAGATATCACAAATCGCTGGTAATGCCAATAACAAGATCCTCCACCGAGTAAGTGGGATACGATCCTCCTTCACCTCCAAGGTAGCCGCCAGGGGATTAAGGTGGGTATTGCTACGCACGCTCGAGGCATCGCTGGCATCGGCTTCGGTCTCAGAGGTATTGAGACTTGTATAGTTGGAGCCGCTTTTGGAGTTTGATGTGAAATGGTAGTAGAGTTTAATGAGACCGACAATCAGCCAGCAGCCGGATTCGCCTACAAACATCTGAAGCGTTTGAATCACAGGCTGTTCGAAATGTTTGCGGTCTTTGGGATTGGGCGCATCGCAGTCGCGGACACATATATTATCCTATGAACGAGTTAGTGACTGCGTAACGAGCAGAAGGGTAGAGTGCGCACTTGATATTTGGTAAGAAGGGTATTGCAGACGCCGGTTACGAGCATCATGGCCACGAGGAGCGGGATAAGAGCCTTAACCGCCATGATGGGGATGAATAGATGGGTACACTGTATCCGTTATTGTAGCGCATGTGGCCTCTGCAAGTAATCCTATTGTTTGGTGGATGGTAGATGTGTTTCTAACGAGGTGGTCTTGGTTGTAGTCAAACTGTAGCCGAGGAGCTGCACGTTCGACGCTAACGATAATGGCTTCAATATGGCTGACTGTTCCTACCGCACCTGACACTCTCTTCAAAACTTATTAAGTATATTCTGTGAATTATTTATATCATACAATTTATTCATAGAGAGCAATGTGTGCATTACGTTCCCATATCTATCATTACTTATCGCCGAGGCTCGCGTCTCAATGACCAACCTTTATTGTAAACCTGATTAGGAAATCAGACTATGTACTAAGCAAAACTTGACAGATAATGAGCATTTGTCCACCTTACAGACTGGGACTTTACTTGGGAAGAGTTTTACCAAATGGAAGCATGAACTAACGCGAAATATATGTTTAGTCCAATTCATCTTCTGTACTCAGTATTCAGGAGAATACCCAATGGGGCTGCTTCATTTTTGAATGATAATAGGGAGTATAAAATGTCTAAACATAGGATTGATATGGCAGTATTAGGAATTATGGAACTGGAGGTTTCTTAAGAGGCTGAGGAGAGGTTCCTCTGATATTCCCACCGTAGTGTGTCAAGCTAGGAATTAGAATCTAGTAGGACTGAAAGATGATATTAAGCATTAGGCTTTTTTGGATAGCTGGAGACAAACAGTGATTATATATGCTCTATCTCCATATGTAACGAAAGAATTAAATACAGTAACCACCAAGAATCAAGTACATTGCTTTATGTATATTTTGTCCCCAAATCCAACACTTCTTAACTAGATACTCATTGCGCCTTATTTCACCAGCGACGTAGCCCCTTCCTTCATTGCAGACTCGTCGACCAACACTGCTTCGGCAGTAGTACCCTCCGCGATATTGTTTTTTCTTTTGAAAACTCCATGAGATTTTTTGTCTTTAGGGTCTTTTGGTTTTTCGTCTTTGATGTTATTCCAATGCGTGATACCCAACTCCTGATCTCTCTTCAACTTTTCTTGGTCTTTCTCACTGACCGGTACACCTTCAATCTTCTTAACATGTTGCCCTTCGACGAAGCTCATGATACCTCCAGCTCCAGCTACAATACAAGCAAGGGCGACAAATAATCCGGTACTCCAGGATGGTCGCTCGTAGCGATTCTGACCCCACATAAAGTAAGATAGAACTGCTTGCAGGAACGTATTCCAAACCATGGTCCAAATGACAAAGTCTAACTTCCACATTTTAGTGGGTGGTGCCCTTATACCAGTAAGAGGTGCATCAGCGGTTTTACTCAAGGGGAAAGCCAAACTGCTCTCGGGCACATTTCCAAGTTCAGCATCAGCATTGGAAGGACCCAAGTCAGCCGGCAATTTCGAAGATCCAGGGAGTCTGAACCAACCACGGTTGATGCCTGCTAATCTTCGAAGCCCGATCTCCTTTTTCTGAATCCGATACTGCATTAGGTAGTACAGATCACGGAATCTCCAAGGGATAGTGCCAAAACCAGTCACACAAAAGAGTGAGTTGAGAATCTGAGAATCAATTTCGATCCATATCCGACGTGGACTGTTGATGTCGTTGCAAGTCGGCTTGCACATAGCTGGAGAAGCGTTGCACAATAACAAGAACAACATACCACCCCATGCCACAATGTTCAATCCATATATAACAACCAAGAACCCAACTGGAGTGATAAAGAATTTCCAGAACGCTACAAGGAATATTTTGGTTGCTTCACCCCAGCTATGTTTTGGTGGAAACTGATATCCATTGGCGAAGGGAGTAGTTTTGAATTCAACGTCTAATTTGGAATCAGTATTGGTTATTGTGCCATTGGCACTGCTTCCTCCACTCTCCTTGCTCGCAATCTTGTCATCTGGAGTATACCCTTCGGTGGCAGCAGTTGAAACTCCTCCAATGTTGGATTGATTGGTTTCCTTTACTTCTGGGATGCTTTGGTGCCGCACATCTGTGTTCTTCTGGTGGTGCACATCTTCACTTTGTGGTCCTGTCGTTCTTGACAAACTTGCCTTTCTTTCCCTCTCTACCACTTGTCCTTTGCTCGACCATCCATCACTGCCGTAGCTACCCCTCCTAATGTCTGTCATCGATGGCAAGCCATTTACCATCTGCCCCGTTGCTACCGAGAAGCCTGGTGGCGGAGCCGATTCTTGGAAGCTACTCGACGCCCTTCGTAGTCGACCTTGTAAGGAAGATGCACTCGAATTGCCCCTGATTCGGTTCGAATCTGCGAAGGAAGCAGCACCGGCAGGGCGGGATATCGACTCCCCGTCCAAAGCTGGAAATGGGGTCGTATTGGTATCGACCGGTGTCACCAACGGATTCGGAGGCTGGGAGTTAGATGGCTGGCCTGCAGCAGGAGGCGTAGAGGTCGTCATACTGGTATAACGTGATAATTGTATGATGATCCCGTACTGGGAGTATATGAGTTGAGGAGTTGCGTAATGTTCAGACTCTACACATTGTGAATGTTATAATAAGCTGATTAGTGTTGAAACCTCAACTGGCGATGTTTAATTAGTCTTGCTGTCAAGCATCTACCGAGAAGCAGATGATGTATGTCTTTAATCTCCTGGTCCTGATTCCCTGTATTTACTTTTAGCTCCTTGGTTTGATATGATCGGGCCAGGCCTTGCCATCGCCTCCCGCCGAGATGTGGCTAGTGGTAGCGTTTCGCTCCGAGTACGAATGTCGGGGAAAGGGATCCGAAACCCCGAGCTCCACAATACGTCAAAAAGTTATCTTCATGCAAGGCTGTGAGAGGCATCTCTGAATTTGCATTTGATTCCTAGGTCGCAACAAAGCTACGATAGCATCTCCTCAGATCACCTCAAGCCATGGCCCCAACCGCCATCGCCGCAGACCCCCCCGCTCTTTCTGCTATACAAAAAACGATAAATGCATCAATACCAGCCTTGAAAGAGTCACAGCATGGTCCACATCTGCACCATTTAGCTGCTATGGTGCTGCACAACCTCCAATATCAGCATGAATGGACTTCATTGCGGATTCACACACATTCGTCGTCAAATCATCTACTTCCCCGGCCCATCGTGTCAGGTCTTCCGCCTCGAAGAGCTTATATACATCCAGAAGAACAGGCAGAGATATTAAAGGCCGAACATGATACTGGCAAACCCATCACTCAAGAAGCAGAGCAAGAATGGGTCCTCCCAACTCATTGGGACGAGAAATGGAGCTTAAAGAGATTTGCAGAGCTGTTTGATGCAATTGAGGTTGTGCCGCCTACGGAAGGCTTAGGGGAAGACGATGAAGAAGAAGAAGAAACGTCAACTGTTGGATATAAATGGAGAGGAAAGAATAGACAGAAGAGAGTTCTTCTATCGACGGTCCATGATGATAGCACTGTTGTTTATTATATCATGCATGATGGACTGGCCAAACCGAGACAAAACTGATCTCCCAACTATACGAATTATGGCACAACGAGAAAGAACTCTAGATCCATATAGCTCCAAGCCTAGATATTAAGACTATTGCAGTATTACACATCTGGACGATTCAATAGCGTGCGAATTGCAACAGCTAGATCTGACCCGCTATTGAGGCAAGATACAACCCATCTAGCTTCCAACAACATCCCAAATACGTTGGCAAAAGATCTGGAAAGGTGGTGTCTGATATCGTCAGGTTTAAACCTTGAAAATAACCTTCTGGGCCTGCATATTATCAAATATCTGGTAGCCTTCCACCGCATCTGATAGCGGCATAATTTTGTCAAACATGAACCTACATCAGTTAGCAACTACTTATCAGCTAAAGCGTGTAGACTCACTCAAGCAGATGTTGCTTCTGCTCCAACAATTTCAGAGCGTCTGGGAAGATTGACCGCACAGGACATCTACCCATCTGAACCCTCAGATTCTTACCATACGCCTCATTTCCGCTCCATGGTATCTATCAACCTTAGCATAAACCCAAATACAAAACTTCTCCGTCCGTGAACTCACCTCTCCATTATGCACACCAATAGAACTGATGATCCCCCAAGATCTAACCAGATCAAAAGCTGTCCTTAGGGCAGGACTCAACCCCACAACTTCAATTACCACATCGGCACCTCTCCCATCGGTGACTTCTTTGATCCTTTTCTCCATATTCTCTTTGTCCTTCATGAAATTCAGTGGTTCAGCTCCTAAGCCTTTTGCAATTTCTAGACGGCTATCAACGCTGTCAACTGCGAATATATGCTTCGGTTTGAAGCTCTGGGCAGCTATCACTGCACACAATCCCACAGGTCCGCAGCCAATCACTACGACTGTAGATTCTTCAATTTGGGTTGGTGTGAGAAGTCTAGAATTGAATCGTATTAGTTTGTTGACCCGAGATTATACTGGGTATATCAGGAAATTGCATACTTGAAAGCATTAGTAGCACCAAAGTACCCAGTGGGAAATATATCAGCCATCAATACTCTATAAGATTCGTTAGCCAAGTGTCATGTTAAAAGTATTTTCTTTCTCGGATGTCTTTTTCTCAAAGATTTAAGGGTCAACTGACAGAGCTTTATCGGCGATTTGTGGAGGAGCTTTCACTACACTCAAGTATTAGTCCCAGCGATGCAATTCGTGATTTTAGTTCACTAACTGATTGTACCATCCGCAAGAGGCACTCTCACAAATTCAGCTTCTATGTAGCATTAGTACATTTCTTTCCATCTGCTATGTCAATATCTCTAGAAAGAGACTTACGAGCACCATCTAGTCCAGCCGACCCAAACAATTGACTCTTAGCACACCTAGACGAATACCCATTTTTGCAATAAAAACACTCCAAACTGCGTGCGGATTAGCTATTGATTCCTCCATATTGTCCATATATTGCCAAGCACACAAATAAGTTACAAGGAGAGGTAAGACTGACCAGCTAACAGTAAAAGGACTAACAACCTTGTCCCCCACACTTACGCTCTTTACATCCTTCCCAACCTCCGTCACAATACCGGTAAACTCATGACCCATGATAAATCCTGTAGGACTCTTCTGATGTCCCCGATAAACGTGCAACTCGCTTCCACAAAGCGCCGTGTACGTCACCTTTACAATAATATCAGTTTCATCCTTTATTGTTGGCACGGGACGTTGCTCCAGAGAGACGCTCCGAGGGCCATTATATATCAGCGCTTTCATTGTTGTTGGCGCCATTTTTGCAGTTCTGTATCCTAGAATTACAGGTATGGTTTCTTTTCTTATTTTTAAAAGTAGAAATGAGGGTGCATATGATGAATGGATGACCACAGAAGCGGCGTTCGGCTACATGTGTTGATATAGTTGTAATGGTGGGGTGGTGCGGGGTGGAAATGATCCCGCGGTTATATAGCAGAAGATTTGAAAACCGATATTGGATACTAATTAGAGCGTCATAACCTACATGAGTTGGCGCACTTAAGTAATCATAGATTGAAATTCAAAGTAACAGAAGAATAGTGTTCGATGGGCGGGACGATGAGTTGTAAAGTCTTAAAGTCCATCCATACAGAAACCTTATAACAAGCAAAGGTCAAGATGGACAAGGAGCAAGTCAGTTAGCATACAAAATGAATGAAGCCAGGAAGCTGAAGCATCCATCGTCATACATTGATACTGTTAGACTTTTGAGATTTGGTGCTCATGCTCCGAGGTTCTAATGATTGATGGTTGTGACTTTTTGTATGGTGCCTTCGAGTTGTATTGCAAGCTAAATATTCTATTACTTTGGAATCAGATTTAACAACTCAAATACAGTTTTACCACCCTATTGACTAGCAATGCATAATCCCCAAAGCAGTTAAGGTATATTCGATTTTCAACAGCCATTCACGGCTGTTACCCTCTAAGCTGGAGCTTTCAACATATTCTAAATTATTCTTCCCGACGCCAAAGCCGATACTATTATATGAAGTCGCCGCCCTCGCCAGTGGGTCCTGAGAGAAATTCTCGAGGTCGATTCAATTAAGGCAACAAATTGACGAATACTTGGCTGCAGGCGAGGTGATCAAAGTGGGGAATTTCAGTAGAAATATCTTTCCCAGATTCGAACTCTATCTAGTCCAACGCCTCCATACAATTGGTGATTAAGATCTGGCTGGGTGCTCTGGGAAATGTCTGACCTTAGGGAGAAAAGATATCAGTCTGCCAGCTTTTCACATATTTGTTGCACCAACTGGGGAGTATATTCACTAGATTATTCTTCACCAATCTCTCATCAGATGTGTTCCGATTTTCCAGGTTCTAAAGGAATATCCGCTCCATTTATAAGAAACTCCGCATCACAAGACTTAGTACTACTGAGACATAAAGACAATACTGCTCAGTTGCAAAGGGACTTGCCATGGATCTCTAGTTCTAAATGCGTACAATGGGTATTTCATTTCTTTAACTGGTTCTGTTGTAAGAAGTTAATCATATACTCAAGCACTGTTGACGCAGAAAAATATTTTCTCTGGCCCTCAGAGACTGTCAAATGGGAAGATAAAATTTTGAAAAGTGCACTTACCATAACTGTTAAAATCTCATCACAATGTTGTTGTAATTGAAGTATTATGAAAAAGAGGGTAGGGTAGAGAGCCTCAATGTTCTCCATTCATCTTCTACGAATGGTACGGTCACGTGTCTCGCTAATCCCGAACCCGCCGTGGATCCCACACAAGAAGATGAGGCGCGATTCGAGAAAATCCACAACCTCATCCTTCAAAAACACCACGATCTCCAGTCTGCAACTCGAGAACCGTCGCAATGGCGAAGTCCAAGAATTCCAGTCAACATAATCAGTGAGTCCAAATTTCGCGGATCGATCATCCTCCCTCCGGAGCCATCGATGGTGTGATGAAATACAATTTACTGACTCAAAGCTCTACAGGTCGAAGAAGGCTCACCGCAACGGGTATGAACATCTTTTATAACCTGTACTGGATTTGATTGCTACTACATAATGGAATGGACTGGATTGGCGATATGCGAAGGTGTTCACGCAGGAATCAGGGATGCTAACAATTCGAACCTTAGTATTAAACGGCCAAAGACCTCGAGATACCCATCGTTGAAGGGTACCGACCCCAAGTTCCGAAGAAACCACAGACATGCGCTTCACGGAACAATGAAGGCTCTGGTTCGTTCACTCAGCTCTCCACGATGCGAAAGGGAATACTAATCAGGCTTCTCTATACAGAAGGAATTTAAGGATGGCAAGCGGGAGACAGCATGAGGATTGCGATGATGATTTCTTTCTCATGGGATATGGTTGTGATTGCTGCATTGGCTTGCATTGTAGGGGCGAAATGAGGACATATCGACTTCTACAACGGGGTTGGGGCTTAGAACAATAGTTCGGTATTCCAATCTACACGACCAAAACCAAGTTCACGACATTTCGCTCGCAATTTTCGAAATTCAAAGGTGGGTCGGTGATGTATGTGATGATTCAAACGCAAGGCATTTGTGTGTACAGCTGTCAGAGTAACTCCTATGCTCGTCCGCTGAAGGTTATTATCTTCGTGCCAAGAACAAACACCAGGCCCCTTCATTACCAAGCACCTTTTCTCCTCACTCTATGAGTCTAAGGTGCATGAAGATTGGGTTCACATTTCAATGATATTCGAGACGGATTTTTCTACAAGTTAGCAAGACAGCGGATCTGGTGAAAACCTACATGTGGGATTTAAGAGAAGCAATATGGTGGAGGACTAATAGCTTTGCGTCTCATTTTGCTTCTTCGTGATACCTACGTAATTATAATTAGTTAATTAAAAGACCAAGAAATTGTGCTGGAACGTCCATGGTATCAGTGTGAAGAAGCAATCATGAATTTGAGCCAAACATCACAAAGATGTTTGATTCGACTATTATGAAATTCAAGTGCCAATGCTTGTATCTGTAGCACTTATCAGAGAAACTCATCCCAAGTTGCCTTAAGTTGTGCCTTGGTTTCTTTGTTGCCCTGTAATCGGTTGACAATCGGCGCTTATTTCCGAGAACCCCAGCAGAGGACGATGCTTTTGTTTCACAAACTCAACCTTCTACCATCAACAACATAGAAGACAGCTCCCCTCCTATTATCCAAGTTTCATCGCTGGTCGCCTTTAGTGTAAGTTAGTTATTCGCTCCACTCTGCTATCCCTTCTTCTTTGCCACAAAGAGCCAGGCAAAGCACAACATTCACCTCATCCTCAGCCCTAATGCTAACAACCCAGCTTTTGTAGCAGGCTGAATTAACATTCTCCTTTTGAGGCCAGTTGAACTGCAAGGAGATTTGTTTGGCTCACTTGGATTGTAAATTTTATACACTGTCTTTACGACTTCCTGGGCATCGAAAAATACTCTCCGAAAGACGAATCACAACTATCTAAATTTATCACACCCACAACTTCAGACGGCATCAACGTGCTCCCTATCCGCCTCGAAACACCTTTCGTCTCTCTCTTCCGGAAAATCAGTGGGTAGCAATCCGTTAATCTTCCTCGAACTTCGCCAGGTGCATTGATCTGCGACGGTACTAGAGCAAATCTGAACCCACGTTTCAGATTCACAGCTCCGTCCGTACTATTTGGAACCCTCAACCGACCTCTTCTAAGCCTTATACCATGTTGAACAACATGTCTGCTCTTGGCAACCGAAATAGTACTCCCGTCGAAAACATCTCCTCCCTTCGTCCACCGTCTTCTCGTGCTGTTGGCTCTGGTCATCATCTTCGAGCCTCCGCAGATATGGCAGCTTTCTCGAACGCACCCGGCAGTACCAACCGCATTCGACCTGCTTCGGATTTCTATGGTACACAACAGGGTCAAGGACAAGGTGGTGGAGAAAATGATGCTTCTGACAAAGTTGCTCAGCAATGGATAGCTGATATCGATCAGTATGAATCTACTTTGGAAGAAATGGCAGCTGCCACGCTTGATCAAGATTTCAAGGATGAACTGAGTGCTATTGAACAATGGTTCAGAGTTTTGAGTGAAGCCGAGCGTACAGCTGCTTTGTATGCACTTCTACAGCAGACAACTCAGGTCCAGATCAGATTCTTCATTCAAATTCTTCAGCAGATGGGAAAGAACCATCCTATGTCAGGTGTCTTGTCTCCCGCAAACTTCGACAAGGGTACGTTCAGCACAACCTATTTCTTTGATCAATTTCTTATTAACGCCAGCAGATCCTATGTCCAACCGTCTCAGCGATGCTATGGGTAAACTTAATGTCGAAGGCTCTAGAAATTCACTGACCCGACCTCCTGGAACACCTGGGACCAAGAGACATTCTGGCCTTGACCCATCTACCATCAATGCCATGTTCCCTGATGCTGCAGCTGCTATTGCTACCGAAAAGGCCAAATTTACTCAGCAAACCGGAAACCCTCCATCTTCTAATAGAAATAGTGCTGCTTATGATGTAACTCGAAACTCACTTGCTGCACCTACCATCACTGCGCCCGCTGATGGATCTGACAACAGCAACAACAACCAAGTACCAGCTTCTCCATGGGGCCCTCGTAGCAATGAACAAAACTCCCGGCCAAAGTCATCATCAGGCCAGGCTCCAATGGGCCAGTTTATGCAACCCCCGCCATCTGCTGGCCTCCGGTCACCTATGAATCAGGGCAGCAACTTACAAAACACCACTCTTGTTACTCCAGAGAACCAAGGCTCTGACTTGCCCATGTTATCTCCATACGCTGGAAGTGGCTCCTGGGCTTCCATGGTCAATACCCCAATGGTTCCAAATTTCAATTCTCAAAGTAGCAGCTCTCAAGCAGATATGGTCGCAAATGCAACTGCCATGAAGCTCGCAGCTCTTTCAACTGTTAACAATCGATTCGCTTTGGATGATGTCCGAAAATACCGACGCGCGAGATCAAATGATGGTGCCCAGGGACCGCTTTCCCCAGGTCTCGCACCAAATGTGCCAGGAGCTAATGTGGTGATGATCAATGAGCATGGCCAAGTTTTGAGCAGAGATCAAGTTATACAGATGCAAGCACAGCAAAACAACGCACGATTTGGTGGGCGTAATTCTCGGCCCAGTTCTCCAGGTATTGCTATGCAAGGAGGAGGCTTTGGACAGATGGGTTTCGCATCTCCCCAGAATAATGGATTCCTAAATGCATATGGCGGACAATCCCCACTTCTAAACAATGGCGGTATGGGACAGTTGAATATTGGTCAGTTCGGGGGGCTTGGCCAACATGAAGGTTATCTGTCCGATCATAGTGAGATGAACAGAGGACGTTCGCCACGTGGTCGCCGAGGAAGCTCAAAGCCACCTGAGGATCCAACTGACCCCAGCTTGCTCCAAGATATCCCCAGCTGGTTGAGAAGTTTGAGACTTCATAAGTACACAGATAATCTCAAGGACATGAATTGGACGGAACTTGTGGAGCTTGATGAGGCAGCTCTAGAGGCCAGGGGTGTTAATGCTCTTGGAGCACGAAGAAAGATGTTGAAGGTGTTTGAACAAGTCAAGGGTAAGACTTCCAATCACATGTCAAAAACAGAAAGCTAATATGTCGGATAGAAGCAAAGGCTGAAGGCAAACTTGCATAAATTTTGTTGTAAATGCCAGCGAGGAAAATTAAAGTTGGAAAAATTACCAGGATATGTAAGGATTAGAAGCTCTTTCTCTTCAGTTCAGGCGATTCTTTTCATCTAGAATGAGCCTGACACAGCGATGAGATTATTAACCAAAGTCTCTCCGTTTTTATATATTTTCATGAAGCCTGGTGCATCGCGACCTTGGTTACATATTAATTGGGCTTTTTTCTTTTCTCGGAACGAAGGAAGTATTCCTGATGCGGAATAGATTCTAGCATGAACCGACGTTCTCTTTACTATCTGCATAAGAACAACGATTTGATGAAATCACTTTGGTCACAAACGATTAGGAGTAATTATGTACGAATATGCAATGGTTTACAATGAATTACATGCTCTTGAATACCGATGGCTTGACATTTCGATGGTAGCCAGCGTACAATCGTGAGGACTTTTTTGTCTGCTTTGCTATCTGCTTGTTTGCCTGCTTCTTGGGAATTGAATCGTCTTGATATGTAAGTGAATATGTGAAAGTCTGATCTCGTCATTGAAATTTCTGGGGGGTTTAAGAAGAATCCAATTCATTATGTCTACAAAGAATGCTGTCTGTCACATTTACGCAGGTCTTGATGACGGCTAGAACGTAAACGGTGTTGTCAGCTTTTTGTAGGATTCTTCACAGCTGCGCATGTTTTCACAAAAAGCAGTCACAGAGCAGAAGCAAGACGGAGGCTCATTGTTAAGAAGTATGTTCATCACTATTCGTTAAGATACGATAAAAAGCAAAGAGCTTGACAAATGTTCCAAGAAGACTAACACTAACAAATGGCTTTCTTAAAAACACACTTTGGCAGACTGATTTCCTATAGTTCCCTCCCAAGATGCAATATTTTTATTACTATAGCATCTCAATAACTTGCCAGTCAATGAGCATCTAATAGTAGACTGGCTTAGCAGGATCAGTGAGATCAAACACCACAGCACTGTGAGGCCATCCACCACCACGATTTGCAAATCCGTTGGTGAAATCAATCGAACGATTGAAGTGGAGAGATCCGTTAGGATTGATGTCGATATAAAGGCCCTTAAAATCAGCTGGGGTATTGATGACACCGATCTGTCCGGTTTGCACAAAGTAATCCGTGACCACAATATGCTTCTGATCAGGGGTGACTTTGATGTAGTGTGGACCGATGGTTGGCTGCACCTCATCTGGATCATCGAGACGCTTGACGTTTTTCAGATCAGAGATGTCGAGAGCAGCGATGTGGTTCGCGGTTGTGAGAGTGGCGTATAGGAATTTTCCATCAGCAGTGAGATCGGTATAGATAGCTACAGTATCACGAGCTTTTGGTCCGAGATCATAGAGCAATTCTGCCGTGCCTTGTTGGCCATTTGCGGGATTCGTCTTGAATGGATAAATAATCCACACCTGACCAAGATGAACAGCTGTAGCAATAGCCGCAGAATCCGGGTTTCCGGGGATGAACTTCACGTCTTGGATTCCACCACCGTTGGGAATGGTGATGGTACTGATGATTTTCTTATCAGAAAGTCTCCAGAGACGCAGAGTGTTGGCTCGTTGAATACCGAGGGTGGGCTTAAGAATGGTGACTGGGACGACAAAGTCGGAGGTGAGAATAAGATTCTTTGCAAAGTCGACGCTTAGGCCGTGAGGAGAGAACTGCTCGCCGAGAACATTCAAATTCCCGGGGATATCGGTTAATTTTGGGTGCTCAGCAATGATATTGAATTGGTTGTCTGTTTCGACGAGACGACCAGGGCTGGTTCCGACTGCAGAGCCCATATAGGTGATTAAGAATCCTCTGTTGTCTGGTTAGTCGAAAGTCTCCAACACAGTTGCAGGAAGTACTCACCCATCAGGCTTTGCCCTAATCTCATCAGTAATAGAGGAAAGAATTGCCCGATTACTTTTCTTGAATGTAGGCCGGTATGGGTTGGTGGTATCAAAGTAATATGCAGTATCCTGTTCGTATGAGCCGAGTATCGTTATCTAACTAGTTCATAAACTTACTTGTGTTTTTAGAAGTGAGAGCAAACCACCACCAACTAGCGTCTTGCCGTCCAAAGAAACACCTAGATGATGAGGACTATTTCCGCTTGTTGGCACATCTGTCACCCAGAGAAGGGTTCCAAAGGTATCCTACACGATGTTAGTATCTAAATACTAATTAAGATCAACTGTATTCATCAACGCAAATGTAATCATGGCGTGCTAATGTTTCAGGTATTTTAATGCTTCCAGATGCTCCCTAGGCTCAACATAGAAGCTAAGCTGCTTTTTTGGGTGATATGGTCGTATCACCATATCTTTAAACAGTCTTTCTCCATGATACGCCTGCATTCGGGCAAATTCGTTGTCCACTACAAATGGCTATAGGCTATTTGAACTTACATCATCGAGACTATAGGTTGCAAGGAAATCTAGAGCATGATATGTCAGATAAACCTTCAGCATCTTCACATGAGAGACTTACCAGCATGAATGTTATCACCCGCTCCAGTCCAGAAGTAGCCAATCTTCTTTGGTCTGATATTGCTTGGGGTGAATGGCGGGCTTGGAAGTGGAGGAGTTGGGACTTGGAGAATTGGTAGGGGCGGCGCGTTGCTAGCCAGAGGCTCAGTGACTCCAGGGATAGAAGGAATCAGAGGAGGTAACGACAGCTGAGGATCCGGCAGTGGATTGGCAATCGCCAACGCACTGAGTGCTGCTAAAACGTAAAAAGTTCGACCCATGATGATATTCAGAGTGACTCTCGACTGGTATTGTAAAGAGAGACTATTATCGTAGCAAGCTGAGACTATCTCAAGGAAGCCTAAGAAGAGGCATTGCGTCTTTTATACTTCACAGTTTCGTTCATATTTCCGAGAAAATTGTGAAGCATCCCGTTCCCACAAGGAAAAAGATGTTCAAACACAAGGTATTACTCATGGAAGCACTAGCTTTAATGTCGACATACATGCAGAGGAATGCAATATTGATGTTATGGATGACAAAAACATAGAGAAGTATATTAAGAAGAGAAGATCGACGAGTAGTTTCCCAAAACCAGCTTGAGAGGCCAACTCCGTCATCACAGTCTCCTAGAAAGAGGTCGGCGACATTTCCATGCTCGTGGTTTGTAGGTCCCCGATGCAGCAGGTAGACCACTCGTAGATTCTGGATCCATCAACCAACGTGAATAATGTAGATCTTCTCCACCGATGCACAGTCGATCGTGGTCAGTTAAGCCTTTTCGAAAAGCCGCATGCATGCAAGTCGATCACAGTAAACCGAATGACTGGGAGAAATCAGAATGGGGGCATCCTGTTGCGCTCGAGCAGCATTTGCACCATATCAGGTACTTCAATGGAGTCAGTCACGCATACAGCAAACTACCGTCAGCCACAGCGGTGATTTAGCTAGGAGGCTTTAGATTCTCCAGTAACCGCTGGGTTTTGCTTACACCGTCTCCAAAAACACCGCCGCACTAGTTTTCACAGTCTGGTGAGTTGTGTGAGATGCTAGAGATAGTTCAGATTCGCAATAGAAGGCTGAAATTTGTCCTCGGCATTCTCATCACCGTTGCAATTGCAATACACGGGACGATGCCGCTAAGTTGTATTGGCACGAACAGTAATTGTGATCTTCCAGACGGGGACTTGCATAGTGAGAATGAAGACTCATTGTGAGAAACTGCCGAGCCAACTCTTCCCAAAACAAAAGAATGCCAAGAAGTCACGTATTCATGAATAATCGCACGCCATATTTAAGACAGTCGATCGTTACCTCAAGAAATGACAGGAGAACACTTTAAAAGCCTAGGAAGGAAAGGAAAGAAGCTATCTGGTTCATTGGGATCGTAAGTATTTGGAAACACCACCAATCTCTGGAAGTTGTGGGAAAAGAAGCGACTCCACCCACTGCATCACAGCTACTACTTGGTAGCTATTCACACCGCTATAATATAAGAGAGAAATTTGAGAAGAGGCAGATATAGAGTACTCATAGTACTGAAAACTTCCACCTGCTTATCCTTGTTGTTCCAATCCTTTCCTCTAAAACTCTCCATCGCTCCACGAGTTATTGGTGGTTTTTGAATCTTAGTCTCATCCACCTCTCTATACATACCTGTACCATCTCACAGCTCTCTCCCACTGTTTACATGTCGTGCTCTTTCACAGGTGTTGAGTTCATCTTCATCTCCGCCACATACCAAAAGATGTTCTCACACGCGCTATCATCTGTAAAGTGCTGAACGACCCCCAAGTGGCTCTAAGGAAAGCCGGCTGTTGGTCACTACTCTCACCTTTTCTTTTTGCTATAGATGTGGCAAGAGCGGGGGTAAAACAATTGAGATGGAAAGGCACCCTCCAAACTGCTCGTTATGGATTTCGCCTGTTGCTATCGTGGTGAGTGATTTCCTGACACAATGTCGAGCTTTAGGTAGCATGCTCTTTCGAATCTGGATGTTACGTGCTCAGTACTAGCCTTCATGGCACAGGCCGAGCTACCGTGGAGAGCGGTTGACGGGTAGTTTGGTGGAAAGGTAGCTGAAGCTTCGAGATCGAAGGTTGTTTTTGCAACTAAACAAGAGAGCTTACATTAAAATGTCACCTGACCACTCACTTCAAACCCCAAATGATGATTCTGAACTGGCATCTAGGGTATGAATCTAACAAGTTTAGAAGCTCGAGAAGACAGAAAGATATGAATCGAATGGAAAAGCTTCAAGCTGCTATAGAGGTCAAGCGCAACATTTTGTTGAGCATGCTTAAATAATTAATCCTAGGTAAGCGAGGTCTTTCTTCTGCAATGAAGAATCATGGTACAGGTACATTTGGGTACTCATCGCGAGGTAGAATCCTGAACAGTGTCTATTTCAAGCTACCAGGTAGCAATAATCAGAAGTAATACAACGATGTAGGTCATCAAAACAACAGAAACGACCCCATATTCACACTCTACTCAGAATGTGCCAAGAAGACACCCTTTAAGATATTCAAGCCTAGATAGAAATTTATGCACAAGTATCTTCTCGGATGCAATTATTAGTAAAATACCAATATCGTGCGATTATTTTCATAATACACAGTACCTGACGGTGGTGATTTCATCCAAAGTACACCCTTAAGTTGTTCCCACAAATCTAATCAGAAATCACATCACGAACTTGATGATTTTATCGCCGGTGCAGCCGCCTTCATAATTAGTGCTCAGAGAATCTAGCAATTTGTTGCCTATCTAAAGAAAATTGAATCAAATATTGGAACGAAGAAGTGGATGGTTTTGACACCAGGTAGGGAGACCAGGTCCCATCTTGGAAATTCCGGATTAGGATGTCCTGGAGAGGTTAAATTATCGTTGACAATATGAAATAATTAAGACATATTAGTAAAAGATGACCACAGCTTGTACCAAAAACTCACACTCCATGGTTCGGAACTAATATGAGATCAAAGTTGCGAACCAGGCTTTTCGGTATGGTCTACCTTTTCACCCTGGTTGAGCTCGCTTAACAAAAATACTGGGGTACCAATGTTTATTTATCAGACGTCAACGTCCACGTATTTTATCAACGTCATGACTTTGCGGCATTCAACAAATACCCCCGGCAGATTGCTTACACAGTACAGTCTCATTTGTGTAGATCCAGAAGTCTTTCATCGCAAACGGAATGCTCCCGTATGAACTAAGTCAGTGATATACTCACAGAGCATGACCCTAGCCATAGACCCTGAAGAGAGTACCGGAGAAAAGCTCCGGAGATATTGATAACTAATACTCATGTAACCATATCTCTTGTTGTCCAGCGTAGATTTATATTATTGATCGTGTTCCTATAAACTACTGGTATGCGGCAAGTTCATTTTCCTATAATCGGAGAAGTACAGTGAGGTCGAGGAAGCTCAACGGCGGCTAGTGCAGTAACATCTCAATATGGCTGATTGGATCATGATCGATGTTTAAGGTTGTGCATGTAAGCAGATATAGCGGACTTCTTGTAGCTCTTGACCTCGGTCTGTCATGATTTTCAGCAAAAAGTCCGCATACCTATGAAAAATGACGTGGACACCGACAGGTACACAAATAAAGTTACTTTTTTCAAGTCATTACCACAAGACTCCTCTCCCCACTAATTGCTCCATTGCGAAGATCCTGTCTAAATTTTGTAAACTGATTGGCTGTAGACTAAAATATTCAGAAACTAACCGCTTTCTCCATGTAGTTACCGATCTAGATGCGAGGTAGCACTGCTAGAATCGAACAAGGTAGAGCTTGCAGATTTTTATGAGCTATGCACGGTGCATGGAGTTGAGTAATTATCACTAACTTGCCTGTCAGAAATTATTATCGTCATGCTCTTTGTTTTGTCACGTCAGGGCTGAATATGTGGTATAAGACCACGGTTTCCGTGCGATGTTAAAAATAATAATTCCTATCCAACTTCAACATGCTTTTCATAAGTATCATTGCCGGCTTCGTTGCCACCAGCGCTGCAATTCCAGTGTTCAACCAGATTGAGGATGGCCAGATTCAGAATGCTGCCACAACAGCAGCTCCCATCAGCACACCTTCAATAGCCTATGCTTTTGAGCTAGAAGCTACTGTTACAGACTTCCCATACGGAACATACTCGTATAACGAAGTGGGAACTGTGAACAGCGCAGCCGTCTCATCCGCTGCATCGTATGCTGGTATTCCTGCAGCTGACATACCTGGAGCTACGAATGCCCTCCCACCGGTCGTCGAGACCTTCACTGGCGCCACCAGCCACGGTCCATTCACTGGAACACCAACCACTACCGGTGCCATCAGCAACTCACCTGTTGGCACTGCAATCCCAATGCTGCCACCCAACCCAACAGCTCTCATCTATAACCCTAACGGAGAGTTGAACAACCAGCAACCAATTCCTTTCACCCCAGCGGGTGGTTTAGGTACCAATGGCACCGAGCCTGTTTACAGAGTTCAGTCTGACTTTGACTACCAATCTGTCCTTCTAGGTCTCTACCAGGAATGGATTGAGCTTGATCTCTTCCACCACATTCTCGCAACATTCTCTGAGGAGGAGTTCACTGAAGCTGGCCTAACCGCCAGTGATCGTTTCTTAATTGAATTCATGGCCAACCAAGAAGTCGGCCATGCTACTCTTCTATCCAGCTTGTTGGGCGGTCCAGGAGGCGCAACGTAAGTATTTCACTAGTACCATCAAAAATATAAAATTAACATATCACTAGTCCTCAATGCACCTACAACTACCCATTTACTACTGTCCACGAGGCCTTCGACTTTACCCAGAAACTCACTAGATTCGGTGAATCAGGAGTCTGGGGATTTCAGGCACACCTTGACTCTCGTGAAGTTGCACAGCTTCTTGACCAGTCAATTGCTACCGAAGCTCGTCAACAGTTGATCTTCCGTCAATTCTCTGGCCTGTTCCCAATGCCCGTTTGGTTCGAGACCGGTATTCCCCAATCGTGGGCGTGGACTCTTCTCGCACCGTACATTTCAAGCTGTCCTTCCAACAGCAAGCGACTTGTTTGGCAAAACTTCCCTGCTCTGAAGGTCATCAACCAGCCAAACAGCGCAAGATGGAACGCTAGCCAAACTGGCCTAAACGAGACTACTGGCTGGGGCCCAGCCGCTCCATCTAAGGATGTTCCAGAAGCTGAGGCTTGCGTATCTAACTCCACCGAGGGATTTTCATGCACCGCCGCCATCTCTCAAAACCGCTCTATCCCCCTCTCCTTCCCTGGACGCAAGGTCTTTTTCGAATGGGAGAATCCAGGACTAGCCGTTGGACCCAACAACTCTTACGTCACCTCCACCAGCGCCAGCGCTCCCAAATACGTCGTCTGGGTCTCGCAGCTCAACGTGACTTACTCTGATCTCACCAACATCTCAGTCGCCAACGGAATGAACTATGGACAAACCATCCAACCCGACGTTGCCACCTACGAAGGTGACCCAGCTATCAACGGAACAATGTTCGTCGCCTTGACCGATGCTATGCTTCCTTACACGGCATTCAACTTGAGCTTGATCAACCCACATGTGTTCGCTGGACCATTCTTGTATCAGGCTGGATAGATCGTTTGCGCTGCAAACTCTCACACGAAAGGTAATGATGGTGTAAGAATTTGATGTATTATTAGGATCTGAATGAGGAATATGCACATAATGATTAAATATAATTATAACTACAACTTAAAGCAAATTAGCTTGGACTTGATTGAGGATATAATGGGTAGATTTTAAGAGTGACAATTCTAATATTCTCGTCCTGTTCTAGAAAGATCCTAAATTTAGTTTCTATTTTCGGGACTATCCCGTGCCCTTTCCTGTTATTCTATTGAGCGCAGTCTGAAGCTGATGGAGAATGTTGTGTACAGGTCATTAAAATACCAATTGTATTTCAAAGATCTGGCAGAGTAGAAGCCAGTGTTGATGGTTATTTATCGACTAGAATGATTCACAGAGAATGTGTTAAAAATTTGAAAGCATTGTAAAGCGGATCTTGCTTGGCACAACTTTTACCACCTTGATCCAATTAACTCTTGAAGTTTGTTCATTTCCATAGTATTTATCTGTACAATGCTGTACCCAAAGACTTATAAATCCAGGGAACGCAACGCTGCGGTATATCTGACGCAAGGGAAATTGCTGATGTACAGGGGAATATCATCCCGTCCCGTCTGTAGCTAAGCAAAGCCACCAGAAGTTCATCCAAATATACAAGCCTAGTAAGCTCGTAGGCTCAAAAAGGTCCAATCTCCTTAACGCCTTGCAATCAAATCCTATAATCTGGGTGTAATCGTGCTATAGGCAACCCGCCTAGTACCATTTTGAATCCTCGAATCAAAATTCGAACCGACTGCAAGTATGTGGAAAGTAGAATAACGTTTCCATGTGACATGATTACATGTGGGCAGTCATCACATCCATTTTATCGAACGACTTAGAGCAATTTGGGCATTTCCTCATGCGATTTGCAATGCGATCGTCGACGCAGTGGTTGCAGAAAAGATGACCACATGTTTTCAAGATGGTATTCTTGAAATCCTTTCGACAAATAGTGCATAGCGCAAGAGTCTAGAAGGGGTTAATTAAATAATATCGACTATGTGTCAAGGTGGACTTACTCGTAGCATTTCCTCCTCACCTGACTGATTACTAAGACTCTTCTGCTTCCACGAATCGCGTTCCTTTTGAGATTGCTCCAGCTTGACCTTGAGTTTCTCGTTCTCTTGTTCCACGGTTAAAATTTTCTGTTTTGTAGATGCGTTGTTGGAGTCTTTAGCTTTGAGAAGGTTGGTGAGTTCCGAAACTTGATTCTTCAAGGTATCGTATTTACTTGTAGCCTCCCTTGTTGTGCTTTCGAGCTTCTTGTTGTCTGCCATGATGGAAGTATTGGACTGTTTCATCTCACTAAGCTGCTTCTCAAGATTTCCGAGAAGAGTTCGATTCGAAGTTTCTACGTCCTTTAACTGGGTGATGATTTCCGAACTCTTTGAATTTTGAATCCGCAATGTTCGTACCTCTGAGATTCGAGTATCCATATCCTTTCTGGCTGCAAAATATTTCTGGTCTGCCTTGGACTTTTCGGCCGCGAGGATCTGCACTTTCTCTTCCAGCGCTGTAAAGTCCATGACCTTCTTCGTAGCCAAAGATTGCACTCGCTTGTATGCACTCTGTAAAGCTGGAAGCTCTTGATTGATTGAATCGAACTCTCTTTTCAAAGTTTCATAGGCATTCCTTAGCTCCCCCAGGTTCAAGGCGTCAATATCTGGTCGCTGGGTAGGTTCGCTTGATTGCTGCTCAATCTGGGATCGAAGTCGTTCAACTTCGAGTTCTGCCGCACTTATTCGATCATCTTTGGCGCCAACTAGTTCTTTAATGTGTTGACTGGCAGTATGATCTTGGTCTTGGGTTGCCTTCCGCATACTGAGCTCTGCATTAAGTTCATCCCTTGCTGATCTAATTCGGGTAAGATCAGCGTCAACTCTTTGCAACTGACTCTCCAGTTCCCCCGTAAGGATTTCATTTTCACTTTCAACTTGAACTCGATATGTCGTGCGCTCGGCCTGGTACTTCTCTGCGTCTTCTCGGAGTTGGATATTGGTAGCCTCGAGATGGTTGATACGGCGGATAACATCCTCATGCTGAATTCGAAATTGCTTGAACAGTTCAGTCCTAGCATAATCATCTTCATTGAGACTAGACAATCTTGCGCTGGCTGCTGTAAGCTGTTCCGTGAGGGCCTTGTTTTCTGCAGTAACGGTATCAAGCTGTTCCATCTGCTTAGCGACGACTGATTTGGCTTCCTTATATGCAGTGGAGGAACTGGCGCTTTCTTCCTCAATACCATTCGTCATCTCAACATCCTCCACACCACCAATGCCACTTCCGGCATTGTTCCCGGTTCCAGCGATTGCTTGTTGCTCCAACTTTGCTACGGCCGAACTCTTTGCCCTATCGAGTCGTTTTTCCGCTTTGATGTATCGAAGAGATGCTGCCTCAAGACGCTCGCTAAGTTCGTCCTTTTGTGTCCGTAATCTATCGAGTTTGACCAAGTATTCCTTTTGCGATGCAAGTAATTTTGTAAGTTTGGCTTGTAGATCTTGAATACTTGATGATTGCTGGCCGCGCGAACTCGAAAGGTTGGTGAAAAGATTTTGTAATTTCGACTTTATTTCCTTGCTCTTCGCTGCCAAATGTACGGAGAAGTCCTCACTACCCTTGAACTGAATAGAGGTTGAGAAGGAAACTTGTATATATTAGCTTTGTACAATATAGGGATTGGGTGGCACTGACTGTCGGCGCCGGTATCTGGAAGCTCATCTTCTGCTAGGAGTCTAACTTCATCAAGAAGCTACATAACGTATTGTCAGCACTATCGCGAAACCTCTGCAAGCAGTTGTAATTACCTGTGACCACCATGCATCTACAACCCGTAAGTGATCATCATGATCAAGGGATTTCTTTTGCACATCTTTCAACTGCGATTCTAGAGTAGTCTTTTCACGCTTGTATTCCTGCATCTGTCTGTAAATCGCATCCTTTTGGTAGTTCTGTAACGTGACATGTCAGCTTGTCACCCAACCAAGTATTGAAATAATTCCTCTGCAGCAAAAACGGTATGAAGTGTATGTTTGGGGTAGGAGTAGTTGCGAACAATTGAAATAGATCATCTGCAGGCTAGGCATGCTGTTGATAGCAGGCTGCGCATTAGCACCGGAAACATAGATCACCGACCACCCCAAAATCCAAGCACAAGAGAGATCTAGAATAAGAAAATATGGCCGGGGGGATCTAGCACACAAATAGTTGATGTTGTTGTCCTCTGACCACATACCTCTAAATCTCGAGCCCATGGCATATCTGCGTCAACATCTCGGCTACGACCTCCGTTGACAGCTTGCCGTTTAGTGGGCGGCGCAAGTTCATCTTGAGTGGCAGATCGCTTTCTGTCTTCCATTTTGCTTGGAAACGCGAGGTGAGAAGACGTTGATGGGGAGGCAAGTGGCATCTCAAATCGAAAGAATGGTGTGGCACATATATGCCAGTGTCCACGGCACGGTCGTCAATGAGCCTGTGGCAGACTATGCTTTGTCTACGGATTCAGTTGAATCTGCGGGTTCGCGAACCGTGATTGTGCGGGCGTGAAAAAAATGTATAGTTGTCGCGGTGTTGATGAAATTTGTTGATGGGTCATGGTATGGAGGTTGACGTAAAATTGGGATTGGGCCTAGCGTGCAAGTCTAGCGGCCCCTTTTGATGTTTTGCAAAGGCGCCCCGCCAAGCCCAAGGCGGCCAAGACTATCGTTCCAGTTGAGCCGCACGTGCCATCAGATTTACTATCACCTTCGCGCGGTCAATTTATCTTGACTCACGACGTCCAACATCCTTACGCATTCAACGACCTCTTATCCGCCGACGATATCAGTTAAGACTCCTCATATGTCCGCAGGTTATGAAACTACCATTTCCATATAATAAGTACTGCCAACTGCAGCTATGTCGTTGACCATCAAGAAAAAGTCAAACTTCAAACCAAAAGCTGCACCTCGCAGACCTGGCGGAGCTTCCACGCAACCCTCTGCACGTCCAAGCGTTGAAAGGCAATCGCAAACACCCATTCCCTCATTGATCGCCGAGTCTTTGTCTATCTCTGGTCGAACTCAAGACGACGAGATCACCAGAGAGCCTTCAATCTCAGAATATACCCCGCAGCCCACCTCGGAACAACAGCACCAAACCACAAATACGCTGGGGCAAGATGTTCCTAGCTCATTAAAACTGCATAGCGGTCAGCATCACCAACACGACCAATCTCCTATTGCAAATGATTTGTCCATCCAGAGTACAACTTTGTCTTCCGAAAAACCTATACAAACCCCTACAGCCCCCGTCAGAGTCGATAGTTCAGATGAGCCTACGCCGCAGACAGCTTCATTGAAGCGAAAAAATGCTCCAAATTCTGTTTCAGTAAGTGGCAGCCCAGGCTCTCAATCTCGAATCTAGAGAATTCGCTAACAATGTACTTGCAGAGCACTGCCCAAAAGCGCACTCGGATCGAGCTCCCACATTCCTCGACAGAAGCAAACGTTCCCCAAATCCTCTCATCACAACCTAACGGTTCTGAGACCAATCGCCGTGTGGACGGGAATGACGCTCAAATCAAAGCTACCAGCACCAGTATCGAGAATGACACTGACGCAGTTGCTGCACAGACTACGAACACAGAAAACCTTTCTCGGTTCTCTGATTTGCGACAGGATAACCAATCGAGCATATACCCCGATCCTGAACTTAGTCGAACCTCGGGTGGAGCAATCTCGCAACTACCTATTGGAGCCGATTTCCCTACTGATAGACCATTACAGACTATAGGCACAGCAGCTATTAATCCAGATGGTAGTGCCTCAACTGTTGATCAAATAGTGCATACTGCCGGTATGAATCCGGACGGAACAGCAGGACAGGCATCGCCGTTAGCAACCGCTCCGCCTAAGAAGAAAAGAACTTCTAAAAAAGCAAAAGCATCTGCTATTGTAGCTGGAGACGATGATGGAACTACTTCTGGTAGAGCTGGAATTGAAATGACTATCAATAAATCACGGCGTGTAACGGGAGAAAAGCGAGATCGCAAGAAGAAAGACCCTTCCAAAGGAAGGAAGAAGCGCGGGGAAACTCCTGAAGGTGCAGAGGATGAAGAAGTCGACCCAACAGTGATGACTTTGCAGGAAATATGCAAAGATCCCAAGATAGGTAAAAAGTTCTCCAGGGCCGAACAAATCAGGGAGCAGATATTGGAACGAGAGAAAGAAAAGAAGCGCCTAAAATTGGAAAACGAGAAGCTCTGGTCGACCACCTTGACCGATGATGAAGCAGAAGACGAAGGAGAAGGGGATCCAGGAAGGGAACGGGAAGAAGATGGCGAAGCTGATGGCGAGGGTGAGGAAGGTCGTAACCAGGAGAGAGCGCCAGCTGTAGAAAAGCCACAGGAATCCTCTCATGTCATCAGTGGGCCACAGATGGTGGTTGGCCCTGATGGAAGAATTACTGTTGTGCAATCCTCCCTTCAATTTAACCGTAACGCCGCCGCTGAGTTTGCTCGTGGAGGGGAAAAAGAGCAGCAAGTTGACGATTTCTCTCGACTTGTGAATGGTGGTTCTCATGTGAAGCGAACACCAAAGAGGGACTGGACCGTCACGGATGAAGAGAAATTCTGGGAGATGTTACGCGAATATGGTACAGACTTTGAAATGATGGCTGCCACACTTGGCCGAGGACGCACTGCACGCCAGTGCAAGCTCAAGTTTCGCAAGGAGGAGAAACTGAATCCAACCAAGATTGATAGAGCGTTCAGAGGTATTCCCGAGCCGATAGAGGACGAGGATATGCTGGGCATCAACGCTTCCCCAACGGCAACCCCAGAAGAAGCGTCTGCGCCTGGCGATCTCGTCAAGAAGTACCGACGTGAAATTGAAGCTAGTTTAGGCGAACGGTTAGAGGATCCTGCAGTTATCATGGAGAGTTTAGAAGCAACAAGAAAGGCACAGGAAGAGGCGGAGCAAGAAGCAGAGAAAGAAGTTGAAGCAGAGAATGCGCGAAAGGAACGCGATATCATTTCCGGTCAGGATCGAAGAAACAGGATCGCAAATGGTCTTCCAGTTACCAACGAAGGTGGAGACGAGGGGAACAGAGGACCTTTTGATGGTAGGGAGGCTAGTGCAGCACCCAGATCCAAGCAGAAGGCAGCTAAGCGAAAGGGAAAGAAGAACCCGCATTCAAGCGGCGCATATGATGGAGGAGCGGACTTTATCATTGAGTCTACTGAAGCTTAGACCACTAGTATGGTGGCAAAAGCGGGATGATATATTATATTATGTCGTATGTAGCGCCATGTATTGGCACATGTTCAACGCTTGTTGACACTGGGGAAGGCAAAGATGTTCTTAATCCCTTAAATTTCGGGGTAAATGTAAGCTGTACGCTTAGAAGTACTCTAGAGCCTATGCACTTGCATAAATTCTGTAGAAATGTGATATATATGTTTCTAAGAGATACCTCGTGTAAAAGCTATAGAAGTACGTATGATAATATAACAGCACCTTGTATTTGCCGCCTGAAGGTAATCTTCATCTACATTAGAACTGCTCCTTAATTCGGAAACCACCTTCGTTTTCTAGAATACTTCCTCAATCTACAATATGTGACACCATTTTTGCGTCTCAAATTCTGTTTGATCATTAGATAACTGAGTTCGATCCCTAATACTAAATTTCTGTGGTAGACATATCTTATGATAGAGATTACTTCCTACACCGATTCTCTACTATCATGCTCAATACCGCTCAAGACAACGAATCTATCTCCTCTAAGGGGGCAACCAGTGTAAGTTACAATGATTACATACTACAAAGTCTGTTTCACTCATCACTAACCGGACCAAGCTCATCTCTACTAATTTACAGTCCGATACGCCAATAAATCATGTGAAGTCCAGTAAAGCCATATATCCAGCATGCCAACGTTTTACTGGGAGTCATATAAGTGAACCTCTTAACCTGATTTGCCTCCGAAATCAGCGTGGCCATAGTCCCTGAATAGCCGAGATCCTTAACTCCGAAAATATATGTTCAGCCGCAGGAACGAGTACTTCTCTTTGATACTCAACTGAAGTAGATTTCGACTTGGGTACATAAGTAAAAGAACTTGACAATGGGCCTCCCCTCAAGTATTCACGTACTAGTGGTTCAAGTTCTCTTGTATTTGAATGACTCATTAACATTCAGAACTCGTCGATAGCAACCAAGAAGAACTCTGCAATGTTTTCCGCATATCTATCTTCAATACTATCCATCCTTGGACTGGCAATAGCAGCCTTCCCGCCTGGGGCACCAACGATTCAGGAACCTGTCACTGAAGCTGCGACCTACGTTCAGCTCAAAAACCTCGTCCCAGACGTACGCTATGCAGCAGTCATAGATGTAGTAACCGACGCTTGTATCTCAAAGTTTTAATTTCGGTGGCACTATCAAAACGGGAATGATTTATTCAGATCCACTACCGTTATTTGAACTTTTCATTAGCAACGCAGATACAGCTCTCGAGGTTGGCAAATTGAGAGTGTGTCAAATGGGCATCAATGCCAAAGGCGGAATCCCTGGCGCAGCATATGATCTAGACAACAAAGGAACTAGTTGGAGTTACACATCTCCTGCGTTTGAAACCTATCTGAGTTTAGGCCATCCATTACGTCGTGATCTTGTGGTGATCACACAACGGCCGCTCCGCAAAGAATGCAAAAGCCGAGTAAATCCTCCACAGAAGTTCTTGGTAGGAGAAGCTGTCGATCCTCCCGTTCCCATCAACTTCCCACCTCCATGTCCCAATTCGAGATTCCTGACCTTCACAAATCTAGTAGATGAAGGTACCTTAGTGCTCATCTACCGCAACGAACATGGGGAAACAGAGGGTCTAGCCTGGGGTAATGGAAACGGCCAAGTCCCACTCCCAAAAGCCTGGTCTTTTGCAGCCAACGCAGGTTATAAGCTTCTACCAGTTTGATGCTTGTAGAGCCCACAAATCCACTATCGATCACGTCGTCGTATCCACTGACGCAGGCCTACCAGAATTACATTTTGTAAGTCCGAAAGAAGACGTGTATGAGTGTAGTTCTTTAGTGGTATTTGCAGGGAATAAAAAGAGAACCAGCTTATGGTGGAAGAATGGATTAACAGAAGTCCAACTTTCTACGCCCAGTTCTTTTGCAGGCGAGGGGAATCTGCAGTTCATCCATACGCCAATTTTGTGGGAGAAGTTGGTGGAAGGGAGAGAGATCTTTTTGCAGCAGGAGGGTTGTGGTCAACAGATCCCGGCGCTCGACTCTCGTCTTGCGATCGGTGGATTGGGCGTCCGCACTGTTCAACCTTTGCCGAAAAGGTTACGCACACCGGCGTTCATCGATGCGGAAGTCTTTGATGAAGCAAAGACTCTTAAGGTCAAGAATGTATTGCCAGGAGCAATGGTTAGGATTACGGTTGATGATGTGCCGTATGGACAGAAGGAAGCCTTGGAAGATGTGGTAGAGGTGCCTCTTACAGGACCCAAGTTTCCTGGGGGAGCGCCATTGAGGGCTGTTCAGAATATTTCCGTGATGCAAGTATTTGAATGTGGGCCGAGAAGAAAGCCGAGCAGCGAGAAGGCAAGCAGGACCGTGATGCAGACGGGGTGGTTTCCGGACGGTAATTGATGAATGAGAATGATTGGGTAAAAATTTCTATAGTTTAATATACACTATACGATGGAGGTAGAAGCTAGAATGTAAACGGTAGCCAATATAAAAATAAGCCTAGAGAAGTACTTGATTTATTTTTTCAGTGTTATTCAATGTTATGATCAAGACATCAAGTAAACCAGCATAGACATGTGATTCCATATCTGTCTTGAGTAGTGAGTTTTGGGCAGGCCAATGACATCATTTGCTTGCTGGAGTACTAATTTTTTGGTATATGAGCAATGATATATTCATAAACTTACATTAATGATAGAATCCTTTTTTAATCCTACTTGATTGGGATCACAGACGCATAGTCTAATCTGCATACGCAGTATCCAAAACTCCTCTTCCTCTACTCCAGCATCCTGGCACCTACCTACTCAGTCTTGATGAGAGCCTCAAATAGTGGGCCGACGGTCTTAGCACTTTTCTTGGGATATCTCCCTTGCCCACCCTCGTAATCAACATATGTAACACCAAAGCGGGTTTCGTATCCCTCTGCCCACTCGAAGTTGTCCATCAAACTCCAAGCGAGGTAACCTTTGATATTGCAGCCATCGGTAACAGCTCCAGCGAGAGCGGCAATATACCCTCTGAAGTACTCGGCTCGAAACTCATCATCCAAGATTTCTTCTTTAGTCATATCATTCTCGCCTTTTAGCGATGTGCCATTCTCAGTGCAGTAGATTGGGGGGTAGTCATATCGTTTAGAGATCCAATTTAGTAGATTTCGGAACCCTTGGGGATTGGGCCTCAGCCAGAACGATTGGGTCTCCGGACCAATGTTCTCACCCTTCTTGGAGATGAAAAGCGTTTCAAGATTACCGAGGAAGTCATCCGCTTCGGGTTCGGTAGTCTTATGCTTAACGTAGTTTGCTGTATAGTGGTTCATGCCGTAGAAATCATTCGATCCTTTGACGAGCGCGATATCTTCAGGTGCCCACGTAGGCAGTCGGTCACCCAATTGCTTAACCATCGAATCTGGATATTTCCCAAGGTAGATGGGGTCGGCAAACCAAGCGATACTGAATTCCAATTTACGTTCGGCCGCCTCAACATCTTTGGGATCCTCCGGATCCCATGGGTAAGTAGCATCGCCTAAGGTTGGTTAGACTAAATGAGAATGAAAGTGAGAGGTTTCTAAAGACATATTTACCATTCAGGGTGATTCCGATTTGACCCCCATCCTTGGCCTTGAATTCATCTCTGTAAATTTTGACGGCTGTGCCATGAGCAACCAAAAAGTTATGGCCCACGATCCAGCATTCTCTCGAGCTATCACCTACTGCACTTTTGCTGCGGTCGCTAGTGTGTCCCGGGGCAAAAAGCCCTGTATTGTAGCCCAGAATAGAGGAACACCATGGCTCATTGAAGGTAATCCAATGTTTTACTTTAGGAATGTTCTGGAATAGAACTCGAGCGTAGTGAGCGTAATCTGCAACAAATTCCGTCTTGTTCAATAATCCACCGTATCTCTTGTCAAGCTCATCAGGTAAATCCCAATGGAAGAGCGTCACGAACGGGATGATTCCTTCGGCTAAAAGATCGTCGACAAACCTCTTGTAGAAGTCAATCCCAGCTTGATTTATTGGATCTTCCCGTCCTCCGAGAGGAATGATACGTGACCATGAAATGGAGAAGCGGTATGCTTTTGCTCCTGTGAGTTTTAAAAGAGCAATATCTTCGGCAGTACGGTTGTAAGAATCACAGGCCACATCGCCGGATGACCCATCGGCAATCTTGCCGGGGATCTTGCAGAATGTGTCCCAAATAGATGGACCTCGTCCATCTGCAGTTGGGGCACCTTCAATCTGGTAGCTACATATGTTACTTTTTCTGTTCGTCTGAATAAGAAAGAACCTACCTTGCTGTAGCAAAGCCCCAGAGGAAGTCTTTGTCCAGAACTCTTTCGGGCATGATGGCTTGGGATTATAAGTAGCCAAACGGGATGGTTTAGAAAAGAGAACGATTCTCAAATAGCACAAAAGTTTGAATTCTAAAGAGTCCAAACAGCAGACTATAAATAAGAAAATTACCTCCAGGATTAGTAGGGTGTTCAGTATATATAGCTATCTATTGGAAACCGGGATCGGATGGAGAAGGCTGAGACTATTAGTACCGTATCGTATCGTATGCCCCTATGGAGGCATTTGCGATTGTTCCGAAGTAATTCTCCGTAGCAGAAGATGCCGCGGGGTCAATGTTGGTTGATTTGATGGTCTTAAGAAGCGAAGGGCGCGTTTATAGGAGCGGCAATACGGCCCTGGGTCCCGGCGGGTGAAAGGCAGCGGCTTGGAGAGTTCTTCGCTTGAAACGTGATCTCATGAGAACCTGGCGAGCAGCACGTGTTGTACAAGGCTAACTTTACTTGTACCTTGACAACTTCTCGACATAATGTCATTTTATACCAAGATCAATGTGCACGAAACAACAATGCTTCCATTCGGTACTGACTGCTCCGGCCCTGTGAGCATATCTTTACATCTACCCAATTTCATTTGCGTTTCCTTATAACTAATATACACTTTGAAATAATTCTCCTTTTTATCACTTCAACTAGAAAATATGCAGCATCTGTGCTAATTAGGACAATTCAGTCTACTGGACTGATAGTTCTCGCCTCAAGAATTCCTCTGCAATAGGCATTGCTTATAGCTCCTCCACCAGGCCTTAGACCGAACTATCTTGGATTGCTCGAAGATCCGTTGAGAGAGATATGCTTGAAATGCATGCCATTACAAAAGCCTTGGAAAAGGCCAGGGAGATATATTACAATCTAAACTTGGGCCAGAGACCAAGCACTATTTATATCTACTCAGATCGTCCAGGTGCTATAGAATACTTTGCTCGACTTCCACAGAGCTTAATTCAGCTGAGCAAACTTTAGTATGGAGAACAATTATTTGGACCAAATGATCATGGAGGAGAGGCTGAAGGATAAAGCAACCTTGAAGCTGACATCGAATTGAGATTTGAATGCTGATCGAGCTGCAAAAATAGATGCGAAGCATTTCATCGGAAAGCCTAAAATCAGGAACGTTAATGACTGAACGAATGAAACTAGGGAGTTACGATGTTTGAAAGTTACATGAATATTTGCAAGAAATGCTCCAGGCTTCATGGCTTTGTTCTAGCCGCGTGCTATTTACAAGAGCAAAGACCGACAAACTAACGGCTCACACTTGCTCGCTATAAATATATGGTACAGTAGTGTGCTCATAGTTCCAGGGCTTGGCGATAACAATAAACTCTGTATGCCATAGCAAAAAGCTCTTTAAAGCTGCTTTCTGAAGACGGGCGTGTTTCCCACAACTCACGACAATATTGAAGGAGAATGGATGTTTCGGATCAAAGTATAAGTAGAGAAATTGCAGCTGGGAACAGAGGACGATAAGCCTGATCCTAGGTATCAAATACATACGGCAATCAAGAGGCTGCTTGAGAGAGCGACGAACTATATCATCTTAATGTATATGTTGCGCTTGCACATGTATGGTACAACTAAAACACATTCAATGCTGGGCGTGGTGCTTTGGCGTCTTGTGCTTCGTAGATTCTTTACCTTGTTCAGTATTTATTAGATCACAATATTAAACATAATATGATAGGCATGTGTCAGAGATATTTTAAGTAGAGCTGATTGGTGTTTCATTCTTCTGTTGATGGGTTTATTGCCTCTTGTCACAGTGTCATCCAGATAGATGCGGGCTTTGTCATGAAGGTCCTTGATTCCAATCGCCCTTAGTGACTTTCTATTCCATTCGATTTATCATTATACAACCGACATTTCCCATATCCTTATCAACCCAAGCTCCAAGTTCCCCTCATTATGCATTGTTTATTGTCTTCGTAGAACCGGATCGCCTTCCATTAAATCATCCTTGCATGCTAGTATCCTCACTCTCTAACTCTCCAAGTTTCCGCTTTGCGCCTGCGCCTCCTTGTCCAGTCGAGGGAGTACCTGGTGCGGATACATCTTCACCTTCAGTCCATTCCACGATCTCCCATTCGACACGCCAGCCAGGACCTTCCCTTGTTTCGCCCGTTCTTCTTGTTTTGCCCAGACGTGAGCCATCTACCAGGTCATTAAACCACGATATTCCGGTATGTCCTTCGTTCTCCCTCTTCCTAATCTCCTGCCCCTCGCCTGCTGTTCCTGAATCCCCTCTTCTTGCCTCTCCACCATTCGTACTGAACATATCGTCGCCAATCAATCCCCATTCCTCCAATGCTATCAAGTCACCACCGCTCAGCGTGCCTAGCGTAACATCAAACACATCCTTCCTCTCTGCCGGGGTTTCGGTCCAATACCCCAACGGTGTGCCACAGAACCCACAGAAATACCGTAACGCGCTCACATGGTTTACTGTCTCCGGAGACTCGTAGATGCGCCGGATTGCGGGATGGGTTTCATCCGCGGAAGGAGTGAGGGAATGGGTGGTGGAGTGATACCAACTGAGTGGGATTCTAAGGAAGGAGGAGAGCGGGGTGCCGTGGGCGCGTCCTGGGTTATGTTAGAATTGCTAGCGAGTCTCATAGAGAAAGGAACCGGCTTTTTAAGACGTACGATGTGTGGAATTCGCGGAGAAGAATACGTGTGCGTGTTGTGAGAAAGAGGTATCGGGCGGTACATCTATGGTGTAGCGATTTCTACCGCAAGAGCAGCCTCCAGTGAGGGGTCGTTCGTGGCTCATTGTGCTGTGCTCTACCTTCCAGTAAGTTTAGGTATTCCAAGCAGTGTCCAATACGTCAGGGCGTAAGGGGTTCTTCTATTTATGAAATTGGGTCTGAGGAGAGAATTGAGAATGGTGGAAAGAGTCTTCTGGAAAGTTCGTGAGGAATAGGAAGGGAAACGAACAAGGGACTGACGTCTGGTATTGTGGGGGGAGATGATATAAGCAATTGGTTGGCGGGCGGGAGCAGGGGACGAGTAGAGAGTGGTCTGACTCCACAAAACGAAAGTTCGATAACAACAAACGACAACAGTGCTACGAGGCGACGACCACAATACTGAATCTTTGCCGAACGGAACGGGCATTGCTAGTTGTTTATTTATATCAAATGTCATCTATTCTATCCCTAACTTTTTTTTGGGGGGCGAGCAAGCTGGGACTTTAGAAAGGGAACTCTACTGCTATATACCACATACTAGTCACGAACAGATCTACAAGCATTGGTTGCTTTTTTTTCATTCGAGGTTAGGATATCTTTTCACCTGTTGGGGGATTCTGATCCGATAAAAATACTCGACTTCATACGAGAAACCGATGCTGGTCACTTCGCTGGTGTTACATATATGCAGGCGGAGTACTATGTCAGGCACTCGATGGAATAAACGAACAGTCCTTCGATCTGATGTCATAATTCAAATCTACTTTCAGAGCGAAAGCAGTCACTTTCATGAACTCTCTACCCTACATATTGCTCTACATCTCTCAGTTCACGCCTCCAGGATGTTGAGTGATTAATCTACTCTAAAAACAATGGCTTGCGCAATTATGAAGCTCAATACAACGATGATTCCTCCCCTCCCTCCCGCCTATCAAAGCTTCTATTCCCCTTGCTACACTTTGCTTCTATTCGACGAGGGGTTATAAGATTTCACACGCGTGTCTAGAAATTTAGAATGTTCTTACTTCTTTGATCCTCAACTTACTAATATTCCTTCTCCCCTGTTGAGTCTCTAATATGAGAGCCTACACCCTTCCCTGCTCAGCCGTTTTGGCGGCGAATAAGTCTTCCCGGTCGCTCGAATTGAGGATTTGCACATCAGTTCACCTTGCACGTCTTATCTGGTATTCTTGATCCAAATTTCCGCGTCGACTTGAAGGTGCGGACAGAGACAGAAAAGATACCTTAAGCATCTGGGTTTAGTCATATGTTTCCCTCACAAAATGTTTCACGAAAAGTCCAACAAACACGCCACCCATTTCGCTCAATTATTACATAGCTAGAAGTCACTACTGTCTCTCTTGTTGTGCATAGCATTTCCTTTAGGACACTAAAATTAAGGGACTCTCTCGAAAGGCTTTACCAAGGCTTTGTGTATTTTCCATTTCGCTGCATTCATAACCCATTGCACTCTTCAAAACGCCACCAGATCCCCCTTTCCACCGCTCGCTAATTTCAGGGGCTAGACTTGGCAAGCTTGATTGGCCAATATTTAAATTAAATCTTCCAAAAGTGACTAAGTAGATATCCAAGTAGATGAATTACTATCGAGTTATACTTTTTTGTCTATGGGTATGCTCTAAGTAACAAACCCCTTAGAGGTATAGATTACACAATGACCTTTTTCCCGTACTTCGCTTCGAAAAGTGGAGTGCCCCTTTCGGCAGTCATACGCTTCACCATGTGCTTTCGCATTTCAGCATCTCTCTTCACTTCTTCGGGAGTCATTCTCGATGTGCTATCAGATCTAATGTCGCGTCTCGACAATCCAGATCCAGAAACGCACTTGCCCCCTTTCCAGGCAGCATTCGCAGCGCTTTTCCAGACAGCAGTCACGTTGTTGACGTGTTCCGGAGTATAAAAGAGTCGGCAATCAGCAGGTTCAAACACAAACTGTGCTGGAAGTCCGTCGTTGATATTACCTGGCAATATCTGATCTCTGAAATTGACGGCCGTGGCTCCACTTCGCTCCGTCGCATAGTCGTTGAACACACTCAAATCGGCAAGCAGTTCTGGGTCTTCGGTAAGTGTGGCTGCAAACTGAGCGAAGTAGCTGATATCATCGAAGCCTAATACCTGAGCGCCTTTTACGCCGCCAACTGCTTGAACAACGTTGGTATTTGGGCGACCACCCATCATTATGGACTTAACGCCACCGTCCAAACGCATCCACTCACTAAAGAGGGTGCAAGTTGAGGCACATGAGCCGTCATATAACATGATGACATCCTCGGGAGCGAATGGCTGAGTTAGGTTGGTTCTATTCCCATATCCGGAGATCTCAATTCCCAATCCAAAAGTAGTGTTTGTAGTAGTTAGATTATCATTAAAGTTCCAACGCATGAGGTTTGTATAACTGTCACCTGCCCAAATATGCGGTGCAAATTTGTCATCGAACGTTTCAAATGGCTGTGCGGTCAAGTTGAGATCGTATCGATAATTAAACCAGGATTCCCAAGCAGTGATCAAATTCGCATCGTCCTGTAAAGATAATCAGCATTGACGATTCATTTTACTAGGTGTATAAAATCATTTTGGCTGCTGTTAGCCACATACCGAGGTATAGGGATTGAAGTCTTCTGGGAATGCCCGGCTGATACTCTTGGACATGGCTAAGAAAGCATCGTTTTCCCGGATGCGATTGTAATCAGATTGTACAACTAGAAGAAGTAGAATATCAGTAACTAACATTGACAAGAAGGATAAGATAGAATTACTGTCCGGGAATAATTGCCTGTAAAGATCGTATCCCAAGAGAATGTAGCCGCCACCGTTGGAACTTATATCGATGACAAGCTTGGTTTTTCCAGCTGCCTTCGCCATGGCAAAGAAGTTTTCGGTTGTGCGTTGCCAGTCAGCAGGGCTAGCTGGGGCGAAACCAAGCACAGCAAGAACCTAGAGAGATCCAGTCAATATGATTTCTTCGTGGTCGTATGCATTAGGAAGCCTACTGCGACATCCTCATTCCCCTCTCCCTCCAGGTAGTAACCAGTCAGCTCTAAGTCACTAGTTGCTATCACCTGTTCGGGATAACCTGGGATGCTATCGACAGGTAATTTAATAGAAGGTTGAGATGCTACTCTAGTGGTAGGGGCTGTAACAGTGCAAAACCTTCGATAGAATGATGGACCATCTGTTACACCGGTGAAGTCACCTGTGATGCGCGCAACATTTTCATCAGCTCGGATGGTGCCATCCGCAAAAGTAAACGTGGTATTTGGTCCTGGAAACAGATATCTGGTACGTCCATTAGAGAAGAAAAAGCCAACTCCCGCACCCGTAGCCTGAGAGACGGCAGAAGCGAACATGGCGTTATAATTTGCATCGATATCTTGATTGATAGAGACTGTGTTCGCCCATTCTTCAATATATTGCGAAGCTTTGAGACCATTGATCGTAACTACTTCCGAAGCGTTGGCTAAGGAATTGTTGAAGTCAACTAATAATATTAATCAGCACACGGGAAAAAGAACTGCACCAGCCAACGGGACTTTAACTCCATCATGCAGCAAAATTGATGAGTCTCTAGCATTGGTATTATATTCCATCTCATTCATTGCTTGAGTAGACATAGTTGACAAGAAGCTAAATATCAGGATTCTGCACTCACTATAAGAATATATTTTTGGAATCTCGACGCCATCTTTGCTAATTGACACAAGCGAGATCTTGCGACCCCATTGTAATGCCTTGGTTATTAAATCGGGATACACCAAAAAGTGGCCGTCATGTGCTGGTCCAAAGACGTAATACAAATCTTGTTGAAAAGCATATTCATTGACATAAAGATCCGACTTCAATTTCGACTCAATAGAAGCAATTCTCCCATAAACATCATGGGGAGGATAAAAGTATTGATCTGCGGGGGGGTTTTTCAGGTATGCAGTATCGCTTTGCCATTCTAAATATGGTTTGATCGAATCTACATATTTCAATGCCTCCTCTTTGTTCAGAGGTACAGAGTTGAGACAGTCATGTGCAATTTGCGCTGGTACAGTTGGTGTCGCTAGTCCAGTCAGATAAAGATCATCAAATTTTCAAAGCTGGAACGTAATATGATTCAACAACAAGATTTTTTTGAACATACCAGAAGGAGAGATCACTTTGAAAGCGGAGGAGAGGCTGCTGACGATTCCACACGCTTGTAGAGTAGACGTAGGGGCTGGAGGCACAGTCGTAGACAATGTAGATGTTGCAGTGGCAATACAACTACATGCACTAGAGATGCGAAATTCAGCACTTCCAACTTGATTTGCAACACATGCGCCAGATACAAAACTTGGGACCGGAGTCGCAGCTGTCGCGCTCGTCTTTGTGAAAGTTGCACAGAACGACTGGGCCGTTTCGAGTCGGCCAGGTATTTGCGTCGCTCTCAAAGCTCGAAGACAGTTGTCGGCATTACATTCTGCTGCTACAAAGCTTCCGGACAAAGCCAACCAAGTGACCACAGTGTAAAGCATGACTCTACGAGTAACTAGATACTATATGTTAGGAGCAGAGTCAGCTCCTAGCTCACTTCAATTATATGCTAAAGGTTGTCTAGAACCATAGCATGAGAGCTTGGTGTATTATATTCTGTTCTTTTACATAGATGAATTCTCAGAGAATCGCAGCTATTCTGAGGCAGGAGGAAGAATACTCACTGTTGACGAAATTTCACGCTCACAACGATGTAAGTCCTAAAGCCCAATCATGTGGGAAGGTAGTCTTCTTATACACAACTAGCTGTGAGGGGATTTTGGCTATCTAGTATTTACAGGCTACTGCAAGGCACTTTCTGTATTCGGATTCTATTCTTCTTGTAGGACCTTCCCCGATTGTCATACCTTGGGCTAGCTAATGTTAAGATGCGGCGTAGAAGTAAGCAATGGATTTATATGGAAACAGCCAATCACTTTGCTCATCATCCATTCTACCCCCGTGCATAGTATATTAGCCTTCCTTATGGGATCTCCCATATGAAAGATCGACTTCGCTGTCTGTGCGATGCTTGTCCATTATGCAGTAATGCTGGCTGTATAATGGTGAAGAAGCCACACCTATGGCTTGCGGGGTACTGGTAACTGGATGCTTTCTAGTCACGAAGATTCTTCTCTAACGGTACGAAGCTGAACAAACCACTTGGTGAGTCTGGTCCGTAAATTAGGACATATCGAAAGAAGGGGAAATCACCATACCTGAAGTCATATGTGCTAAGCTTTACCCATAATGTGTGGCGCACATGATAGCGGAAAAATGTAGTAGGGTTACATATGAATACGTATCCGAGTTTCTGGCTCCGGTTAAAATTGATCAGTTTTCCGCCGCAACGTTGCCGGGTATATTCCTCAATGCAATGAAACTATCAAGTGAGAGATAGATCTTTTGAGTTTGTAGCCGTATAGTAAATTGCAAAATTCATATCTAAAAAAATCTATTCCTCTATGAATTCCAAAAAAAATGGCAACAATGCATAAGTTGTCTAGCAGGTGTAAAAGGTGCGGATATTTCCAAGTGCTTAGAAGTAAACAAGTCTCTTGTCCCAAAAAGAATGTATTTCTTGAAGAATTTTGAAGAGAACTAACCCAAGCTGTATTCACCAATTGAAATGGATTTGTAAGATCAGGTAATGGATGGAACCAACTAGAGATCAAGATGTGTCTATTCTGCTTGCAATTAACATCCATGTCATCACTCATGTACAGCAGCTTGATCTATATGATAACTATCAGTGATCTACGGGTAAAATTTCACGGCATATTTATTAGAGTCTTCAAGTTGCCTGCGAATATTATATATAGGTACTAATAAACGCTTCCACAAACGTCATCACTCCAACCTTATTATCCAAATCGATTTCATAAAACTATCTAACCAATGGTCGCATCAAAGCTCACCTTAGTGGCAGGTTGTCCTGCAGCCTTCTTGTCAAGAGCAATGTTGTTATTCAACTTCTTGGTTTCAGCAGCGAGTTTGGCGGCGGTGTCTTTGCCTTGAGCGGCCTGGATTGTAAGCTGAAGGACGGTTGCCTCCAACTTTAGGACCTTGTTCTGTATCTTGGCATTCTGGAGAGCGACTTTCTCGTCTCCAGTTGCAGCGGCAATAGCAACATTATAAGCATCGGTCTCGGCATCGTTCGCAACATTGTTGACCTGTCCCATGAAGTCGAGATCCGCCTCGGAGACGTTTTCGGGATCATTCAGATCAACAGCAGAGAACACTGCCAGAGCATCGGCTTCAGCAGTTCCGGCATTTCCACCAGAAATAGAAATACTATTCAAATGTCAGTAAACTAATGTGCTCACAACATCAACAATCACATACGCGTCATAAGTGGTAGCAGCAAGAGCCCTCTTGGAGACAAGGCTAGTTGGGGCCGCAATGGCGAATGCAGCAAAGGATACAACAATGGCCGAGGAGAAACGCATTTTGAGGGTTTATTTGAAGAGACTGGAAGAACTGGAAGGATGAGTGAATTGAGTTCTTGTCGAAAGAACGATTGAAGAGATGAGTGAGTGGAAAGAAGGCAAAAACAGCACAGCTGTGGATTGAACTGAAGGCGAGTTGAAGGGTTGAGAAAAAGAATCAACTGAGGAAAAAAACATACATGGCGATCTGCTCGCATCTTAAGAACAAAAAGTAATAGCAGCCCCAGGCAAAACCAAAACGCCAATCCGCGCTTGCGGTTGTAATTTCCCTGACCAATTCATCGGAACTGGCGAAATGGGATTCTGGGTGCTCAGAGCTTCTCACCTGAGCAAATGACTTAGACGATGTGCGACATTGTCAGGCCGGATCCCGCTCTTGGCCAGAAGTGATCGTGAGATGAGACGTGTGTTCAGACGTGAATGCCTTCATGGTTCTCGTAGGCGCTGCGCATTGTATGCAGAGAGGTTGGTGCGCGAGAGATTGGACGAGAAATGTGGCTCGCCTCGACCTGTTCATGGATCTGAATAGGGGAGCCAGGGGTGGCGAGGTTTCGCAAAGTTCGGTTAACGAAACGAAACCAGGTTAAGCGGGCTTCCGTGCCTCGGCCAGGTACGATATACACAAGAATCTTGCTTGAGATGGGAGTTTACTTTGCACAGTGTTGTGTGTAGTAGCATCAAGATGGTTTCTTTTTGATAGCGGGAGTTGGATTGGTGGATTATCCGCGTTGTAAGGAGTTTGGTAAGACGTATCTTAGGACTGTAGATCGCTGGCATTTGAATCGACATATCCAGGTAATTTTTAGTAAAAGAGTTCATCGGCTTTCTAGGCAGTTGAAAAAGCAATGGCCTCCTCTCGTGAACTCCGTCAGAGAGAGGGTGTGGTTCTGTGCACAGCTTACCTAAAGATTCAGCTGTCACACGGTTTAAACCGCAAGCAAAGGTGTATTGTCAGCTAGTTACTGCACCATCTCAAACCCTGTTGTTACAGTAATTATTCCGAATAGTGCCAAGTCATCAATACCGGATGCATCAATTTTCAAGCACAACTCTTCGTGGAGAGATAGAGTGGCACATGAGCTCAGTGGAGATAAAGACACGCTCGAAGAACTTAAGGATAAGTTTTGATTCACTGAGAAACATCCTATTTCTTACAAATTGATACGTACAGCACGATATTTCCAAAACATGTGCTCTCAACAAATGGTGAAAAGCTCCCTATTTCGGAGCTGATCGTCTCACTTCCCCAAGGACCCGAGAGCAGCGATAAGTTCGTCTCTTGTCAAGGCTCTATTCGTGCCCATGAGATTTACAAAATAAACATAAGCCTCTCGGAGGGATACCCTCTCCTCGGTCCAATCCACGTCAACTTTCTCGTTTGGATCTCGGTCTGGTATTAAAGACAAGAAAATGGCTTCCTCCTCATCATCCTGGAATGCGGATCTGTTTGTGTGTGGTTTCTTGTTAGGTGGACGTTCTCCAGTCGAGCTCTGGGAATTACGCTTCCTCTTACGATTTGCAGAAGATTCTTCCGATTCTGGAGGCTGTGACCTGCCCGCCCCTCCCTGTGGAGGATTACTGTTGTACTGGTCGATATCTTCTGGCTCAATACCCTCTGCCTGCGTGCGAGCATCTATTTGATACCCGTCACTTGCAAAGAGACCAGTCCCAACCTTGGGGACCTCGCTATCTGGGTCACTATCATCTAAGGTGTCACCTCCCTTTGGGGGGTGTTCCCTGCGATGCCTGCCCTTTTTATTTGCTTTCCTCTCTGAACGATCTGAGAGTCGCTGCTTGATTCTTTGATCAAGCACTACTGTAGCTTTCTCCTTTGTCGCTAATAGATTTCCTAGTACTAATGACTGAATAACTATTATCATGTTATCAGTATCAACATTCTTATCTTCCGGTTGTGCTGCTTTGTCCTTCGTGGCTGGAACGGCATCTTTGCCTACTATCCTACCAATACCAGGGATGTCCTCGGAAAATTCCACAAGGCTAAGTTCATTAATTACCTTGAACTAATTAGCATAACGACGCTTCCATGGTTTTTAAAACTTGAGTACAGGAGTTCAAGCTATATTAAAAGCTCTGTGTCATACATTTTCACCAGGTCTGACATCCAGCTCCAAACATAAACTCTGGACTCCCAGTACTCTATTTTTCCTTTTAGCTTTTTGGAATTAATACAAGCTGCTTACATTATCTCCTACACAGCCAATGGCCGCTAAAACATTCGCGAAATTTGTCATTGGTTCTTCATGACTGGCCCTCCTCGTCGAAAGATATGTAGCAATTGGATGACTCAGTTCAAGGGATATTATGTCCCAAAAAGTTTCTTCGAGGCTTACACCGGTGGCAGCAACATCGGTCCAGACTGTAGATGGGATTTTCTCATCATCCTATTCTGGATATTAGAAAGTTGAAGTGTAAAAAAGTTGCTGACACATTCGAGCGCCACAAGAAGATATTTTACAGAAACGAGATGTGAAAGTTCCCTCTATTTGTCTTGTGAGAGCCTATAGCAGAATAGACTTCCAGAGAAAGCTACCAAAAGTGGTTCTTCTCATTCCACTGCTATCGGTTTTGAATGAAAATAAAGCTTACCATAAATTGATGCCACAATTTTGTAGCTTGCTCGTCGTACCTATTGTTTGTAGTGCCCAGGAGGTCGGGGATTCTTTGTCCACCGGCTGTTATCTTGTATTTGCCTTGAAGGCTAACGAAATCAATATTTTCCTCTGTTATAAGATCTGGAAACTCGACAGATAGATAAGCAATGTCGGTGAAGGAGGATAACAGCACAAGTCTAGCTTTGCGTCCCATCTGTATATTTTCTCTGAAAACAGTCTCTAACAGCTCTGATCCGCTCTTTAACTTCATGGTGTTGCTTGTTTTAATAAGGTCGGTACCATCGAATTCGAAATCTTGTGGATCGTGGTAATTAGTCGTTGCAGTTGTCCCAATCCCTACTGGAACATCTGGCAAGTCTAAAAGTTCCAAAACTCCCAATGCTAATTCGGCCCGAGATCTTGCCGGCATGAGAGTTGCAACGACTGCTTGAATCTTAATAAACTGCAGTCGATGAAGTTCTGCCAAGGCTATAGTTGTCAATACTGTCTCAATACTCTTCGACATATCATAAATAACAACTACGTGAGGAATTCGAAGCTCAGGCTTCTTGAGGTAATTTGTATTGCATTGCTCCACGAAAACATTTTCGAGATGGTCATAAACTTCGTCATAGTTTGCTGGCAAACCTAGTAGATTAACACCTTTGAGTTAGCTTACTTGATTGCATCAGTTCCACACAAGTCGCTGAGGAGGCACAAGAATAATTCGGATCAAGAGTTCAATTACGTACCTTCTGGGAACCAGTTAGGAAATTCAACTTCGATATAGCCTTCTTCGGTGGCATCTTCTTGATATATTTCGCCTGCTACTGGAGAATAGCCAGTTTTTCCGGAGAGTTCAGATGGCGTTGGGGAATCCCGCGCATCAGTCGAGCCCCCATAATCTGAGTAATCTTGTTCTACTTCATCAAAACGTTCCTCCGCACTTTCATGTGTATCAGATTTCACCTTGGCCTCGAGGTCCAATTTTTCAATTTCCTCGGTAGCACGTTTAATCATTTGCTGAGGAACACAGGACTTATCTGATTTATTCTTCTTTATTTCCATCGTCATGAGCTTCGTTAAGTAGTCGACAATATTCCTGCTATAGCCGTAATAAGCATCAGTAAGCTCATTGAGCTCATCATGAGGATCGTGAAGGATGTCCTTCTCTTGATCGTAAAACCTGCCATAGGTCATGAGTTGCCAAGCCAGGCTTGCTACTTGTTTTCCTTTGTTGTTATCTTTGTAGTCGTTGTTTCTCACATTGTCTTGCTGTTTTGTATGAGCAAACAAGTCGACTGAATCAATATTAGGCTAAAACTTACAAGTTCATGGGCTGTTCGAGCCATATTCCTGAAGATGACCCATATTGTCTTCTCTTCCAAAGGTTCGGCTCCTCTCAGCAATCTTTTGAAGTTATCCCAGTTGTCTATTGACGTTAGACTTTTGGTCATGTCATAGGTCTGGCAATTCGCTGTAACTTACACTGATCATCATATACCCCTATAAGGTGCCTTGCTACCCACTCTTTCGTGTCCCTCAGTGACAACTTGGGCAGATCTTTTCCTTGATTCTTCCTGAGACCAGCAATCTGTCCTGGAGGCAAACCATCGAGGGGTTCCAGTTCTAGATGCGTTGTATTTGCAATACGGTCTCTGAGCTCTTCTGCTGTACGTAATTCTCGATCTCGAGCTTCTTCATCCATTCTCTCGTAACTTGCATCAGAAACGGCAACTGACTGCATTCCTAACCCAGGTGGTGGGCTACCATCATCCTTGACTTCCACAACAAACTCTATACCACCGGCCTGTTTTTTTACTGTTATCTTTTTGCCACAGTCAAAATCACCAACGTCATTGTCTCCATCATCCGCAGAAGCAGAGGAGCGTAAGGTTAGGTGGTACATACCTTGCTAGCACCTTGAGGCTTCTGTTTTCCTTCTGCTTCTGTATCCAACAACTTGATTTGATTGATAGCTTCTTCAATTAGTGTTCTTGGTGACTTAGGTTGCTTTAGTTTTCCGGTTTTCGGATCACTGAGATCGTCCCGTACCTCAGCTGATATTGTAGTAACAAGATGCTCGCTATAGATAGGATAAAGCTGTTCGTTTTTGGCATCGTCTGGGTCATAGTGTTCTTCCTTTACAGTATCATAGAATCGGCCGAAAGTCATAAGTTGCCAGATAAGATTTACAACCTGTCGTGTCTTGTTGTTATTCTTATACTGCGAATTTCGTGTATTGGGTTGCTGTTTAGTTGTAAGTATTAGAAGATCTTCCAGAACTGCTACTAGACATCACAATTACTCACAAGCTTAAGTGCAGTCTGAAGCATATTTTTAAGGATCTCCCATACTAATCTTTCATCAAGATGATCCTCTGCACGAGCACCTTGTAATAACCTCTCAAAGAAGTCTTCGGTCAAATTCTCTGAACAGATTAGTTCTCAACACACAAGAGTTCTGCAGATTTGAATACTTACGATCTGTCTCATGATTATATCGATCCCCGAAAAGATGTCGAGCCACCCATTCCGGGGTGTCTTTTAACGACAACTTACTATGCTGGCCCCTATTATGTGAAAGATCACTAATAAGTGCTGGAGTTAAACCGATGTCGTAGGCAAGTTCTGGGTGGTTCGATTCTCTAATTCGTTGTCTCAGCTCCCGTGCTTTCTCCAATTCATCTAATTGGAATTCAAGCTCCGCCCCCGCAAGAACAGACGATCCACTCAGAGGTCCCGTTGTATGCGTGTGTGTGTCTTCTTCTCCATTCTCTGCGTCGTCATCTTTAGGAAACTTTTCATTTGTCCAATATCTTCCTGACTGTGATGCCCATGAGCTGCCCGAATCTCCGCCACTTCCACTTGATGAGGGTTGACGGTCCGAATCACGAGTCTTCATTACCTTCCTGGCTTCTCTGGGTCTGGCAGTTGGCAGTCTCCCGGATGCCGATGATCGTGGATCCTTTAGTTTGCCATCAGTATCATCTTCATCGCTTGAGGCGTTGAGGTCTTTATCAGATCTTTTTCTTGCTTTCTTTGTTTTGCGTCCAGAAGGCTTCGAATTAGGTTTATTCCTTCTGGGCTTATCGTCCTCATCCTCCTCACTATCTCCATCACCAGTTGCTTTTCTCTTCTTTCCCCCACCACCAGATCCGCTACCTCTGAAACTCTCACTCGCATGCCTACCCAGTCTAGATGACTCTCCTCCATCAGCTCCGCTATTGCCACCTCGAGAGTTTTGCTTTCCATCACCAACTCCTCCGGATGGTTGGCTAGTGCCAGATGTGACTTTGCGAACACCAGGTCGGGCGCTACTAACATCTCCAAGTGACGATAAGTCTCTCTTAGCCTTCTTTGACGGTAGCTTGCCTTCATGCATATCATCTGAAGTTTTTACAGTCTCAAGTACCCTCTTCTTTCCACACTTAGTAATTTGTCCTTGATGTTCTTCTATCTGAAGAATCGCTTTTCCCTTCCCTTTCTTGTCGATCTTCTCCTTATCCCTTTCTTTCACAGTTTGATTGCTAAGATTATCTTGTGAATCAGATGCTTTTTCCTTCTCGGTTCCCTCCGCTCCGAGATGCTTTTGAGTAGAGCTGAGTGGTAACTTCGCAGCTTCTTCTTCCGCAGCTTTCTTTTTCGGAGCCACTTTTCCATTCTTACGCATTTTTACAGCTTCCGCATATCCGAGCAAGATCTGATTCATTGCTGGTTTAGGTGTAGCGGGTTTTTCTGAAGCTGTGCCAGCTTTAAATGACTCCTCTTGATACTTCATTGCTGGTTGGTTGGATGGAGCTGCTTTTATAGCAGAAGCTTTCTCAATCTTGGACTGCATATTCGTCCTGATTTGATATGTCTTAGATTTTGGCGCGTTCATAACTAATAATTCTGGCGCGGCTTCTGTGGCTAATGTTTTTTCTGAATTGGATGAACTTATATTATAGCAGACTTTGTGTTGGAGGAAGTATTGTCGTCTTCGCCAACCTTTTCTCGGTTACCCCAGTTACCCTGCTTTGGAACACTTGCTTTCAAAGGCGAAAGCTCTGCAGCCGAAATTTTGCTAGCCGAGCTTGTATATTCACCTGTTCAAAATTTGGAATAGAATTGCTCATGAGTAGGTAGCTCAGCAAACATATCAAAAATCACCATGTCTAGTGAGCTTGTCACTGCCAAAAGCGATACCTTAAGACGAACAGGAGTTGAAGAGTAGATCTGGCCTGGCAGATGCGTTCGCACGGTGATTTCTACACGAGGCGTAGGCTTGCTGTCACTGTCTTCGACAGACTCTATGAACTCCCTGCACTCCTTACGTTCACTCTCTTGCAGGTTCACTCCAAAGCCAAAGGTATTGAATACTCAAAGTTTCTCAAGACCGTGCCAGGAATCAAAGCGGCGGTTCCTGGAGAAATTCTTAAGAGGTTTTTCTTTTAACGATGTCGCTTAAGACCTGTAAACACTCACAGACGTGTTGAGTATATACTTAGAAGAATAGATAAGTCTTGATGCGGATCAATATCAAATCAGATGCTTGAAAACTCTCTGACTTAAGTTCATAAATCTTGACTGTGGCAGCCTATTCATTTCGTTTGCTAACCTTCTAAACTGTTTAGTTAAAGAAAGCCGTTTTCATTTGCTGGACTAACAAAGCTTATAACGCTAGGGTAGAGAACGTTAACGGACTTGGGACTCTTTGTAGGTGTGATAGTTTGCTTGGCGATTGATACATGGATGAATGCGGACTTCAGGGTTGAAAGACACATTTAAACAACTTAACATGGCTGACAAAGACAAGGTTAGGATGCTAGTCTATGTTATTGATAGCCAGTTGAGAAATGTTCTTGAATGATGGATACAACCTCAAGATTATCACCGTAAGGTATTAATTTCAAAGAGTTGGTTAATTTCGCGGGAGTTTCCGTCTGAAGGATGCTGTGATATTGGTAACATCTCTCTTTTCATACCGTTACCAAGAGTAATCATATTCTCACAACTTCTCTTACAAAGATTTTATTTAAGTCAAAGTGCCAAGCAGCCACTATGGTGTACCAACATAATGAAGTCTAGTCGAAAGAGTTTATATTGTGACAGGTGTATGTATCTCGACCAGTGCACTGCTTGCGTCTCTCGGGGCTGCTCTTGAAAATATCCAACGACAGGGAAACATGTTGGCCACGGTAGAAGGAAAGGGCTTAGATCTTCAAGAACATGAAAATGATGTAAGGTATGAATCGAGTTGGTTTCTGGAGACAAACTGAGGAAATAATCAACTATTCTTTCTCCTCAGACCCATATTACGTCAATGAAACTTGTTCCGTCATATTCTTCAGGACGATCAGTTCTTTAAAATGTATACCAGTTTTGGAAATCATCCAAAGTAGCAGTTATTTCGAGTGATTGATTTTGGGATTAAAATGGTAGCAGCAACGGGCAGAAGGTTGGAGTAAAAACCTTTTATTGTGATTCAAATTGTTCCTTTGGCAATTGATGTATAGTATACCAAGCACGCCTTTGTTGAGTGTTTTGCAACTTGACAAGTGTATCACAATGTATGCTCAACGTGAAGTTATAGACGACTGCTATTCTATCCTCTGAGATACCCCCAAAACGTAGCCACACTTCAAGCAATCACGTACGCGCCAGTTGGACTTGTCAAATAAATATTTGATGTATTAAATACGTACAAGAGGTGTTGATATGAATTTTGGATCTCAAACGGTGTATCAAGTCATATGACTAGCCTAAACTTTTTTGGAATATATACGAACGCCAACGGACCAGCGATTTTTGATCTTAAGGATAGACACCATCACCAGGTTTGTTCTCAAAAAAGGTTTCTGGAAGTTTCCACCCTGGAACTGTCTTCTCCATGCGTTGCGTTGAATCTTTTACGATATCATAACCAAAGTTATAATTGTAGAAGTCTTCGGGTGTTTCTGAAGAAAAAGCCAGACGTTAGTAAGGATTCAGCCATGATTGTGGGTTCTGTAACTCAGGGCACTAACTTGGAACATCTTGCGCGGGCATGAAACTTGCAGCTTCCGCATGAATCTTTTCCGGCTCATCTTGTCCAGCATTACTGAAGACCGTCATGACACTCGCTCTATCTCGTCGGATATCCTCATATATCTGTAAGCGTTCCTCGAGAGCTCCCGGTTTATAATGGGTTAAGGCGATTCCAAGAGCAACAGCATCTTCAATTGCTTGCGCTCCTCCCTGGCCTTGATCTTTATGAAGTCAGTGAAGAAAATGAAAGGGAGAAATAGTCATTACGAGGAAGCATTGGGTGGGCTGCATCGCCAGTCAAAACTAGTTTGCCTTTGTGCCAAGATGGAATAGGCGCGCGGAATAAAAGTGGCCATTGTGTTATATCTTTGGCTTTCCTGGAGATCTACATTAGCTTAACTCCGTCATCATAAACCAAATCACTTACTTCAAGACTGCAAGAATTGAGGGATGGAAATCTGAATATCTCTCTAGTAAGGCAGATACATCCGCTGGGGTCTTCCAATCTTCTTTCTCGAGATCTGTGTCATTTTTAAATATAGCTACAAAATTGTGAATCTCGTTACTGAATCTTTGTGTAAGTCTGGGCATTTGGCTGCGAGAAGGGATGCATACTTTCGACATGGATACCACACTAGCCTCCTTCCTTCGGCAACAAAAAATTTCACTCGACCATCATCATCTTCAGTGAACTGTACCGTTTCTGGATCTGCAGCTATTTCTGCTGATGGGATGAGAAAGCGAAAGGCAAAATTGTAATTTGACGTTGGCAAAGCTGGATTAGGTTTTCCTATAATTTCCTCGACAGAACTGGAATGTACACCGTCGGCTGCTATGATCAAGTCACCGGTGGCACTTTTCCCATCTGTAAAGTATATAGTTCCCGTCTTAGGATCCTATTATAACCTATCAGTTCATGACAAACCATTCATGGGTGTACATTTACATGTTTAATTACTTCACTTTTCAAGTGTACCACAGCAGGGGCGCCTTCTCCTTTGGTGCCAGTTGCAAGTCGCTTCAACTCTTCATGCAGATCAACGCGATGAGCAAAGAACCACGGCGCTCCATATTTCTTTGTGATGTAGGAATCATCTGTTTCGTGGAATTTCACCATAGAATTCCCATGCGCTCGAAAGGTGCATTTACTCGTCACAAATCTCGACTTTATTGGATCGAGACCCCATGCCAACAACCCTCTAGAAGCATTTGGACAAACATGAATGGCAGCACCAAGCTCATTGTTCAACGATGAGCGCTCGTAGATTTGAACATGGTGACCTGCACGTCGGCACGCAATCGCTGCAGAAAAGCCAGCTATGCCAGCCCCCACAATGAGTATGTTCAATGAGGTCGCGTCGGCTGAAGTCATGTTTGGTAGCGTAGAGTAAGCTTGCGTCTTTGACGAACTGGGTTCACGATAAAGAACGAACACAATGAGCGAGACAAGATCATCGCGTCTACTGGCCACATTTGTGCAATGGTGTATGCTTCATTATTGTCAAGGGGGTCGGTTGACGACAGGGAAGCTGGACCTCTTAGCAATCAAGTTCGGCCGCATTACCGGACACAGAGTGCATATACCGACCATACTGTATTTGAGTGGTCTGTTAGTATTAGAACGAGAAACCTGCGGCATGACAGGCATTTCATCCAACCATTGAATATCAGGGATCGCACATCCCCTGCGATCCGGGGGAAGCAAGAATATCACCCCACCGCGTGCCATGTTTCGAACTTAACTGCATTCTCTTCACAGTATGTAGCCTTTATTTAGCTGCAGGTCCAGTTAAAGAAGATGAATTGATCAATCCACATCCTCTTTGGAGCAAAAATCAATATAAACTTAAAACCTGGCTGCCCGATACACGGCAAATTTTGCTACCCCTGAATCCCGACTCACCTTGGGCCGCTGCCGACATGTACTTCAAAGCTGCAGACATCTGTGTTGCATGATACTGTTCCTTTCCCTGTCATCACTTTTGCCTCATTCATAATTTCTTCTTTCTTCCAGCCTGACATATTAAATCACGCTCTGTCCCAAAGAGATGCAGGGTACCAGCCTGGAGAAAGATAGCCCTCAAGTCCTTGAGACGCATCAACCACTCCATGAAAGACCTATATCAGCGGAGTCTGTGATCGATAAACCGGCAATGGAAAAGCCAGATCAAAGAGTCAATGCTGGCGTTGAGGATGGGCAGGAACCTATTCCTCACCTACACATGAAGACATATCTAACTGTCTTTGCAATATGCTTAATATACTTTGCCCAACTAATCAATGTCGTTGGTGCCGGAGCTGTGAGTTTAAATCCCAGCTTCTTCTCTGACTTTGGCTAACTTTCGAAAGCGCGCTCAAGATATCAGTTTTGTGCTTGGGGAATCTAAAGATAGTGTTTGGCTTACATCCGCTGTTACCATTTTCACTGTCGTACTCAGTCCTCCAGTCTCCCAGGCAGCAGATTACTGGGGCCGCAAATGGTTTCTTGTCATTTTGACGGCGTGCGGTGCTGTGGGTAGCATTCTTGTCTCCCGTGCTACATCAATGAACATGGCCATTGCGGGCCAATGTATTGCTGGACTGTCATATGGCGCCCAACCACTTCTCCACGCGGTCACATCAGAAGTTCTTCCTCGCAAGTACAGGCCATTTGCGCAAGCAGCCGATAATGTCGCAGCAGCATTAGGTGGTCTTGTAGCACTTGTGGTTGGAGGAGCCATGACAAGAAACAACAATCATGAAGGATTCCGAAATTATTGGTACATGACTACTGTGATTTATGCTGTAGCAGCCATTCTCTGCTGTGTGCTTTACAACCCACTAGTTCGTCCTTCACAACTTGGCCTTACAACTATGGAGAAATTGAAGAAGCTAGACTGGATAGGATATGTCCTTCTTGCGTCAGGCTTGGTCCTGTTTTGTGTCGGACTTTCTTGGTCCCAGAATCCGTATCAATGGACCGATGCCCACATTCTGGCACCATTCCTCACCGGCGTTGCCCTTATCATTGTATTGGCTGTATATGAGACAAAGTTCAAGAAAGATGGCATGTTTCACCATGGTCTTTTCTCTCAAGGATGGAACTTTGTGATCGCACTGATTTGTGTATTCGTGGAGGGTCTCGTTTTCTTTGCGGCAAACAACTACTTTGCATTTGAGGTCACTATACTGTACGAAACCGATCCTCTACGCACTGGCATCCGGTATGGTATCAACTTCATTGTGTATGCAATAGCAGCTGTTCTCGCAGGTGTTTTCTGCTCGACCACGAAGAAGATCAAGATACCAACTGCGGTCGCATTTATTTCGATCATTGTATTTTTCATCTGCATGGCAACAGCAACTCCAGCGTCGTCGAACCCAGTTTGGGGCTACCCCGTATTTTTAGGAATTGGACTGGGTGTCTGCCTATGTGCTTTGCTCACTGCAGCTCAACTCAGCACACCTGTGGAGCTTATTGCAATCACCAGTGGTTTGATGATCTCGGTTCGATCCCTTGGGGGATCTATAGGCCTAGCAATCTGTAAGTTTCAATACAATATATACTCGATAGATACCCACCTAATATTCAAACCAGACAACGCAGTTTTCACTGCCAAATTCACTTCTAATCTTGGTCCTAAAATTGCAGGAGCGGTCTTACCACTTGGCCTCCCACCAACTTCTCTTCCAGCCTTAATTGGGGGCCTGGCAGCCAACAACCAGACAGCTCTTCCTCTGATACCTGGAGTTACTCCTGAAATTATTGGAGTTGGAGTTGGTGGTTTATTTGAGGCCTATAGCATTGGGTTCCGCTTCGTTTGGATTTCAGCTGGCTGTTTCACAGTCATCGCAGCTGTTCGTAAGTTGACTCCAACTCTTCACGAAAGATTCGAACTGATAAGCTATCCCGTCTAGTCGCTATGTTCATCTCGGATCCTACTAGGGAGTTCAACATGCATATTGATGCGCCTGCCGAAAAAGACGAGGACTTATACGCTAGCAATTAGAAGGCTAATTAGAAGCTTTAAACTCTACCGAACGTAGCTCGCATGACTCTAGTATAGCACATATAGAAACCTTAGAATTCATTAAAATTCAGTACCTCTTTATATCCAGAGGTCCTAAAGCTTAATAAACAATCTTATAATTACAGAAATTTCGATAGCAAAATTGAGAATTGCGTTCAGTAACCTCTACTCCTTGTAGAAAAGTCTTCGTACCCTCGCCTAAACTTACGTGGCTCATTTCGTCTTCACCCATCTGGTTCGGCTTATAGACTCCTATATGCCCATACCAGCCCGTAACCCCAGAAGTCAATTAATGTCGTATGTCTAAACCATTACTTTTACACCCCCACGCTCCATACCACGGATCAAATTCCGTCGCACCGTGCCGCTTATACTGCAATGCTGGATTTCGGTAGGCGGCCGGGGATGGTACGGGACAGGCGTCAATAAACAGTTGTTTCGCTTGGCATATACAGGGTGCAAAGTTACATCGAATCCGGTTAATAGGTTTCCCCCATTTGCAGGATCTGTACGAACAAGTATTATTTACTAGGACTGCTCGCCTATTTCGACGAATGTACCAACGTTGTAGGAACCAGCTGTTGCACTAGCAGCTGCTGGCTGCTGGCCGCTTGTTTCGCCAGGATCTAAATTTTCTTCATCGAGCAGTAGAGCGAGGCGGCAGTTTTGAGCGTCAAGCTCTTTACGTATTACTGCTCATATCATTGGCAGGGTCGAGGACATTCAGATGCTCAAATCCAGGAATTCCCGCAAGGATAAAGTCGACTGGGTCGGATATTTATGCGGCTATTTCTGTCCACCGCAAGACAAGCAAACATTTAGCGTCTCAGACTATCACTCTTTGGTATTCACCTCCTAGTAAGCCTTGCCATGCCCGATTGGCATAGTAATGAGACTTGGCCATGGCATCCCAGTTCCGGGGAATCTTTAAGCTTGTTCCTGTGCCTCTGAAGCACTTGGGCTGCATTAACAACGAGACTGAAGCGGGTTTGATACTACTGTATTTTGAAGGGATCAATAAACTTTATACTCCACTACTGTAGCCTGTGTGCGAGTAGTTATTCAAAGGGGTGTCTTTTTAATCTATACTAGATTTCATTGACCGTCCAACTCTGGTGTATAACGCGAATATACGAAGCTTTTTAGCCAGTCCTAGCGTCTCTAATGCTCGAGTAGTGGAGGATATGGATGATTTCCGTCGGAAGGGTGGAAGCGCTCCTAGTCTCTCTCCACATCACACCATCTCATGTTGGCTTTGGTTCGTTACCGAAGTTATACGAGAGATGCTGTATAGTCACGACTATGGTTAAAGAGTCAGAGTAGAGCTAGATTTAGCGGTAGATTCAATGGTGGAGCGACTGAGACGGAAGAACTTGAAAAAGGAAAAGCTATTCCCAAGGCAAAGAGGCAAGCAGAGGCAAGCAGAAAGCTCCGATTTTGACACGGCAGTTTGTTGTTTGAGATCAAGGATGTCAGTACTACGTCGCAGGGTATGGAAGTATTCGGAAGAGTGCCGTGGGGTAGGCCGTTCACTTCCATGGACCAACTATTGAGGAAAATGATAGCACAACAGTGGTTCAAAGGTTCCTCTGTAGTCATTCGAGCTTCTAGTCAATAAAGCCTGTTACCTGTGTTGACTCGGGACCATGAAACTGCTCCCCCGTTGTGACATCCCGTTACAACTTAGACAACCTGGGTTTAGTGTGATAGTTCCTGCATTTGGAATTCACCCTTGATATTCACATCCGTGCTGTTCTCGCTGGTATATGTAGATTGATCGACAGCAATCGACTTATCATCAAGAGCATATCAAAACGTGTACAAGCTTTCCACTCATTTTCATACTAAGATCATCATCAGTACTGCCTCTTCGATGGCGTTTGCACCAGCAGCAGTTCCCGTTGTGATTACAAGTATACTTTTCACCAGTATTGCCTTTATTACTGTTGTGCTTCGATTATGGACTCGACTGGTCGTGCTCCATAATGCAGGAGCTGATGACTATCTTATGGCTGCTTCGATGGTAAGAGATATCAGATATACTTGGTTATTCATTCCATGTAAATACTGATTTGTAATATCAGTGCTCGTCAATTGGGTTTGCAATAGTGGTTTTCTATCGTAAGTTGTTGAACCTTTCTTGATTTACCTGAAAACATCGCTAGGCAGCGGGACGTCGCCTAGTATTCTCATATAAATACCAATTTCATCTGAACATGCCTATTATTAAATCACTGACTGACTCTGCTAGAAATCAAATATGGCTTGGGGTCACCTTTTCTCTCAATGCCACCAGAGAATCTCCCAAAATTCCTACAAGTAAGCTCCTACCCTCTCATCTCTACGAACAGGTACTAATACTTCATAGTGCCTATGGGCCACTATTCCGATGTACAATCTCGCTCTGACATTCTCGAAACTTTCAATCATCTGTCAATATATGAGAATTTTCACACAAAAGAATGTTGTAAAGCTGTGCAGAGCGATGGTTGGAGTTCTTATCGTTTATGGCATGTGGACTGTTATAGGTTCAGCGCTCATGTGCATACCTGTGTCGCATTTCTGGGACCTTTCGCTGAATGGGAAGTGCATGAACAGACTGGCTTTTTGGTTCTCCAATGCTGCTCTGAACATTGCCACTGATATCATGATATTCTCAATCCCCATGCCACTCTTGAAGCAGCTCCAACTGCCTAAGAGGCAAAAGATAGGACTCATGTTTGTCTTCGGGTTTGGTGCATTGTAGGTAATGGCTTCCACGAGTGAAGATCGTTGACTAATAGTCATGTAGTGTTTGCGTCACTAGTGTCATTCGTCTAAAGGCTTTATATGAGATCTCTGTTGCGACGGATACTTCGTGTAAGTACGATTGCACATTCCTTATACGTCACTAACTATCAATAGTGGAGGGTGTCAACGCTGCAATCTGGTCTGGCATTGAGATTAATGTCGCCATCGCGTGTGCTTCCCTCCCAGCACTGAAGCCACTGATTGCAAAACTAATTCCTGGGTTATTATCAACCGTTTCTACTCGCGACCGCTCAGGCATGAATAACCTCTCTGATCACGTCGGTAGCCACCAGATGAGCAATTTGCAGAGCAGAAATAAGGAAACCAACTCGGAAGCTATTAAAGTTGTGCAATCCGTCTATCAGACAAGAGAGATAAGAGCAAGTCTTGAGGGTAGTGAAAAAAGTCTTGTGAACTGGAAGTCGGAAATAGCTTTTGCTGAGCCAAAGAAGCAACGACCTTTCGAGACTGTCTAAACTTTGCATGTTAAGACTACTGTGTATAAACTCCGGTGCTCTGACATGGCTAATTGCGGCTTGAAGTGTGCTTGGTTCGAAAGCTCCGTCTGTAAAAGACATGTAAAATGTAGAGGGGCAGCAGGTTATCAACAGACACTTATCAAAACCCACCTAAGATACTCAGGAAGTCATTTAGCTAGTAGATCGTTTAATATGAGTTTTGATAGGAGAGGCTTTCATCCAGAGATTCAACGATTGACCGTTTTCAGCGTAAACTTATCAATATTCTAGGATGATCGAGACCCTATTGTACTGTTTCTCATTTGTCGTTTCATTTATCAAGAACCTATTCAACCTCAGAATAAATCTGACAATTATTAGCTAGATGACTTGTGATTGAATAAGCAACGCATTGAAGCTTTTGAGGCTAATCAAGAAACGTCTCACCAAGACTCTTGTATTATAAACCACCTAAGGAAGCAAGCTCATTGGAAAGAATTCTAGATTCCTATATCACCATATCACCTTGTCACATGTGTATCAAACAACACAACTTGGCTTCTATGTTTCCGACACGTTTCTTTCGATTGCCACAAACAGACGGCAATCCATTGGAACTAAATCATACGGATGCGAGTGAATATATATAATACACTGCTGGACTTTTCGAAATACATACGCCTCCTTCAAAATGACGCATGGTTTCCGCAATTCCACAAATCTTCTTTGAATACTTCACAGGATGGTGCCGTAAGGTAGAGAAGATAGGGGGAGGAAGAATACTGTCCATGCCGGCACCTTATTTATAGCTTTGATTGGTTCATGAAACTCAACGCGTGCTCCGACAACTGATTGTGGAGCTATCTAAAATATGGCGAGGAATTCCTGTTTACTCATTTTGTCACATTCCAAGGTCTGGTAGTTACACATACCCGTTGTTATCTATCTTATCCGTTAGACATTGTCCATGAGTTATCAGGGTTCAATCGGCACTTCCAAAGATCGATCTTCCCGATGTTCCAGATTTTGACCCGCAATCTAAGCCGCACTGTGGAATTGTCATTTCTGTGGATACCAACGGTTCCTACATCATACGCAACGCACAATGGAACCTGTGCCGAATGGTAGATGCTAGGTGGGACCTCGAATGTTTCCAAACTGACTTTTGGCCCGGGTGGGTTTCTCTAGTGAGATTTTCAAATCCTTTCGGGAGAACGAGTCGGAAGTCATGTCTGTGCAGGAGAACATGACCCCGTATCGAAGTTGCCGAAGGTGCAACATCTGGTCAAGTAGGAGCAAGCTGTTATTTTATTCCTCAAGTAATAGATGTACTATGCTTTCCCCGTGGCATGATTTTTGGTGGCGATTCTTTTCATATAGATGTTTCATTTTATTTGAAATCGGCAATAAGGCATCCCGAAAATCCATTCAAGTGATGATTCATATATTTCATGAAGATGTGATCCAAGTTTTATAATATGAACATAGGAAAACTGAGATTGAAACATCTTGTAATTTAAGTTTGATCAGTGTTGATCAGAGGAATAAATCTTGATATAACTACCATATCCTGCTAAGGTCATTAGCTCTTTTGTTATATTTGCAAACTATGATTATAATGTGAGAGACCTTAGTTGATTAAAGTGAAGCCATTTACTATCTATTTATAACTCGAGAACCTCGGTCTACGTATATGAGTAAAATCAGAATAATTAAAGAACCTAGCTGGTTAGACGTGACGAGCACCTCCCCCTTTTCAAAAAATCCCACTTTCTTCGTAGCTCTCTCAGCACTGCGAGCCAATCAATAATCAACACCCATCCAAAGTTCTGTCGCACGTCTGCAAAACCCCTTTTCTTGTGATATGCCGGAACGCAAGCAGGAGCATGTGAAATATGTCAATTTTGGCTAGGCCGTTCCGTCCTACACCATGCAAGTCTCTTAATTCGGAGACATTTAGCAGCCATTTTCACATCACCTGACAACACCACTTTCCAGTCAAAAGCTCTTGTTGCATATCGTAAGCTCCAACAGAAAAGCAAAGTCTCGTCTTTGCCTGGCCAATCACAATCAATACCTTACCACCCACAAACATTTTGTCGCACACCTAAGGGTGACAACAAAAGCAAACACGAAAGACCAGCACACAACCACATCTACCACACCAATCACGCCTTCACCCAAGTGTCTTGCTTTCCATTCAAAAAGGTTTGTTGCATATCTACTCCCTACACACCCCTCCCGCAAGATGCCCTCCGTTCCACCGCATTGCGTTTGTTGCACATCTACACATGCAATCATCCAATATTGTCCAATTACCCTCCTTATTACCCCCAACCCCCCTTGCTAGGACACTAGAATCAAATTAACGGTGTCAGGCTGACCAATGATGAGTTGAGCTTAGGACGAGGAGCATTTTGTCGCAAATCTAACAGAGGGCGACGTTTTCTCTTTTTCAGCATCTGGTTGGGTGGCTTGGGAAATGCGGAGGTTGGGGAGACGGGGATGAAGTCGCACAGTGCAACCTTGCAGCACCCCGCTAGATGATTTATGATTTTAGGAACTGTAGGATGTAAAACAAAGCTTGAAGAGCTGCTTGAATGTTCAACGCTAAATGGTCCTTCTTTGCGAGTTATTAACAACGATACGCCGTTTCTGAATTATAGTTGCGTCGTATGTTGTGTAAACGGCCGTCAACATAAAGACAGTGACTGTAGAAGGCCTTGAGGGGTATAAGACAGCTCTGCATATGAGAAAATGATGTCAAATGTGTTGACAAGCTTTGCTTTTTGAGATATAGAAAGACTGCAAGGCTCACGGCTGTGGTCATTTATGGACTGATCTTCCTCCATCTGTTGTTAATAACGGCCTTTGGAAGTGTTGAAATTTGCGAATATATGACTCTCTATGGCCATAGCTGGTCAGAGATATCCGTGCTACACGACTTCAGAAACAATACTTATTGCTGGTACCCAACTGTGATGAGTTTAGTCTGTAAAGTTTTCATCAGCTGTTGATTCATCCCATCTCAAACATCTGTATATGCAGGCCAGCCCATCTCCTCTACAGCATTTATATCCAACACCATCCATCCCCATGCTCTTCCTGATTCGCCCCATTGCAGCCCATATCTATCCTTGCTCATGATATACGTTCCGTCTTCAGATCCAGCTTTGATCTTCTCTGCCGTTGCTAAACTCATGAAATGATCTCGTTGAGGATAATCTAATGCCAAAGCATTTCCTGTGATTCCATGACATAAATTCGGTTCTTTCTTGAGTAATCCATCCCTCCAGATGCACTGCCTGGCAAGTTTGATTGCGCCATCGATTCGAGACTGCAAATTTGGAAAATGCTGTCTCAGTCTAATCAAAGAAAGCACAAACCCCGGTGCACCGTGACATATTTGAGTATAATAGACAGATTCGGGGTTATCTGCAAAATCAGGTTTATCTGAGCGGCAGTGCCAGTTACCGTTATCACATTGCGCATCGAGGTGTTCAATTAGGTTACCCTCAAGGCGGGATGCGTATTTCGGACTGCACAGCACTATCTGCGAGATGATCCCGATGCTGCCATGCATGGCTCCAAAAAGCGGCTGATTGTTCCACTTCCAAGGTTGATTATTGAGACAATGCTAGGAAATCGAGTTTCAATTAGCTTGCTGAACATGATGGAAGCGATGATCTCAAATAAAGCAGCGTATCTCATACCTCGATAATTGAATCCGTAACTGGGTCTAAGTCCCGACTGGTCTTAGGGATCCAGTGTTTGATGATTCGAAGAAGTGCAAGTACCCCTGCTCGACCTTGCAAAAACTCATTCTCAGCAGCATCAGTTTCGGTGTTGAAAGCTATGGCACCATTCTTTACTTTCTCAATAGATGTGAGATCATTGGTAGCAATGGCTTTGACAGTGTTGTATGCCATATATTCGTTCTTAATTCCAATACTAGTACCAGCAATTGGGATATTGTCGGATCCACAGTCGAGATATGCAATGCACCAGTCAAAGGAAAGTCGCCCTTCTATCATAAGATCTGGGTGTGTTTTAGAAAGCCAAAAGAATAGATAAGCTATTGACGATGGCCCTGTCCAGAGCCCTTGGGGCTCCTTCTTGAATTCGCTTGTATCTACCCAAGGATTTTGAGGGGGACATTCGACAATAATAATGGTCAGAGACTTGATTAATTGGGGGTGGGTATCTGGCAGTGTCGATAACTTTCCGTCGACCGCGGCAACGTTTGGAAAATTGGTCTGGGGTAAATCTTTGGAGTCCACCATAGCTTTTAGTCTAGATTATAGATATAATGATAGTGACAGTTATACTTTTTTAGCAACTACTCGATTTACAGTCAGATATGCATATATGATCGTGTACCGGAGAAGACAAACAGGATTCACCCCACTTGTCAAACGCACCAATTGCTGACGCTGACAGTAACAGGTTGTAGTGTGGTACAGGGGGCGCGGGCCGCCTTGAACAATATTTCGCGAGACCTCCCAGTATTTAATCGAAAGGCCCCTGAGCTAGCCGAGCTGTAATAGCAAGTGCATCACGTGAGAAAGTTCAGACTATTTTAATGTATCATTCTTATGGATTCTCTAGGAAGTAAAACACATTGAGTAGCTTTCCCAGAGATAAACAGGGAACATGTGCCTTTTTATCTAAGAATATGTTGTTGTCATGTTGTCCCAATATACATCGATAAAACTGAACTTCAATATGCCTTCTACCCCTCATGAGTATGACCGAGGCCTTTTTAGCGACGTATAGAGGTGAAGTCAGAAGCCAAGCAGCATACCATTATAAGCTATATGCGCCAAGGTAACTTCCTACCTAGACTAACCGGTCTGAAAGCATTTTTGTTGCTTGACTAATAAGGTCTGTCATTTCCAAAGTCATTGATTCATCACTCGTGTTCAGATATCTCACCCCCAATAATCAGCACGAAACCTCGATTACAATTTTCAAAGATGAGCATCTCAGGACAACTTTAGGATAGGTCAGGTATTACTTTGTGTTAATTTCAGCTTTCGTAGATTTCCTAAACAATATACTTGAGCCGTGACAAATCATAGCTGCAAAAGAGCTTCTCGTCTCATTGAACTCCAGAAATTACAAAGCACCAGGACGAGGCTGTTTAGCTTAATGAAGAAAAAGTTAGAGGTACTGCCTGGTTAGTTTCGTCATAGGTGAGAATGAACGGTAGGCTCCTCTCTACTGATTTTCACATAGCCAGCTATCAATATAGAGCAAGTCCCGGTCCCTGGAAGCTACCATGATGAGCATTATTTACGGAACTTTCAAAGCTTGAAGGTAATTACAATAGTAGAAGCGATGCACCCGATCGATACGCCTTTCCTTTCGGATGATACACTGTAAGTGAATGATAGCATGGCGGCGATATAAATGTACATCTTCCCAATTGATGCTGTTTTATCCTATAGGCTAATCCCATTCTACCTAAATTCACACTATTGGATTCTAAGTTTTAAAGTGAGTGATCAGAGAGACGTTGTGATGAGAACCACTACAGTGCGATGGATGCGCGGATTGTGATTGCTCCAATTCGCAACTTAAACCTGGTCTTAACGACTTCCGCAGATCCAGTAGTAGTCGCAAGTATGCGGTAGTATCAAATCCAGAGAGTAATGCCACCACATTCTGGCTGCATGTTAACGGCTCTATCGCCATCCTCATCTGTGGTGTGACGACAACATGGCGCTCTAGACGTGCCTCCTGGCGGCAGGACACCAGTGTGCATGATCAGACCCCAAACCGACTGAGCAGAGGTGCATTAGAAGGGGGCTAAAGATAAGGGGAACGAGGGCGAGGACATAAAAATTGTAAAGCGGTGGTATATTGGTACACGCGTTTGTTTTCCACTGGTGGCGTATGGCAAATCTGGGTGTGGGGGCAACTAGCATCCACACAACGAGAAATTAAAGACGTGAGCAATATTCGATGTGAATTAGTATCTACGTGTCGAGATATAGTAATATGTACGAAGTTCTACCCCGCCTCCATGTTTGTGTGCTCCTCATACATGACTCATCATACGACCTCCTTTTGCGCCGCCTCGACACCATCAACGTTAGCCTCTCGCTTAGCATAACCCATCTCTGCGGCGTAGGTCGAGTGTGGAACCCAACTGGCACTCTTTCGTGGGGAAGTCTCCTCCATCATGCGGTCGACTTGCTCTAATGTAAGACCCTTAGTCTCGGGGATCAAAAAATAGGCGTATACGAAGCAGACGGTGCAAAGAGAACCCCATAAGAAGAAGATCTTAGGTCCGAGATCTACCCCACCACCATCGGTAGAGGTGATGTAAGGAGTGATGATGGTGATGATCTAAAGTTTATATTAGTATTGAAACTCTGTGTTGCGGGGTTAAGGTTTGGCGGAAAGTTTGCCATGAATTAGGGGGAGGTTGGGACGTACGCAGTTCCATAGCCAGTTGGAGGCAGTAGAGAGAGCAACACCACGGGATCTGATTGGTAATGGGAAAATCTCGCCGATAACGACCCAGGCGCCAGGACCCCAGGTGGTAGCAAAGAAGAAGATGTAGATGCAGATGAATGCGATCATGGCTTTGACGGCATTGTCGTTGTCTAGTGCAGTGACACCCATAATGGCAACAATAAATTCGCAAATTAACATGCCGAGGGCACCCCAAATCCTGAATTTATTAGCTTTGGTATGAATCAAGTATATGGGGATAGCTTACATGATTGTGCGACGACCGAGCTTCTCTACGATATAGAAAGATATCGGTGTAGAGCAGACATTGACAAGGGTAGTGATGAGCGAGATCAGGAATGGGTTGTCAATCGTGCCGAGTTGCTTGAAGAAGGTTGTTCCAAAATAGAAGATGAAGTTGATACCTGTCCACTGTTGCATCATCTGTAGACTTGTTCCTAGAATTGTGCGGCGAAGGTTGGAAGAAGGGTTTCTCAGGGAGCCCTTGAAGCAGTTTGCCCAGGATGAGATATAACCGGCCTGTGGGATGACCGACATCTCGTATTCGAAGTTAGCCACGATTTCAGCAAGTTCCTCTTGTACAAACACAGAGTCTTTTGGCTGATCACGCAGACGTTCCAAAGAGTGAGCGGCTTTAAGAAGATCGCCCTTCTTAACAAAGTAGCGGGGAGATTCTGGAAGCCAGAACAGTCCACCTGCAAGGACAATGGCCCAAAGCAATTGGATAGCAATGGGAATCCGGAATGCAGCTGTGGTCAAAATATCCTGAGTACCGTAGTTGATACACGAGGCGATAAGAAGCCCAAGGGTGATAGCAAATTGATAGCCTGATAATTTGTTAGAATGGTGCAAATGAAACGGTATATATAAGGGCTTACCAGAAACAACAGCTCCGCGAACTGCCTTAGGGGCTATTTCAGACATGTAAAGGATGATAATAGCAGAGACGAATCCAACACCGAAACCAGCGATGAGACGACCCGCAACTAACAGACCAAGTCCAGTTCCATTTGAAATAGTTTGGAGGATACATCCAATACCATATACAAGACATCCGAGAATAACAGTGGTTCGTCGACCGAACCAATCTGACAAGTCTCCAGCGATAATTGCACCAAAGAATGTACCGGCTGAGAGAATTGAGACAATGAGAGATTTGTTGTTTGTTGGGATCTAGTTCTCTAAATTAGCACTTATAGAGGATTTAACGACGCTTGAAGGAGTCGAAAGCAGAATGAAATAGAATACATACAACGAAAGCACTAGTGGCAGCAACATCTCCTGCAGCTGGGATTGGAAGTCCCGTCTGCTGATTGATGAAATATGGCATAGCTAAAACACCACTGATATAACCAGAGTCATAGCCAAAGAAGACACCTCCAAACGCAGCGAAGACACACATCATGTATGATTTCCATGTCGTAGGTGCTTCAGTCCTAGACGAATCGGTCGTGCCCGCGGGCACTGAACCACCTCCCATTATGATGAGTAAATAAGGATTATTGAATGGTGGGTAAGGGTCGCAAGGCTCGTGTTTGTCGTTGTCGAAGAAGATAGTTGGAAATGAGCACCAGAAACCAAAACATGGAGATGGGCTTGAAGAGAGTTACTTATATACTAAACTTCAGTTGTAGCTGTTAAAGCACAGACTAGCAGTACAAATCGCGTCTCGTGGCACATATCGGCCCTTCTTGACTCCAGTCTCCATGCTCTCCAGTCTCCAGACTCCAGGGCTAATTGGCTTTTGCATGGCGCGGTGGCGATGGGGCACATGGAGACTCCAGTTCACGGCGACTCCAGCTTGGAGCGAAGAAAACGTGACCGTTCGATCTTCTGGCTGTCCCACCATCTCGGTCGAATGTCCAGTCAGACCGAGCCGGATCCGTATTCTTCGTAGCCATGGGTTCATCATACCCCTAACCGTCGCATAATGTTCATAGCGCCGGTTGTTCCGTCCTAGCGCCCAGCTCAAAGACTGTTTAGAATTGCATATGTCACTTGCCTTCTTGATCCGCCTGATGACAGCCAAGAAGGTTAAAACCGGTGATAACAGGGGTGCTGAACCTAATTGCGGCGTAATTGTGGGTTGGATGTAAATTTGGACAGAAGACACCAGAAAACCAAGGAGAAAATCATGGCATGACGTGGCTGCTAAATGAGCCAAAAATGTTTCTATGAAGAGAATAGACCGTCAGTGAACATTAATGATGATTATGTACTGTACATAAGACCTTACCTTCGCCAGGTGGAGGGCAAAGAGAGAAGTGAGAATAAGGGTGAGGATTCAAAGTGTAAGCTCTGCGTATGGAGGTTGCCGATCAGAGAAGGATGATCTGATGGTGGACTGGGTAAAGCTCGGCGAGCCTGAATAACTTCATTTTTGTGCTCCACGTATCATCTCCTTTCTGCTATTCCTTTTTCTGTACGTGTACGTGAACCTCCTCGCAGCCTTTTGACTCGTAGAGCGTAGAGACCGAGGCGGAGATAGAGGCTAGAACTACCCAAGAATACGGGTTTCTTTGTGCTTTGTGGTCCACTTACCGGAGATCTTCCATGCCTAGCACAAAATTTCTAATGAACCCAAGCGAAATGTTTATCATTCCCTTCTGCTGGGACCTTATGCTGGGACGCATCATCAAACCTCAGTCATCAATCATCAATCATTTCGCTTGGCGGCGGCACATGGTTTCCGTCCCTCTCTTTCAGCAGAGAAAGTGGAAAATCGGCACAGTGACAGCAACTGCTATTTTAGCGTACCTGAAAGTCGCTTCATGCGGAGAGTAGTTCTGGATTTCGTACAGGTTAGCTATGTGCAAGGAAACCTCGACATGTAATACCTGCGACACGTAACGAACTAATCATTTTTGAACAAGGAGATTGTTCTTTACTCTCTTCACATACCAGTCGTCTTCCATGATCGCAAGAACTCATGACAGATTTCTCAGGCGGCTATGTTTCGACCTGTCTATATGAAATCCAGCTAGGGACATGGTTCAATGTGCACGACAAAATTATTTGAACTGTACCGATTGTCCGCGAAGTGCTGGTGTACCCCGCAGTGGGATTCGTGGTTATGAATAATAAATATGCAAGAGAGCGCTTCCATGATATCTTTGACCTGGTCTAGTCATTGCGAATATTGTCCATAGCATTCGTTGGGCTTGTCGACCATATCATCTCCAGAGATACAAACTTTAATGAGGCCAATACTTTGAGACTAAGGGAAGTAACCTTTGTTTCGATGTTTGTTAGAAACCCATGTTCGAGCAACGTGATTCGCAGTAGTGATATGATATGATATGATATGCAGGCATAAAGCACTTGGTAACACCAAACATATCGATGTGAAGTACTTACGCAGGTCATAAGGGAATGGTTATGTAGAAGGTATGACTGGGTACGGAGAGGAACACCGATATACCTATTGTAATTTAACCTTAGTTCTATGTTTTGACTTGGACATTACTCGTACTCTAAATTCAAATAGCGTTGAGTATCACGGGAATCCACTCTGTATGACTTGGTACAACTTGGGACGACTTGGGATGACCTGGTATCGCCGTAATCCGCCACACGTTGCACATCAATTGTTAAGTTTTCTCAAATGCAAACCTTGATCCAGTGTACCCAGTATTAGAGAGTTGGTAGTGGCGACCAACAAATTTAGGATTCCTCGCGATACGTACTGTTCTGTGGTTCCTCTCCAGCCTCCTCAAATGACCAACCACCACAATTACAGGGCAAACTCAATTGCAAGCACTGGTATATCATGTCTTGTACTTCGTTTCTCCAACCTGCCGTTATTGTTTTATCGCATCTATCTTACCTGACTTTTGACAAGTGTTGGTTCAGCTGCTCAATAATTAATTAAATTCGAGTCGTAACATACCACAGCCAGATCTTGCGATTGTACCTTGTCCTTGGCATTGTGGACCCCGCCATTCAAACATCACCAAATCTTCAAATCTTCATATTGGCAAAGCATCAATTTCCGAACACCACAACTTAGCATCGCGCAGTCCAAAGCCCCAATCCAGGGCAAGATTCACGAAGCTGATATTCGACAAGCATCCTGGTATAGCTGTGGGACGCGGTGATCCAACTTATCCATTCTCGGTACCTCCTGTCAATCTGCCCCGCTCTCTGGTGCACCTGCAACTTCATATAACCTCCTGGCAACAATAGCTTCAGGAATCTGATACACCATACAACGCACCTTGCAGGCTCAAACGAAACAATCACCTCCAATCCACAATCTTATCTCCTTGCATATCGTTTAGGGACGCTAGGCCGACGATTAGCATCCCCATAAGTGGAGAAGAGAACCACTTCCCCTTAAACCAAGACTGGTTAAGTTAATGCACTGATTCCTCGTACAAGCCTCACGAAGATGGCCTATTCAACACCCTTACAAGAATTTGACTTCGAGCTGGCATTGCCTAAAGCATCTGCTCACCGCAGTACGCTCTCCTCTTATGGTGGCAGTCGGAACTCTAGCTTAAATACAAAGGAAGTTTGGGCGGAAGACTATTTCGAAAGCGGGAGAGAGGAACTGGCTGAGACTGAAGGACAGGGCTGGGTCACCCCTCGCCTCACGGCAGTGACGACCTCGAAACCCTATCCTGGGAACATGCCTATATGTGCCGAGGAGGATAACTATCTTCCAACACCACTAAAAGCGAACGAACGATCTCTTACAGCATTATTACCATTTCGAAATCCAAGATCGGGAGAAAGCAGCCCCAAGAAACTTGTCAAGGAGAGAAAGGGGTCGGATAACGAAGACAGCATGGCATCGTTAACCGGAGATCGTGATGCAGTTTTTAGAGGCATTGGAAAGGGTGGCTTAAGCTCGTGGTTTACTGGCAGCTCAGCGCCAGTAACAGTGGGAATATCGACACAACCAACATCGCCAAACCAACATCCTGCTGCTGCTCCTGCGAGCAGCCCAGTCGGAGCATCTGCGCCTCCACTGTTCAGCTTCTTTTCTTCTTCGAAACCAGTTCCGAAGACCATTCAGCTTCCTAAGAACCTTCTCGAATCAGACGAGCTCCTGACTATAGATATACAGAAGGCACTTTACCAATCCAGAAAGCAAGACACCTTCTCTCCAGCCGCTTTCAAGAACCTACAAATGAGTGCAGAAGGTCTCCTTACCAAAATGCAGACGTCGTACCAGCTCCTAGCTCTAAGACACCATGAGCTTTCAGGCGAAATGTCCGCTCAAGAAGAAGAACTTGAAGAAGCAGAAATGCGAGCACAACATCTCAAAGCGCAACTCGATGACATGAGTAAGAAGTTCTCTGAACAAGATTGTGTGATAGAAAATCTTGTTCTAGAGCTAGCACACGAAAGACAACTCCGTGCCGAAGAAAAAGACGCCAGGGAGAAGTCCATCGCATTAGTAAAAGAATCTTGCGAGAACGCAGAGAAACTAGGAAGTTATGGTTCGAGCCATCCAGAAGATTTGCATGCTTCAACGGATCCCCGACGACGGAGCCATTGGCGAAATAGCAATGGAAGCACCGAATACGAGTCCGACATTGAGTCCAATTCGGAATCTGTATTCTCAAGATCCAGATCGCCAAGTCTGACGGTGATGTCTGCCACAAGCACGATGACATGCGACTCGAGTCCAGAGATCTTGCAGGCGGCGTTTGGGAGGGTGGTCACGCTCAAGGATGAACGATCTGGGATTCAGAGGCCAAAATTAGTACAGCAACCTTCTACTTTCCAGAAAATCCTGCATGCAAATTCCCGCACTTCGACTGGGGTAGAAGAAAATCATGAGTGTGCAAATTGCAGAGGTCAGCATGCAAGTGTAGCCTGGGATACAGTTGGCCTTTTGAAAGCGGAAAATAAAGGACTCAAGGAACGAGTCGGAATATTAGAGCACACTGTTGAGGATGCACTAGACATGTGTGACGGGCTTGGCAGATGATTTTCAAATTCGTATAGGCGTTGGAGACGAAGGTCTAATTGATACCCTGATAAATGGACGGTGTTTTAGAAAAGGGTCAGATGGAAGGTAGGAACATTGGCGTTACACGGACATGACTAGTTGATGTATTTACACACTAGCATGATATAGTAGCTTATTATACCCATACATAAATTCACGTTACTTATACTTATTCTTACCTTTTCCAGTTGTAGTTCGTCTTTCTTCTCTCAATATTCAGGCGTTAGATTGCGCCTATGGTCCTGGCTCGCATTCGCCTATTCATTTGCTCACTCGCGCAAATGGTTCTAAGATAATCATAGTCACACTCTGGCATGTTTTTGAGCGCCTTGGGTTGCAATGTGATTTAGCGCACAGGGAAAGAGGGAGGTGAATGATAAAGTTGGGAAAGTCTCATACGTGGTTTGTAAAACTCGTAAATAAAAGAGTATTATTTGATAGACTTTTACTAAGGCCATACATTCATACATCTCCTTTTCTTGTGATTAATAGAAAGAAATCTCACGAATAGCAACATGCGATGAGATATGAAATTATCTATAAATTTATCTTCTACAATATTAGTCCTCCTCGAAGCCCTCGGCACCATAGTACCACAAAGCGCGCTATATTTCTTAATACCCTACAGCACTATAGTACCTCTCAAACAGAGCGCTCTCACAACCTCCACTCCTTTGGTTCTCTTCTAGAACTTTGGACATGGAAGAGCGAAAACAAGCTCTGCTCCTCTCTCTCCTTCCCCGCAAAAGTGGTAACGACATCCTCATGTCCTAAAAAGAAACACATGCTCATAAAGAAAAGCGGTAGCCTAGTTATACTCTTTTTAAATCTTTTTCGAACATTCTTCAGCCTTTTACATCTACATTTTCGGTTTCGACATATGTTTTTCTGCAGCTCATGCCATAACTGCTGAGAAGTGTGCCTTGAAGTGCCTTGATGTTGCATCTTATTTCGACGTGACAACAAGGTAGAATTCGAAGAGAAGGCTCGATGATAATAGATGGAATTTCTGAGTTATCTATGTACGTCTTCGTCGATGTGGGTGGCTTAACTCGGTACTACTAACTAAATGAAACAATGTCGTGTAAAAGCTCCACTTTTGCTACGTCAGGGGCTCTCGCTTATTCTCAACCACCATCCACATCGCCAACTAATCTAATGGATAGTATATTTCAGCAACTTTGAAGAAACTTTCCATGAAATTTCCTCAGATCAAGGCTTCCAGCCACCCGTTCGTGTTCTGAACAGGCCTTCTGGATCTACCTTCAATGACACGTCATGCGCCAATGCTCTACTCTCAGGACGGAGCCGAGACCAGTAATCCTGCCGAAAGAAACCATAGTTCATAAACAGAGGTAGATATGCTTGAGGTAGTGTACCATCAGCCTGCCATGCTAGAACCCTATTGCGAATACCGGTGTATGTTGCTTCCAGGGTGTCAGCCATCCGAGCGTATTCGAATTGTGGAATGAAGCTGTAGTTCATCTCAATAATAATGCGGTCAACAGAGTCGTCACTATCAATAATGTCGCGTCCACGAGCTTTAGCCTGGCGTGATATGCTCTTAGGGAAGGGCTGCTGTGGTTAGTTTGGTGTACGGCGAAGAGCTCCCGGCATGATTATCTTACCTGCCATGCAATTGAGGCTACAATTCCTGGGACGTCAAGTACGGAACTTGAAACATTACGCCAATGCGCATGGAGCCCTTCCATAACCTCCACGCTGTTCGCATGTGATGGCAGGGGTATGGTTTCTGTTCCAATATCAATGACCGAGGCTGGGATAAGAACCCAGTTACTAAAAGCTATTAAATCTGCATATGTGCGTTCTCGGCACGTATTAGTCAATGGCCCCAATCCAATACTGGTAAAGTTCTCAAAAGTACCAGGTGGAACAACTGGTCCATCGTAGAATAAGAACAAAATCCACGAGTCGATAATGTTGACATTGGCGCGCTCGGCCGTGACTATGACAGCTGCTTTAGGGTCTTCGCTGTATTCAGTAAAGTCTCGTACGGCTTGTAAAAGTGCCGCATCTACAGCGGGTGTACGGATGTAGACTACGTTGCCACCCCATACATTACCCTGTGGGTGTGCTTGTAGTCTATAGTTGGCTATAATACCGAAATTGTTGCCACCGCCTTTGAGTGATGTGAATAAGTCAGAATCTGTAGTTTCTGATACTGTAACTACCGATCCGTTGGCTACAACTAGCTCGTATTCCAGCACCTGAGAAGCTGCCCATCCATATCTATCGCAGTAAGTCAGACCCTACCTACTAAGCAGAGATGTGGAATACTAGTGACTTCATCCAAAAACTCAAAAGCCTACGAGAAACTTACTGCGCTGACATGTACGAGAGTCCACCTCCAAGTACTAAACCTCCCACACCAGTATTTCCTATTCGACCACCGACGAAAGTCCATCCACTTCCCTGCAATTTGGCAGCGATGCCGTCAAGTCGGTTTCCTGGGCCAACATCCACAATGCCTGTAGCAGGATCTAGCACTGCTTGGTCTATTCGAATTGTCGAGATTAGAGGTCCACCCTCAACACTTGAATAGTAATTGTTTGGGTTATGTCCCCCGGACTTAACGGCAAACTGTTCGTTGTTGTTGTTAAGGACCTGGACAATAGTCGCTACCTCAGCCGCTGTTTTGGGGAATATGATACATGAAGGTAGAAGCGCTGCGCAAGAAGTGGACCAGTATTCCTGCTGCTCGACAATATAGGCTACATCTAGAGGGTAAGTGACCTCAATACCGCCAATAGCTTCTAGAGTTGAACAGGTATCACCACGTGCTAGACCTATCCATTGCAGCAATGCTAGAATGACTACCCCTTTAAACAACATGATGTGCCTTGACACAAAGCCTTTACAAACGGGTATAATGGTCTAAAGCAAATGGATTTAGTTGGAAAAAATGAGCTTGCAGACAATTGTGGAAAACCTGGGGCCACCTGCATCTTATTTCCATTTCCCCATTGTTTTCTCTTCGTACAACTTTCTTCACTGTGCCTCATGCATCTGCACTATTTGTCCAAAAAAAAACGTGCCAAGATTATGGAATACTGCATCGGTCAAAACTTACCTTGGCGGAGGCACTCCTACATCATATGGCTTTTCTAATAAACCCAAAGCAGACATAATGGCGAGTTATATAGATTTGACGATTGCGGGGAAAGCGAAGAATGCGACTCTGAAAACCCATGACAGGATTGCGCCTTGGATGATAGAGTGGCCTGAATCGATCATTCGGTGTACCTGACTACGGCCAAGTTTGGGTCCAATACTTTGTAATGCTTGCATGCATCAAATCCTACCTATTGTAGTTCTTGCGGTTATTTTATGGCTAAATATTGTGACCTAACTTCGATATATGGAGGTTGCATTTACCGTAGATCCTTACTCAAAACTAGTTTACCGAGCTGTGAGAGGGAAAAGAGGGAAGGGTAAAGCCTATTATGATGGTTAAAAGGGAACTTAAGAATTTGGTACAAGTATGTATATCCTCGCTTAGGATAAGTCACGTTTTATGCAGGTACCGATACTATTTATGGTGCTTGCTGGTGAGCATGTGTTTGGATATTTTGAACAATGTACGAGTAGTCATAGGTCAAATAATAGAAACTTAATGTCGAATAATTCCAGAGGTGAACAAGCGCTGAGAGTTGAGCACAGAACTTCTCACCATGAATTTATTTGACAGGGATGAATTTACTCAAGTCAACGGTTTAAGACCAGGACCATGGAAACTTTCCTATCTTAGATTAATAACCACAGCAGATAAGAATCAGAGTAACGCGTTATCACTTTATTGTCGGAGTAATGTGTTGTGGCAGGTAGCTAAGAAAAAAATAAGCTAGAGAAATCCGTATACAATAGATAGGAGGATAAGCACTTCTATATTTGCTTCGTTAGTCGAGTTTTCTTTCGGCCGGAATGAACTAGCGGCTTCTTACTTTCACATCTCTGTGGGTGACACAAAGACGGGACAATAATAAGCATGATACTGTTGAACCGGGTACACTGTGATACACGGGTATAGTTATGCTCTTTCTTTGATACAAGTCAATCTTATATCGCATCTCAAACCTTAGGCCATGGGTTCTAAGAGAGCACTAGCATCACTAAAAGTTTACGAACACAAAGCAACAAAGCCATTCACACCTCATTAATTAGGTACGTACCTGGACATGAAGATATATGTGCAAATGCGCCATCCGTAATGTTAAATTTAGCAGTATTGAACAAAAGTATACGAAGTCCTTGATAGAGCAATTTGACTTTTCTTTGATTCGATTGGTGCTCAGGTACCTTCTTAGCGTACTTCTAATTATTATACAAAAGCGCTAGGGAGACCTAACCTGTTGATGCCAGCATGAAGCTCTTGGGGTGTTATATGAAAAGACGCGAATACCAGGCTTCATCTTTTTATTTTCTTCTTTTCTGGGCCATCTTCCTCATCATCACTGGCCTCTTGGTATTTAGTAACTGGCTGCGTATGTTTCCATGCGTTTGTGAATAAAGGATCTTTCTCCGCGAGATCTTGATACTTCAATAGTGCCTCCCGAGGATCCTCGTCTCGCATACTACTGAGACCAATACTTTCGTTAATGTACTTAGCATCTGGCTGACTTTTCATGAAGGGTGTCACCATTGGAATCTGAGGTCTCCGGGGATCTCGTGACCGGCCTGACGCTGTCAACCCAACTGTTGGATGTCGAGATGAATATGATGTAGAAGGCCCGCCGGTCATGACGCCGCCTGGTGTAACAATGCTATCACCTGAAATGCCTGTAGACTGATCAGTAGTAAAGTTGGGGTCATCATCTACATGCCGCTTCTTGGGGGCACGGGACATCACGCCAACGGCGCCGCCTATGGATTTATCTGGATTATAAAGAACATGAACTTCTCCGTTAGCAGAACCAGTGACGATTTGGTTGAGCTTTGGGTGCCATTCAACAGTAATTAGAGCAGATGTAGGAGTAACTGGCGTGACAAGCTCTGGCTGAAGGTTCCCAGGATTGAGTATATGAAGATAACCAGATGCCGAACCGGTAATGATACTTGTCGAATTAGGAGAATATCTGATATTCGAAACAGAGTATTGGTCGGACGTAGATGGATGAGAAACTGTGACAACTGGACTTTTGAATTTTCGAGTGTCCCACAGCTTGATCAGATTATCACCACCCCTTGTGACGACCATTCTACCATCCGAGCTGATGTCAATACCCCCAGTCCATGTTTGAGGCTCATGGGCATCCCTTATTTCCGCTGCAGGTCTGGAATAGGGTCCATCACCGCTCCACATAACCAGGCTCCCATCTAGAGCAGCTGCGACTAACATATTTTTGTCACTTTGAACTTGGTTAGCCCATGCTACTGCCGTCAGTCTGGTCCTTCCTGCAGACCCTGCTGACTTTGATTTGTGAACCATGATGTGTTTTTGTTCCCTTTTGAAGTTCACATCCCATATTCGCAAAGTACTGTCTGTACCAGCAGTAACACATATATTCTTGTCAACAGGGTTCCAGGTACCAGTAGTGATCTCGGAAATGTGCCCTTTAGTCATGTTCATATCTCGAAGATACATGTCTCCCTTCTTAAATTCCACCAAGACATCCCCGTCTCTATTTAGGACCTTCCCTTGTGAAGTCGCCGAGATGCATAGAAATTTGCCCGCAGAATTAGGGTTGAACTCGACATGGTTTATGGGATGTGTTTCTGTCTTGTCCGAGCCCTTCTCCGCACTTGGATCCACGCTTTTAAAGGCACGAAGCGTTGTGGGTGTCATAGACGCGAAGTCGTGTAGCTTTAGAGTACAATCGGCCGATCCTGTTACCAGTCGTGAGCCGGACGGATCGAGTGCAATCGTGGTTACTGCTCTAGCATGTGTTTTAAGGACCATTTCGTGAGAGACTGGGAACTCGTCGTCGTCTGAATCATCACTGTCGGTATCTTCATTGCTGTCAGACTCGTAGTTCTTAGATGCTGGTTCCTGTATAATTTTCCGGGCTTCTTCTTCTTCTGTCTCATTTCCTACAGCCTTTATTGGGGTGGTATCGAATTTTCTCTTCGATCGGCTTATTTGCGCCGCAACATCAGCCTCTTTTGCTTTCTTGCCAAATGAAGCTGGTAGAAATGCTCTCATGGGATCATTCTCCGCGAGATCAGGTGTGTCAATTTCGTAATCATCGTCACTCATCTTGCCGATGGGTATTTTCTAGGGCAGTCTCCTGGGAATCTGAAACCTGCACGTTGAGATTGCAATTTGTGGTAACGGAAGTTCAAAATGAGGCGTGCTTTGCTGTGCATCGTCTTTTCTGGGCGGCACAAAATGACGCAGGGAGGCACGGCCCCGCCAAAATAGAACAGAAACGGCACTGCCAGCGAACGACACAAGAAGTTCTAGTAACGACGACTCCCACTTCATGAGAGACAGTATTCGACGAGCTTTCAACAGCACGGAATAAATATTAAAAACCAATGAAGTAGTTGGCATAGCCACCAGCGCACCCGCTTGGCCAAAACAAAGGAATGCGCCGCACCCGTCAATACCAGTGCTAAGCCATGGAATCATCACTTCCACCACATGCCTTTTCCACCTCCTCTAATTTATTTACTACTATCGGAGATGGTAACTCTCAGCTTCAGCGCTGGTCCTCCCTGATTGGGATTGTCACTGCAATCGTTGGCAACATACTCATTTCATTTGCGCTTAACATCCAAAGATATGCCCACATACGATTACACAAGGAACATACCTTGCGAAAAGAGAAGTCAAAAAGCGTTTTGAAGCTATCGCAGGGCAGTTACGGAACGACAGGCATAAATACGTCAGAGGAACATAATGGTAGAAACTCCCCAGAGGATCACGACCCTTTAATGGACTCATTTGATTCCATGGACTCTCAGCTTTTAGGCGCGGACGATGATCATCACACTGAAGACTCTACATATCTGAAGTCGCCATATTGGTGGGGTGGCATTGTACTGATGACAGTAGGCGAAATAGGGAACTTTTTGGCGTATGGTTTTGCACCAGCATCTATCGTCTCTCCATTAGGTGTTGTAGCCTTGATATCGAATTGTGTGATTGCGCCTATAATGTTAAAAGAGAGGTTTCGGCAACGGGATTTTTGGGGAGTTGTTGTTGCTGTAGCAGGCGCTGTTACTGTTGTGTTAAGTGCAAAGCAGGAAGAGAAAAAATTGGGTCCTCATGAGATCTTGGATGCTGTCACAAGAACAGAATTCGAGGTATACATGGGAATTACAATACTTTTGATAGGCATATTACTTTGGGCAAGTCCAAGATATGGCAGGGAGACGATACTAGTTGATCTTGGATTAGTCGGCTTATTCGGTAGGTCGCGAAGAATAATGCTTTGCAAACATCGTTGACTGTTTACAGGTGGATATACAGCGCTCGCAACTAAAGGCGTTGCATCTATGCTCTCTTCGACCCTTTGGAGAGCCTTCACAACGCCTGTCACATACGTACTTTTGGCAATACTCATCGGTACTGCCATTATGCAAGTAAGGTATGTTAATAAAGCCTTGCAAAGGTTTGACTCTACCCAAGTCATTCCGGTACAATTCGTGATGTTCACGCTGTCCGTTATTATTGGGAGCGCTATTCTTTTCCGTGACTTCGAGAAGGCAACCGTTGGAACTATGATTAAGTTTGTCGGAGGTTGTCTGCTTACATTCTTTGGTGTTTCCCTTATCACAAGTGGTCGAGACCAGCACGAGGATGGAGATGCGTCTGAACAAGATGAGGAAGAAGGTATAGAGAGGATTGGGCTATCAGAAAGCAACAACCTTGGAGAAGATTCCACTCACTTCAATGGGGTGTCGAAAATCCAAGAATCGTCGGTACAAGCTGGTGGAGCGGCGGCTACCGATAAGTCTATAACAGCCTCACGGCGATCGTCTCATGTCTCGTTTATCGAACCTTCACGGACTTCTCGAACCCCTAGGATGTACTCTAACTCCTCTATTCGTGTCAATACTTCTGCCCCACCTGCACCAGAACTCGTCTCTGCAACGGAGGAGAGCTCACTTCTTCCTGATCGATTGATATATCCGACGGATGAGGTGCTTCAAACTGCGAGACACCCAGGACTGCGAGCCTCGACTTCCTCGCCAAACCTTCCTTCCGGAGGAGAGACACCCGCGGCCAATTCTCCTAAACCACAAAACAACAGATCGTCAACACATGATAATTTCAATACACACCCGACCTTACAAAGAGATCCCCAGCCACCGCAAGCAGATAGGCCCTATACTCCAGTGAGGCACTCGATATCTCGCATGATGCAGGGGCCGCTATTATCACCGCTTTCAGGTGGATTGAGTGTAGTTATCGCCGACTCTCTTCGGCGTCGTGGCATCGAATCCCCCGTACGCAGTAGACCCATTAGGCGTACAAGGACTACCGCAAGAGGATCAAGACCTGCTTCAGAAAGATATGCAGCAGGTGGGGCGTCGGAAGAATATCTAGGAACGGTTCCGCCAGATCTTAATGATGTGACGCCATTGAGCCAGTCTTTTCAGCCTGAAACCTCAAGTTGGTCGCAGGTCACACGAACAAGAAGTCTGAGTAACACTTTAGGAGATCTATTTCGAGGAAAGAGGCAACGGACGCGTAGCGATGCAGATGAAGAAGCCAGTCTTGCTTGCTCATAAGATATGTCGATTTTTGGCGTTCTTGGCTGGGAAGTTAAGGATAGAATGTGTTGTACAAGTCACTGCATAGGGAATTTTGGTATATTAACGGATTTGAGCAGAAAGCTTTCGTATTTGAGTGGTAATATCAAGGTAGCAATTTCTCCCCTAGCAATTCTTTCAATGTTTGCGCTACAACTTCGCGCCTGTATCTATATACTTTTAGGATGCTCGAATTGAGCTCCGTTAATACTTGAAACTTTCACTGCTTAGAGTATTACCATATTCTATACAGCTCTAAAGGCTATAAATTTCACACTGCGAAAATGTTTGAAAACCTGACACAAGCAAATCCTCAAGGCGCATTTGAAGAACCCTTTGACGAAATTAGACATCATATGGAGTAGCATTCCTATCTTCCCTATTTAGACCCTAAGCTACACAAACTGTGGAAATAGCCTTGATGGGCAAGAAGCTACACGAATAATCATGATTACATATTTCAAATGCCCGATTCTTTCATTAAAAACTTCTACTCGTCTCAACCTCTCCTAGCAGTGGACCAATCCTAAATGGCTCTATTCTTTTGAAATCTAAAGGCCTCGGAATTTCGTTCTGATTCCAATAGATCGTCCCATGTCGTAACCAATGTGCATACGTCCCAGGCACATTATCGGCACCTTCATGTCTCCTCCATGACGAGCCTAGGGTTTCCCCAAGGACCCTCAGTATGAAACCATGGGCCAACTTGAACCCAAAGCTGCGCTGCAAACACTCTTCAACAATTTCTCTCGCCTGCTTCTGCTCCGGTGACTCCACCTCCCCTTCCTTGGGTAGCGTGAGCGACATCAGCTTGAATGCCTGATTTCCATCCCATGCAGTTAATTCATTGATTAGTTGGGATCCAACCATATATTCAATAGCATATACATTCTCCGTAACGTATTCCGGCCCATTCCAGCCATCTTCTTTGTCGACGAGACCCATTACCAATGACATTACTTGTCCCTGAGCTATATAATCAGACAACATCCTACCTACTTCTTCTGCATTAATCACCTTACCCTCCTCCTGAATAGTAAGATCCTGGCCCCCCATCAAGGGGACGCCGCTCAATAACACACTAGAATGCATACCTTCCGTACTCGTCTTCCCGCCATCAGCAGCCCACAAAGCTAAGAATAGCTTATGGCACCGTGCAAATAGGGGATTCTTCCGACCAGATGCGAGGAAATAATTCATTAACCGACGTGTCTCGATGCCGCCGCCATTATACGAAAGGACCTGGAACCGAGATTCTGGGTTTCCAATCGTCTCGCTCCAAACGCGGTCCAAATCCCCAATCTGCATCAGGCCAACATCCGCGTAGACACCGCCATACTTAAGCAAGAGAGGCCAGCGAACAAGATCCGAAGTGTGCTGTACTGCGTAGTCACCACCTATTGTGCCATCGATAAAGGCACGTGGAAATGTCTCAGGGTCGGAAATATCCAAGTAGTTGGCAATGTTCAGTGGTGAGGAAACGAGTCGATCCATCACGCGAATGGTCCATCCAGCGCGAGAAAATCGTCGATACCAGGCTCGAACGTTGCGTTGTGTGTATGGATGCATATTTTTGAAACCACTGTGCCAAAAGAACCAGATATTTTTTTCACCCGAAATAGGCGCGGGATTGACAAGGTCTTGGTCAATCTCCGAATCTGGACGGAGATCTAGGAGACTATCGGGAATAACATGAACTCCTGCAGGAACCGGATAGTTTGGAGACTCCATTGTGTTTCGTTAATCTTGAATTTTGTATTGTTGCAAAGCTGCGTTTTTTGCGTTTTGATTGCGCCTCTCCTGAGGTTGGCCAGTGTAGCGATTTTGTAACTGCTCACTGCTTGAAATATTTCAATGTCTTACCTTCCCTTTAATAGAAATTTGGTGTGAAGGTACATGAGTTATATAGGCAAATGACTCATTGCCTCAATTAAGGTTATGAGTGATTATGATGATGATTGCCAAGACTACCGATAATTGCATATTTCGTGTATTTATGAATTGTCGTTACAAAATTCATTGCAGAATGCGCTGATATCAATAAAAACTTAATCGTTGTGGGTAACCTACTCGGGATTTACAGGAGCGCCAGTAAGTACGTGTTGGAGATACCTTGCTAACACTCTATAATATAGATCCAGATGGAATTATTGGGTCACGTGAGTTATCGGCCGTAGTCTAAGAAGCTTATTATGCTGAAATTCATTGATTAAACACGACGGAGGCAATTCTCTTGATTCTATATTTACATTACGACTAAATGACGTGCAGTGATGGCTCTTCAACGAAGCCACGACCACAAGTCAGTCCCCGAATAGGTATGTAAGAGGCTCGCGAAATTCAGAAGAGCAGGTTAAATGCCTCCGATGTAGTCCTCTAGAAATTGTCCAGCCAGGGCCAGATTTTGTATAGCCGCCAATCCATACTGCGCTACTTCGTTTGTCGAAATCCAGTCTGCTTCGTCAACAGAAACCAACACATCGCTACCATTCACTCTTGTGAAATTCCAAGGCGAGCTTTGTTTGAACCCATCGGTGGTAAAGAACTCTTTCCAAGCTCGCTTAGCAATAGTAGAGTTACTACTTTCATGGGCGGCATAGGCTGTAAGACGAGAGTGACCTTGAAATAGGTTAAGTTTACCAAAACTGACACCATACCGTGCTTCTTGCTCACTGCTGGTAGCTTGGAAGTAATAACAGTAATCGAGCCATGCGTCTTTGAATCCTCCTGGGAGCTCGTCGCCAAAGTATTCAATAATTTCGGACACTACCTCGGGGAGACCGAAAACAGCAGAAAGATGAGAGACTGATACGGTGCCTTTGTTCTGTGGATCGTTGGGTGGTGGACCTACCGGAAAATTCAGTGTCAGTTTAGAGAATAGTGTAATTCGCAATATTAGAGGAGTAGAGATGATTATAAGAGAGAACTTATGAAGGTTGTGAAAGACGCCAGCCTCCTAACCAGGTGTGGCTAGACGTTCTGTTTGAAACGTCTAGACTCACCTAAACTTCCATTTTCTAGGCTGTACAATCCTGATCCAGTAACAAAGCCATTCTTCAGACTAGCAATTCCAGCGGCAGTACTCATCAGCTTTGCCTTCGCTTCTTCCCATCTTGATCCTCGGCGTTCCCATTCAATCATCCAGCCTCCTGCGAGAGATGACCAATCTGTTCCTAGGCCAAAGGAAACGGTTGAGTTAGGTTCAGGAACCCAACCATCCGTTCGAACTTTTCTTTGAGGATCAAGAAGTCCATAAGTCTCATCGGTGTCTAGCAGTTCTTCTAGCAATTCCCCCACTCTCTCGTCCCCCCCTGAAATATAATAAAAGTACTTGCGATACTGTGGCTGAGAAATCCGAGCTTGTTTGGCACTATCACTAAAGTGTTGAATGCCATGTCGAGTACCAAGTCCTTTCCATTTGCCAATGTGGTAAACATCTACCTCACCCGTATGTCGTGTCAGGGCTTCAGCAAATCGGTATACATCTTCTCGGCCAGTGCGTAAGAAATAAAGCCAGAAGAATAAGTCAGGGGATAGCTCTGAATTATCCCAAGCATAGCCACCGATATCATACCGCCAGGTATGACGATCTGTGTCGTATGTGTGCATGAAATCTCCATAATCCAGGAACCCGTACCACCTTCGCTGCTCAATCTGCCCCTGGTAAAACTTGAAGAGAAAGTCTAAGTGGTCCTCGATACTTGTTGATGTTGCACTTGTAGTATCCGGGAGAGACCAATAGCTTCCAACCGCCTCTGTCTCCTTCATATATTCGGGACCTGCTACAAGAACTGGAGGATTGTTAATGTGTTTGGTTAATCCAGCTAGAACCTCGCTAGGGGGCGTGGTCTCAAATCCAAAAATTGAAATCTCGCTCGTTCTTGCAATTCCATACGGAGTATCAAAGCCATCTTCCCAATCCTCGTAAGTGATTTCAAGGGCATCCAATTCGTCCGTATAGTCTTCTTGGCCAAGCCCATCATGATAGCTCCGTAGGTCCAAAGGCTCAGCATCCGGGCTATAGAGCCATATAGTAATAGCTCCCAAATCAGAAGCTGCGTCGGAAATCTCTAAACCAGATGGATAACGTTTCCAGAAATCACGAAGTCCAACAGCTAATCCTCCCTGTGTTCCTCCAAGATAAGCGAGGCCACCTGCACGGCTTCCTCCCGGAATGCTGACCCAGCTCTGTCCTGACTTTGTCCTTTTTTTAAGAGTAAAACCATCAGCGGATAGCTGAGATAATTTGTAGTCACTCCAGGTAGGTATCCACCTTAGTCTTGAAGAAACCCGATTATCCCAGGTATCTTTAGAAGGTAGCTTAGAACCCTCATATTGAGCGGTTCTCACTGCTGCGCCAGGATCTCTGCGTAGTCCAGTTATTCCTTGAACAGCTTCGCTAAGCAAGCCACCATCAACACCAGCAATTCTTACATGTCGATTGTATTGTTCTACCTTAGCAAGTGGAACTCCAAATCGAATCCCAATCCCTGTAATGAAGTCCTTTTCAGCTGCTCCGTCGAATACAAGACTGTGCACCATTTTAATGTTGTCAGAGTTGGCATATAAATAGAAGCGTACGGTGAAGGGTAGCCAATTAACATGCTCGTCGCTATTGGTAACCTGGTGTTTGCCCTTGACCGTCACCAGCGCTCGAACGGAGGTCAGCTTTGCTACAGATACACTTTCAATGTTACTAGCAAAATTGTAGTACTGTATAGATGAGTTTCCTCTAGTAGCTGAACTGGAGGCAACTCCAGATTGAGACTCGAGAACGAGTCGTCCATCCTTGCCAATAAGCTTCCCACTCTTCGTCCATATCTCACTTACTAAAATAGACCCATTTTTCGGAAAGGAAACAATGAGTTTTCCTGTGTCTACTGTGATTTCATTGAGTGTATCAGCAACAACCAAAGGACCTGTTGTGTTTAAACATTTGGACAGCTTTATCTCATGTGTTGCTGTTATTGTGTACTCCTCATAGACGTCTTGGGATGCTGAAATTGCGTGTCCAGACCACTTCACCGATCCATCGGGCCAATAGGCCGTCACCCAAGTCTGAAGTTCAATATTATCGTCAATGTTTGGCACCGATATCGTGAATTTGGTGTTATTTGGATGAAGTTTCCCTCGCGGCCAGGGAACTCCAAAAGTCGTTCCTTTCTGATACGAAGGCTTTGCACCAATCCATCGTACATTAGCCGCCGTTGGCGAGCTTGAACTGTCAGGGAAAGTACTATTATCAAAAGATAGCGATACAACAGAGTCGATTAGGCAACAGAGAGTAAGATAGAATGGTATCCACCACATGTTGATCGATAAATAAGTCGAATGACTTTTGGCGAGTTGTGATGACCACGAAAGAGCGTACCAACCGATTCCTTTTATCAAGGCTATGTCGTACCGACCCACCTTTGGGATAATAATACTTTACAAACGCTACTTCGCCATTTCGCCTTTGAGGGGATATGGTATCATCAAGTCTTGGTATATACTTGCTTTCGGTAAATCACTACCCGCACGGAATACCTCAAACTAATTTATCCGTGAGATCGCCCTCCCCCTCACATGACCATCAGCATCCGTGCTAGTATAGTAGCCAACTTCAAGTTGTGTAGCGATTTGCAAAAGTAGTATAGGTAGTATTTTGGTAAGAGATCATCGCTTTCGTTACTTGTAGTACTCACTACTAGTAGTGTGCGAATGCAATGGAAGAATGATAAATTGGTCTGGCCATCATTTCTTCTACCGAGAGTTGTGTTGATCCAATTTAACCGTACCTTCCCCACCGCCATCATTCAGTCGAAAACGAAGAAAACAAAAGCTGTACTTACCTGCATTTAAAGGTCTCCAAGAAAGCCGACATCCTCGTTCTCGGTCTGTTGCAGCGGCTGCCATTATTTTTCAAGAAAAAGAGATATCTTCTTCAACCTAAAGTTGAGTTAAGACTTCAACATTAAAGGAGCTGGAACATACACAGTCTACATAAATAAGTACCCTTATTAGCACTAGTTTGACAGTTTAGATGCGCTGCAGCCTTTCTTCTTTGTTACTTGTCTATTTCTGGTAAAACTAAGTACTGGCCTGTAGTCTGTCGTAAGTACTTATGACGAATTTCGGAACACAAGAACTGTACTTATGCACCCTGGGTCGGAATCTGGTATGATACATACTTTAGTAAGTACTAGACTGGTATTACGGTACTTAGTAGTGGTACTAATAGCTAGCTGAATTACTATTGGTTGATTTGAAGTTGAATTGTAAACACCGGTAATTTTAATCATTAAGTTGTAGTAGTACTTACCAATACTCAAGTGAACTTGAAAACTACTAGTATCTGCATGAACTACTATGTATTACTAGTACAAATTGTCTCAAATATCGATGCGTAGTGTTTCTTTTTATACAGTACCTCTTGCTACCACTACTAAGTAGTATAGTAGTAGTACCAATAACACATTTTTTTATGCGGAGCTTTGTTTTGGTATATCCAAAGTTAAAATTTGCGCATAGGATTCGTTGGTGGTTTAATCTGCTTAGCGCCCTTGAGCTCTTATACTAACCAGATAAACCAAGACCCTAGTCCTCCCCAGGGTTGAGTCAGACTGGAGTGGTTGGTACTTTAAAATGCATGTTGAAACGTTTAGAATAAGTATTTTAGATCACAAAACTTCGATATCTACTACTCTAAAGTTCGAGTTGTGATCAATAATATAGTACTTACTTGTTATAGCTAAGTACTGTACTTTTTATGCATAATAATGCTGAAGTTAGGCGAGATCTACGTGATACATAAGATCTATGTGGATCACTGGCCAACGAGGGCCAAGGGACTACTTGGTACTCTCTAATGAAGCATGTATATAAGGAAAGACTAAAGTTCTCCCTACTTAGATCAGTAGTCAATATAATCATACCAAACAAGTAATTCTGGCAAATAAATAGTAGTAAATCAAGAGTGAATTCACGTTGTTTTGTGATTTATCCAGCCTTTCCCCAAAATTGATGGCAATCTATTTTGATTAAACTTAGAATCAAAATCCAAAGAAACGTGTCTAAACGTTTATATAGAAATAAGTAGTGGCGTAGAGATGCGCCAATTGTCTTTTAAAGTTCAGTCCAGAACGCTTCAAAGCCTTTCGATCCCCTTTGAAATGTACCCAAAGATAAGTGCCTAGAATCAGACCCATTAAAGTTAGTACCAGTACTATTATATTCAATAGTAGTATCTATAGCTATCTACTAAGTACTAATATAGCAATACTAGAATCGTGGGCCTGGAGTTGACCAGGCCTAAGCTAGATGAAAATGAATCAAGTTCAGTTGGTGAGCCGTGCTGTTTTAGTTCACAGGAACAAGTATAGTACTGCTCGTAATATTAGTACTGTACACTACTACTAGTTTTAATAAGCTAACTTAATTTTTGTGGTTAGAATATAAGTAATATTGTTAGTAGTAGTAAGGATTTTTCAACACCACATACTAGTCTGACTTGTTACTAGTATTTACCATTTTAGTACTGCAACGACTACTAACGACAAGTACAAGTACTCTACCTGTTAAAACTCTCAAAATAAATAGTACCAAGTACTACCAATACTAAGTAATACTATAGTACTATGAGTATAGTAGTAGCACTGACTTAGCAGGATTCGTAAAAGCGATTCTTATCTAGACACTAAATACGTATTATTTTACACTGTTAAGTTCTACTAGTAGTGTAACATACTTATAATAGTAGTAAATACCAGTGGCTACGTATTACTTAGCGAGTAGTATTAATTGTACTAGTATTTTCACTGGTGTTTAATGATAGGGTGATATCCCCTCTGTGACAACCCAATGTAATTAAGTTGGCGACGACTCGGATTGTACTTATTTTATGTATTATACTTTAGCGCTGATGGAAGGCATATTAAGCCAATGTTGGCATAAGCTCAATATCAACTTGACACTAGCGCAACATCGGTTCAATACCAGCTTGATACCAACTTAATACTAATTTAATACTAAGAGTCAATATTAAGTCAATATTGAATTAGTGTCAATACTACAAATCAACCTGACATAGCAAAGACCCGAGATAGTTTTTTAATGCTAATACTAGCTTAATACTAATTTAATGATATAAGTGACTTTGAAAAAAAAACTTTAAATGTCTAAGACATACTAATCTATAGCTGACAGACATTAGACGCTAGTTTGTATAAAAGCTAGCTTAAATTTTACTTTGAATCAATTCTTGAGTTTTTAGTGAAGATATTTAGAGCATTAGTTAGAGCTTAAACGAACTTGCTAAGCAGATGACCCACTTTAATCTGTGATTGCAGACTTTTTATCGCCAAAGATTCTTTTTAGTAATTTTTTTTTTAATTTGACTTAGAGCTTAAGTTTATGCAAGAATTCTAATATTTGAGCTATATAAAAACTGACTATACTTAACTTTAGCCTAACTTAGTACTAGCTTAATACTACTTTCAACTTATCGAATAATACAAAACTAATTTAAAGTTTCAAGTTAGTATTGAGTAGGTAGTATTAACATAATATTAACATTTGCTTAATACTAAAAATTGGTACTGAGTAAGTGCTGACACTATGCTGACACGGTATCAAAACCATAGGGGCGCGTCCCTAAGTACTAAGTACTTATCAACACTAGTAAAGTAGTAAGTAAATCTGTACTTTATTTAGAACTTCTGCGACAAAGTTAACGAGTAAGCAGTAAGCTACTTTACTACTTAGTGCTTTAGTAACTTGAATTGAACATGAGATATTACTACTAGTAGTACTAGAACTGGTATCAGTCAAGCATTATAAGTCAATTAAATACTACTACTAGTAATAAAGTATTAGTAGTACCAGTACTATAACTGTGGCTTTTGTTCAGTGGTGTATTTGTGTCATATAAAAATAAGTACTAGCACTTTATACTTTAAACAGTAGTACAAAGGAAGGCTTTTACACACTACTACTAGTGTAAATTAGTGTATTGAGAGTGAGGATGTAGAAGGAGAAAGTGAGTTGTGTAAATGACTTGATTTTACCTAACTGAAGAGTGCTAGAATTTCTGGTCTGGTATGATTATATTCAAGTAGGGAGAAGTCTCTCCTTATACTTATACTTAGTACATGCTTCAGTAGAGAGTGCCCAGTAGTCCCCTGACCTTCGTTAGTAGTCAGGTAATCTACCTAGCTAGACCTTGCAGATCACATAGATCTCGCCTAACTGTCAAAATATTCTCAACACTTTAAATCAAGCTTAACCATGTAAAACATAATTACCCACCAGTACTAATAATGCCTACTACTAGTATTTATTAAACCTAAAAGAAAATATACTGTAAGTACTACATTTGGCTTTGAAACCCTCAGTGATATGATCAAGTCTTAAAAAGATTTTAAATTGATTAAGCTCAGCTAGGCTCCCGAACCATATATTAATTGCAATCGACCACAGCTAATTAGTGAAAGCTACTAGCACTTATCTTATACATCGAGACCTCGGCTAATTCACACCCTTGAACAAAACCCTTAGCCGTAATCAACTAACTTAACGCCTAATAGCGCTTCTCTATACCTTAAGTCAACTTCTGGGCAATCCACACTCGTTGTGTCATACCCTTAGGGACTTTTCCCCCTCTAGTTGAAAAAGTCAAACCAAATTCACTTTCTCCTCATGTTACCTTGACACTCAGATCACTACCATACAGGAATTTACAGAAGTAGGCTGCTTTCCTTTATCCAACTAAATTGACTGTATTGGCAAAGTTGTGACATAGCATTGACACGCTAATTCAATCTTGATATGATTGACTTCACACTCTGCCGACACCGTGTCAACTCTGTGTCAAGAAACTATCAACACCTCCTTTAGCTCCAAAGGGTTCATAGGAAATTTAAGTAGCACTAAATAAGTATTGCTATTACTTGTAGAATCAAGTTCTACACCCAAAATTAGCATATACTTTAGTACTAGTACTAGTAGTTTTGACTTATATATTTCAGGATTTAGAGTACTAGAGCATACCCGTCAATTCCAGGTATCATAAGGAGGTTCAGGAGATACTACACAGTAGTAGAGTTAAAAGTGCACGAGTAAGTAAGTAGGTAAGTACTTACTTGCACCTGCGACAGCTTTTGTGGACTCTGGCTAATGCATTCTCATAGCACATTTACAACCCACATAATTTGCTATCGCACTAATTAATTGATGGAACGGAGCATTAATTGAAACTTATTCATCTTTCTTTTTATAACAGACTGATCATCTGCAGCGGCTTGGTATTTTGGCAGATGATAAAAGAAGTAAAACACTCTGACTGGCCTCTAGATTTTGTTGATCAAAAAAATTTCATGGAACACGAAACTAAGTGGTTGTGAAAACCTGCTTTGGAGTCATTTTCTCCGTAAGTCTGCACACTGCTTGGAAGTATGATAGAACCTCAGTAAACCTGGATTTCGGTGTATATTCTCAGTCTCTTTCCTGCAATTCAAGTTGTGACGCTACGAGTACCACCTGATGACACTCACATACAAAACTCGTTTTATGTACTCGAAATTTCTAAGATCTATGAAGCCCTTTTGAACCCTACGGTCCTCCGGGTCCAAGCACGTGGCTTAAGATTCTTGCTCTGGAATGTAGATTGTATATCCTAGATTGCTGAATAAGTACTTAGTATGTCTGAGTCTTACGGTAGCTATTTTCCTCTAGAAGAATTCTTTCTTATAGAAGCAACCAGCTTCGCGATCAATCCCTTCTAGTCCCGACTGTCTCCTAGAAGCGGTGCGCTTCCTGGATTCGTGACATGCAGCTTCGTATGCTATTTCTTAATGGCGTTACATCGATGGAGTTTAGCACCACTTAAGTACTTTAATTCTCTTGTCGTATCTATCACAGATACTTAATATAGTATTTCTACTTACTTATCCTCTTACTGTTTCATTCACGCCATATAGAATCTAAAGTCCAGTGTTTAGTGAAAGCTTCCTTTACTAGCACTTGTGTATGGTATTAAGGTGTTTGGAAGGAAGTATGAATTTGGATGTGGGCATGGAAGTCCCATTCAATTCCAAAGCATAGATTTTCAGTGAAATGACCCAGGGCTCATTTAAAAAAAGAGAAACTAGAAACCATACTAGTACTATAGTTTATTGCTGGTCACTTCAGCAACATGATAAGCACCCGCTTAAATTTATATTTAATAGTCCAACTTTACACGATGTGCTACGGGATGATCAGAACCTGCTTTGAGAAAATATCCACTGCAGGAACGGGCGGAGTATTTTCCACAATAGAAGAGTGTGTCCTCCGTGCCTAGGCTTTGATGTCAGGGTCAGTCATGTTATCGTGATGCCGAGGTTGTAATCAAGACTTTCATGATTTATGATTCTTTATGATAAGTACTATGAATACAACTCCAGTTGTAATATAGGCTTCCCCAAAAGAGCTCCGCATCGTTGTAAATGACCAGTGTCAAGTATGAATTCAGCATTACTGGCTGGGATAATAGTGCATTTATTTGCTGCTCCATGCGAAATATTGGCGGAGGGACCACACACACTCTCAATGGCTCCGGCAGGTACAGATACTACTACTTACTGCCTGTGAGTACTATATAATGTGCAAAGAAAATCCAAGAACGAAGAGTCGCATCCGCAAGTTTAGATTAGAGGCAGTAGGTATATTGAGGTTGTGAGGAAGGCAAAGGCGGTAACTTATGTATTGATATAACTTCAGAGGGAAAATAAACGACAGATATAGTAATGTAGTAACAGTTTTTCTTGGTAGGAAGTGCCTTCAACCATTGATCATTTCTCAATGTAGTAGTAGTATTATTTGTATTCAAAAGAAATTCCCAGCTATCACATACTACTGGCACTAGCACTTTAGGAGAATCTCAGAATTTTGCATAGAGATACTGTATATACAACACTCAAGCAGCATAAAGGGGTGCAGGTTATCACTGATGTAAAGTAGTAAAAGTTAATCGAGATTGGATTTAGAGTCTAACGAAGAGGGGATGACTCTTGGTAATTAGACAAGTATAGGTTGCTCGGTTAAGGTTTGGACTAAGGTTTTCACCTTAAATTGGCTGAGAATCGTTCAAGTTTTGGCTTAACTTTTGACCTAGTAGCTAAGGTATCAAAGTTTGAGACAGTTTTTTTTGAGACAATTTGATACAGTTTAGGTGATAAGACGTGTACTTTTACTAAGCATAATAGTACTGTTATTGCCAAAGCTGTGAAAGTAATAGTAGGATTACGTATATAGTACTGCTTACGCAATATTTATTGTTGGTTCTTACAACCTAATAATAGTAAACTTAGTAGATATGGGACTCGAAGGCGGACTCTCTTCGGTTCCGTAGTCGAAACCTTGGCTAATACCCTTGGTCCGTTTTTCGATTGGCTTAAGCCATAACGCCTTGGTATTGGCCTTAAGTCAAGCTCAGTTAGTTATAAGGGAAATTTCCCCTCCTTAAGTTAAATTCTTTTGGGTCAAATTCTCACAATTCACTCGTCCTCTTATTTCTTGATTCACTCCTTCACAGTAATACACTGCCTTTCTTTATACTATCTGTAGTGTACCTCTCAATACTTAGCTCTAGCTCATTAGTGGAACCGCATTACTGTGAATGGAGTAAAGAGTTGATTCAACACTAATCTTTAGTACTACTAGAAAATAAGTAAAGCAATAAGTAATCTCGTAAAATCAAAATTATAATAGATCTACTAGCATTTTTCGACTTGGAATTGAGCCTAAATACTAAATCATATAAAATTTTAGTAATAAGAAAGTTTAATTGTAAGGTATACGGTACTTAGTCCAATTCACTTTGTTATACTATAACCTACTATAGTAGTTAGCAGAATAATAGATATCTGTTGACCAGAATCCAATTATGGGCAGTGGTATTTCTACTAGTATCACAGTAGTTATTATAACTCAATATCTTGGTCCTGATATCCTTTCAAACTTGGAAAGTTGACTTAAGAAAATACTACTAGCATTGGTAATCTACTATATAACAACTCAATTTAAAGCTACTAGAGCTAGCAACTTGAGTTTTATTGACTTATTTCAAGTTTTGTGATCTCCACTGAATCAGAACTCAGTTCATGAATTGAAAAAACATTGAGATTGAGTATGAATTGACCCAGTAGTGTTGCAGAGCCTTTAAAATTAACTTTGATATTAGTACTAGTACTAGTACTGCCATGCTAGAACTAATGGTTCGGTATAATTCCTTTGACTGTTTATCTAAACATAGTAGGGAGAAGAAGTCTCTGTTAATATGCATAACTCAATAGAGAGTGCCAACTAGCTTTTTGACCTTCGCATTTAGGTGATCTACAACCGATCACGAGACTCTACCGCTACCGCTACTGCTCCTCCTCCTCTATTTAGTAGTCGTATCAGTAATATAGTACTGGGACTATTCCAATGACAATAAAATCAGGCACTGCAGTGGCACTATGCTACTGCTAGTACTTACTTTGTATATATTTTTGGGTTTCAAAAGGAGAATTTAGCGGTAGTGATAAATATATTGATTCATAAGTTGCAGTAAAAACTAGTAGTGCCTGACATTCTTTTACGTTAGTTGTATTCGAAGAACTAGACACCGAGCCTTCCCTGATAATGAGTGAATCTTCAAGCATGTTGTTGAAGCAATACTACTACTTATACCACATGTTTGCTTGGTGGTAGATTTAGACTATACTAGTTAGTATACTACTGTCTAAATGGTCAAAGAACCAATACTTTCTTCTTTATGACAAGGATTGTGTGATGATTACTATTAGGCCCTTTTCCTTTGCCAAAACGCAACAGCGTTTTGGTGCCTAATCGCGTTAGTCAGCGTTTTGATCCACATCAAAGGAAAAGGGATGATTTAATTCGGAATCCAAATGCGGTATTGGAGCAGCGTTGTGCCTAGGGTCTAAATAATCCCTGTTTTCCCATACAAATTGTAGACCCACAGCATATTGCTGCTGGAGGCCAACATGCCGCTGAATTAAGCCTAGCATATCTTTTGAATATTACAATGCCCCTCAATTTATACTGTAAATTGATGTTTATTTGATCAACCTTGCTTTAAACTCCTAAAATGGCGACAGATCTCGATATTGAAGACGCTATTATTGCTGAGCTATTAGCTTGTAAGGTGAATTCAAAGTCTCAAATTACAGAGTGTATTTAGACTGGCCAGGCAGGGCAATAATACATCGAGGATTTATTGGATATCTCCCGGCCAGCTCGAATTTGAAGAGTTCTGCGCATGGAAATTGAGACGTTTTACGTTTTAAGAGACTGGCTAATAATGCATACTAGCCTAACAGGTCATCTAATACGGGAGAATCGTAATCGAGGAGAGTGCGGAGGTTATATGCCTATATTAATTGAGGAGAAGTTGATAATATTTCTTTATATTACAACTCTAGCTATAGGCTATACCGCGACGGCTGACAAATTCTCTCGGTCTATTCATTCAATTAGCAGGTAAATTAATATTAATAGCAAAAGGGACCTTTTTACTAAGTGTATTTAGAGTATTTCATAAAGTACTTGACGCTATGCTTTTTTTATATCCTGCCTTTGTAAAGATGCCAACTTGCGATATTCCACCAGCAACTCGAATATCAGAGAACTCAAAATATATACCCTATTTTGCTGACTGTCTTGGAGCAATTGATGGTATTTATATATATGCCTATATTAATATTGATAATCAAGCAAGATATCGAAATCGGAAGAGAGAGCTGTTGCACAATGTATTGGCTGTGTGTAATTTTGACCTATTATTTATATATATATTGCCTGATTGGGAAGAATCAGTATACGATGGAAAGGTTCTTGCAGACGCGATAACTAATAAAGGCTTCAATCAAATACCTGGGAAATATTGGCTTGGTGATGCAGGCTATAGAGATACTGACTATCTCATGACGCCTTTTAGAGGAGTATGATATCACCTGCGCGAGCAGCGTCAATCGACTCAAAAGCCTGCGTCAGCTAAAGAGCTATTTAACCTTTGACATGCATCTCTTTGTAATATAATTGAGCGAATATTTGGAGTTGTAAAGCGGAAATTTCGTATTCTAGCTGTAAAGGCAGAGTTCTCGATTGATACGCAAAATGACCTGATTTTGGCGATATGCGCTCTTTGGAATTTTATACGACTCCACGAATTGGACGCAACCCAGGCCGAATTTGATAATTTTGAGCTTGTGGATAAAGAAGTAATAAATCAAGATGATAAAATCAAAATAATACCTTCTTTTACAGCTGGTAAGAAGTAGATGTTGGCTAAAAAGGAAGAATTAGCTGGAGAAATGTGGTTAGAATATCAACGATATCTAATATATAAGAACTAATTGATAAGGCTTCAATAATGTAATTTCTCTTAATTAGAAAGACAAAGAGCCAATCAAATTATTTTATTTGCTATAGGCAAAAAGAATAACTTTTATCCAGAGGTTTGTCAGCTCTCTAATCAACTTTGATACCTTTTCAATTTCTAATCTTCTAATCTTTCAAGATCTCAACTTCAATTTGATCAATAAATTCGATATTCGCATGCCTTTTTAGCTATTGATCTTGAGCTTTAATACTATATTTACCAATTGCAAGCCAGACAGTTGCTTTAATTTCATTAGTAAGAACGTCTAGAGCTTTGGCAAAGTCGGTATTGTCCAGCCTCTTGAGATATTTGGTTTCTAGCAATTCGACCGCCAAATCAACCTTACTATAACAAGACTCTACAAGAGCTGCAATTGCTAAAGGAAGGTTATTGAATAAGTCTTTTTTGGCCCTTTTAGTAGCACTAACAATCTCTTCTTCAGGCTCATTGTGAGCACGGCTGCGGTTTTTATTATATATTACTGGCAACTCCAGAAAGGTTGATAAAAGCCTAATATCTGACTTGGCAGAGGGCAATAAAGTAGAATCAATCAAACTACTGTCTGTTTGAGAAAAAGTAAGACTAATTGGAGGTGCTTTAGCATTTCGACCATCTGCGAGAACTTGACCAAAAAGTTGCTCTAATTCGTCAATATACAGCAGCGAATTATAACGATGCCAGCGATAGTCTGGCTTATACTTTTAATTGTAAATATTACTCTATATAAATATTCTAGAAGGATACTTACTCGACAGATCTCATTCCATATATCATTAGGGGCAGTTATCATCTGAGTCTCGTTATCTCATCTAAATCCCGACTGACTATGCAATATCTTCCACTTATTATACAACTTCTTAAACTGGCGATTCTTTATCTGAATCTTCTCAATTGAGATAAACTTTATATGCCCAGTATATATAACTTCAATCTTGCGAATTAATCGATCTCAAATGAAAGGTTTCTATCCTGAATCTGCCTGAAGGCCATTCTGCTAACAGGCTAATAGCTCAGTTAAAAGACACTTTTCTATTTCTATAGACCAACGTAACTTTTTATTATCATCAACTAGCTTTTTAACAATATTTTCTATCTGATTTATAATATTAGGCGTTTCTTGAGATGAGAGATCGCATGCTTCAATATTCAAATCAATTATAGAAAAAGAGTTAGACATATATTGATAAAATACTATATCAGGCATAGCAGGCGGATTTGGTGTATTTTTGGTAGTTGCAGGCTGCTTCTTTCGGCGAGGCATTTTAATCAACAATTAATCAATATTTTTCAATATGAATACTAGAATCAATAAGGACATATATACAAGCTAGCACATTGCGGGATTGATACCAGATTACAAAAGGCGGTGAAATACTGCCAATTTGACCGCTATTTGGAACCTAGTGGCGTCCAAGGGGCTTTAAACTATGCTAGATTAGGTACCAGTGTCCCCTGGCGTTTTACTGCTTGATTTCACTGACAAAACACTACCTAATTAGGTATTAGACCCCCTGCAAAACGCTGTTGCGTTTTGGCAAAGGAAAAGGGCCTTAGAATATTAGAAGCCTTTAGTTACTTTACTGTACTACGTACTATGCTTGTTCTATACTTCAGAATCCTCGACTTGGAACTCTCATCTGTCCACCCGCTCCAGTTAAAGTAGTGCTGGATACGCAGCTTGTGATCCTTTACCTGCTGACTTGACACACCTTGGGTCATATTTTGGTATAATAAGCTACTGAAACCTACTAAAGTTTAAGCTTATATGAGCTTAATATGATTGATTTGCTTACTCCCTCTGTTTCGTTTAGCAGCCTTGATTGGTTGGCCTCGAGTAGAGCTTCTTATTAAATTTTGTGGGATACAATATACTAGTACTTTATATTATAATGTCCAAAAAAATCAGCTGTAATGCGGGGGAGGTCATGGTTGTCATGTTTAATCTTGCCTTCAAAGAGTGCCTGGTTGACTATGTAGAAACGGGCGTAGATCTCTTAAGACTTCGGGATCTTATGGGGTCGTAGATGACTTAAGTGCAGCTGAGGCATACTACTTAGTAGGAAATTCCCGTAGCTATATACAGTTTAGTACCTTCCCGTAGGCTCACCGACAGCTATATGGACCCCCCTTAGGAAAGTCCGTATTGCAACCGTCATAAATTATTTCTTATAACACCGCAAATACGATTTCAGCCTTACTTACAACCTCGGCATGGTGGTTACACGACTGGCTTTGAAAGATAGAAGATTATTCATGTCTATCATCACCTGTGCCACTAATACTTCTAAAGCTAGATTTGACAAGATGCGATGGTTCTGTGT
>Ga0247810_10000081_pt1 | contig 161410 bp, 124 predicted proteins | sample UWRJL119311C1_FD_179918 | JGI IMG/M metagenome (GOLD analysis project Ga0247810, IMG submission 179918) | Plant litter microbial communities from Arlington Agricultural Research Station in Wisconsin, United States - UWRJ-L119-311C-1 | ecosystem: Environmental > Terrestrial > Plant litter >...
TCACTTTCTTCTAGATAAACTAAGCGTCTTTACACCTTGATCTCGTGTACTGACTTCGCTCAACCCTGTCGATTAGCTCCTGATTCACTACATGCCACAGAATATATATAACATTTATAACTTCCTTTTAGCCTATATATAAGCTCAATAATATAATATATTTAAATTGCACTCAAATTTAAATAAGGACAAATAAATAGAGTTTTCTTTTAGCAACAATCAAAAACTTCATAAACGATTAAAATAATATAAATCAGTATTTATTAATTTATAAGTTAAATAGAGGATCAGATAAAGTAAGAAAAACTAACTATATTTAATAAATATATAACAGTTTAATTAAAGGCTTATGAAAATTGAAATTATATATTGATACTGTAGCTCTTTCTATATATTTGAATAAGAAATCCGTCTTTAAATAAAAACCGATTCGCATTTTCAGCAGTCGGAGCTAAATAACTTTCATTATTTTAATTTGGCATTAGTTGCATCTTCTACATTCTCTAGATAAAATTATTATACTGGAAATACAGCAAAGGGTTTTGCAGTAATGCAAATGCAGTTTTTCATATTTGCTGGAATTTGTTACTGCGCCTCTGCAAGTATCAAGACTCGAAATATTCAACAACTTCTAATATTTTCGAATTGCTAGCGAATATATTTATATACCTATGCAGAATAAAAGCTCCAAACTTTGGCAGATTATCTATTTCATTATTGTCTATCTACTTAATATATACTTATACTTTCAGAAAATCGCTATAATCATTTCTCTCAAAAACTAGCTTTTAACAGTTATCTTATACTGACCAAAAACAATAATTACAATATATCTATCAAACAGTGCTATAGACTTGACTATGCTCGGTCCAGGCTGTGTTCTGAGTAACTATTACACTGTCTATTTAGTAACTTTCACTCTCAGTGTCTTCTAAGAAGTATCCCCTCCGATTGCTGCTGATATCGAGACGGTGATTATAATTGTAGTCCGCCGAGGAAAAGTTGTTATCACTGAGAAGTTGCTCGAAAGAGCCTTCTTCGCTCCTATATTGCTTTCGGCGGGCGCTGCTTCTTATGCCTGATAGTATCGGTTTGGACAGTGCAGCAGTATAAGTCTTAAAAGGATTATTATATTTCATTTTGCAATAGACAGATATCAGTATTGATATACACACGCCAATAACGGCGGTATAAATCTCGACTACAATAGCAATATCTGAGGGTATAAATTGTACTGATAAAGTTAATATATAAACTGTAAATCTATCTGCAAAATTATTTTATCGAGACTTACAGCTAAAATTGGTGACGCCTTCTCTTACTATAACTCTTGTCGAAATCGTGTAAACCAGACTAGCGGCAAAAGCTCTGAAGTTTACAGATCAGTCATTACTTTTCTTGAGCGCAGCAGTAACAAAGCAGAGTAATACAAATATTTATATGCTGTCTAACAGAAAGACACAGCCGATAGTAAGCTTCTGCTTCGTCGAGATATATAGCTTCGATATTTCCCAAATGGAGAGAGTTAACGCAAAGAAGTCAATGATACAATTAGCTATCGAGTTGCCGAGGAAGCAGAGTGTACTCCTTGCTAGATAGATAAATATTGTCAAACTTTCTGGTCATTAGCGCTGCTGCAACATCATCTTCCACCTTTTGCTGCAGCTGCCTGCCGTCCTCAATGCTGTTGTCGTAGTCCTCATCCTCCTGCTCCTCCACTGTCGCCGTTTGTCCTCCTCATCAAAGATGTAGGAAATCAATGCAGGACGAACCAGCTCATATTGCCTACTACACTTTGATCCATAGAAAGATGATCTGGGGTTTGACTACGGGGACGAGCAGGACGGAACATCGCAACCTCAGATCTGATAACAATGAGATCAAAGTAGTTAACTAGTTCGGCAGAAAAAGGATAGTAACGAAAAAAGATACAAAAGCCGTGGCCGGGCATTCTTAGAAAGGGCTAAAATCACGTAGTTTTGCGAGGAGAATCTGTCTTGAGATTAAAAGATGTATTATTGGGGAGCCTATTCAGGTTCCCTGGAAGCTGAGTTGGTCCCCTTGAATACAGTCGTGTAGAGTTGACAACTTTCGTATAGCAGAACCGAATGGTAAGTAAATCATGATTGGTCGCTAGAAGGGAGGGCAGGAACGTGACAGAGCAACCTGAGTAAAGGGTGAGGCGAGGGTAAGTAGCGCCTGAGCAGAGCGACGACGCTGACTAACCGCGTTGGAAGCGACAGAGGTTAAGATTCGGCGCAGATTACCCCAATTGTCCAAAGTCAATCAAGTCAGAAGTGAGGACCGAGACCGAGGTCCAAGCAATAACACAGCCAAGAAGATCAAGACGCATTGCGGCGGCAGCGGAGGAGGTAACTAAAAAGAAAGTTGTGGAACAGGCTACGTCTACCATATCGCGGATTTTGGCATCTACCGTAATTTCTAAGGCTTTGAGGAAGAGAAAATGGTGACAGATTGTTTGATATGACCCACTTCATTTGGATAGTAAGGACCAATCATTTAGCATTAGTTAAGACTTATGAAACAAAATACATCTCCATTCTATATTCTCTAGAAATCAGGAAACTTTCGATTTTCCTAGTCTAACGGAGAATGCGAGTATTTTATAAACTTCAACAAAATGAACTGGTTCCTTTATCAAGTCGAGTAACCTATCAGTTTAATGATTTCTTGATTGAAATTGTAGTTTACAGAGCAATAATATCAACACTTATCCTCTCAATATAGCTGCCGAGATTCTTACACTATTGTTACTAGATGGATATGAATAATAGACGGTACTACTTCGCCATAAAACCAGCCCCAGACGCAACTATACAGATTCAATATTGGAGGAACCTTCCAGGATTGATTGCAGACGTTATGCCTACGTAATTCTTCTCTTTATAGAACGTATTGAGTTACATGATTGGCTTCAAGCTATAACGCGGTGTTGTCGAGGCTGCAGGCATTTGGCTCAAACTCAGTGGCATTGCAAAGCCTCAGGTGTGTAATCGGTGACAATCTGCCAAAAGCCAGGATTTGGACTTTCAGAAGTCACGTTTACCGCAGACTTATACGAAACCTCATAAGTAAAGATTTCATGCGTGTCGACTTACAGAAATAGGGTTTAAAATGTCTACCACAGCCTCGGTGACAAGATCACCTCAAACAAAAAACGCTTTGCAGCCTTGAATTAAGCATTATGACGAATTCGCCTACTAATGAGAGAGCAACCTGTAGTTTTTCTAACGTAAATTTAGTTAAATCAGGTTTAGCGTTTATGCTAAGTCAGCAATGGTTGGTTGTCATTCGTATCTACGAAAGAGCGACTCTTACTAACATAAATTTGCCCACACCAAGGATTTGAGCATTAGTTACACATTCCGGCGGATGATCAATAGAATGTTTGAAGACCAAGTGTTACTGACTTTTTACTTTCTAGTCTATCGGATGATTATAACATTCAAAGAAGACAGAAGGCTGCACTTCTCAGGGACAACCGATTCTCGCACTTACGCCTATTACAACGAGTCTAACTGTGTAATATCGGACTCGTATTGAGCCTAGAGCTGATAGATTGATTACTATGATGATAAATATCAGTAATGAAATTACGTATAAACTAGTGAATTAGTAAATTTGGTTGGTCTTCGTGCTTCTATGTGCAATATAGCTACACTTTGCAGATGCTCTACTTTAGAACCTTTAGCCACAGAATAACTCTTGCATTGTTAAATATTGCAAGGTTCATCTCGTAAATGACGATGGGCTCTTATTCTGTCTCACACCGCCTCACGCTTCATCGGTCCTGATGTCTCACCAACCACATATTACAGTATCCTACTGCTGCAAACAGCCGGATATACCTTCGCATGACCGGTCCAGCCGTAAAAACGAACAAAAGAGCGAAGATTATTGAAAGGCGTGTGGGTTTCTACAGCTTGGATTTGCGGGCAACTGCTTGATTGTACGACGATTGGCAACTTGCCTGCTCAGCCTCAGTTGGCTTCTTGGCATCTCACTGTTGTACAACATCTAGTCTAAATGATCACCTGATACTTGAGAAACTCACCAATAGTTTTCAAATAATTCCAATGTCTGTTGTACTTTTAACAACAAGGCGCCTATAGCTGATGTGGAATAAACTCGCAAAGAACAAACAGTGTTTGAAAGAACTGCAGTGCACGTCATCCCAGCGGTCACCTGGCGACCTAAATACGGGAAAACCCAACTTCAGCTGACGAGAATACCTAAATTGTAAGCAGAAACAATAGGCTTTTTTTAATGAGTCAAGTGCAAATTGGCTTTACAGCTCCAGCATTGCCGAATTGCGGGGCTCAGCCTCACAGCGTTCGTATTCATTCTTTGTATAGGGCTCCCCACACTCGTGGATGTTAGTAGAGCTTCTTCTGAGTTACCGATTGTTTGACGGAATGTTGTCCTTCGGTGCTGAAAAGCTCAAGATCTCATGAGGTTCAGCTAGCTGCCTATTATACGAGCCTTTTGTAATGTTCCACGATCAAATCGAGACAATCGTAGATATAAAAAGCTCTTGTTCTCCCACATATTAGAATCCTCAGTCAAATAAAAACAGGAGACTTCAATTCCACATCAAAACTACAGTCAAATAGTGCTTGTTCCATTTTCAAATTAATACCTTAAACAACCTCAAAATGCAATTCTCCAAGATCTTCTCTCTTGCGGCATGCCTTGCCTTCGTCCATGCACTTCCAGCACCTGAATCTCGTTCTGCTGCTGTGAAAGTAATTTTCAAAGGAGCAGCAGGAGCACAGTACGAACTCACTGTTCCACTAGATGGACGAACCGTTGATACCAGTCAGTCCCCTCTTCTCACAATCATATGTAAAACTAATCCCATTTGGCCAGATAACCGGTTGAGTGTCTCAAGCATCTCATCCACCTTCGACATCGCAAAGTTTTGTACGCTCAAGACTGTCGACTTCCCACCTGCTCTGGTTGAAGGCCCATCAGGAACGTGGCAAGTCGGGCCCCCACAAACCGTCAACTCCATCGCTTGTAAAGCCGGAGTTCTTTCACCCTCTTCTATTCCAACAGTTAACATCCAATTCAATGGAGCTGCTGATGCCAAATATTTCTTGACGGTTCCACTTGATAACACTGTCATTCCCACACGTGCGTTTATTAGTTCACTATCAATTGTATAGGAACACAAGGGCTAACATGATAACGATAGACAACCGGTTGTCAATCTCCACTATCACTACCTCCTATCCCAATCTTCCATCTTGCAACATTAAGTACGTTGACTTCCCAGCTGCTCTTTCGAAGATTGGGACAGACACCTGGGCTGTTGGACCACCTCAATCCGTTATTAGCATCCAGTGCCCCCCATTTCATCCCGTGGTATAAGAAAAGGCTTCTCCCAAACCTATTTGTTTGGGCCTTCAGAAGTTTCTAAATTGAAGCTCCATTATAAAATCTTAGAAGAAGGTCTTAGATTTCTTTTCGATAGTGGCCATTCACGTGGGTTTCTTTGGACACACTCTCTTATCTGATGAAAAATATTCTGGGCATTTCCTTTAGTGGAAATTTTAGATACGGTCATTAATAACGAACGTTTACGCATATTTGTGAAGTAATTTTCTCATCCCAGATGTAAAGCTGAATGCCAGTGTTTTAGACCAAAAACGTGCGTACAGCTAATGGTGCTAGTGAGAGCAAGTTAACTTCTCAGGGGCTTAAGCGATCTGAAACCACTTATAAGACTGACAATATTAATTTATAACCCCAGTCTAATTCATGACCTCATAATAATGGCAGCAATCAATTTATCCCATTCCCTCGCGACCTTAAGTGCTTAATTCGATTTAAGCAATCAGCGCGATCAGCTAGCGTCATTTTGTCCATATAGCAAAACAACAATGATTATCGAAACTGCCGTTCGTCAATTGGAAAGCTTATGTATAGTGACTTTGGTGAAGGAAGGCAACACTAACGAAGTGTTGATACAGACACTTAATTCATCTATTTACGTTAAAGATCACTATTTTGGTATGCTTCATGAGCCAAGTAAAAGACATTCTCTATGTAAGTGATGCTCAACACTTCATAAAGTTCCTTGATCTAGCCTAGTTCCATAACCTACCTCTAAATACGACATTTTGCCTGAAGTGGTAGGTTGGGGCATTGCAGCGGACTGGACAACGTAGACAGTCATAGATTCCTTCGAGAGCTTGCGAGAGAAGACATCTTCCCGATATTTCTCTTTAAGTAAGGAGGAGATAGCAAAGTTGATCTAGGTGAGGGGGGAGAGTTCGATGCATACACAGGGTGCCATATCGTTCGGGGGTCTCCTCTAGAACTTTGTTGGTGGCCATTTCAGAGCGGCGACCAAATTCGTGCAGAGTATCATCGAGATCGAAGCCAACCTGGGTTTTCTCTATAAGCATAGCCTGTAGTCACAGCATATAAACCTCCCAGTAATGGGTATTTATATAGACAGCCCAATTGTACCTCGATGCTATCCGTCTTGGTGTTGGACAGGAGAAAGTAGTATGGCACATCTGTTTTGATAGATGAGCTAGCCTCCACATTCGTAAATAGACTAGAGATTTCCCTCAAGGTACATGGTCCTCCCGCAATGACTCGGGAAGATGAAGAATGACCCGAAAGATTTCTTAAAATTCATCATATTTTCCGAACATGGCACTCTCCACCGTGTACAGATTCGTTTCACCTCTCTTTGAGGCTGCTCAATGAGATACTCACCGAGAATACAAGAGACAGCGTCTGAAGGAGCTTGATGTAGCATTCAAAACAAGTTAGTATAACAATCAAGCAGACTCCGTCCATCATTTCATCCAATACTCTTCCAGCTACCACAGATTAAGAAGACAGGCAGAGCCTTGGCAAATTTGGAGTGAGAGTGCCACATATAACGTAGGCATTCGAGTTTGTGATTGTCGTTCCTAATTTTCTCTTTGTCTATGAGGAACCGCTAGTCCAACTTCATCGCGCTGATAAAGACCATATGATGGGATGGATTTTGTAACATTGATTAGTCGAAATTGAGACCTTCTTTGCAGGCTGTTTACCCATCTAGATTAGTCGGCTCATGACTGCACATATGGGGGAGTGATCAAAGATTCTGGTGAGAAGCGTAGACCCGCTGTGATGGGAAGAGACAACAAGCCGAATTTAGGCCGGCTAATTAGGTGTTGTGGCCTCAGGCACCACATCCCCATTAGTTAGCTATACCTAGATCTCTCCCTACGGAGAGCTTCCTTCCTAATACTTATCACTATACAAGAATATTCTTACACATTAACGCGCTGAGTAACCTCTCCTTTTACCCCTATTGTGAGTAGAGGTCCTTGACATTAGGTGATTATGGCTCTTCCATTTCTGTTTCTATGGAATGAGCATATACTTGTATCTGTCTACACTTAAAGTGATATATTTGTTGTAATGGAAAAGAGCCACAGCTCCCACCAGGTATGAGAAGAGAGAGAAAAGGCGCAAAAGCAAACTATCTCAACTTTGCACAAAAAGAGATAACGAAACTCGAAAAGCGCCAAGCCCAGTCTCGACACACCATAGTTGTTGTACTGTACAAGGAAGAGGTTAGATTGTACAGAGTAAGCTACGTGAGATCCCGTGCTTTACGGCGTACATAATGATCCGCACAACCTAAACTAAGCCAGAGAAGAAACATTTTTAAAACCCAGCTACCAAACATCTTCCTAAATGGCAACGCAGAAATGAAGGAGATTCTTCATCTGAAAATTAGTCATTTCTCTTGTGGTTCAAAGGATGAACACCTTGCCCCGCGTAATCTTAAGGGTGCCAGAACGGACGACTTGACTGAACCAACCATTTAACCAACTTATCCCGGAACCGAGATCTTATAAATGAAGACCGACATGCTTACGCATACAGTATCGCTAAGGTTAACAGTTTGTAATTGGATGGAATTGACATCCAACATCGGTGAGACTATTGGCGAAGTGCCTTTTTCGACTACCTGTGATTCATCTCGCCTCTATCTGATAGTGGAATTCTCACTCTGTAATTGACAACGGCCGATCGATACTTTTGTTCTGCGTCTATTTATCTATTTGACAAACTACTATATACACATACTCGCTTTTCCTCATTGCATTTGGTCAACATGACTGGTCCAGTTTTTGATAGCAGACTTGAACGCGAATCTAAAAAGAGGACAACCTTCCGCGCATTTCTCTATCGGCAATTCTTTGTCACACCTGCTCTTCTGCGTAATGTCGACCTTATCAGCAAAATCGCTATTGTTACCGGATCCAATACTGGTATAGGCCTTAAATGTGCCCGTTATCTTTTAGATATAGATTTAGAAAAACTCATCTTTGCTATATACAATAAAGCAAAAGGTCAGGCAGCTTATACTCAATTGCTATCTGGCTGTTAATTTGAAGATAGTATTATTAAGGTTTGAAAGTTAAATATGACATCTTATAACTCAATTGTCGCATTTGCGCGGTATATTAAGTGTCTCAAGCGCTTAATATAGTCATTCTCAATACTGGTATTATAAAGATAATCCACAAGCTAGTTGTATCTACAAACTATAAAGAATCACTATAGATAAATCTTTTGTTAACAGCTTTGCTTACTGTCTTGCTTCTTTCTATTTTCAAAGCTCGGAACTCTTCTGGCCTGGTTATATTGCCTGAGTTCAATCAAATATAATATTCTAGACTAAGTTCAAAATAAAAGATAATACTTTTTTATTATCTATATTGAATAAGTCTGAGAACTTTAACTTTCTCGATCAGTATATTATCTCTAAGCTATTAGGACAACTCTTTATTATCGAGTTGACTAAACAGATATTCTATTCGGTTGCTATTATAACAATGCCATGCCCGGGTTTCTGTTATGGCACAAGTCTAGAAGCTGTCCCGAAGAAAACTATCGAAGAGTCAATTGCAAATATTATTAAGCGAATTCTTAGATGTGCAAGTTCAATTGGGGCTCGGGTTATCATCGATAGAGCGGTTAATCAAGGTATTGAGGGCCATGGGCAGTTTATAGAAGACTGCAAAATACAGCCGTAGGTGGTCCTGTCCTTCCTATGTTGTGCGAGCTAGACTTGCTGATTTTACTCAAAGGAAGGTCCCGTTTGTTTATACAGCTGAAAAGGAGAGGTGCTACCAAATGGTCCTATCTCGTATTTGAATGTAAGATTTAAGTTCTTCACACCAGCTGCAACTAAACGCCAAATAGTCTTAGAGGGTGACAAATCATAATGTGCGTTTTACTAGTGTATTACAGACGCCTCTTTTGGGTGGTGCCCTCCATTGATTAGGCGTGCCCCAGGTCGTGACATTAGCCTCCTTTTACCTACTAACAAGATAATTCTGATCATATTGATATTCTTAAGTAAGAGTATTAAAGCTGGACAAAATCTAAGATTATGTATTCTAATGGCCAAATCCATGACAATCTTGGATCGCTGAAAACAGGGGGCGTAACACCTTGAGCTTGACTATTGTTTGTCAATAATATCGCCCCGCCAATTTTCTGGGGCAGTCAGGCTCCTTGAACCACCCGGTAGGAGTGTGTAACAACACTCGTTTATAATAGCTAGATACGGAACGCAGCCAAGAAGCCCCTAAACCATGCTATTGAATAATCATCGTTGCCTCTGTCTGTTTCTGTTATGCTGGCTAAGATAAATCAAGCTGAGGTTTATTTTAATCGCGCAATGCTAGTGGCCAAAAACTATATCCAATATCTATAAATGGGTTCATATGTTTCAGAAGTAAGCCAGATATTACGTGCGATACTTTGGCGTTTGGCTAGCTGAGTTTGGATGGTAACACAAATATAAAAGAATATAATGATTCTCCCTAGGCTCTAACTCTCCTTCTTATGTGCCGTAATACTCATGCTCATTAGATTATTGTTTGCTTTGTATTCCATCTTAAATACTAGCTGATTAACATCTCTGTATTATATAATTGACCCAGCTTTATACATGAGATGTAGATTCTACCCCTAGATTCCTAGAGAAAATAGATACTATCTGTCGCGCCTCCCCTCCCCCCCACAAAGGTGACTGTAACCCATATCCATACACGCCAAATTTTCATTCCGCGTTAAGAATTGGAGATTAACGAGGAACCAATCGCTGCTCAAGGCTCTTCGAAAGCTATGACTCAAGTCTATTATTAGATCTATAACAAGCATTTCGATCACCATGTAAGTTTAAAGATTATAGACAGAAGTGAGAATTAGAATACTTAATTTCTCATTTTTATTTTACTGGAGTAACTCTTGTAACCACCATCTTGGTTTACAATGGCTGCTCTACCACCAAACCGTGTCATGCAAGGCTTCTGGATAGACTATACCCACGGCCCTGTATTCGGAGCAACTGTTACTCTAAGCTCATCTGATGCCAACCTTATCATTGCTGTCCTTTCTGTACTAGTTACCTTTACTGGTTCGCATCTCTGGGATCTGATTGCTTTCATTCGCTTCTGGATGGGTGCATCGAGTCAACCTCGCAGCGCTTTTTACCACCAACTGCAAATCCTGGTTCGCAACATTACTTCGCCTGGAGCATTTCTTCTTAAAATCGCGTTCATTAGATGGTCATGGAGATCCCGCAGTTATCTGTTCAGCGTGGCCGCTGTTGCAGTCCCTGCCATCCTCTGCAGCGCTGGATTTTTGGTTGCGGGTATATTTGTCTCCCAAATTGTGTCAACCTCTGGCCTTAAAGTGTTGGTACATTCCGACTCCTGCGGATGGGTCTCTTGGCGCAATGAATCGACGGATGTAAATCGCGATTATCAAGAAACAATTTTTAATCAGGCTGTAACCTACGTCCAAACTTGCTACAACAAGACCGACCCTCATTCTCAATGCAATACATACGTTAAGCAAGCTGTACCTATTCAAGAGATGACCCATACCACTTGCCCTTTCTCAGGCGTATGTACGAATCATTCCGCTGTGAGGATTGATACAGGCCTTCTCGACTCCAACGATGTGTTTGGCATTAATACAGATCTAGATCTTCGAGTAAGGATGCAAAGAGTGTTCACCTGCGCGCCAATAGCAGGAGATAGGTACTTCAGGGCTCGCCCTATCCCACCAGAGTTTCTGAGACGTTATTATGACCGTGAATCACTACCTGGAGAGCAGCTTTTCGAATGGTTCTTAGGCCCTATGACAGGAAGCCTAGGGTCGCTCAATTCTACCATCCGACAGTCTAACTACTCAGTCATGTTCTCGACTGGCATAGGCTTAACGTAAGTGCTACTATGATGAAGGATTGAAAATATCTTTGTACTGAAACTTTTGTGATACAAACAGTCCTCGATCCTACTATAAGCCAGCAGATGTTAGAGCTCTAGGTGGCTGGAGAAGCTCGACTTTCGACCCCATCCCAGAATTGCGCCGCGAGGACGCAGACACGCATATTATTACATTCCAAGATAATGCCTTACGGTTTTTCACTCCAAATGACGATCCCATCTTCGCAGCGCATACCAAAAAGCGGGTGTTCTTTGACGACAATTCTAACATTACGATGTACATAGCAGATAAAGCGGCGACCTTTTTAGGTTGCGCGGAACAGGTATACTGATATTTCCTTGCGTCGCCTAGCTCTATAAAAGACAACCGCTTACCCTTAGTTAGATGCGCTTCTGTTTCACCCAAGGGCGCTGTACACAACTTCTCGGCGCAGGCTCAGCATATGTCGAAGCTAGAAAACTGGCACCGACCTCTCAGCAAAATGCTACACTTCGCTACCTGTTTTTTCAAACTCCTAGCTTTTATGAAGCACCACGAGCACCTATGTTATTGACCCGGAATGCTGTTTCTTTCCAGCTGGGCGTACCCGCGAACCAGTGGGAGAAGGAGGTACAAGCATGGGTGAAATTTCTCGTGGCTGTTACACAAACCACGATCAGCCATATTGCTGCTGGACCTGGCATTGTGCGACCGGACTTTGATCAACTTATGCCGGAGCTCTTGGACTGGGCAGGTCTCTGCCGCAGACAGCGTATGGGAGCTCCCGAGGGTTACAGCAATATTAATGTATTTGCACTAGCTCTTGTTGTTGCATTGTCAGGTACCATCATCCTAATCAACATGAGCCTGGTACCGACTTTGAGCTACCTTTACCGGCGCTATGGATTATTTCAACAAGTCATGGTGTCATGGACTCAGGAGGATATATTGCAAGTGCAGCAGAAAGCTTACGAAGGCGCTGGATACACTGAATGGCTGAGGCAAGATACCGCTATACCTGGGCTTGGTACCGAAGAATTTGAAGCCCGCATTGGTGTCATGAGGCTGGTTGATACTGGCACGAGACGGCTTGAAGGAACCCATCCGTCGTCTGGCGCTCTCAATCTACCCAATTCACCTCCCTATTCCTGTAATACGTGTCCTCCTCGCACTTGTAATAGCGAAGAACGCGAGGTAGTAGACTTATCAAACCAATCTGAAAGAGAAGATAATATTGATAGGGGTTCTACCCACTAATAATATAACCCTGCCGCATATCAACAAAACAATTTCAAAGTCTTAACAGTCAACTTTCTACAACGGATTTTATAGGCTGAAGACTCTTTATCTATTACTTCATAGCCTATCTATAATTTCAATATTTAAAATCAACGTTCGTTCATAAATGTTGAATCAAATATGTGTCTTTTTAATTCATCACCTACACAAATTCCGCCCTCATTTCTCGTTGACAGGAGTATGGTCGACACATCACGTAGCTTGCTTCAAGCGTAAATAACATGATTCTAGCGCATAATAAAATGTTAGGTGTGAGTTCATATGCCAGGAGTTATGCCATATCATTTGCGTATTATGGTGCTAGTGATATATATCTTAGTGTCTAGTATTGCGCAATGTATGTATTTTGACTTCAAAAAGAACCTTTTTCAACGTTTGTAGGATTGTGTCAATGTATCGGATCTCAAGTTCCATCTGTCTAGGTCTAAGGCAGACGCATACTCAGCTCTTGTTGAACGCAGGATATGAGGGGAAGTAGAACCTCAGCTATTGTGCAAACTAGCGTACTTAAATGCACCGACCACTATAGCGGCACTTGTCAGCCTCCATTCAGTCTTAATTAATTGCAGTATATAGTGTATGATAATGGTCCACTGAAGGGAAACGCACCTTCGTAACCTTATATTGTAGCAGAGCAAACAACCTTTACAATTAGGTTGCACAAATTAAATAACCAATACCATCTTGTTACTTGAGCTGCACTAATTGAACAAGGACCGAGGTACCCTGTTCAACTACTATCATCTCTTCTCAACGCTTATTCCACCTAAGGATCAAAAGTCATAAACAAATACACGCCACACTTCTCTAAAAATTACTGTTAACAAGATATCGCTTGTAATCTTGACTCCAGTTAATTTGCCACATAAAGAAATCTAACAATTAAGTAAACTTGCTAAGCAACAAACTAAAAGCTAAAAAAGACCCTTCACGAATGGGGTTGGAGGGATATCCCAACTCTACTCTATTCTGCCGAGAGATGTGGTCCAATTAAGCCTAATCTTCCCCGCGTTTCCGGCTTAATACCTACTTCGTTTGCCGAACTCCGACGTCATTCCAGGACTGTATTGGTGACACGATGACCTAAATCCTTCAAATTTTCACCTCTAGCAATGCTCATAAATTTATAGCTATACAAAGCAAGGCACAAATCATACTGATAGCTGATATACCTCAATAGGAATATAGCTTCGATATCTAGTGTACAGTTGATAGGACTAGATGCACTGTTGCCACACTATGGTTCGGTAAGTCCAGGATCACAAAAAATACCTAAATGCCTCAGACTTCGTGAGTAGTAGGAGCGTAAAATTGCATGTAATCAATTAATGTATAATCATCTCAGTAGCTAAGCTACTTCGGAAAATGTGATTCCAATTAGTAGCGCACTTCTCGTCTGTTGTTTTAGGTATGTGACAACGAAACGAAGTCGAAGATTTGTATAGCTAGCTTCAGCGAGAGAGTCAATCAATATGATACGAAATAGACTCACATTGGCGGCGTAATACACTGGTCTCGAAACTGGCATGGTTTCTAAAAAAGTTCCGAGCTATAAGATAACAATGTTACAACAGGAAAGGATACAAAACTTAAGTTTGTCCGTACACAGCTGGGAAATCCACACAAGAACTCGGGATACTGCCGCGTTAAGCAGGACCCTTGTAGCCATGTTCCTAGAGTGAAGAGCTTAAGAGACGAATGAATGCTGCAAACATTACACTATGGAGCGAATTGCCATGGTTATTGAAGCAACATGACACAACCTCTTCCTATTTCCTTTCATCTAGCCAACTTCCCATGTTAATTCTACCATCACTCGTGAAATCACCGCAAACTATTAGCTGGACGGAACCCTTTATTCCACTTCAAGTGTGGTAAAATCGAGCAGCAACAATGAGCGGGGTAGAAGGTCACTGTACTATTGGAGGAAATTCCCACTTTCTGAATAGGCGTGCTACTTAATCTAAGTGCCGGACTTTTGAAAGATTGAATAAGGCAAATATCAGCATCGCCCAGATACCAAGCATTTAAAGAAGCTACACTGTTCACGTTTCTTGTTAATGAATTCACAGGTACTCACAAGCGTGCCTTCCGCTAATTTTCTACCGCAAGTGAGCAGACATGTTCTCACAACCAAGCGTCAAAGACGGCTGCCTACTTGCTCTATTGCTTATTGCCGCCGCCTCTTTTGCTAACGCTGGGCCGTGCGACATTTACTCTGCTGGTGGTACAGCTTGCATCGCTGCACATAGTACCACACGTGCCTTGTACAGTGCTTACACTGGCTCACTCTATCAGGTGAAACGAGGCTCCGATAACACTACGACCATCATTAAACCACTTTCCGCTGGTGGTGTTGCCAATGCTGCTGCTCAAGACTCATTTTGCGCTAGCACCACATGCCTTATCACAATAATCTACGACCAGTCTGGCCGCGGTAATCACTTAACCCAGGCTCCGCCTGGAGGCTTCCGCGGCCCCGAATCCAATGGTTACGACAACCTGGCCAGCGCGACTGGTGCGCCAGTTACACTAAGCGGTCAGAAAGCGTACGGCGTCTTTATCTCGCCGGGCACCGGCTACCGCAACAACGCGCCTAGCGGCACAGCCACAGGTGATGCGGCAGAGGGTATGTACGCGGTCCTGGACGGAACTCACTATAACAGCGGTTGTTGCTTTGATTATGGTAACGCCGAGACAAATAGTCTAGATACAGGTAATGGCCACATGGAGGCTATCTATTATGGTGACAGCACCTATTGGGGCTCTGGGTCTGGGAAAGGCCCCTGGCTCATGGCCGATCTCGAAAACGGCTTGTTCTCTGGAATCAATGCAGGAAATAATGCTGGTGACCCGTCGATCTCCTCCCGATTTTTCACTGCAATCGTCAAAGGTGGACCAAACCAGTGGGCCCTCCGCGGCGCCAATGCTGCGTCTGGCTCGCTGTCGACATATTACAGCGGCGCGCGCCCAAAAAATGGTTATAACCCAATGAAGAAGGAAGGCGCCATCATTCTCGGTATTGGCGGCGACAATAGTATTAGCGCCCAAGGTACGTTTTACGAAGGCGTGATGACCTCTGGGTATCCATCGGACGCAACCGAGAACTCGGTGCAGGCTGATATCATAGCCGTCAAATACGCTGTTACTTCATTGACCAGCGGCCCGGCGCTTGCGGTCGGTTCTTCCATCTCACTACGGGCCACCACTTCCTGCTGCACAACACGCTATCTTACCCACACCGGCTCTACGGTCAATACCCAGGTAGTCGAGTCGTCCAGCAGCACAGCTTTGAAACAGCAAGCCAGCTGGACGGTTCGAACGGGTCTGGGCAACAGCGGCTGCTTTTCGTTCGAGTCCAAAGACACCCCGGGCAGTTATATTCGGCATTACGACTTCAAACTTCTGCTCAACGCCAACGATGGCACCAAGCAGTTTGCGGAAGATGCCACTTTCTGTCCACAGGCTGGCTTCAACGGACAGGGCAGCTCAATTCGAGCCTGGAGCCATCCCACCCGTTACCTGCGGCACTATAGTAACGTAGCCTATACGGCGAGCAATGGTGGCATTCACACGTATGATGCTGCGGGCTCATTCAACGATGATGTGAGCTGGGTGGTCGGTACTAGCTTCGCTTAATTCTTGGCCCAGCCTCCTTGCCGATGTATCAGTTATTGATTGTTATCGCAAATGCCTAAGACGCCTGACCGTAGATATCGGATCTGTAACGTCTCAATATTAAAGAAGACAACTAAGAGATTGTCAGATTTGGTTCATAACCTGTTTAATAACCCAAGTGGAGCATTCTTGCCAGACTTCTAGTTATCCTTCATAGTAATATTGACAGTATCTGTAATGGAACCCATAATCAATGGTTTAGAGCATACGCTGTAATTTAAAAAATGTCTGCTCGCAAAGCACCGCAAGCTTATCTCCAAGGTTGGCGCAAGTAGCAGATTTGTGCAAATTTGTAAAACTTTCAATTTGTTACCGATCTGTCAAGGACCTAGACTCACGATGCGAAAAAGGAGAGGTTCCTTCGAGTAAACGTGTGATAAGGTTCTTGTTTTGGTAAAGTCTAGGGAAGAAAGCTCTCCGTACGGGAGAGGTCTAAGTATGCTAGCTAATGAGGGTGTGTGCCTCAGGCCACAACACGATCTCTGAGAAGTAATACTACCAAAATGGAGTTTATTCAAGTTAGCAGGGCTAGAGTCTACATGTGATACCTTAAAGAGGTCATCAAATTAGATATTTAGCTTGCTATATGAGATACGCTGCAGTGTGAGGTTATAGTTGATAGGAGCCTTTTATACATAAGTTCTCTAACGGTAAAAGATACCTGTCCGTTTCGGTTGAGATATCTGGTAAAAGTGTTTTAAGTGTATAGTAATCTATAGTCAAAACAGCACAGATATTATAATCTTATTCTCGAAGTTCTGCTCTATACAACTAGTTACCCTATCACAATCAACTTAATGGTAAGTTTATTTAGGAGAACGGCGGAATTAAACAATTTGAAATTCGAGACCTCATGAATATTATGAATTTTCGCTCTTATCTGCTATGGACAAAAGGTTCATTCCAAATACTTATAGATTAATCACCACCTCTGCATTGCCCATACCACCACATACCGCTATATAAGTTCTATCGCATCTAATTTATTTCTGTTCTTATTAGAGCAAAGAACTTACAAGCAGATCTAGTGTCTTTAAAAAAGAGATCTTTGTGGATTTTCGTTCAAACACTCAAACTCTCCATCTCCATCAGGATCAGGAGTATTACATATGCCTCCATAAGAATCACTCTGTTCTTCAATCGGAGCTGGGACACCGTCTATATTCTCATAACCTATTTCTCCATTAGTGCTTGTTGTACCGAACAAGTTCTGGTCCTAGTAACCAATAAATGAACTTACGCCACGCATAGAATGCCTGAGCTTTCCCATCAATCTTATAAGGGACATATGAACAGACATTTCCTATAGTTTCTGGAGTTCCGCTACAAGTGGCTGGTTCATCATGGGGCGTACATCCTGATCCGCACGGGGACCCTGGACCACCAGCAGTATATTCAGTACGCGTGACAGACCCACAACTTTCTACAAACATAGGAAAGACGACCCATCGACCAAAGTATTTAGGACTAGGATCGTTTTCCATTTGAGAAGACTTTGTTTTAGTCTCAGATATAGAATCTTACCAGCGTAATTAGTAATAGGTCCATCCGGTTTAAGGAATAAAGGGGAAGAAAAGGACTAACATTCATAAGTTACACCGGCACCGATAACCTCTTCCAAAATTCCCTCAATACCAATGCTAAAGCCATGACTGATTGTTGTCTCAATTCCCTCTTGGAGTGCAAATACCTGACCAGGTGGTTTAGGCGTTCCCCAATCTCCATCAGCTGAAGTCTCGATGCCAAGAAATCCCGTACGTTTTACCTCACAAAAGACCTGGCACTTATTATCTGGAGTTAGCTCACCGTCGCAAGATCCGTCAGGTGCCAGGTAATATTTCCGAGCACAGTCGGTACGTGGCTTGCCGCCATAGCCAAGAGTTTGGGCACATGGATCAGCGTCTTGCCGAGAGCTAAGTGCCGCCGTAGAGCGAGATGACTTGCGGCCTGACCCACCAGGGACTGAAATGAAAGTCAGTTGAGCAATATAGGTGTACTAATATAGAATGAGGCTTTACGATCGGGAGGAGGTGATCCATTTGGAACAGCAATATTCTTGCCACCGTAGACCCCAAAGGCAGCAAAAGTAAGGTTATTAACGACATGAACGCCATTGAAAGTTCCTCCAGCTCCGCAATCTTTCATCAATCTATTAATTTTCAGAGTTAATATATAACATTGTTTTAACGGAAAAGCCTAATAGAAGCTTATAGAGAATTCATGCATACTTACTGTTCAATCCCGCGTTTCACTTCGTCCTGATTGACAGTTCTATTTCTAGCCGCTCCATTGCAAAGACTAACCATAGTAGAATCTACAATTTTGTAAATACAATCATTCTTTGCCATGAAAAGACCGCTCGCAAAAGTAGCATTTTGCCAAACAAATTGGCCTGCTTGAAGAGCATCATCTTTATTATATCTAGTTGTGTATATTATTAGTATTATTCTATAATTAAAATAAAGAGAAGAACAAACCCGCGGTCTGGATAGCAAGCTGAGTATGATTCACCGCCAGTTCTCGACTGGAGACTTAAACCACGAACAGCCACCATCAGCCCTAGGAGGACGCAGAGTTTCTCCATTTTTGGTTATGCAGGAGTAAACTTCGTGGAATAGTACGAAGGGGAAAAGATATGAAGTGAGCGAGCAAAGAGTGAAAACTATGGATGGAGCTTAAGGTGATTTCTAAAGGGCTTGAATGTCTAGCTTATATACTTTTCATCCTCCTCTCATTAAATCCTAGCCTATCTCAGGGGAACTAGTCCCATATTTGAAAGATCACTTGAGGACTAGCAGTGAATAAACTAGTCCGTTCAGGACTTTTAAAGTTGAATAAACTTAAATTCTTCTCATCTAAGAGTATTCTATTGGCTGAAACAGCTTACTGTACTTGAATATTGCTATTATAAACGCTGCTTTATCTCACTCTATAAAGCCCTTTAGCATTACGAGATTTGCATCTAGAGAACCAAAACAGGGTGTATCCGCCGTCAAACCAATAACATATTCGTAAATACCAACAGCATATGCCAATACCAAGAGGCTAAGAATATGGCTGTCGCAGAACAAGCCTCCATTCGAAGCTGAAAACAACGATAGGCTGCCGCTGCTGCCTCGTGAGCAGCGGTAGTGAGTACAAATGCTCCTAGCAAATATTTCTTTGAGTATTATGGGTAGGTCATACTAATAGAAGGCTATCGAGGTGGGAACGAAGGGCAACGCTGGTTGGCCCCACCGGAACTCTGCGACTATTTCGACGTCCACGCCGAGATTAAGCGATATAGTGTCATGCCATTAAGACAACATCAAGTCTATCGCGCAATTGCCTTGCACAGTGAGGGGTAGCAAGCATGTGCATTCGTCTAGCTTTCGCAGGTAACCGCTTGACGGATAGCGATTCCGTGCGGTTCTCTTCTTAGACTGGCTGGCACGGAGGTGTACAGATTTGCTGTACCTTACTGTCTAGAATGATTAGTGCGAGGCGCAGTCCACCATCTCCTAACCTCCGCGTTTGCAAAATTCCGCTTATGCTAGCATGTAGCACACCGCAGATAAACTTCTGTAATTCAGTAAATTTCATAAAATTCGAATTTAACATAATATTTGTTCAGCCTCCCGAGTTGGAATGAAGTCTTAAACTTAATAGATTCGATAGCGTTAAAATTAAAAATTTCTAATCTTATGATACAACATTGTAGCGAATTGGAATCACATTTTATCGTTGGCAGGTTTCTCCTCTGTAGCTCTGTAAATTATCGATTTATATTATTTCAAATTTCTGCGCTTAATATTAGCTTTACATTTAGATAGATGCAACTGAAATCTAGGTTTTTAGATAAAAGAAATTGCGTGGTAAAATCTATTAAAGTCTATAGGGCTACAGAGACTATAGTTTAATATCAATTTTTGATGCTTAAAAACTACAGTACTTTATTAATAGTTTAGAGGGAGACAGGTAGGATACCTTATACCCATGTAAATTTATTTTTCTCTCCACTAATCTGTTGGGTCTACTCGGTGATTGTCGTTCGTGTACATTTCCGGGAGCCATACACCATCATGTCAGACCGAATAATCTTACACACGTGAAGTAGAAGTTCGTGGGGCAAAATAATATACGTAACATCGCAATAATCTTTGCATAAGGTTGAACATGAACTGCCTTACCTACGAATTGTGGATTTCCTTATTTCTGAGAGCGGTTCAATAGACATAGGTGGCCTGCAATTGAAATGCAAGGGCTACAAAGCCCCTCAAAGATACCGCGCGTTACTATTTAAGAAACAAGACGCTCGCACATCTACTTTTGGCATGTTTTAGGCGTGCCTCGTTCTTCAATTGGTTGCTTGATGTTGGAGATTTTACAGATTGGGAAGACCTTCCTAAACGAGCCATTGAGGCTATAATCACTCGGCAGATCGGATAATGTTTCCGAAGTTTACTTGGTGTCTTAACCTTGTTTCTCATATCTAGTAGGGCAAAAGCACCAATGAAAGAGCTTACCATCTACACAAATATATTGGCAGAAGCTAGATGCAATTCGCACGAAAAGTAAAATTGCATATTCGTGTGATGGGGAAAAGGCGAGGTGATGCACAAGGCCATTACGTCAAGTGGCACAGCTAAAAGTCCGTCCTACAGCACTAGCAAGGAAAAAGAAATGTCCCAGCCTCCAATACTTCTTACGTTCCGGTATCAGCCAGTTGACACTACGAATTTATACGATCTTTCTTTTTTTATTTTTTTATCCAAAAAAGAGGTCTTAGTCAGCCAACAGCAATGATAGATCATGTCCGCATCCAGGAAGAGCTACTTACCTCCAAAGTAAATTCATAAAACTGTTTTTCTATTCAGATAAACTACAGTATAGTCCCGGCATCATTTGATGAATACAAAGGTCCTCTGACCAAGGTCATACATCCTGCCAAAAGGCTTACGATAAAGACCTCGTCCTTCCAATACATCCTACTACTTTAGTAGAGACTAACACAAATCAAATTCCGTTCCATTGGCAGTAGAAAGTTATCAGTTGCGAAAGACCTAGCCGCAGACGATGGTAATATAATTGTATGCTCTGTTACACACCGAGGTTGAGAGGAGAAGGTAGCAGAGATACAGCCTCTTGATGCTCTTTCATCTTTCTTCTACGAGAAATGACACAGACTTCTAGGCGAAACAATTAGCTATCAAACAATCTAGCATTCCACTAACAACGCCTTAGCTATCGGTTTCGGCCAATCCATCAAGGTTGAAATATAAAAAGTCAGATATATCACTAGTCATGCTCTTCTTCTATGGCGATGTCATTATATTGATTACAAATTGTTTAGAAAGTGCTCTATAGTTGATAACAGCTTATCACGGTATAGAGTTTGGTCTTTGCAGTCAATTGCATATTTCGGTTTAGCCTTGTTTATTTTTGCTAATATGAGATGTTTAAAATCAGTAAACAGATAACATATGAAGCATCTAGGCAAATCTAGCTTCTTAACGAGCTAGTGTATTATATAGCTCTAATTAATTGTTTTAAGCTGTTGTTGTATATTGAAGCATCATTGGCGTTGAAGTTATCGAAAATTCATACTAATATCTAGGGGTTACGAAATACAGTGTTCCAATAACTCTTCTAAAATCCCACTTAAATTCTAACTCAAAGTCTTACGATATGCGACTTAGTGATATAAAGTAGTAATTGACATCTAAGAGATGATTGATATCTGTTGTTATTTTACTGAAACCCAAATTTAGACTGCGTGCTCAACAAGCCTTATGGCACATGTCTCATTGTTTGCAGGTATTGTTGTGGCCTCAAGCACCCACACCCCCTTTAGTTAGCTATACCTAGATTTCTCCCTACGGAGAGCTTCCTTCCTTAGACTTATCAGAATACAAGAACCTTATCACACGCTTACGCATAGGAACCTCTCCTATTGTACCTATCGTGAGTAGAGGTCCCTGACAGGTATGAAGACGACATAGGAAATGGAAACTTTCGTAGGGTTATCCGGATATTTCTCTTACGTGGAGGCTTGCAATAGCGTGCTGCTTTCAGAGAATTCTATTTGGAATCTCTTCAAGTTGAAAAGCTAGCAAGTCAACCTAGATTTGAGTTGCTCTACGTCTGAAAGATAACGTCACTCATGCTTAAACCCAGAGTATCTTCTGAATCCCAGTAAGATAATTCGGACTGCTTTGGTCAGAAGTTGTCAGGGACCTGTACTCACGATACGATAAGAAGAGGTTCCTTGGTGAAAACGTGTATCAGGTTCTTGATTTGTGATAAGTCTAGGGAAGGAAACTCTCCGTACGGGAGAGGTATAGGTATACTAGCTAGCTAATGGGTGTGGGCCTGAGGCCACAATAGAAGTATACAAGCTCGTCATATTAGGATTGAAAGCACGTTGATTTTCAGTATTTAAAACTAAGCAAACCCAATCTATAGTACTACAATTCAGTTCTCGTCAGTTTGAAGTATATAGAATTGGCGTAGCAAGGTTTAAAGCAGGTCAATCTTCAATTAAAACAAAATAACTTGAGAGACAGCAATATGAGTCAGTGCTTCTATGAAGTTTGACTATTTTTATTAGCGTATATTTGTGCACAATGAAATTTAGGGTGATGTGACCTTCAACCAGAAGTTTATCCATCGAAAAAGAAACGAGTTTTGTTGAGATACCTTCGGCTAATACAAATTTGACCGTTTCAACAGGATATTATTCTGGTTTGGGCTATGGCTTCTACACGTAGAGAAGAGCAAGAGAAAGCAGTTAGCCAGCCTTCTCTCATTTTATATATGTATAAGTCTTGGTAGAACACGCAGGTCCATCGTATTTGATAAGCTGTTTCAAGGTACGAAAGTGACATGGATTTGCGCCCAGAAGGTCGTTTTTGTACTTGTAGAATCAGATAGTGCTAAACTCATTTGCGATCGGCTTAACCGCGGAAATACAATACGGCGTAGAAATGTTATAACCAATGAAATAGATATGATCTTACACTTAGAATAATTTGCGATCAGTTCTAAATAGTAGAATCCAACAATTATCCGATTGGTTAACAATGGTACAATCAGCTCGGATATTGCCCAAACCAGTAATAAGAAGCGTAACGAGTTGGTTCCAACACAACAAACATGTCAGCTTTCGCACTCGAAACTCTAGAAAACTAAGAGCACCCATCACACACAATCTTGGACATCCGCTATTCTGTTAACAAAATTGTCATTTAATCGTTATAAACTCCTCTTGGGATTAAACATACAATGTCCATCCCAAAAAGCGTGACAGCGACGGATGCTGTCCTCCTTGGCTTTGATGACGTGACTACAGATGAGGTATATGCTCTGAATGTAGAGAAACGCTATGGTGAAGAGCGTGCGAAGCGACTACGAGACGATGGTGAGGAACAGTTTATCGATATATCGCTTTCGGATAAGTTCCGCTACTTTCAAGAAGATCCTTGGGCGGATCCAGCTGCTGTCAAAGATGCTCAATCACTGTTCCCCGACAACTGTTGTCAGTTACTTATTCTTGGGGCTGGATTTGGAGGAATATTGTACGCAGTACGTATGATTCAAGCTGGTATTAAGCCAGAAAATATCCGCATTGTCGATAGCGCGGCTGGGTTTGGAGGAACCTGGTACCATAATCGATACCCAGGACTGGCCTGTGACATCGAAAGTTATTGCTACCTTCCCCTGCTGGAAGAGACTGGTTATATCCCAAAACATCGCTATTCATCCGGTGAAGAGATTCGCCAGTACGCCGATCTTATCGCGCAGAAGTGGAAGATTGCTGACAGTGCGGTTTTTCTCACAAAAGCCGAGAAGTTGGAATGGGATGAGTCGACTAAAGAGTGGAAAGTTGAGCTTGTACAGAAGGGCAAAGGAAAACAACCTCAAACATTGAACGTTCGCTCTCAATTTGTTGCGACAGTAAATGGGGTACTGAACTGGCCCAAGCTACCTGGAATTCCTGGGATACCTGACTTTAAAGGGGATATTTTCCACTCTTCACGATGGAATTATTCCGTGACCGGCGGATCTCCAGGGAACCCGATTCTTTCAAATTTGAAAGACAAACGAGTTGCAGTAATCGGAACGGGTGCTTCATCTGTCCAATTTATCCCACATCTCGCTCGCGCGTCAAAGAAATTGTATATTGTTCAGCGCACGCCTGCCTCCGTAGATCGTCGTGATCAAAGTGAAACAGATATCGAGGACTTCAAGAGAAACGTGGCTACATCTCCGGGGTGGCAGCGTGAGCGTATGAGGAATTTCCACCAGCACTTCACCACTGAGAAGCAGCCTGATGTCAACCTCGTTAACGACCAATGGACGCACGCAGTCGGGATGGCTGCGATTACAGGCAACGCTTCTGGGCCTAAAACCATGGAGGAATTGCCAGCTTATATGAAATTACTCAACGCTCTCGACCTCCCAAGACAAAATCAAATCCGAGCTCGGGTGGAGCGCGAAGTCACGGATCCGACAACTGCCAAACTGCTCCAGGCATGGTATCCAACGTGGTGCAAGCGCCCCTGTTTCAGTGACGAGTATCTCCCAACCTTCAATCGTGACAATGTGACACTTATTGACACCAATGGAAAAGGACTAGATCGCATCACAGCAGACTCCATTATCGTCGGCGAGCAGTCATATCCCGTCGATATTATCATATTTGCAACAGGCTACAGAGCGCCTTTTGGCGGTACACCTGCCGATAAGGCTAACTTGACCATTACCGGTCGTGAGGGCATTTCCATGACCGACGAGTGGGCTCGTAACGGACCGTCGACCTTGCACGGCGTGCTTGATCACAATTTCCCAAACTTGTTTCTCGCTGGGCCGTGGCAAGCTTCGGGGAGCGGAAACTATCTCTTCAACGACGACGCCATGGGGAAACACTCTGCATACATCCTTACGGAAGCACAAAAGAGGGCTGGTGGGAAACCGTTCGTCGTGTCATCGACGGCTGCCGCTGCTGCGGATTGGGCTCTACAGATAATGATGCGATCGGTCCCGATGGCAGCGATAATTGGCTGTACTCCAAGTTTTTTCAACCTCGAGGGTGCAATTGACCGGACGCCACCGGAGGAGCAAATGAAAATGGCGCGCTCTGGAGTTTGGGGCAATGGTATTGAAGACTTTCTTACACATATAGAAGCCTGGCGAGCAGAAGGCAATTTGCAAGGCGTGGAGATAGAGGTGTAGAGGCTAATGTGGGAATATATATAACCACTTTATCAACATCACTAGCGATTCATGATGTAGGCGCTAGAAGAGGATATAACATCGTGCTGTAGGTAGATTTAAAAATCAAGAATCTAACGATACTCACCTGAAACTATGTAATCACCAATGAAACAGCCCTACACACCAATCCGAACCAAGACATATTGGTTTTCAAGTCAGGTGTCAATTTCGATAACTGGATATTATCTTCGTGCTGGAATGGTAATTAATATAAATGACCGACTATATGATGCAGATGTGTTAAGGATTTAAACAAAGAATGGAGACTGATTGGAGCTGTGGAGACATATTTGCCTAGCTATATTTTGAACTTTTGTTACATGTAAGGATTACGCGGATATTTAACTATAAATATTTCATTCCTTTATTTATTAATCTCCAATTTCAGAGCATTTACCATTAGCAAGGTTAATCCAACTCAATTCTGAACCCAGTCTTGATTGTGTCCGCAATATATAATGTCATGACTTCCAAAGCTGCATACAACTTATCAACTAGAATGAAATAAACAGTTGTTTACATTTTCAAATTGGATGATTGATTATTTATATAATACCCCTTCCTCGCTATCCAAAAATCCCCTAAGATTTATAACCCTCAATCAAGCATTGCAATATCCAAGTTCATCTGATCCATTGTTAATAAAGGCATCACGTCGGCGCTAGCACGACCTTGAAGAACCCGACAGCCATGACATATGGCAGCAACCAGGTCAAAGTCCCACACACCATCTGTGTACTGGAGTCGACGTTGACACATGATGCAGAAGTGAAGGCACATAGGCTGAGGGTTTAAGATAGAGGCGGTTGGGGTCGGCATAGGGGTGGGCTGTTGTTGCGGTTGTTGCGATTGTGATGGTCCTGGTAGTTGTAGTGGTTGTGATTGAATTGGTGCTGGAACCATCTGTCCAACTAAGCTTGGCCACTTTTGCTGAGTGCTCTGATTCCCAGCTGATTCTTTGACGTGATAGAAAAGTTGCCGAGGGTTTTCAGGAAAATACGAAGCCTCAAATGCTGGCTCGTCACCCGGTAGGAAATCTATATCAACAAGTTGTTCATCTGCTTGACTACCAACTGTGAGAACAGTCTTGCTAAAGTGCCAGTTGTACAACGGATGCCCTTTGGGAACTGCATATATCAAAGCTTGACGGATGATATGACCCTGAAGGATACCAGTATCTGGATGTTTGCGCCACTCCATTCTTGTAAAGTGGTGCTTCTTATCACACAGGTGAACATCCGGGAAGTGAAGAGGATGACGAACTATTGTTTTTATCAACTGCCGCGCTGGATCAACAACAATCTGGTTGGGAGGTGCAGATGGAAGCGGTTGCAACTTTTGCTGCCTATAATCCTGTTGTGTTTGAGCTGCAACGAAGGTTTGACTTATTTTGTTTGGGTTAGATTGGTAATGAGCTCCCTGAAATGGTATGTCCTGTTGCAAATGTTGCTGCTGCAAATATTGCTGTGGCTGCCTATAATCCTGCTGGAAATGAGCTGCAACATAGGGCTGATTTATGCGATTCACGTTGGAAAAGGGATAAGGTTCCTCAAAGTGTGAATTCTGTTGGAAGCTGTGCTGTGACGGGTCATGATATCGCCCAATCTGAGGCATATGGGGCCCAAGGCTCATTTGCCGCTGGGTCATTGACATTGAGGACTGTTCATGGATCCGTTTGGACTGCTGACCAGATCTACCATGCTTGTCAATATTCTGTTTCCGCTCGGAGCGCCGCCCGTTCAGAGGCCGGTGAGTATTTGCCATATGCTCATCCATGGCTCTCTGGTTCTGGCTCGCGCCTTGGATCGGAGGTCGAGCAGGAGCCATTTTTGCTTGTCGAGGTTTGCTTGTTGTATTATTTTTTCGCTTCTTGGATACTCCAGGCCTTGGAAAAGATATCACGATATCTTCTGTTATATCGGTGTTTTTGATAAGAATGGGATCTTGGACTGTGTTAACTATGTCCTCGGGAAGTACACTTCTACTTGAACAATCTGGAGAGATGATCGAGGATGGTAGTTGGAAAAACATCTTGAGAACGGCGGTGGATGCAGATATACCACTAGTGGATTTGAATGTTGACTGAGGGCCGCTTCTAGCAAGATTTTGCAGTTGTCGACTACTCCAAATAAAGTAAAGCTGATTCTAGTTAATGTAGCTGACGATACAGAATTGGTGTGTTCTAGAAGAAAGTTTGAGCCTTTATTTCCATAACAGGTATTGCAGATATGGGAGACTGCTAATTCGAGTCTGAGGTGCGATGTGTACTAAGTTGAGGAAGCGACGTTCAACAACTCTATACCCACTCAAGATTTCATTTTCATTTTTTATGGTCGTCCAAATTAAGTGAGCGCATTTACGGTGTTCATATTTAACATAACAGTTTGATCCAGTGTATTGTCTTTGAAATCATCTTTTAGTCAACTATATGAGTCCTTTCCTCTGCGATGAATGATTTCTGTAACACGGCAACATATATAAGCCGCCTTGATCACCCACAAAACCGGAAAACTTCATTGGTGTCTTTACTCTAACTTGGACTCCTCAATGGTGGAGGATCCAATCTCAAGACGCTGTAGAGATTCTTCGGGAGGGATAATTATTAGAACAAGACTCGCACGACCCGCATTCGACTTATTTGACATAGCTAGAAGAATCTTCAAATCTCGAGCTTCGATTTCACTTTCCTTTGTCTTTTGAAATATAAAAAAAGTCTAACTTAGCTAGCCGAGTCAGGAACTCTCTCCTTAATAAAACTACAATGAATACTAAGCAGGCTTGTGCAGAAGTTCGATGTCAAATATCGTAGAGCGTCGAATCCAGACTTGATCAAGACAGTGCTTCTCTTATATCCTCGAGTTTGCAAAAACTATTAAATAGCTTTCATACTATAGCTGGCCAAAATATAGAACAGCCAAAGTATCAAGATTGGCTGTATTCATATAGTAAAAGAGGTGTTGATGTTAGGTGTATTGCTACCTGTGTGGGTGCCTAGAATTGTGTGAATGCGCGAGGGAGTATGTTTAGAGGATAACTATAATTTCCATTCTGTCAAAGTATTTAAAAAAATTCAAGGTGATTTCACGTAATATTGTCGATACTCAGGGTAATTTTATCATAAATGTAACCACATTTTTGCAGATAATTTTGCCACACCTACCTGCTTGAAGTATCTTATCTTAAGTTGTAGCAAACTTTGATGCTTGTTTAAAAATTATAAATCAATGAGAAGTGCTGAAATTGAAAATACTTATGTGATAACCTAGATTAAAGGTAATGCTGCAATGAGAAAATGCTTCGTTGATTCAACAGGTTACTTATCATAACGAGAGCTTCAAGCAGACGAATATAGCTAAAGTAGAATGTTACCGTTTGGTATGTACACGTTATTTCTATCATAACAGCAACTAATATAGCCATATACAAAAACCTCCCTTGAAAGTTGAAGTTACATTCCAGCCCAGACCTGAACGCCCATGTCATATCATATCATATAATACACTGACCCCGTCCCAACCCAGCTCCTGTATTCAAGACCAGATCATGACATGGATCATAAGCTGCCGCCGGGGACTGCCTTTACACCATCCTTCCGCATCTCCTCTTTCCTCTCGCGCATCTCCTGCAACAACTTGGCTTGCTCTAAGATCTTCCCGTCTCTGGCTTCTCTTTCGATATCGGCTGCGGCTTCCCATACTGTTTCAACAGATCAGTATCCACTTCTTATTTCAGAATTCCAAGAAGCATAATTCATTCCCAGAGAACGCTCTATGCACTTTCCACTCTCATTCCATAAACCCGCAGCGGAATGTGTTCCTCTTAACAGAGATCTAAGACTCACTGTGTTTGTCACTCTTGGAATAGACCTTCAGCCGCTGCACAAAGTCCTCGAAATCCTGCTCCTTCTGCGCGCGGTTCTCCAGACTCCGCTTCTGCAGCTCCGGGTTGTATTTGAGAAAGAGCTGTTCCTCGCTCGGCGTGACCCAATATACAAGTGCCGGACCTCCGATGACCATTGCTCCGCCACTGGAATGCCACATGTTAGCGGGAACACTATATCTTGTGGTAGTTTTAAGGGAGGTTTGTGACTTGAGGGCAGGGTTTTTGTATCGGGTTAAGATGCAGGGGGTATAGCGATTGTAAGGAGAAGGAAACGGAGGGTCATTACCCGATAATCATCTTGGCGTACATGGCCCAGTTGACGGGCTTTGCTTTTGGTGGCATGATGAGGTTGTGGAATAGAAGAAATGGGCAGGTTTGGGTGAGCTGTGCTTGGGTGGTTTTGGTATGGACGGGTTTGGTGAGGTCAATGACTTTTATTTTGTGGCGGTGCAACAGCGTGGCGGCGGTGGCGGTGCAGATGTGGCGAGTGCCGAGAAACGGTCAAATTGGAGGAAGATGATTGGGTGAGTGGGGGGAATGCAGTAATTAAGAGTGAGTTGAGCCTCAAACGATCAAACCATAATACAAGGGGGGATGCTGAGTCATGCAGGCGAAAGTTTTACCTGGTTTGATAATGTGTGACAGAGGTAGATAGATTTCACTTCACTATCATATCATACATTCAATCATTATTTTTGCTATGTTTCTGGTCCAAGGTTTCCTTTTCACCACGCACGACTGGTTGGAGCAGAGAATAAGAAGAGTTTGATGTAAACCCCCGTCTTACATACATGCGGCTGAAATCCTTCATTTCCCCCATTCGTATATACCACTACCGTGCAATGTATTCTTAGCATCCCAGCGCAAGCTACTCTCCAATTGTTGCCACTGAAGCTTTGGTAATTGCGAGGATAGTCAGTTGACTGATCTTTCATTTCATGACTAGTTCTCAGCTTTCTTTGCGTGTCATGATGTTGGTTCCCTCACAAACCGGTGATCAATGTGGACCGTCTGTGAACAAGCAGGGGTTGGATGGCCATCCCTTCAATACGCACGATATAGCTGTATCCATTCCTCAATCCGGGGGAGTCTTTGACGACGGATGCAACGAATCATGCGTGCCTGGTGCCTGACATAATGTGTATCCTGGCTGATTGTGAGACTTCCCCGGCTGCTGGCCCCAAATATAGTTCTCTTGTTATCGACCAGGGGGCGAGGGAGATGTTAAAGCAATCACATTGCGCCGTTATGCCGTTTTGCATGCAGTGCTTCATCCCCAACACGCTGTCCAGTTTCTTTTTCTGTATCTGAGTAACCGGTGGTGAATGCTCAAACGCCAACAGAAACAACCCATCTCATTTATCGTTCATTCATTGCCCAAGACTTATCATCATCATTATCATCGTCAAAATAAGTCAACCATCACCACCTGGCTCGCTTCATATGAAAGGCTTGGCAAGGTGAACGCTAAACGCCCCTCCTTCAATCCTCTTCCGTTCTCCGTCATGAAACCTTAAAACCTCCCATCACCATCACCAGCATATCACCAGCACCACCTGCACCACAACAACCACCAACCCACTAGCCTTTCGCATTCGACGCATACACGCATAAACGGTCCAGGACCACCTATCACGCTCCTTAAAACCCCCCCCCACCAAGACAGACCCAATAGACCTGCTGTGGTGTTTGTGAAACACATTTTTAATTACTCGGAAAACATACCTGGTTACTGCGAAACCGCTACCCTCCAGCACTTTGGATACGCTCAGCAATTGACTGGATGGCTGGTACATAGGGGCAAAATCACCAGAGCTCATAAGAGATCCAACCTACCTATTTCAGGCGTGGAATACAGCGCAAAAGACACATTGACATGGCGTACGACCAGTCTTATTACCAACAGCCTCAGCGCCCCTACAACGGCCCGGCAGGTCAGCGACCTCGACCACAGCAGCAGCAGCAACAGCAGCAGCAGCAGCAACAGCAACCTTTCCAGCAACCCTTTTCCCAGCAGCCTTACTCCCAGCAGCAGCAATATCCTCCCCAGGGGGATCAGTATCCTCAGGAAGGGTACTTTGATGATGGCTATGACAATGGTGGCTATGGGCAAGATTACGATGGAGGATATCAAGATATGAACGGGGGACGGGGCCAAGATATGAATGGAGGACGAGGCTATGACATGAATGGGATGAGGGGCAATGGACAACGTGCGCCACAGAATCAATTCCCTCCGCCGCGGCAAGAATCGTATCAGTCGCAGCAGCAACCGCAGCAGCAGCAGGAATACTATGGTGAGCCTAACGGTGGACGGGGCATGCCGCCACCAAATAAAGGTAGAGGTGCTCCCGTGCAAAGACCTGGTACCGCGGATGGATATCGTGGAGGGTATGAACAGCGGGGCGGTGGAGGCGGAGGTTATCCTGCAGGGCCACCGCCGAATGGCGTTCCAAAAGGTAGAGGAGGTAGACCGACGCCATTGGATCGGGCAGGCTCTTCGGATCCAGGTAGTAAGTAAATTAAGCTCGTAGAAGAACGGTATGTGCTAACTTTGCAGCGAAAGAAACGCGTAGGCCGTTGAAGACACCTCCTATCTCGCCAGAGGTTGCGTCTTGGGATAATCCTTTCCCCACATTTCCAAACACCAAGAAGAAAACGTCGAGGGATGAAGAGCAACAGATTATGGCCAGAATGGCAGCGGTTGAAATTGGGGAAAAGCCGCAAGGTCGACCTCGGGGAACAGGAAGTAAGGGAAGTCAGGGAAGTCAGGATCGATACGTACCTAGCCAGCGAGAGCGCGATGATTACGGAATGTCTCGTCCCTCAATTGATAGTCAGAGAAGCTTGCCCAGTCGACCACCACCAGGACAATTTCAAGGGTATAACGACCAGCGAAGAGGACCTCCAGGTCCCGGTCCCGGCCCTGCATCCAGAGAAGCCCCCAGGCAAAATGGATACCAAGAGGCGCAATATGATGATAGAGGATATGCGCGTGGGCCTGCTTCACCCGCGCGAAGCGACTTTGGTCCACCTGGCAGAAGTATGACTATGCCAATCCAGTCTCAGATGGGCCAGCCTCTTAATGAGCGTCAAGGCGGGATGTCAATGGATCCTGTAGCAAGTGAGCGGCCTTACAATGGACCAATTGGTCGAGGGATGCCACCACGACCCTCAACAGCCACTGGAACGCGAGCACCTCCTCAGCGATTTTATCCCAACCAAGCTCCAGCTCCGGCACCTGCACCAGCACCGGCACCGGCACCTGTGCACGTTCCTGTTCAAGCTTCTCAACAGTCACAATATCTCGCTGATCCCTATGCGCATATGCACGATTCGAACGGAATCCGTCCAGGACACGAGAGCGTGAGCGACTTGTACGATGCTTATTATGAGCCACGCGATTCTATAAGTCCTCGCCATAGTAGAACTCAGTCGCAAGGTAACGACGCGCCCCCATTTGATATGGGCCCAGGACCTGGTAGAGGCAATCCATATGACAACATACCAGACCAACGAGGACCTTCAATCGATTCAACAAGAAGCTACCAAGGACAGGTCAAGCCTTTACAGACTCAGCCAGACTTTCGAAATCGGGTGCAACCACAAGCAGCTGTTTTCGATATGGTTGACGAAATACCAGATATGCCAGAGCAATATCCACAATCTTACCCTGAGGATCGATATAACACTTCACAGAACTCCCAATATAATCAGCAGGCACCACCGCAGCAGGGCTACGGACAACCTTCTTCAAATGCGTTCCCTCCTCGAACTACTTCAGCTGCTTCTGCTCCACAAGGAAGGAACGGGCCATCTTTCGATGGTCTACCAAATGGCCCTAAGCAAGGCTTTGTTGGACTTCCAACTGGACCATCTCCTAATGGAGTGCAGGCATCCATTCCAAACGCACGTCCACCACCTGTGCGTGCGGGTCTGATGCCGAACTCAGTAGCAAACGTCAACAACAAGCCACCTCCGGTCAGAAATTACAACAACGTGAATCCCTCAGAGCGAGTACCTCCAGTTCAATCTGCTACCTTACCAGCTCCGCCCCCAGGACCCAAGGGACCTCCACCGGTCACGCAAGCTGAAGTCGACTCTCTGAAAGCTCAAGTCACCAAGATCAATCTTGCTCACCCAGCAGATCAAGCAATCGCCATGACTTACGTTAAGAAGCTCGTTGAGGCATGTGATGTCCTCGTTCCTAAAATCACTGATCAGAAGTTGCGCAACAAAACACGTGAACAGAATATTATGGTGGCTCATAAACAGCTCAAAAAACTCATTGCAGCTCAGAACACCGATGCCATGTTCTACATGGCCGACTGCTATGGTCGTGGGTCTTTAGGTCTTGAGCCCGACAATAAAGAAGCATTCTCACTTTATCAGTCTGCAGCAAAAGGAAATCACGCTGCAGCTGCCTATCGAACAGCAGTCTGCTGTGAACTAGGCAATGAAGAAGGTGGTGGTACGCGGAAAGATCCGCTAAAGGCAATCCAATGGTACAAACGTGCCGCCATTTTAGGTGATATACCCGCTACATACAAGATGGGCATGATTCAGCTCAAGGGCCTGCTTGGTCAACCAAAGGATATTCGCGAGGCGGTCAAATGGCTCAAAGCCGCAGCGGATAAAGCAGATGTTGAAAATCCACACGCACTGCATGAATTGGGACTACTGTACGAAGCACCACAACTTCCGGATACCTCAATCATGCGCGACGAACAATATTCGTTCCGACTCTTCCAACAAGCAGCCGATCTGGGCTATAAATTCTCTCAATTTCGCATGGGTTGTGCCTACGAATATGGCTTATTTAACTGTCCTATCAATCCTAGAGATTCGATCATGTGGTACTCCCGCGCCGCGGTGCAGGAAGAACACCAGAGCGAACTTGCTTTGTCGGGCTGGTATCTGACGGGTAGCGAAGGCGTGCTACAGCAGAGCGACACAGAAGCTTATCTTTGGGCGAGGAGAGCGGCCATGGCAGGAAATGCAAAGGCAGAATATGCAATGGGATACTTTACCGAGGTGGGCATTGGTATTCCACCGAACTTGGAAGATGCGAAGAGATGGTATTGGAGAGCTGCTGGTAAGTACTCCCCTCGACCTAGATTCGGAATATGAAGAATACTGACTGATGAATTATAGCACAAAATTTCCCTAAAGCAAGAGAAAGACTGGAAGATCTTAAGAAGGGAGGAAAGAATGCTGGCCTCAAAGCTAGAGAGAGAATATCGAGATCAAAGGTGGGGAAACAGCAGGAGGGTGAGTGTGCTGTGATGTGATTTCTTCCTCCGGGAATCGATATCATTGACTTGTATAAGTGTCACGTATGACTACCATGACCGTGGGCGAAGATGAGTGATATGAGATAACATGGATGGCATATAAATGACGGTGGCTTGTTAACGAATGCGCGAATACAAAAAGCATGGAATGATGGATGGGTAGTTGGTATTTTTCTGCATACATGGATGGGATGATAGGAGTTTTGTTCTTATAACGGGCACCCCCTTGGGAGAATTGGGAAGGTGTGAACCTAGACCTAGATCTGGGTGTCTTGTGTACAATAGGTAGATGGATATTTGTAATGACGGAATATGAAGCTATTAATATAGGAAGACGTGTATGGATAGTAACATGCAGTCTTATCAGGATTTGGAATAGTTTTGTAGTCCGGGATGACCTCTGGGTTGTTTCCACTCGAGCATTTAAATAAAAAGTTGCTTCATTCAATACGTTACACTATTTGCGCGCGCGAACTGTTTTGTATCACTCACTATATTTGCATTCTTCTCTTAATTGCGTACTTGATAACGAAGATATCAAGGACTTCATACACGGGTTTGATACAAATCATATGCCATGCCCTGGTGATGGGGAAGATACGCTAATTTTGAAAACTAATGACCAGGACATCATGCCATGCCGCCCATATATACGCTTTCTTTCTTTCTCTTCCTTCTTTCTTTTCCCGTTTCACATGCCGCGCTTTTTGGGTTTTATTTTTGGCAACATGAAGATAACAATCGCGCACGCTCGTCGCTAACAAATGAGACTTCACAGCCAACCAGCCAACCAACCAAGCAAACGAATGAGCGTATGCTTGATACGCTACTACATGACATGCACGAATGCTTTTAAAAGATCTCCTCGACCTCCCTCCAGGCATCACCGCTCGCGGCCTTCTCGCGCTCTTGCCAATACTTACCATTGAAGTCCCAGAATTCCTCCCCGGTGATCTCGCACTTGCTTTTGGTGAACCATTTCGGCACAAACTCCTCGCCGCTTTCTTCCCGCTTGCGACGTGTGGCGCGCTGCTTCTCTTCGACGCGGTTCTTCTCGGTGGCGGCGAGGTCGTATTCCCCGTCTTCCATTGCGCGTTGATCTGGTCGTAGGCGAGTATCGGTGGGTGGTAACCATGGCTTAAGGTTGTCGTTGATGTCATTGAGTGTTACTACAAAGGGAGTGAGGTTGAAGGGTATTCCTGTAGGGCGAGCATTGGCCTCCCAAATCAGGAAAGCTTGATTAGGGTCGCTAACACTGTTTCGGTGGTGAAGATTTCCGGGTTTGGGCTCTTCAATGGTCTCCTCATAGCCGGGTGTCAGACGAGCGTAAAATTTACTATTCCAGCGACCACCCAGCGAGAAGCGGGTTTTTCCAGCGGCGTCTTTGACATGTCCAGAGATAAGGTATGCTGAAGATGCCTTCCATCCGCGCGCCTTGAAGTCTATGAGACAAGTTTCGCCGGTGGTCCAGTTCTTTACTTCCATGGGGCCGTAGTTGTCTACTGTGGGGGAACCAGTAATTATACCAATAACCGATGAGGTCACCTTTTTCCAAGTATATAACTCCTCTTGACCACCTTCAGGTCTGAGTCTGAGGAACCAGGTTCCTAATGGATTGATATCAAACGACTTCCCGTAAAACTTAGACTTGACTGCCGATTCGCCCCAGTAAGTCCATTTTGGTGATTCGGCCCATGCGGCACCAATGGGTGGATGATGGGAGACCTGCTCAATAAAGAAGCGGTAGTTCTTATCAGGACGGACATATTCAAATGTCTCGCCAAGAAGAGGGTTGAATGGCTTTGCGACACGACCGATAGTAGATGCATATTCACTGGCTGCAAAAGCTGCAACGTAAACCATCCGCTCTGTAGGATCGGCTCTCTCAGCAGCAAGATCAAGAAGATCTGCATATTCCATATCTTCAGCGCATCGTTGCAGAAGAGATGTAGGCTCGTTGAATGAAACAGGAAGTGTCATTTTAGTCATGTCCTTTCCAATCATGGATTTCAGAATACTCTGTAGTATTGTTAGAATGTTCATAACAGACAGAATAATTGACTTACCCATAATGAGATCTTTGGCCGATCATCGGCATCCATCTTCAGCCTTTGCCGAATCCCTTGTTCATAACCCTTGAATGAAGAGCTTAAATCAATACCTTTCACGGCCACCACGTCCGCTTTCTTTTCGTCATATTTCAAGAGTGGTGTCGGCGGCATTTTGGTCGCCTCGACCTCACCAGCATCTACAGCATCGAAAAATTCTTCATCATCTTCAGACTCCGAATCACTTAAGTTAGTAAGCTCGGTAAGAACAGACTTCCTCTTGAAAGAACCGACAGTTGTAGATCTGCGTCGGGTAACAGGCGCAGTGCCATCATTACTCAAAGTGACATTCTCCAAGGCGTCTGTGACTTCGGCTGCAATTCCAGCATCACCACGAGAAGCAGGGCGACTTGCCGAAGCTCCTCCTTCAATAACCTCACGCAGCGCTCGTTTAGTCAACTTCCTCTTCTCTTCAGATTCGCCAACACGTGCCTCAAGAACTTCTTGCTCACGGGCAACTTGGGCCATGCTATCCTCCCACATACGACGCATTTCAGCTTCCCGCTCTAGGCGATGCTGCCAGTAAGAGTCTCTGTCCTTGGCGATCTTCAGAAGATCACCAACTAGCCCATTCAGATTCCGAATGGAGGAATCGTAGGTCTGAACAGCTTGGACCGCTACTGGGTCTGAGACGGTCAATGCAGGATTTTTTGTCTGCTCCGCTTGTAGTGCAGCATTCACTTGACCTAGCATTTCTAGTTGTAGTCTTGCGGATTGTGCTGTTATGCCAAACGCATCTTTAGATGAAGATGAGGGGACATCTCTATCACTAGAGCCATCTCCGTATTCATCGTCTTCATCTTCACCATCAGCCATTACAGAAGCGCTTGCCAGCTTAGTAACATCGCCTCCCATGAAGCTAGGCTCATACGATCCATAAGCTGTATTCTCATCTTCGTCTCCGACACTTCCAGCTGTATTGAAGGCTACTCTAGAGCGGCTAAGATGTGTGCTAGTGCGTTGAATATCAAGAGCGCTTGCAGCTTCGCTCCCAGGAATGGAAAGATCTCTGGATCTTTCTGAGTGTTCGGCCTTTGCCTGCTGAAGCAACTCTGCGTTTCTCTTATTTTCTTCTTGTTCTTCCTTTGCTTGATCTTTGGTCCATTGAATGGAGTTATTCAAGGCCCAGAACCAGCGCTTAGCTTCAATTTCGTGGTTGGCCTTGAGATTATACTTCACGGATGATTTTCCAATGATATCGAATTTTGTCTTCTCGGTTGGATCCATGTTGAGTCTGGCAATGCGCATGTTAATAGCACCACGACAAGCAGATCCAGAATCATCTTGATGTTTGTAGTAGCTCATGACACCATCTTCTAGAACAAACCACCTCAGCTGATATCCCTTGCGATAATTGGTCCACTTTTTAAGGTAGCCCTTCATCTCACGACCTTCCTTTCCAGCCAGAGGATCTCCAGGCATAGCATTTGGCTGTGCTGCGTTACCTAGAACAGCTTTTTCTTGTATTCCACGTTGTGCAGCAGCGGCCGCTGGTGACTTCTTGAGGACTGCTCTGGTACCATCGTCTTTTGTCACATCCTGTGGCAGTTTACCTCTGCGGTCTCTTCGAAATGGATCTGCCCCATGAAGGAGCAGGACTTGAATGAGTTGTTTGTCCTTCTTTCTTGCTGCTTCGTGTAGTAGTGTTCCTCCAGATTGTATAGTGGTAATATCAGAAGCGAATTCTCCTCCATTGATGTCAAGAACCGTCTTGACTCGAGGCTCCTCCAAAACTTCACTCAGCCTTTCATAGTCACCCTGTGCGACTAGACCTTGTACCTGCTTGATCTTTATGTCCGCAAACAATGATCTGGAAAGCTGAAGCTGTTGAAATATGTCTGGGGTTCGAGCAAGATCAAGAGGTAATCGGCCTTGATAATTCGGGATTGAATCATTGATACCTGGCTGATCGAGGAGCAATCGTACAATTGGGCCACGGCCCTGCTGGGCGGCAACATGCAAAGCAGTATTTCCATCCTTGTCCCGTGCATTTATATCTATTGTACCAGCTCCATCTGAAAGCACATATTCTACCACTGGTTGCTCAGCGCACTGAACAGCAAGGTTCAATATGCTAGTACCATCCACTACAACAGGCGCAGACCCTCCGTCAATGCTGGTTCTGCCTCCATGTGTCTCTCTTATCGCTTTGGAAATTGATGCCGTATCTCCACTTCGTAATGCCTCAAATATGCGAAACTTCCTCACCGACGATTCAATAGTAACTCCTCTCTCTACAGGAGTCGTGGCAGCGGTAGTAGGTCGAGATTGAACATTCGAGGGTGAGCGCATCATTCCTGAAGTCCCTGTTGATGGTTTGTGCGAGTGTCCCAAAGAATGAGACATCTTGAGAGAGGACGATGAGACCGAAGTACTTGGATGGACGGTTAAGGGGTGGTTTTCGAGTCCCTCCTCTTCCTTTTCTTTTGTTTCTTTTCGTCGCAGATAAGACAAAGCAGAGCTCTTACTGCGTTTATGGCCACTAGGTCTGATTGCGCAATGTCAGTATAAGTACGCGGGGGGTTGGCCAAGCAAGGCGCAGCGGCTCTTCCATTTGCAAAAATAGCCATCAGTGTATAAGACATGGTAACGGGGGTATTGGTGTAGTATATGGAGACACTATCACGGTTCTTGACTTACGTTTCACTGGATTCTGACATGGTGCTGCTCGTAAGTGTAACGGTGGTCTGAGATGCGGAGGAGGAAGAAGATGGAGCCGGGCGGTTGTGCCACAGATTACCCCTCGTAATTAGCTCAGATAGGGTGTTCGAGGTACTTTGGCCGTAAAGAAAAGCAACGATTTTCTGTCAAGGTAACTTGTGCAAATGAGAAATGCAATTGTGTAAATTGCCTGAGCTTGGTGTTGTGAAGATTGTTACTAATCTGTTGGTTCTGTTATCGATATACTTTCCCCCAGCCAACGTTGGTTTCGGCCTGAGATCCTGAATCCAACCGAATAGAACAGGGGACTGGCAGAATGACGTACAATCTACATCTACCCTTAGCGCGCATGCTTTCACGTGTTTGTTTCTCTCTTAGCTGCCACATTCAAATAAATATATATAGATATGAATATATGTGTTCCTAATGTACTCCCTTCTATGGATATGTTCTGTTCTGACTAGGCCATTCGATCCCACAGCAAGCCACCATACACTTCTTCTGGTTGCAAACCGTTAGGGCTTAATAAACGCTCGAAATAGCTACAAGAAGAGGCGGATGGCACAGCCAATGGAACCTTTAGATCCGCAGCATTTGAGTTACACGACTGCGGTGGATGGGGTAATTGACTTTGCCATAAAAGGTCAAAAGTTGGGAACCAAAGTTAAATTAAACGTTGGCTAGGTGGTACAAGTGAAATGTACGGTATCATATATTGTTTGATGCTTTCCTACTAGAAAAGACTCTCAAATCAGACAACCAACGCGTATTAAAGCTCAAGAACCCCTGACCACGTTAAAGATATATCTAGATGTCACTAACGCGTACAAATAATACGCTCGTGCTTGTTTGGAAAGTCATGGACTTAGCTACCATCAATCTATAATCTATGGAGGATTCCACCAGCCTTAACATATTCTCTTGCACAGCATCCCGTGGCCATGGCGGGCTATTTACTAAAACATTCGCTCTAACGTGATAAGAAAATCATCTAACGGTCGGCGGTTACAGGTGGACGTGGCAGATAAATTAGTGTGAGTTGTCGCAATTCTGACAGAAATTCTCAGACGATGATGTGCAGTATGACAAGAGGTTTATTTTAGAATACCGTGCTACCAAAAGTGAACTCCGCCCATAAATACACACTCCCCCAAATCAGAACAGCCCTACCTTAGGCACCGCAAAGACCCAAATACAAGTCACAGCCAGGCTCCCAACCATGGCAAATACCAGAGCCTGTACAAAAATCTTATCCTGCACCTGTCTCAGCGCAGGTTCCTGGATCCAAACCTCCCTATCAAAAATCTTTCTCACAATGTTTCTTTTCGCATATCTTTCCATCCAAAATTGTGTGGTGGCATCATTTCTTGCCGTGCTTCTAGGATTCAAAGGGTCTTCACTCAAAGCTCCAAGTTCGGTATCTGGAGATGAAGAGGCCGTGTCAGTGTTCATGGTGTTTGGAGATGTTTGAAACATTTCCCACGGGCGGACATGTCGGTGATGTAGACCATGCAGGACGACGCACATGCCTTTCCAGGCAGCGACGCTGGTGGAGATTCCTAGAATCCATAATAACATGCTGAACCATCGCCAACCCCGAGGCCTATCGCTCAAGGCCAATAATATGGCCAAGGCGATACCCAACGCGATGAGTACGGCACCCAGAGCTCGTGCGAAGATGACCCGTGGCCGGTTACCATTACAGATGGCATCGAGAATGAAATTCGGATGATGTTGTTGGCGAAGAGAAGCTTCAACATTTTGAGATATGAAGTAAAATGCCGTAGGAGAAGCGGTAGATTGAAGAGCAGAGAGGGCGCAGAAACGCTCAGATGCCGAGAGGTTGAGTTGCCGGGGCGAACCTTCAACTATGTAGGTTGCAATTATGGTTTCCATTTCGAGGCGGAAATAAGGGTGGAAGACTACGCACTTATTAGATATATGTACAGATTTATCAAGACATATAATATGTGGAAGGAAGGGTAGATGAGGGAAAGTTACATGGATAGTCTAAACCCAGTTTTTGGTATGCAGCTCGGGCAACGGCTGTGTATCGCTCCTCTGTCGAAACAAAATCAGATTCTGGTCGACCTTCTCTCTTCTCCGTCTTCAATTCTGGCATCTCCCAGGGGGTCGCAGAGGGTTTGCTCCCAACAAGAGTGGAACTCGTCGTCGTACCAGTCGAAGGTGGAACGTTTGAGTCCCCCCTCCCACGAGTTTTTGCATCATCAGAGAACATGGTTCCTTTGAAAATTTCCCGGACGGTAGGTGACATGGGTGTCTTCTTGTTAGAGATGTATCGTTGGAATTTGTGGAGTGCCTCTTCTTGCTGGGCGGCAGTCCATGTCTTTTGCGTTGATGTATCTTTAAGCAAAGTTGGTGAATTGTAGCGGTGTGAATAATCCCGGAGCCAAAGATAAAACTGAAGTAATTCGGCACAGTGGACTTTGTGGTTCAGGTAGTAGTAAAAATCGAGTGTTGTGCATGGCTGGACGGTATTAGCAAGTATCTTGAATGTTGTAACTATCATTGATGATAAGGCACGAGTTACAAGACTCTCAGGTCCATATCGAATGATTTAGGGAGACAGTGAGTTTAATGATACAACATACAGGACAGGTTTCGTGGTTGAGAATCTTGTCGAAAGAAAGTCGCTCAGGAATACCACGCGAGGAAACGCTACTATTGCGGATTGTGCTTGAATCCGACTCCATGATCGAACTACTAGACGATGGCGGGGAGATGTAATCGGGTCGTCGATAGAACAGATAATCTGAAACTTGTTTAAACCAAATCATGATAGCAACACAAAGCTACCCTCTAGTGGGAGAGACTGTTTATGGGAAGTGAGCAAGTGGGATCGAGATTGATAAGGTAAAGGTGGAGGCCTAGAGAGCGTAGAAATACCGGGACGGAGAATGAATGTATAGCCTTCCTTCGAGCAGACTTGCTCTTATCTATATTTCACCTATGAAAACAAACGATCCGGCTAGCCGTCTCCTCACTTTCTGATTTTCGCCGTGCATTAGCACTGGGCAACCAGCCATTTTATTGACGGCGGAACGGTTTGTTTGAGACCTTCAACATCACAATGCTTTGTTTTCACGACAAGTATCCAATAGAGACATCGAGAAAGGAAGAGCCACTATCACGAGAAACAAGGATGATCGACACAGGTACATGCACCTACCATGCCGTGAACTGGTATTACAACATGACAAGTTGAGGCCTGACGAATACCAACTCATGTTTTGGATCTGTCAGAAGCCACAGCGGAAGCTATCATTGTCGGGGAATGTTCCGGGGTAGCGTATATCCATCATGCAATTGGTGTACCGAAGCTCATGGGAGCGGCATGTTGCTAATCTATCTTGAATTGGTAACTGGCATGCTACGGAAGACGGGATGAACTGGTGGTTATTGATGTTGTTGTTCTATTGGAAGGTAAATAAAAAGCAACGATGATGGAAGAAGAAGTGTGGTTGGGAGTATAAGGAGGCTGAAGCACCCTTGTTGCCGAGAAGCGGGAAGATCTGGCTGTTGTCTCCACAAGTAGAGTCAGATTTGTGAATTCCATCAGATTTAAATCTGACCAAACACTGGAAGAATGGCAAGTCTGTCAACCATGTGTTCGCCATATCTTTATCTCGTGTCGGAGTAACGATATCGACTTGTGTTTTTGGGCACGTCTTCACGAAAGTCAATTGCTCAGGTGTCATTCAACCGTCGCCAAAGTTCTAGGGTATAACCAACTGTTTAGAAATCCTTATTATTCGCAAGACCTCCCTAGTGTCGCCATGTAATTTTACTTCTCCTTACTTGGTCAATATTCTAGGCACTCAAATGCCGAACCGCTTTAAGCCCATTTTGAAACAGACCCAAAAACCAAGTACCATAATCTAGTAGCATCTGCTGGAACTTTCTGGAGTTCTCAGAACCAAACCCAGCTATTCGATCCAACTCTCATGACTCAGAAAATGGTTTTACGGCATCGATTTTGGAGAATAGATTAGCCTGTCTTTGATCTATACACAGAACCTCTTCAAAAAATGTGAGCAAAGGCCACTATTGTTATTTTTTGCTTTTTTGTCAACCGCTCTAATGCTATCAACACAATGGGAAAGTGACACAGGTCGGCGATATTTTGAGAATTGGTAGGTTGATATCCATGTTCCTGCACCCTGCCTGTTTAGTCTGTTCCGGTTTCCCCGGTCATATTATCATAGTTACTTAGAGGCTTGGATATTGCGACATGCTATTGGGGTTTCGTAAGTCTTAAGATAAGTGGCCAGCACGTGAGTCTCATGTGTCAAAATCCTCAATTGTCTTGTGAGGACAGCTAGAAAAATGCCATGCAAGAAAAGCAAGTCATGGTACCTAAACGAATCTGAGACATCTATTTCCAATAATCTACAAGCCAATTTATTCAGCTCTCATCAATGTCCTAGTCGTAGCAGGTTATACATAACAACTTCTCATGTCAGGCTTGTATCCTATTGACCGAAATCACAACTTTGCCAAAACAGCCTCAGCACCAGAGACAGTAACTTCACGTCCGGGCTCCTTCTCTGCATATACGATCTTTCCATGATCGATAATGAGTGCGTAACGAGATGTACGTCCACCTGCAGTCCAGCCGAGACGAGAACTAAAAGCAGTTTCGGTATCATTCAGGAAAAGCTAATACTCAAAATTAGCTTCGTATTGAATTGAGCCACGTTCTGCAGGTTTGTTCCTAGATGGTAACTCCCACAGAGCGAAGGCAGTGAGGTGGAAGGGACGGAAAAAAGCACATACAATCTCATCCTTAACACCATTAGCCTTGCCCCATGCACTCATCACCCAAGCATCGTTGAAAGCAATGCAGGCAACGATGTCAACGCCCTTGCTCTTGAGCAGAGGGAGCTTCTCGATGTATGGTGGAAGATGACGCGCAGAGCAACCTGGGGTGAAAGCACCTGGGCTGTCGATACCAATAGTCAGCCCCTTCACCCTTAATAATGTAGACAACACCCCCTACTAGAATCTCCAGCTAAAAAACCATAGCAAGTCAAATACGTACACAGAGAAAACAACGACTTTCTTATCAGCCCATTCTGCACGTGATGGTCAGCATAGTCATTAAATCACCGCAAAGCCTCCACGAGGATGTAGATTGGAGGGAAAAAGGTTATTGGGGAGCTTACCTTTGCTGGCATCATAATTGACGGGTATCCCACACGATGTAACCTCCTTGTTTTCCTCGGCGTATGGGACGTAACTGAAAGTCACCCCAGTGGGGAGCTGGTCTCCTACCTTAAGGCTTTCCATTTTGCTTTGCTGTTGCTACGTTGGCTTCGAAGCGTAAAAGTAGTTATTGCGATTGGATAAAGAATTGATCTTGTTGTTATTGAGGCTTTGCGAAGGACGAGTTTGACGAACTTTAGGGAACGGTGCAGAGGTGAAGTGGACGTGAAGATGTTGAAGTGGGGTGAAATATAGACGCCAAGACCTGATTCATAACTCATAATGTCAGCTTGAAGTTCTAGATGCTAGTCTATTTTATGTATTATAATACAATTAGTCACCTTCAGCTTGTTGATGGTCGAAACTATATGTTAGGTAAGTTGGTAGCAAACACACTGGCCATACTAGTAGGATAGCTACTGATCATACTTTACTGTTATTACCATTGGCAAGCATTCTCCACCACCAAATCAGCAGAGCCACACGTCTGTCAGTGATACTCAGAGGAAATTGTAGGAAGAAATTAATAGTATCTGCGAAGAGCGAATCTAAGCAAGTCTTTCAATTCTACTTAAATCACGTGCGGAAGGTAATGTTAACGATATCCTCGAGTGACGTCGACATCAAAATGCACCAGTACCAAACCCCGCAAAGGTAACTTTATCTCATTCTTTCTCTCTCTCACTCTACCTACTCCTTTCATTTCTATTCCATTGAAACAGCTCACTATGCCACTTAACAACTATGTTCTTCGTGCATCACGCGGTAGTACCCGTCTCGCAGCCATTCACAGTCCCCGGTCTCTAACCACAACCTCCTTTCTACGTGCCGAGACAGGTCCTCACGCCACGAAAGAGAAGGACGGCCATAACGTCCAACAAGACGCCGTAAGAGACGCCAAAAAAAAGAGGAACGAAAGCGGTGGTGGCGATGGAGGGGCAGCCGTGAGTGAGAAATCAGGAGGGGAGAATGAGAAAGCCAAATTAGGGACGAAAGCTCCCGGGCCAGTTATTGGTATGAATGACGAAAGAGGTGGTGTAAGTAAAACATTTCTTATTTCTGTGGTTTGGTTGTTTAATTGCAGTTCTTGGGCTTGTTGGTTAATTAGAACCAAAGAAGGCTGCGTATGTGGGGAGGAGCGTGGTGATTGGGTTGACATCACTGGCGATGTTATGGGCTTTTGGGGATTATTACTGACGGCTTTGATAGAAAGGACAGTAGATATTGGGGGCTAGAAGGACTTCACCAAAGAAGTTTGTATATTGAACTTATTCTATAAATATGCATGAAAAGCAGACAACGCTAGGGATTTTGATTAATGTAACAAAGGTTGTATTATATGAATCTGTAGGAATGGTTGCATAAGACTAAAAAATAAATCTAAGAAACATTTTGAAATTCGAGAATCCTTCTTAATGAGTTCGTCTATTTGCATAAGGTAGAACTCCTTGTTGATTGAGTAAAAGTAGCTATGCATGCGTTACAATCAAGTGATTTACTCTACCTTACTCTACCATCTCGAACATCAAGAGCAGAGTATGCTGCAATAATGAACAGATACCCAAAAGAAGAGATGATGATTTACGTATATGTTCAAATCAGCTAGAGAATGTAAAAATTCCCCTCCACCATGTACGGTCGTTAGTCATCCGCCACTTTTCAAATCCCGCTCTATAATATATAAAGAAATTCATCATGCTGATTCTCCAATCCACTTCGCATCCTCCATACCAATATTAAAGAAAGTTAATTCACAAGCTTGTAAATCCGAATTAAAAGGTAACAAACATGACATCATCCGAAGCGCCGAGGCCACCTCTCCCACCGTTCACCCTCGAGACGGCGCACCAAAAAGTGAAAGCCGCGCAAGATGCTTGGAATACGCGGTAAATACATCCGAATATGCTCACTTTCTTTCAACAAATATCAAATTATCCCTAGGGCGGGATATCAAGTCTAACCTTGAAAAAACAGAGATCCTTCTAAGGTTAAAATGGCGTATACACCAGACTCTATTTGGCGAAATCGTGATACGTTCTTGAAGGGGAGAGATGAAATTGAGAAGTTTCTAAGTAAGAAATGGGAAAAGGAGAATGGCTATCGATTGAGGAAAGAACTATTCGCTTTTACGGACAACAAGGTTTGTGGTCCCCATCCAGCTTGGTTGAGCTAGCAAACCTCCTCTACCAACCGCTCAATTCGTTTTGACGTGATCTCTCGCTGAGCTTTTCTCTGGTCGTACTTCAAACCCGATCAAGATTACGAGAGGTCATCAATAGAGAATACAGGATGCTGACAGTTGCTTCTAGATTGCGGTCCAATTCTGGTATGAGTTTTATGATGCCGAGGGTCAATGGTGGAGATGTTACGGGCTAGAAGATTGGACTTTTGCAGATGACGGGAGAATGAGAAAACGGCAGATGAGTGGGAATGATGTAAAGATCGCGGACGTGGAGAGATGGTTCAAAGAGGGGGTGGACGTTAATAGCGTCGAAATTGGGGAGAAGCATTGGTGATCTCTCTTTGACTGGACATCAGTATTCAAGGTAGGATTCTGGAAACCAATATGTATTGCGCAGTTCAGGAAGACTTGGTCTCTTCTATTCGTTGATAGGCGAGGAAAAGAAGGGTTTTAAAATACTCTCTTTTTTCGAAATAGCAATGAGAAGGTGTGTCATTGTGATTCTAATTTTTTGAATCCGAGGTTCTCTACTCCGTACATATATACAATCTCTCCCCCGCGCATAACAAGAATTTCTTGAACCCTAGAGCAATATCAGATTCCTCCTTTCACCAATCCTGTAACCTTTGCTTCGATTTCCTTGTCTGAAAGCCCGACTAATGATTCTACCTTTTCAGTTCCGAACTCTATGTATTTCTCAGTTAGCATGTGCTATAATCAAAACGAGTGTTCTAAGTTCCATCCTAGTCATTCCTCTTCCGCAGTTCTTTGATGTGTTTTGTGGACTGGCAAGAGGAGTGGTCAAGAATTGAGCAACTCTAACATGGCATTAAAATGGGAGCGTACCATAACGTGCATAGACTCTAGGTTGTGTTCCGGCAGCTTCGCGCAGCATTATTGGTGTATTAGGATTGTTCTTCTTCATCGTTGGGTACGCGCGCGTAAGAAATGATCTATTTGCGCTTGTGTTAGAAAGCTCGTTTTGTCTCAACACTGTATAATCATTCCTAAGTTGTTCAAGCCTGGCTCGAAATCCCTAAGCGCACACGTATACGGCGCTCTAAGAGGGACAAATAGGGGCCATAGCTATCCTGCAGGTAACTAGGCAAAACAGAGACAAGCATAAAGAGAACTGAGTAAAGTACCTCGTTGCACCACTTCCCTCTGCAGTCTGGCAGAACAAGAACCGCACCTCTTTCAGCGTCTGCGAGAAAGCATATTTGGCCGACATTCCTTCCTTGCAATTGATCTATTCTGGTCGCAATGTTTGAGAATTTCGCGTTATGGGCCGTCAGTCGAGCTTCTGGTTAAACTCTTATTTTCTGGTGTCGTACACAAACTAAAGCACTTGTCGTCGGCGGTTTGCATAATTCCGACTAAGCTTTTGCATAAACATCGCCAAGACAACAATTGGTTTCCCAAATTTTATGAAAGCTTGGCAGACGATATCGGGGATCCTCAACGACAATTCTGTTAATCCTCTCTAATCCTGAATCGTCTTATTCAGCATTCCCACCACTGTCTAAACTCAAGCCCCCGAGCTACACATCACTTGAGAGGATATTCAGACACGATGGCACCACAATCACATCTTCTTCGTCTTGCGCGTCCAGCATTTCGTCAGCAATTCCAGCGCACTGCGGGCACAAAATCGGGCTTCACATTTAGAAATGCGGCAGGCAAGAGATTCGCTAGTGGCATTGCAGCAGAAGAACCGGTAGTTAAAGTACAGCAGAGTTTTCTGAAGAGGATGTGGGATAGTCCCATTGGATTCAAGACTGTGCATTTTTGGTGAGTCTTCATTTTCTTTGTACCGGAAGATTAGGAGGGATTTGGGGAGAGATTGGTTGGAATATACTGGTCCGGGTTGTAGGGTTTGAAAAACTCCGCTAATCAAAATTCTCTGCAGGGCTCCCGTTATGAAGGTATGTAATTTCTGATTTGGACAGCACGGAGAGGATACGTTGGTTCAAACGACACAAGACCATTTAAGACAAGGGTAAAGGGCATTGCTGACGATTTGTAGTGGTGCATTGTCATCGCAGGTATCTCGGATCTTTCTCGTCCTGCGGAGAAGCTTTCCCTTACTCAAAATGGAGCTCTCACAGCAACTGGAATGATCTGGACCAGATGGTGCTTAATCATTAAGCCTAGAAATGTTCTGTAGGTTGTCCCATATCCTGTTCACGATAGCGCTCTACAGCAGCCAGATCAAGATGGCAAACGAGATATTGCGCAAGAGAGACTAATTGAGCAACATAGTTTGGCCACCGTGAATTTTTTCCTTGCCATCGTTGGTGTTGTCCAAGTCGGCCGTATCTTGAACTACAACTACACACAGAAGGGCGAAAGCGCCAGTGACCAGCTTGCTGAGGCAAAGGATAGCGTTGTTGAGACTAGCAAGAAGATCGAACAGAAAATCGAGAACGCTGTTAAATCATAGATGATCTATCAGTAATCGGGCATATTGGGAGATGGATGGGTGGTTAATGAGTGATAGTTCTCTGGTGGATTTTCTACGGATGGGGAGACATTCGCATAGCTCTATGGGCTGAAGTTTTATATACATGGTAAGAATGGATCATGAAAGAATGGGTTGTGAAAGAATATAATGAGCATGTACGATACTTGCTGCATCTACTTTTTTTATTTCAGTTTGGTGCTACATACACTGTGATGGTATTCAGGCTAGCATTCATCTCATGACTGTATACATTTCACGGGGCATTCACCTGATCTGGGTAATCGCAAGGTGAAAAAGTGATTGCATTCATACTGGGGTATTCTGCTTTGATTCACAAGATTGTAGCACAAGCTAAATGGCAGTGAGATAAAGTCATTTTGTGGTGTTTTCGTCTGTCCAAATACTGATATACTAAATCCGATGTAACCTAATACACTGTCTGCATTTGCTGATTGGCGCGCATCAAAGGAACGACCACAGCTATTGTGGCCCACTACTCTGTGCAAGTTTATTTCCTCGGTGTCGTCTTCACAATCCTGCAAAGTATGCGCTTTTGCCAAAAGGAAGATGGATCCTCGAGTTCCTCGCTTTGCTCTAGGTGCAAGGCCATGACCACAACAGTCACTGGCCTCAAACAACTCTTCTCACGGAAAGGTTATCTGCATCCCTACCCAGCCATCAAGAACGGCGTGTCCCAAGGCTGTCCTTTCTGCACGTTTCTTCAGGAGCTGGCTCTTTTACGTTCTGAGGAAGTTCCATACCCAGTTTGCATATCTTGTACATTTTTGGTTGATGGTAGCAATGAATTTAATAACTTAGTTTATCGAGAGTCATCATGTTCTGACGATCAGTTTCAAAGCCTCTACAAAATGCTCCCACCAATGGCTTTTCGTCCGGGAATGTACCTAAGTCTTCAAGGACATGTCTATGGACCTGATTATTGTGCATCTTTGGATGTAAACACTTTGACGGGTATACCTTCAATGAAGCCCACAGTCTTTTGAGTTGTGACTATGTACTCCCGCTAACTGAAGTCCTAGAATCTGACACGGAATTACTAGATACTTTCATGCCAGTTGATATTGAATCAGACAGCCGCTTGGTAAATGATATCTTAGGTATCATCAAAACGTGTCAAGCACATCACACACTATGCCCTAGCATTTCCAACCTTTCGCTACTTCCATGCCGAGTTATAGATGTAAGATCTCCAGGTCAAAATCCTTCTCTACATATCAGCCATAAGAACGAGACTGGTACTTACCTAGCCCTAAGCTATTGTTGGGGAGGTCCCCAACGTGTAATGCTTACTCGCACGTCCCAAGCAACTATGCAAAGAGAAATCTCCTTTGTCTCTCTTCCCAAAACCGTACGCGAAGCTATTGCTGTATGTAGAGCTCTAAATTACCAATATATCTGGATTGATTCCTTATGCATCGTCCAAGACTGCGAGGAAGATAAAGCTACCCAGATCAACGCTATGGGCACCATCTTTGCACAGGCAGCACTTACAATCATGGCATCTAACACACCCAGCGTTGAACTGGGATTTCTAAATCAAGCACGTCCTAGTCATTCATGTGACATTCCCTTTCTGCTTCCGAATGGCGAAACTATTGTCGTTCGCTGCTCACTGTCTCCGCCATCTTATACCAATGATGCGAATCCTACCAGTCGGCGGGGTTGGATATTTCAAGAAGACGTTTTGTCAGTTCGAGAACTACAATTTCAGTCCATGTCGATCCGCTGGGTTTGTGGGGAAAAAGTACATAACTTTACGTCAAGTATGCGAAATTACACCCCCGAGTTGAAGTCAGTCATACCTGCACCATGGACACTTCCTACTAAAGCATCATATTCTGAGATTGAAGAGTGGTGGCAGTCTCTGGTAATGGCATACTCCAGCAGAGAGTTTACGTTCTGGGGCGATCGTCTACCCGCACTCTCTGGTATCATCACGTACCTCAAGCCAATGTTAGGAAAACACAATACCTATCTAGCTGGATTATGGAAAGACTCTATGATCCAACAATTAGCATGGATGCGTAATCCAGGATATCCACTCAAAACAGTACAGCCAGTCCCCACCAAAAGACTTGCTGGGCCCACCTGGTCGTGGATTTCAATCAGCAGCATTGTTTCGATCCCTCCAAATAATCCAGTTTTGCCGAATCCCAGTTCTGCCATATTAGTGAGTTGTACAATTGAATTAATGAACTCAGCCACACCTTTTGGAAATGTCAAAGAGGGAATTCTTGTTCTTGAAGCATGTGTCGCACCAGGACCAAGGGAAGAAATAAGAAGTGAGATAAGTGGAAAAATCAATATACACTGGGACTGTGAAGAAAACTCGCAAAACCCTGCCGGAGGGGATTTAATGGACATTTGGTTGGTGCTGGAACATAAAGATATGACTCAAGGCTCTAGAATTTATGCACTGATACTTAGACCTATTGGAGATGGCAGATTTAGGAGAGTTGCAGCTGCTGTGGTACAGCAAGATATAGAGCATTTGGTATGGCCGTATCCAAATAACCGACAAAGGATTACAATTATATAGATGAACGCTTCTAGCTAAAGTCAAATAAAAGTGTAATGCGCAGTAGATTATAATATTAATTGCCTATACTCCCCGTCAATACTTACTATGGCACATTGAACGGATTTTCTCTCAGCGCCAGCTTCCGAACCCCTTGTATGCCCCATAAAAGTTCTCGAAAGCGGCAATATGTCAACAGATGATTCTAGCTCTACGCGTATCAAAGAAGTATCTGGTTTACATTTCAGCCATTGCGACGCATGAAGGATAACATATATGGCGCAATATAATAGCAGGGTCATATTCGATCTGACAGTGGTCTTTCTATGGAAAATGTGCCTTGAATCAAGTTCAGGGCTGGAAACTCGGAAGCATAACGCTGATCGTGTCGGCTCGGTTATGAAACTGCCTTGTGAGCCGCGAAGACAACATCCTGCAGACATCGTTCACGCCTCACCTCAACAACTGCTATGATTGCTACTCTCTTATGATACGATTGACCCTAAACCCTTTCCTGTCTTTAATCCAGGTTTGTAGGGTGCACTCGATAATCCTCAGCGGACGCGTGCGCTCCTGCCGGGCAATAACTATACTCACTAATCCTACAATATCCATACGAGTCCAATCTCCACTACTACCTTCTTATAGTCCTCTTCGACCTAAGATATCGTCCTTCACATTCGCGATATCTACGATGCCTCCCATTCCTCCCTCGGCGGAACTGCCGACCCATTCCTTCCCGTCAGTCTCCGATTTCGAAACCTTCCTAGAGCGAAATCACACGACCTTGCCCGGCTTCTATCTCAAATTAGCAAAGAAAGCCTCGGGGATCCCTTCCATTACAGCAGCAGAAGCAGTAGAAGTTGCATTGTGTTTTGGGTGGATTGATGGGAGAGCGAATGGTGTCGATGACACATGGTGGACCATCCGCTACACCCCACGGCGAGCGAAGAGTATTTGGTCCAAGAAAAACGTGGCGACGATTGCGAGGCTAATAGAGGATGGCAAGATGAGGCCCGCTGGGGTGGAGGTAGTGGAAGCTGCGAAGAAAGATGGAAGGTGGGACAAGGCGTATGCGGGACCGAAGGATATGGTTATGCCGGAAGACTTCAAGCAAGTGCTGCAGCGAAATGGTGACGCGGAGAGATTTTGGAAGGGCTTGAATAAGAGCGAGAGATACGCAGTGCTCTGGAGGATAGAGACGACCAGTGTAACCGCGAGGAAGAGCAGGATTGAGTCCTTAGTAGGGATGCTGGGTGAGGGAAGAAAGGTAGGTGCCGCAACAGTGAAGCCAAAGCAGCAAACGAATGATGCGACAGGAACAGAAGGTGTGCAGAAGTCAAAAGCAACGCCAATCACCAAGAAATCCCCTCAAAAGAGGAAACTTGATGCTCTACCGGTTGAGAAGCGTAGTAAGGTAGGAGGACCGCTTCGGCGAGAGGGGTTGCGTCGCCGGCCTTGAGTTTGGAAGTATTAGCAGGCTACATTAACGATAGTGCATATTAAATCGCGATTGCATTACATCAATATTCATAGATAGCAGGACGAAGTGTATTAGAAGTACCTTAATCGACCGGGAAATCTAGGTCTTGCATTACACCAACCCTGCCCAACTCCCAGATTCCCTTCTCGAGCACTGTAGGAATATGTAATTCCACTCTCTTGAATCCTTGAAGTGGATAGCACTCTCTATGCCAACTGGTCTCTACAGGATACAAAATCACTAACTCCAGATGAGAGTGTTTGGGCTCATCTGCGAGGCTAAGGCTTCAATTTTGATTTCACACCTTTGGTAGGTACATTAGCTTGGCTTCATTCGATTGCCAGCTCCACGACTTCCTAGTAATTTAATTGGGAAATCAGATACTGCTTTACTCATATCCTATGATAACTATTGATCTCTTGGAAGGCACCCGCCATAAATTGCGCAATGGAGGCTATCAAATGTGTGCTTACCTTTACCTACAAATCAATCTAATGATGGGGGTTTCCTTTGGGAGAGAGCGTCTCTTGTGCGGAGAGCGATTGCTCATGTCAATTTCATAATAATCACACTGATGAAGGGAAGCAAATGACCAGAAACGTATTTGATAATCATATATTGGTTAATACATCTAGTCTCGTGTGTTGTGAAACTTTCATCTCAAGAACTTATACATGCTTAAAACTGATTAGATATAAAGTGTTACCGACGAGACCGATCCTACCTTCCAAGCTAATTCTTCTGCGGCAAGGAAAGAGTAACAACAAGGTCGATGCTTGCCACCTCTTCTCTTGTCTTTCTGTGTTTGTCTTTGCTACTCTCTTGTTATCATCATCACTTCACATTCCTCTACCCATCATTATAGTTCATTATCGACCTTCCAACAATTACTTCTTCAGAATAGCATTCACAACCAGTATTGTCAACATCACCAACATTCTACTCTCCTATTCTATACAATTAGACCTACACAACCTGGAAATCTGTATCTCTAATCACAATGGGTAAGTCAAAGACCACCAAGATTATCATCGCCTGTGATGGCACCTGGCAGTCAGCCGCCACTGGGGATGTCGACAATCCGACCAACGTTGTAAGTCCATCTTTCTATACTACACTTCCTGCTTCCACCTATTTCGTGACGCACATCCACGGCCTCGCACTTCTGCTTATATCTGATACCTGTTTAGGCGGAATTCTGCCGAGCACTTTCACCTCACAACTCCACCAAGGGAAAGAAGAAGAAATACCCCCAAATCGTCTTCTATCAACCTGGCGTGGGATCTGGCGCTTTATCGAAGCTCGAACATGTTATTGCAGGTCAGTGGCTATCATTAATGAAAACGTGTGCAAAAGCTAACTGAACGTCCGTCAGGTTCCACTGGCCAAGGTCTAGAGGAGAACGCGCGAGATGCATATGTATTTTTGACCGATAATTATACCAAAGGAGACGAGATCTACCTCTTCGGATTCTCTCGTGGGGCATATACCGCACGCACGATAGCTGCATTCAGTAAGCTGAAGCCCCGCTCACTACTGCTCCTCTCTACTGATACTCTTCTAGCTGGTGCCATTGGTGTGCTGTCTGTCAAAGGCATTCCGTTCTTCAAACCGCTCTATGAGCTTTACAAGCAAGCCCACAGTGTTCCTGAATGGGAGAAATCCCTCGCAGAGTATATCGAAAAGAACAATTTGGACAGTATAGCTTGGAGAACTCCTCCTGAAAATGTGATAATCAAGGTCGTCGGTTGCTGGGAGACCGTTGGCTCACTTGGCGGTAAGTAGCTTAATGCCAGTCACCACATTCTTAATACTTTATGACTTACGGTCGAACTTTTAGTCCCACATAGTCGGCTCACCGACTGGTTGGGTATAAACGACAAATTTCGTTTCTTAAATATGCAATTGCCACCGAGGGTTGAACATGCTTTTCATGCTCTGGCACTGTTTGTCCACTTGAACCCATCTTAATATTTAGAGTTATAGAACAAGGCTGACAGGCAACTCAGGGACGAACATCGCGCATCCTTCTATCCGACAATCTGGTGGCTAGATCCCAGAGCGCAGTCGATCCATGACGCCAATGGCAAAGTCATTATGCCGCAGCTTGTACAATGCTGGTTCCCTGGTCACCAGTAAGTTACTCCATATTCTGAAAGAATTACAAAATTAAGATATCGCAATAGCAATGATGTTGGCGGAAACGCCAAAAACCGGAAAGTTGCCAATCTTGCACTAGCCTGGATTGTCGACCAATGTCAAACCAAAGGCCTTCTTGACTTTCACATTGACTTTCTCAAGTCTACACTGGAGCCTACCCGCAATAGTCCCCATGAATCCTGGACTGAAAGCACCAATGATCCTTTCTACGCTGGATTCTTACCTAGTAAGCTATGGGCATTCATGGGATCGAGAGTCAGGCAACCTGGGAATGAACCAGTGCCTAAAGGATGGTTTCCTGCTACGACCTCTTCAAAGTATGTGGGAACTTACATATCCAGAAACCCTTCACTGTGTTCGATACACTAACTAATACTCAGAACATACGAATATATACACTACAGTGTGCGGGAAAAAGCCGATGAGATCGTATGTTCTACCATCCGCTTCTGATGTTTAAAAGTTTCTATTATATGTACAAATGCACTAATAACATTTCCAGGGTCTCAAAGCTTATAGGAGTGCTTCTGACTGTAATGATTGTAAGCAACCAGATCCTGCACCATCGAGGGCGCTGGAGGGCTACAAGTACTCCCCACGGGATAAAGCATGGATCAAACTAAAAGCAAATGGCAAGATTTTGAGATCATTACCTGAGTTTCCACTGCCAAAATCAGATGACCCGCAGAGCTTGCAAAGTTACCTGTCGAGTGAGTGGCTGAAGCTAGCGGAGCATTTTGGAGATGTCAAGGATGCTTCGATTAGAGCCCACGATCAATATGTCGAGGAACAAGCTGCCAATATGAACAGTCGTGGCATTGGTAGCAAATTGAAGGATCTCGAGCAGGGCTTCGAGGAGGGAGTCAATGAAGGAGTTGGCAAAGTAAAGGATACCCTAAACAATGGGGCTCAAAAAATCAAAGGTAGTTCAAAAAATGGCTTAGAAACGCTGAGAGATAGCGAAAAGAAGATTCAAGATAGTGTTGCGAACGGCGTCAAGAACGGTATGGACAAGTTAAAGGAAGGCGAGCAGAAAGCTGAGGACATTGCCAAGACTGGTATGAGGAAGCTTGAAGACGGAGAGAAGAAGTTCGAAGACATTGTCAAGGATGGGGTTGGAAAAGTGAGAGATACCGTCGCTGGAGGCAAGAAGCAAAAGCAGCGTGAGAAGTCTAGACGAGCCGATAAGTCAATTGATGGTGACAAACTGTCGGACCCTGAAGAGTCCATGAAGTCAAGGAAGCCGAAGCGAGGTGAGAACTCTAAGGATGGTGCGGATGAGGATACAGCAGATTGTGGAACTCGGCGATGCAGAGAAAAAAGAAGAGCCGCAAGATCCAAATCGAAGAGGGGTGATGACTCAAGTGCAGGGTCCAGAGGCTTTGGAGCCAAAACGAAAGAAGGTGAGCCTACGGAGCCAAGAACTGTTATCACCAGTGGACCCCAAATCATTGAGGATGCTGACACTCATGGTCTTTCAAGATTCGTGATTCAGGCAGATCCGAAAGTATCAATCTCCAAGTCGCACATGGGCCACTTCGACTGGAAGACTGGAGAATGGTCATTAACAAATAGCACGACTATCAGCAAGGAGTGGAGGCGTTCAAATCGATGCATTCAAGGACGAGCTATTTGTCATCAATCATCAAGTAGTTCATAGAGCTTTAGTCTGAGACATTCCAATACAATACATGTCTTACAAATATTTGACTTTCGTTCTGTTCGGGTTGTGATCCATAATCATTTTGAGATGGCTGTGAGTTTAGTATGTGATTCTTTCCGTGGAGATCTTAGCGGACCATTAGTACGTAATTAAAGTAGATCACTATGTCTGATATGAAGGATATTGACAGTCTCTTTCAATGAGTGAAGTTATTAGTTCGTATTAGCCTGGATTTGGTTCATGCATTTTCTTGTTGTTAATTTTCCCGTTGGAACTCGGCCTAATGAAGTTGAGATGCATCTTGGGAACTTAAACCCCCATCTCTAAAATTTTACATAGATTGAAATACTTCAAACAACGACAAAGAGCGGGATACAGATCTACAGGCCGTGCATAACGGACCGCCCCGCAGTGAAGCTCGCTTGAATCACTTATCCCTACAGTACTACTTTTGCCAAAACAAGGGTGAGCGTGCAGCATGGGGACCAGCATGCAAGATATGTGGAGGCTGGGGATGGTGATAAGCGCCGGCCTCTTTGTATTTCAACCACATAACTACGTTTGGAGTGACATTCTCCTCCAACGACTTCTCAGCTACGAATCGCTCGTATTGATTTAGTGTATGCTCCTCGGTGTTAATTGACTGATTACCACCTCCCGCGGTCACCCAGTCTCGTTGGAAATTGGGCCGGTGAATTGAGCGAGCACGGAATTAATGATTTAAATTCCTCGCCAATGGTGTTCCCCTCAAATTGTTGTCTTATTCAGTCGTTTGTGGCTACTGACTGTTAACTCTCCTCTGATATTTTGTAATCATGTCTACAACACAGCATGGAAATGAGAAAGGGAAAAAAATTGAACGCCCAAGGACACCGGAGAAACAGCAGGAGAAGAAGATGGGCGTGAAACCACGGCCGTCCTATTTGAAGAGACGTTTCCATGAGGGAAAGTGGTTTTGTGATTGTGAGAATGGCACGATCTTAGCTCATTGCTTCACATCAAGAAATATTCATTCAGATAATTATAAGAAACCATGTAGGTCTACATCCCCATATATTTCAGCTTATGTCGAAATGGTTGACTAACACAATTGAGAAGATTGGATATGCAGCAATCCAGCGGGTAAACATTGTGACTTCTTTGTTTGGGCCCACGAAGAAGAGATTGAAAAACGGAGATTGGCGGAATATGAGCCCCTTATTGTTCCCCTAACTCCACGATCACCGCATACGCCATGGACAATTGCGAAAGAGAATGCCATTAAGCGTAAGGTACAACCTGGCGAAACGCAGTTACTTCATTTACTTGAAAATGAGACCGGGAATGAAGTGGACAATACCGCTGACCCTGGGCCATCGACCCGAGCACCTGTACAGGGTGCAGCACGCAACCATGACGAGACAGCTACACCGTCAAGGAAAAGACCCAGATCAAACCGCACTCCTCCAACAGTCCCCATGCTCAAAGATATCAACGAACTTGTGGTATCGTCCTTGCCGTCGCCTCGGTCGAGTGATCCTAAACCAGGAAATGCTCCATCACCAAGAACACAAGCTCAGGTTGATAACAATCTCGAAAGTGCAATGGCTCTTGACAGCGAGAAGTCACTTACTATGAGCATTATCCAGTTGCTAGCTGAGGACGGCATCACCCTCAAGGCCTCCACGAGAATCATGCTCGATCATGAAATTGATATGGTCATGGAAAGACATGAGGTGGAAGCAAAAAGATTCAAAGAGACAAACTCCAAGTTAAGAAGAACGGTCAATGAGTTGACAATGGAGGTTGAGAGGCTGCAAGCGGAAGTCACAGGGCTTGATGAGAAAATTACGCTATGGACCGGGCTTGGTGACGAGAATGAGAGTGATGGGTTGTATAATGACTAATGATTTAATGAAGCGAAACAAAAACGGAGAGAGACTTTTTCACTGTTAGGCAAGAAATTAAGGCTATTTAGGAAAGTGTCTGGACCGAGTTGCAAATTGACAGCGACTGGTAGCTAATTGGTCAAATAATCAAGCGAGGATGCTTTTGATTTGGTAGGGAGGAGGGAGAACCGGTATGATTCAGGCTGGATATTGCTCCTATTAGTGCTTTAGTGGATGTGGAAATAAACTCGAACTCGATCTTCTAAATAAAGTACATAACTCAAACACAGTGCTTGGCTCCATATTTCTGAAGTACTTTTGAGAGCAAGTTATCACGTTTTTGAAATTCCCTACACTACTAATAAGAAATAAAGAGTCGTACACCAAGTTTTGTCAAAAACCATGTAGGTTGATGACAAATTAAGTCACATTTGAGAGTAGAAGTAAGTGGGAATATCCGGAGCTAAAAGATACTAGAACAGTACACAGATATCGTCAAGCTTCGAAAATTGTGTTTGATCATATCTAAAATCTAATCTGCTACTCCTTGTTTCAAGCGCAGAGATCGATCACACAGATCTCACACTGGCTCTATGCCTTCATTTACGGGAGACACATAACTAATCATCATATCCGGCTCAGGCCGAAACATCTCCAGCTCCGAAGCAACATCCTCGATTCTTTGATTATAATGCACGTCTTTGCAATGATACTCCTAGGTCATCTTATCAGCAACTTCTTCTACGTGATTTAAAAAAAAATAGGAAGAACTTACCCTGTTCACATTCCAGCATGCTTGAGAGCAGAAATAACTGACAAAGCCAGTCTGCAAGCAGTCTTTACAAAGACCTCCAGCTCCAGTATCGGCCTGTATCCTCCTGCCGTCAAATATACAGTGTTGATCCATATGGCAAGCATGGTCAAAATGATCATGATCATCCTGTCGATCAATTAGTAGAAGTCCCGTGTCTCAAGTTATGTAGGGAGGCCATACAAAATCCTCTTCCACATGTTCTTCACAGCAATAATAAGCATGTTCTCTCCTCTCCCCTTCCGTCTGTCCCTTCGCAGCCAACCAATCACATACTGCACATTCTAAAACGCCCTCCTCATCCGTCAGATCTACCTCTCTCCCACAGCTTTGCAAATTACACCGTGCTATCTGTTTTTGTACTACATCTTGCATGCGCTGATCTTGCTCTGCTTTTTTTGCTGCTTTGTTTTTCAAATGGGCGCTTTGTGCCATCTTTAGATCACCGAGCCGATGTTTAAGTCTAGAAATCTCTTGCTTTTGGGTATCGAGCGCTTCTTGTTTCCATTGCGAGATGACGGCATCAGGAGAAAGACCAGAGTCGAACATCCGCTCGTATTTAGCTTTTATGTTTTTTTGTTGAGGAGAATCGTCCCAAGATGGCGTGCAGTAATATGCCTTGTAGACTTGGGCACGATCTTGTGTCGTATTAGTCTTGTGGAGCTGTCGAAGAAACATCGAGGTTTCCTCTGGCTGGAAAGGATGTGGGTGGTCAACCTCCATATCGATTGCTGTCTGGATAATAGTTTCTATAGGCTCATTCTCTTCGAATTTCTTAGAAAGGTAGGTGCTAAATTCTGAAAGGGTATTGGCATATTGCGGATCAGCATCTGGGCGTGGCGTACACAAATCCTTCCGTAGATGCTCTCGAAGCTCTTTTCTGAATCTTACGTTGATTTCTTCTAGAGTGTACTGCTCAGGGGAATTGAACATCGTAGCCATCTCTGCTCGATAGGGCAATAAATCCGTATCCCAACGACCTGGCCCATTTCCAAGGTAATAATTGGAGTATGCTTGCCATATCCTCTGTTTCTTGGCCACGCACGTCTCACAGTCCGGCTGTGCAGTGTGAGGCCTAGTACCACTGGAAAATATATCTTCTATAGCTTTCAGAAGACTTGAAAGCTCCTCCTCGGAACGCCGAAATTGATCGCCTTGCTGGATTCTCTGTCCTAAAGATAATGGATAACGGTCGTCCTCAAAGGGAATGAACTGCTTGCTATGCGGTTTCCGGTTTTGGAAATTGATGCCTCTAAATGCTATGTTAGCCAATGAAAGCATATTTTGCTTCTTACCGTAAGAATGCAATGGGAATCTAATAATCTCTAAAAACATCTAGAGAATCTGTCACGTGGCATCACGTGGGGGATAATCAAGGATATCTTACTCCATGACTGTCTATTTCTGTTGCGACATATAAGCCCCATACGTTAATGTAGAATTGAAGCTCGGTGGTACAATCTCGTAGATTCCGAGTCACGTTTGTTGAAGGCTAAACCAGGAACTCTAGCTGTTGCTAAATCTTGAGGCTTTAACTAGCGCATTAAGGATTAAAGTTATTCCGCTCCATCGACAATTCCAAACTAAGTCCAGGAATGCGTTCCATTTAACCGCAAAACGTCACCTCCACCCTGAATCGTAAATATGGTATGTTTTTCTCTTACTCTAGATTCCGGTGGTTCAGATTGTGATAATCCGACGAATCCCATGTGTGGACAACCCGCTTCATGGGTGATCCCAAGCAAAGATCAACAAATTCAACCCGTTAGAATTTCAGTGAAGCTAACAACCTACTCCAGGCAGATAAACTTCGCGCCCAACAGCAACTTGAAGCTCTACAGGCTCGCTACGTTGGCACTGGCCATGCTGATACCACGAAATTCGAGTGGACGTCCAACATCCAACGAGACAGCTATGCTAGTTATGTTGGCCATCCACCACTATTGAGTTATATGGCGGTTGGAATGGGAGAGTGTCGGGAAAAGGTTCGGGCGGGATTTATTGAGGTATGCTGCTATTTAGGTGTGGGATAGAGACTGAGAGAATCACGACAATTTGAGATAAGAGGATGGGTTTATGACTATATGCTAATTGGTTTATAGAAGATGATACAACCAGTTGGAAAACCGCCTGAGGTGCAGGAGTAATTGGGACAGGCAATTTGGTTGTACATATGCTGGTGTTTGGAATTGGGTTTTTGGCGTACAGGCCGATGGGACGTTATAAATGTAATGGTCTGCTTTTCAAAGAGTAAATAGGCAAACAATTGGGTCGGCAGTGACGGCGCTTGATTTGGCAAAGAAGATGATGTATTGCAATCACTATATATCCACGCACTTCATCGCTTTATTTCTTTTCCAATCGTGTCTTGATTATCTACGCCCACAGCCTACCACTAGGCCAGTTCTTGGCTACAAAAGCCAGTGCGGACAATTCTTATGATCAACGCCATACGCCAAACCCATCCATTCCGGTCGTCCAGTCTTCGTTGAATCACATGTGCTCATAATTTTTTTGTTCTCCTTGATCAACGCCTAGACCGTCTGGTCTGGGTACTTGAGCCTGGAACCGCATTTTCCTCATGATGTTCTTCTATACCTCGCTCAACTCTACGCCCTTTGGCCTTGAGCTTTTCTGTGCCTATTGCCAAACTCTTGTTCAGCCTCTTCTCGAGGTCTTCCGGCGCAACATCACCATATACTTCGGAGACCAAGCCTGCGGTACCTTTTGTACCAATTTCAACCTTTCCTCGAGGTCCAAGTAGCCAGTTGATCGTCTCGTCGTCCGCGCTCTTCTCCACAGACCTATATATATATCCTTGAGCTTGCATCTTCTTTAACATCAAAGGCGTCTTTTCGCCAAGCATATAAACGTCTATGTTGAGCTTGTTCAGATATGAATACAACTTAGCTTCCAGACACTGATTTTGTGGACTCATGCTTATGAGTGATACAATTAACGTGACAAGAGCAACGTAGCTGGCCTCTTCTGCAGTGGAGACCACAGAAGAAGGTGGGATAATTTTAGGTGATCTGTATTCAGCTGGGAGTATTGTCATTAGGATGTAGGAAGCCGATGTAGTGCTTTTCGACTTTTGAGCAGCTGGAGAAGTTAGCAAATATGTATTTCCTGCGTATATATTAAATTACCCAATTTCTCTTTCATTGTTATCTTCTCTTTGGTAGGTAGTTCACACATCTCCATACCGAATTTGTCGCGCAATTCCTTCTGCGTTTTGTCGAAGTACGTCTTGAATGGCATGCGATGTTTTTTAAATACTAGATAGATCGTTAGACTTTCGCATTTTAATCAGTCTGATTGACGAACCTTTCTCCGTAACGTCTGCTCTGCGTATGTATTTCCTTTGGTATTCGCATGCTAATGCGTATCGGACGAACCTCTTCACGACCTGTGCATCACCTTCGTGACCTTCATCCATTACATCTCCCCCATCCTCTGCGTCCTCTTCATCATCGGATGGACTGCCTCGCCTGCGCTGTGTTGGTCTGACCTCGTCTTCTTCCTCATCCTCATCTGAAAGCTGGAGTTGATAAGTATGCGAACAATAAAGTACATTTCGGGCAACTTACGGCGCGTCGCCTTCTGGTTGGAGGCATAGATGCTGATTTGTGTTGACACAGCGACTAATGCATTGTGGACTTTTTTCAGTTGAGTGATTAAGCTATGTTTTATTATTGGGAGACGCGCCGGCACGCGACGCAGTGCTGCTTGGCTCGGAGCAAAATGCCCGAGCTTCCGATAAACCTCAACTTTTTTTTGTCCGAGAAGACAATACATCAGTAAAATGACCTCGCAATTACAGTCGCATTCATGATTGCTCGATCGCATGTTTGCTTGACATGCCAGCTACGGCTGCTGAAGCGCTCAAATGCCTCAAAGCCACATTTCGCATCTCTGTCCACCCGAGCAATACCCCAACTTGCACCCGAAGAGTCTCCCGAACCGTCTAATGACGAACCCAATGGGCCAACTACGCAGACCTCCGAGAAAGAGGACTCTCTACGAGATAAACCGCCCTTGACAGCTGTGACCATTGAAAGTGGCGATGGAATCGCGTTTCCCCTGGCGGGAAAGGCGAAATTTGTTGCCGAGAAACGTTTAAACCAAGCTCAACGAAATGGACTGTCCGAGCATCCACTGGGGAAACTTTTTGGCTATACAGGATCAATGCAGCGGGAAGGTCGTGAGACTCTGCAGATCAAAAGTCTTGGGAAAGCAGCAGAGGTTATTGTACTTCGAGACTCAGGGCTTAAGTTCAGCCGGCAAACCACAGTTATTCCAGAGGATGAAAAAGCTGAGGTAGTTGATATACTGGCAACTCTGAACAAAGAGCGTGGGATAGTGGCGCATACGCAAGTGGACGAAAATATTAATACATTTCGACCTCAAATTGGCAAAGAACCTCAAGATCGGCAGCAGTTCAACGAGCTGGTGCAGCAAATACAGTCTAGTTTTACCATATCACAGCTTGCGAAGTACATACAGACTTTCTCTGAAAGACAAGGCCCGGATACTGTTTATTTAAGGAAAACTCTCAAAACGAAAATGATACGTCGCATTAGCCCTTTTCTCCCACAAGCTGCGATAGACAACGACCCTATGGATCCAGCCTCTATCCGCGGCTACTCGTTCCCATCATATACACCCAAACAAAGGCTTGCTCTACGGGTAATGCGAGAATGTTGGAGACTGCATTTACCTGAGTTAGAAGATGGCATAGGAGAAATTGAAGTGGAATTGACCCCACCAGATTTCCAACTCCTTAGTAAGTCTTTTTTTCCTCTTTCCGACTTAGTGTCTAATAAGTATCAAGTGAATAAAGAATTCGGTTCAGAACTTTTGCCATCCGTTATGGAAGAAATATCTGCGAAGCATATTGTAAGCCATGAGGAGCGTATAGAAACATTCATGGACAAGTACACTTTCCGCATAGTTGCCGCTCGGGCCAAATGTGAAGCGGTGGTTGAAGGTATCGAGAAAGCACTCGGATCCATCCAGCGACGAGAAGTCAATCTACGAAACCTCCGAACTGATTGTAAATACACGGAGTTCAATTCATGGGCCACCAAGAATTTCGACGATGCTACAATCAACCAGCTAGGAGCTTTAACAAGGACTGACATCAGAGTCTCCCACAAAAAGAGGGTAAGCAATTTCTTCTGATTTGGCGGCATCTCGATTAATGTATTAGGTTTTTATTGCTGGAGTAGAGGAACATCGGAAAGACTCGAGTTTAAGAACGGATGCAGCAGTCCGACTTCTTCTAACCTCTGGTGACTTCTCAGGGAGAAGCAAGAACTGGCTCGGATACAAAGGGCCAGGTGAGGGAGCTCTTCATCAGTTCCCTGTATCTGATAACTTTTCCTGGCGTGATAAACTTCGTTCATGGGCCAGATGGACAAGTCCAGTGCACAAGGAAATCCAGAAAGATCAGCTTTCTAATCAAGACCCTTCAACCTCAGAGTCATTTAACAGAGTTAAGCCAATCGTAGCTACAGAGCCACCTGAGGAGTCCGCTACAATAACGGAAGATGGACCCAAAGACTCGATCCCAAATACTCTTCACTGGTCTAAGATTGCCAACATCAACTCATCTAGCATTTTTGGCAATGTCCTCTTTAGTTGTCCATCTCCTCACAATGTGAAAACCATTAGCGCCCTAGAACGCTCTGCCTCAACTTCCCCAACATTATTCACGACAAATATACCGAATATCTCGCGTATTCTCGCAGCACGTACTGCATATCTCACCCACGCTCGTCCTGTCCAAACAGTTCGAATGCGCTTCCTTCCTAACCCTTTTGCAAATACCGCAAAGAGCAATCCTGCTGTTCAGATCGGACATAAAGCACTAGCCACCTTTCCCTTAATTGAAATGCAATTTGCAGTTCAGAAAAGAGACGGCATCTTAGTTCTTCAGACCATCGAATCTGTTCTATCCACAGAAAACTCAGACCTCCTCCTTCCGGAATCGAGTGTTGATATCCGCTTTCAGCAAACTATCACAAGAAGACTACACATGCCAGAACATAACAATACACGTACTCTACCGAGAGGTATAGCCGCATTTCTCTCTGCCTCTAATCTTAGTGTCAAAGATGGTAAGGGTCGACTCGCTACCCCTGCAAAACTTGAGATACCACTGCAGGCCCACCTATGTCATAAGCCGGACTTCAAAGCATTAGGTATGGAAGATCCTGGTCAAGACACTTTCGAAGTTCCATATCTGTTTGCAGGATTGGAGATCTTGAATACAATGGTTATGGAAACAGAAAATGGATGGGCTTTGACGTACAAATCTATTGAGGCCGGACGTGCTGGAGGGAGGAGAGCAGAGCTGGAATTACTACCCAGCAGGAAGAAGGCTTTGGAAGGAAATAGCGAGAAAGCATTCGTGAGGGAGGCGTTCAAGATTGCAGCTGGGTTGGATAAAGGAGCAAACAGCGCAAGGGCAAATGCTAGTGATGGTGAGCATAAAATTAGGTGGTGGAATGTCAAGGGTGCGAAGAGAGAGTTCTACTCAAGAAAAGTCATCGTGAGTGAGAATTTAGCAACTAAAGAGCAGAAGCTTGAAGCCACTACAGACCAGGAGGCAGGCACGAGCAATGAGAAACTTCCCGAAAGGAAAGAAGAGGCTGAAGATCTGCCTGAACATGAAGCAAAGTTCATAGCACAACATCTAGAAGAACAACAGCTCATCGATAACCTTGAGGAAGAGGAGGAATCACATCCGGCACAGGGTGGTGCATAATGGAGATCAGATCACCGATATTTGATGCGTGTGGATTGTACATATTGTAAAGGTTGTGTATGATATGTGTATATATAGCATAGATCGGCGTAGGGGATTGTAGAATGATCTCCATTTTAATATAAATCCATCCCAAGCGGCTGCTTTCTCTCAACTTTACGAAGCTACTATCACGCAGGGTGTAACACAGAAACATTTGACTCGTGGCATTGGAGTGATAAGCAGCTTTAGCCATCCATCCAATAGGTTGACTGGCGAACTTATTTTGCATTAACAGGCAAACCAAAGGATTTAATCCCAATCACCCCAATCTCACGGACCAATTGGCTGTCGTTAAAGTACAAGGTTCATTTTGAATTGCTGAGGAATTGCTACAGTTCTCAAGATGTACCAACTTCCTGAAAAAGCAACCTAAAAAGGACTAAAAGTAGCGTTATCCAAAAAGTGTAAAGTACCGGAATCCTGATATAAACACTATTTCTCGCGAAAACCCTCTATCGGGGGAGTGTTCCCGCCACACCACATTAAATAGATGGAGAGAACATCGACACTAACTTCCACATATTGCCAAATTTGATGAGACTCAGTGTGCTAAGGCATGGCTTTTTTCTGTCGTCTGAATACAAGACGCATTTAGAAAATGCCTATCTATTGTATACAGCAATTGAAAATAGATATTCCTCGCTTAGCAAAAGGGGCATCAGCTGTGTAGAAGTATACCACTCCTTGTTAATAATCAAACACCTGTATGGCTGAGAAACTAAAATATGCTCCTACTACAAAGATTAGCTTCTACATTTCATCTTAGATAGGTTCCAGCTGTCTCCAAGAGTTGTACAAGAGCTTGTATCACCGTACGGTACTGTTATGACAAGGCAAAAAATTAAAGGACTTCAAAAGCTCCCTAGAATTAGCACAATTCATCTCTTATTCAATATGTGCTATCCCCTCTACTTTTCCATTCCCAATACACTCAACTTTAATCAATAAACGACTGCTGTGTAAGTTACGTTGTATATAGTAGCTGTGTGGACCTAGCTAAGCATACGACCTAAAACGATCGGCACCAGGAAGTTGGCACGCTTCCCAGAGAAAATCTTGTAGAAAAAAGCGGGTGAGAAACTGGGTAAGTTCTCTTTCTACAGTCTCCACACCGAACCCCCATTTGGAATCATTCACCAAACAAACTTCCCGTTTTACGGCCAATATAGGGGAACAGCCGGGACTTGTGCCGCATTGAGCAAGTGCGGCCTTGGCTAATGGGTTATTCTTTGACATTAGAATTTTTAACCAGTCTCGGTTTCATTAGTTTCTCGTAAATCGAGGGATCTATCTATAGCACTTGATCGTGCTAAAAATGACTATGCAACACGTAGGTGATTAATGCCAAGAATTCCAGATTTAGCTGGAAATCTAGCAGCAGGACATAGCTTCACAGTTACGGCACAGGAGCACAGTTATTACGATCCGTTCTAGCGTTATTAGGCAAAGCTGAAATTAAAAGATCCTTTGAGCCTTCAATTCCTTTTCTTATCAAGAAGTGACGAGCTGAGGTTGGCACGGTGGCGTAAGATTATAGTAAAATTCTCGAGATGATTGTCTCGAGCGTCACAGCTGCAGCTACTGCAGCTGCATATTTAAACAATATAGCAAATCTTTCGACTTCGACGTCAACATTTCTAGGCTCATCCTCTGCGCCTTGGGCAACATCTCCTGCATCAACTAATGGACTCCCTGTCGCACTTAAGATTCCATTTCCGACATTATCACCATCAATCAACATTCCGAGGTGGAATCTGGAGCCAGCCAGTGATAATTTGAACGAATCAGCAGGCCAAAAACTTGTTAAGCCAGCATTTGGCTTTGTAGTCATCGATGGACCGGCAGGCGCGCTTGCTGATCTGAGTAAAGAAGGATCTGACTATAAATTCCTGAACTGTCCTGTTACAGCAGGTCGACAGAAGGTACGACTACTATGTACCAACGACACGGAAAACTCAAATTGTGATGATATCTACCTGGATGGTGTGGAGGGAACAATTATCAAGATGCCAGATGGCTGCGGGGAGGGAACATACGCAGTTGCACATGCTTTCGAGACTTCACCGGATCAATCTAATACTATTCGGCCTCATCTGAAAGGTGCTGGCCCCATCATGGAGCTTGATTTGAGTTACAATTTCAGCATTGTACAGAAAGCAAAGCCAAATGTCACAGACATTTTCATTCGGATAGATTACAGCAACGTTCCTGGACATTGGGATCGTAGAGTTGATCCCTCGAACATTGGGAGTGGGAAACATTCTCGAATAGATAGGCGATTCTTTAGTGCAAAACCGCCTGCTTGGAAACCCAAATTTGAACCACTCTCGAAAGATGAGCAAAACTCATATACTGGCACTTTCTCAAATCCATTATATGGTGAGATTAAAGCCTGTGCAGACCTGGATGATAGCTATATGCAAATGAGTGTCACAGGTGCCGTGACCGGGGAAAGCAGATGGGGTTATTCCTTTGTCGGTACCATATCGCCACTCAAACTCGAACAAGCATATGGATTCTTTGACAACGATATCCAAATGACCTCTGCAAAGGTGCAGATCCAGACCTTTGGAGAGATCCAAGCCGATGAGGTACGAGGAATTGAGCTAAGTCCACCAATGTTTTGGAAAAAACCGTTCAGTCAACCTGGACTCCTACATTTTGGCCCGAGTTTGCACGTTGGTGTTGTTTTGAAGGCAAACATTGAGCTTGATTCCGATCTCTTCATAGAACTAAACTCTTCAACCCCAGCCCCTATTAGCCAGAGGTATCCGTCATCAACTGGCGCTCTCGGAGGAACCACCAATCTTGTGGCTAAGTTGATAGAAGGTCAGAATCATTCCATCCAGAATTCAAGTGAGGGATCTTTCCGATTGTCTCTTCTACCTACTATTAAAATGAGATTATCATTTGCGGATTACGTCAGGAATGTTAAAGCACAAGATGTGCAACATGAAATCTCTGCATTTTCAGAAACATACGTGGCGATTAAGGCAAGTGGCAGTGGATGTGCCACAGTCGAGGTTGGTGTCTCTGGGGCTCTTGTTTCGTTACAGAGCTTGAAAGAACCCATCAAACCATGGACCAAGGACAGTCACCAAACAAAAATCATCCCGGGAAGCAGGGCTCAATCCCAAATATTTGAGCAGGAGTTGTGCTCTAGCTTGCCTACCGAACGACAAGATAGACGGGGGAACGAGCTGTTTAGAAGAGTAGTACCGAGCAGTGAGTACTAACTTCGACCTAAAATTTGTAAGAGAATAAGTACTTAACATCCTCTAGATGTCGTACTTAACAAACCGCCTTTCGTGCTTGGCAATTCGCCGCTTCTCACTTGCACCGAAGGTTTGAAAGGAAATCTTGAAGACGATATCCGCAATACGATAAGAAGGTTCTTAAAAGGACCAAGATGCGCTCCAAGTGCAGAGAATATGCCTTCTAAGCCTCCCCGGAAGGCGCTCCCACGTCAATAAACTCCTCGGCCTGTGAGATTTCTTGAGACCGATCCTAGACCCCTAAAGTTGGTTTCCACGAGTTTGATATTATCCTATGGTTTGTTATGAAGAAGAAATTGAAATGATCATACAAAAGTCATTTTACCAAGAAAACTTTGCGCCGAGTTGATACTGGAGTGTTGTTCAGGTCTCGTTTATGGCATGCTAATCCAAACTATTTAAGTAACTCTGCTCGTGGATAAAAGTAAGCTTCTCAAGGAATAGTGAGGTCCAAACCTTTGAGGTTTGAGTTGCGAAGTAAGAACTTGTCGTGACCTTTAAGCTAGATTGCATTAGGAATGAACAAAGAAATTATATGCTATATTATGCAGCAGTCGAACCTTGTTGGAATTGTTTTGGAGAGGGGACTTGTTCTAAGATCTATGGGGTTGATGTATATGTTTTCTAGAGAGGAAGATAAGCCAGTTGGGAAACTCAAGGGGTATGATACAGAATGGCATCTATCTTGTAAAGAGAGGCAACATTACATTAGATAATCCTTATAGCTCCTACAAATTCATCTCCGTTGCAAACTGGAGACAGCGAATAAGTGAGAATTGAGGTCTTCTGTAGTTTATGTTGGTAACATCAGTCATATCACCTGCTCTAACATCCACTTAAAACATCCTGCTATGTAGGAGTCATCAGGAAAACAAATGAAAGCCAAGAAGCCAATGAGTTGTCTAATATATAATGGCAATAGCTGCTGGAATAAGTATTTGTCCCGAGGTCTTTAGAGGTTGAAGACTATCAAAATATGGGAAAGTTAATTTTACAAGCAATTGGTATAAGTACACTATATGTTGACAATATTCAAGTATATTGCAAGACGTGGTTCGGAGGTAAGTCTCTGCCGCTCACGGCTGGCGGCATGGGTGGAAAGAGAACATGGTTGGGAAGAATCTATGTTATGCTCAATCCAAACTATGCTTGAGTTCCTAGTATCAATCAAGTAAAGAGAAGAGGAGGGTTTGGATGTCGACATAATACTATATTCTTGTATGGGACAGCTGGCGAATTGATTAGAGGTTTCTCAACGGTTAAAGGTGAAGCAACTCCAGACCGCTCTTCACGTCCAAGCACACCACCGGCACCTCGGGGCGATTGCAGCAGATGCGATGCTCAATGCAAGACATCAACACGCAAGATTATGCCTGTGATAATCATGCAATAGTGTGGATTCTGTTTCTTCTGGGACAGAGTCGGTCACTTTTGATCACGGTATCCCCCGTGGTTCGATATTGACGAGAAAACGAGACTTGCCACCATTATGGGGTTCTCATGCTCGCTCCTGCACGTTAGAAAGGGTAATAATTCAGATCCGTGAGACTCTCTCTATTGTATCTACGTTGGGAGAGCAATGGTCGTTCTACCGTAAAGTGTTTACAGAGGAATCGTTACCCATATCAAATTCCGCTTCCACCAAGCCAGCCTTTCTTTGTACTCTCCCTTTCACCACAAAGAATTCTATATAACCTTACGAACAAGGCATCTAACGTAGATACCCAACACGCCACCAGAAAATCGGCGTCCCCTTTGGGCGTCAGACAGGAGCCGGCATGAGTCAATATCGCAAGGTCCTAGCAAAACTTCTCGCGGCGGAGGACGTATTCAAGGCGAGTGACCTCATCCGCCTGCCAACCACTCCTCTATTGTAGAAGTGGGCCAGTTTGGTCCGGCTCCGCCAATCAGGTAGACTGGCTTTAGCGAGCTCACTAGCGCCTCCCACTACGGCGCTGGCGTTACAAAACATAACCCCTCCATCAGATTTTTCTTCTCCTCTTTCCTTGAACTTCGTCTGCACATACCTTGATTCGAGCAATCATCCTGTGTAGTAAGTATATCTTCATCGCCGCACTTCATCCAGATCATCATCACTGACCTTGCGCTGCAGATATACTTTCTTTCCAAAGAGGAACAATAAAAAACCACCAAACAGACAAACAAACAATACCGCAATCATGGGGTGAGTCAAGTCCATCAACACTTCAGTCGTCTGCCATCTGCAGCGGCCGCGATGGCATCTTTCCGATGCCTCTGCACATCTTAATAAACACATGCTAACCAGTTGTGTTTCGCAGTAAGGAGAAGATGCACATCAACGTGGTCGTTATCGGCCACGTCGATTCCGGAAAATCCACCACCACCGGTAAGCGCTGACGCTCCTCTATCCTCACACATATATACCTGGGACATGGTCTGATAAACATCTAGGTCACTTGATCTACAAGTGCGGAGGAATTGACAAGCGTACCATCGAGAAGTTCGAGAAGGTAAGCATCTATTTTCCTCATTTATTTTCATCGTCAACATCATCGACACCTTATCGCATGAGTTGCCCCTCAGTGGGGCTGCAACGCATTTTTGCGCCCGCGTTTTTCACTTCTTGGCGCCCGCCCCTCAATCAATCAATCAACATCCACCACCACCAACATCATCGACCAGGACTGTTTGCATCACCAACACTTATTTCTCTTACAAGATAATACTTACTTTTCATGCATGGTATCTAACAATTCTCTAGGAAGCCGCCGAACTCGGTAAGGGTTCCTTCAAGTACGCCTGGGTTCTTGACAAACTAAAGGCCGAGCGTGAGCGTGGTATCACCATTGATATTGCTCTCTGGAAGTTCGAGACTCCTAAGTACTATGTCACCGTCATTGGTATGTTTTTCCCTTCTCCGTGTTATGATTTTACATACTAACTTTTCCAGACGCCCCTGGTCATCGTGATTTCATCAAGAACATGATCACTGGTACTTCCCAGGCTGATTGTGCCGTTCTCATCATTGCCGCTGGTACTGGTGAGTTCGAGGCTGGTATCTCTAAGGATGGTCAGACTCGTGAACACGCTCTCCTCGCCTACACTCTCGGTGTCAAGCAGCTCATCGTTGCCATCAACAAGATGGACACCACCAAGTGGTCTGAGGCTCGTTTCCAAGAAATCATCAAGGAGACCTCCAACTTCATCAAGAAGGTCGGATACAACCCCAAGTCTGTTGCTTTCGTTCCTATCTCCGGATTCAACGGAGACAACATGATTGACAACTCCCCCAACTGCCCTTGGTACAAGGGATGGGAGAAGGAGACCAAGGCTGGTAAATCCACCGGCAAGACCCTCCTCGAGGCCATTGATGCCATCGACCCACCTTCCCGTCCTACCGACAAGCCCCTCCGTCTTCCTCTCCAGGATGTTTACAAGATTGGAGGTATTGGCACGGTGCCAGTCGGTCGTGTTGAGACCGGTGTTATCAAGGCCGGTATGGTCGTCACCTTCGCCCCCGCTGGTGTCACCACTGAAGTCAAGTCCGTCGAGATGCACCACGAGCAACTTGTCGAGGGTCTCCCAGGAGACAACGTTGGTTTCAACGTCAAGAACGTTTCCGTCAAGGAAATCCGTCGTGGTAACGTCGCTGGTGACTCCAAGAACGACCCACCTAAGGCCGCTGAGTCCTTCAACGCCCAGGTCATCGTTCTTAACCACCCTGGTCAAGTCGGTGCTGGTTACGCCCCAGTTCTTGATTGCCACACTGCCCACATTGCCTGCAAGTTCTCTGAGATCTTGGAGAAGATTGATCGTCGTACTGGTAAATCTATTGAAGATAAGCCCAAGTTCATCAAGTCTGGAGGTAAGCATCCGTTCCCCATCATTTTCATTGACAGCCTCTATGTTCCCCGTACTAACAATTCTTAGATGCCGCTATCGTCAAGATGATTCCATCTAAGCCCATGTGCGTTGAGGCCTTCACTGATTACCCACCTCTTGGACGTTTCGCCGTCCGTGATATGCGTCAAACCGTCGCTGTCGGTGTCATCAAGTCCGTCGAGAAGTCTGACAAGACTGGTAAGGTCACCAAGGCCGCTGTCAAGGCAACCAAGAAATAGATATGATATTTTATCTCACGTTTCTTTTGGGTCTGTTTTCTGATGGATGGTTGAGCGTGTGACGATTGGGGATGACTGGAACTAGATAGCTTTGCAAAATCAAATAGCAATCGATTTCCTACCAAATTTCCGCTCTCTATAGTGACTTTACTTCTGGACAAATCTTCTTGTCCGACTTCGAAAAAGTTCTTTAAATTTAGATCGCACTCTTGATTAGTGACAAAATCTCATCAATCGGGTACCCAAATTTGAACCGCAATTAATTCTACAAAGCCAATAATGTTCTATTACCACGTTAATTTAATGATTACATGGAGGTGTGTTCTTTTAATCCATAATGATCACTGTTCCTTTCGTGCCCCGCATGGATGGAGATCACCAAAATGAGGAAATCCCTTTTTTTTCAGAGATGAGGACATGACAAACGCCATACAACCGCCAAAAAAAATTGGTATGTATAAGGGGGATCTGATGTAGGATATTTCTAGTTGAATGACGCCACGTAGATAAAAATGAAATTGACTCCACACGTCCAATTCATTGTACTAATTAATCAATGACCATGGTGTTCTACCGAATGCAGTGTTGTATGAAAGGAGCCCCGTTCACAATCCCTACCTATTTTAAAAGCCTTGACTTAATTACGGGACATCAAAATACTCTTTTTCAGAAACGAGTTTATGATATGTAAAAGCATAGACACTTTTCATGCCAATCAAGACAGTAGTGATTTACTTACCACCTTGTTTGCAGAGGCGTGGTGTTGCTGGCGTGTGTGTATGGAGATTAACTGTGCTGTGTATACTAGCTAAACCCAACCAAGTTACTGCCTCGGCACTATTTCACCACACCGACATGCACCCAAGAAAAGCCCAAAAAAAGAAATTTGTAGTTCTTCCAGGTCAGTTGCAAGTAGCATTTAATTGCCAACATGCAATGACATAGGCACTTATGAAAGTCGCAAAAAGAGTACATATATATCGTGCATGTAGATGAAAAAAGAAATCATCCCCGGACGGGAATGAATATGGTATACATTAATGCATGAGGTATTGAACCACACCTGATTTGAACAGATAACCTTTGGGTCTGGAATCCAACGCGCTACCGTTGCGCCAGCGGTCCAGAGTGTCATGATTTGTACCATATTTGATGTTCAGTATTTTAGTCCGGAATATATAGGTGGCAAAAAGAAGACTTGGCAAGCGGGGTGAGTTCTTTGTCTTCGGATACTGCAAGTAGTTGTTCGCTAACTAGTCTACAGTTAAGGGAGGGACTCTAGAGGCTAAGTCCGGACAATAGCATACCGTCTATTGGAGACTTTGGCTTCAGAAGAAAACCTTTGTTTTTCTGGCTACTTTGCTAGTCCATTGATATTATCTATGATGCTGATCTCGCTATATGTACTTATTAAATCATCGCTGGGTCCGCCTTCTGGCTTAAATCGGTATACTTTCACATTCCCCTCCAGCTCGCATTACTGGATCGTATGTATTTTGCTGATTCGTTTACCCTGTGCTTTCCTTACCATTCTCTTTCTCTGCCATATCAAGCGCAGCCCTCCTATCTTCTTCTCTCAAGGCAACCTCCATTGCCTTCCTCACAATCCTCGTCATTGGCAACACGATTGGTCTCTCAATTCCATCTTCACTCCAAACCCTCTCTACCCATTCCTGCTCCGGGCTGACACTTCTCGTCCATCTCAGATCCAACACTCTAGTCTTGACCATCGAGTCGGCCTGCGCCGTTCCGATCTTTCTACACAGATCGAAGTATGGCAGCGAGTAGGGAGGAGACACAAGCTTTCTCATTACATACAATAGATCAGTGCGGGTGAACTGTGTCTCATCGTCGGAGTTGGCCCACGCCGTCGCGGTCGATAGAGGTGAATATGTATCGAACGACTCATGAGTGAGATGGAATTGGAGTAGTGTGTATGCTTGTGTAAATATCGCAGATCTATATGGTGACATTTCGCCTTCTGAATTGATCCAGACACTCATGTAATCCTGTATATGACTCAATTTGCCACCGAAGGCTTCATATACCTCCTCGAAATCTAACTTCGCCTTGAGACCTTCGGGGACTAGAGGCATTATTTCGTCTTTGAAAAACTCATGGGTTTCCTCTTTACTGCAATCGCCAACTGTCATGATTTGGGAGTGGTGGCCAACATTCATGGACCGGAGGAAGTGTTGGAAGAACGAGTCACTGGTAGATAGGATTACATGGCAAAGTCGGTCTTGTTTGGTGAGTACTAACAGGGTGTCCAGGAATACTTTGAGACTTAGTTGATCAGTAACTAGGGCTGGAAGTTTGTGGGCTTCATCCATAAAGAATATGATAGGTCGTTTCTTAAGTATGCTGTCTTCGGCAGTTTGGTCTTCTTTGCCCTTAGTATTTCCTGCAGTTGTCGTGGAAGCCGTATTCATTGGTGCTTTATTAGTTGAGGCAACATCAACTTTTCTGGCGCTAGGCTGTTGGCTGTCTTCACCGTGTTGTAGCTTCTCGTCCTCCAGTTGTTTCTTCTCTTCAGCCTTGGCTTTTGGATCATACTCCCAGTATCTCAAAAGACAAGATTGCAGGGTCTCCATTAAATCAGCAAGATCAGCTACTGATACTTTAAACTCGGGGTTGTTCTGCTCCGTCTCATTCAGGTTGATTGTCAAGTGTTTAAATGTGATTGCCAGTTTATCCATTTCCTCATCATGCATCTGTGATCATCAGCTCATTTACGTGAACCGGAAAAGGAAACTCCAACCTCATCAAAAACGTTCTTAAATTGCTCGCAAAGCGCAAGATATAAACTGCGTAGATCTGCAAAGCCGCTAATTCTGAGATCAAATTTAATGACGAAATAATCATCACTAGCCAAAACTTCTCGCAACAGTGCGGTTTTCCCAACTGAGGTCGCACCGAAGATGACATTCATTTGTGGGTTTCCAGCCAAAACTTTCCTAAGTAGTGCCTGCTCGGTTGCACGACCATGAAATCCAGGCAGCTTGGAGAAAGTATGCTTTTTAGGGATTCGTTTCGCCTCATTCCTCAGTGCTGCTTCCTCTTTAGCCTTGGTCAAAAGTTCTCTTGATTCTTTGAGCTGGCGAATTGTCTCTGCTGGATTCGCCAGTACGCCTACTATTTCGCCCATCCCGAAGAAGCTGCGATTCTGTGACCGTGGAATGCAAATGGACGCGACACGTGCTGAACGCCGCAATGGCACACTCTGACGAGCAGCAAGGCGCAACATCCTTTTCGGAAGTCCTGGCTCTCCTGCCAGAGCAGAGCAAGAAGAGTCGCGCTGGGATATTATAAGGGCGATGACTAGTAGTGCTTAGTTCCATGGAATGATGATGTATGTCCTAGTCGCTAGCTTAACTTGTACTAGCCAATGTTGATCACGGGTTGTCGTTCGGAATTTTAGTCAACCAACACTCAGATACAATCTATGCAGGTGTATAAAGTCTTTAATCACAGGGCAGAACATCTAATCACTGCTCCAGCGATCGCCTGAAGAACTGCTGCCAGATGTCATATGAGCTGCCCCGTTTTAAGGACGCGACATCACGTGACTAAATATCGTGTTTTTAGACCACTTCAATATCTGGGGTTCATGCTTTATGGACCTGATATAATAAGTCCTTAACTCTATCTCACTACATAAATACCAAAAAAACATCTGACAGAGCGATATAGGGAACTGTAGTGGCATTATCTGTGCACATAGATTGGCCATTGATACATAATATTCTTTATCTCTTGTCCAAGCTTTAGTTTCTTTACACTAAAAAGAAGAACCATCCACACAATATTAGATTCAATGTCAGAAGGCTACAAGCTAAAGCGTAATCTTTTCCTTCTCCAAGGATCAGCCGTCTCGCCAACATTGTCTACCTTGCACCACTTTCGGACCCTAATCGAAAAGTCCAACTGCGCTTTCCCATGCCGGTCTACAAGACACAACAGCCGATCTTCAAATTCATGTTCCTTCAAGTATAATCCCTGTTGGTAATAACAATTACGCAACATTTCTGAGCAACGCGACTCTCTCTCGTGTGGGATATCATAGTCCTTTTCGTAGTATTGATATAATTGTTCATATGTATCTGTTGCTTCTTCCCAATGCCTTAATCCAACCAAGCTCTTAGCAAGGTCTTCCAGGCTGTAAACAAGTTCGGTATATCCAGCGCCAAAGGTATTGTATATATTAAGCATAACAACTCGCAGGATCGATTCACTCTTCACATAATCCCCAAATTTAAGTAGCGTTCTACCAAGCTCAGAAGCAGTCTTGAGCGTGACGGGGTGCTCACTCCCATACAATCTCAAGGAATTTCGAAACAGTTTCTTGTTAAGCTCAATGCTTTGAACATTTTCACCTCTATATTGAAGAGTCTTCCCGAGTTGTTGTGGATGACGACACGCCTTCAGAGATTTACTGCCCAGCGCTTGATCAAGCTGAATAGCCAAACGTAAAGCCGTATCGTTCACCTCCAGACCGTCTTTCAGATTGTCCCAATGCGTGGCTTTTGCCTTTAATGTTCCTGCGAGATTGCCCATCGCTGTTATCGTGTAATGGTCCATTATGCCAAAGTAGTTCAAAGATATTTGGAGAGTTTCTCTCTCCAGATTTTCTGCTTCAGTATCCCATCCTATGCCATGATAGATGTTGGCCATCAAAATCATGGAACGTAAAAATAGTCTTTCTTGTGCACTGAAGTATCTTGATATTGATATGTGGATGATTTGGTGAACTTTTTTGGCATCTTGATATTCCCCTGCTTGGATCATTGCATCCACCACATCGAGATAGGTTTTGACTGTATCAGGATGCTTACTGCCGAAAACCTTCCTCTTCACTATTGCTACTTGAGCATAAAAAGTCGTGGCTTCAATATAAAACCCTTTCTTATAGTACAGCAAAGCAAGCTTCTCTGTTTCCGATACTGGATCGAAGTTCGTGGAAGACGGTTCGCTCCCAAGATTTGCAAGCTTACGCTTTGCTTCAAGGATTCCACGATCCTTTTTCCTCATATAAGCGCTGTCGCTAGAATTTGATATGCTGCCAGAGTTCGAAGAAATCAGCTCACGCCAAGCTGCCTGATAGAGCAAAGTGGTCAAGTAGGACTTTCCGGCGCGAGAATCCATAGATTGCAAATTAGAGGCTGGCATTGACCATAGGTAGCCATTTAAACTGAGAATAAGACCAGGGGTTTGTTTTTTGCATCTCTGCTTTGTCTCAGGAAAATCACCTGCTTTATAATATAGATCTAGTAAGGAATGATAGCATTTTGGGGAGCTATTTAGCGATTTTAACACTGGCTGATTTATGCGTTGTATCGGTGCTAGAATATTATTCGCAATAGCGATCGGAGACTTTTGTAGATCACTTGGTGAGACAAAGCTCTTAAATCGTTGGTTGCTGATTATCGGAGGTAGAGCTGTAGTAACTATTTTGATGGCTTTTTTGACGATAATTGGTGTAAGCATTTGAGAAGATGCCTTCTCAATCTCTCGCCTCATGATCGAAGCCATCATCCAACTGGTATCATCTTCAAATGATTGGTCAAAAAAAGTATCAAGTTCAGGAAGTGTAGAGGATGCGGATTTCAGATTGTCGCTGGGTATAGAAGAATTATAGGAAATTTCCGCGACTGCTGCTGCTGCTATAGGAAACTTGGAGTCTGGGAACCACATTAGTAGATAAATTTGCCCGGAGGATGTTTCACACACTTTTCTGAGAGAGCCTATCCATTTCAAGCACACCATTAACAGAATCTTTTCTCCATCTTATCAATTTACTTGTCGTTATCTTGATGTTACCAATACGATCAGGGAGCTTCAGGGCACTGCCGTTGATTTCCTCCATAATTCTAATTCTCTCTCTCATGTTAGTATTTTTCTTGAAACCCCACTTCTTGAGATTAAAATCGAATTGTTTTTTTCTGCAGGTGCGTCAGTCTCAATCAACTTGCGTCCTGTAAAAACACGAACGTGGGGCTGAACCGGTGTTCATTCTGAAGAACGCTAGAAACTTCTGGAAAGCTCTTATTCTCAACAATATACAACTGTTTTATGATAGGTTTGAGCGTCTCCCACTCGTCTTTGGTAAGTTGACGTTTGACTGAGTTTGTGATCTGAGCTGTAGCCATTTTTTGCATATTTTTTGGTACAAGATATGCTGAGCAACAACACTTCAGACAGCTATGAATGAGTGGCAAACTGCTCTTAGATACTTTGATAGTATAGTAACAATACTGTGGAGTCCCTAGGTTGTGTAGGGCATCACGCCACTTGTAGTCAATGCGAATCTGCAAGGTGGGCACCCGCCGTTGCTGGCGTCCCACAAGACGGATAGATACATATATTAGAAAAAGTAGAGCTCCGGTTACCCGCTCATCAGGTGAACCAATTCTTCTTAGCACCTTGAATAAATTCGATATGCGATATGCCAACATCTTCTTGCCTTTCAACATGTGAGACCTCGAAAGTCCGAGATTCTCTGATGAGGATCTTGCGCACCAACCCAAGAGAATCAATGAAATACTGAGCATGAAGAATCTTCAAATGCCAATGGGATTTGTGAACTATTGAGGATATAGGCCGGCCAAAAATAAAATGATGAAGTAGAAAGAAAAGTCGAGAATTAATGAAAGTGGCTGAAACTGGGCTACCAAAAGACAAAACTTAGCCTATCAAGAATCATCATTTCTGAACCGCATAGCTTCACTGTCTGATATAAGCGTATAGCTTCACAGCCGGTGTGTACAACCTCCAAAAGTGCAATACATAGAATCATGTGTAACGGTTTACAGAGACTTAATGCGTTGTAAGCTCGTCAAAGAATGGCACAAGCGAGATGCAAACTACCATCGGAATTCATCCGCCGAGTGGGGAAGTTTCTACCTTTTCAAATTGGGATGTAGGACAAAAAAGCATTTGGTTTCGGTACAGTACAGTACTAAGCGAAAATCAGAGCTTAGAACCAGTCAGATAAAAGTGCAATGCAGTATCCCCTGGATGGCATTCGCCCAACAAACGTGTTGGCTTTGTCATGTAACAACCAGCTCTGTCATCAAACGTGTGCCAATTGGCTTTGTCTCATTTTTAAGCTTTTGTGCATACAACCATCAAGCCGCTCTCAAAAATGTATCAAAAAGTGCTATACTTCTAGCAGCCTCATGGCGCTCGGCGGATGTACGAATATTACCCGCCAAGTCTTCTTGACAAGGACATAATTATATGACAGCCAACTAGCTTTGCTCAATAAAAGTGCAATACGCAAGGAAGTTTTCACACGGCGATGGGGATTTCAAGCACTAGTCTTCTGGCACCCAATAGACTTTGGTAAGCAAAGCGTGCAAGCGGCGCAATTTTTCGAAATTTTGATCGTGCAGTTCATATGCCACGTTTCATCACATTTCTTTTCCTACTCCTACAACCTTGGACTAATTGAGCTATTAAAAAGTGCAGTGCAGTTTGTCACTGGATATTGCAATCTGGCGGATGAATTATGGAATCGACTTATTATAAGAGGATGAAACTACTCTTGACTCATGCTTTAAATACAGCCGTTACCTCATTTCATCCAGTACTTGTTTACATCAACGAATTCATTCATTAAAATACTTTGCAGATCTGCGATATTTAATTTGAAGTCTTGAGTTACACTTTGTGATTATGCCATCACAAAAGTACAGTTCCAGCAAAAGTCAAACTAGAAAACTGGAAAAGAAGCATGCCTCAAGCACCTTTCCAGCTCATCAGGTACACTTTCCTCACCTATTTTTACTTCAGCTTCCTTCAGCTAAATACAATCTGTTCTAACAGAATCCCCACATATCCCATTACTCCTCAAACACCCATTCTTCAAGCCCCGAAACACTGCAGCGCTGGGTCGACGAGACACCTCACGAAGAACCATGGAGCTTGTATACTACGAAAGAATCATCGGATGTATCCAGCAAAAGTACAGAAGAGGGTGAGGTTTCAATGGAGATGGAGTTATGCGAATATAATGAAATGTTGACTGGTGAGGGTAGCAGTCGACTCTGAGCTAGAGAGACGTAAGATTGATGACAGACAAATAGTGGCCGAATTCGGAGTTCTGGGATGGTTTTGGTGAAGCACACCTAGAGCATAGGTGTCCTATAAAGACTACTTTTGGGTTTCATAGTACTGGATCGGGAAGACTGGAAGATTGACTTTTGTAGTTTATTACACGGGAGTTGCATAGGAAAGGTCCTTGAGAGAAAGTAAATAAGCTAGCAAATGATGTGCGTTAGTCTTGCTTGATATAATTCTCTTTTGTATGCTGGCTCTACAAAATAGGCAGATTATGATCCTGTAGATAACACAAATATGCTCTGTCGTGCATCACTACCTCTAATACTCTGAATATTAAAGAAGACACAGCAGCAGTCTTGTGATTTGCTTCTATCTCTCACCCACCTCTGCGCCTTAGAAACCAACACTTGACATTCACTCAATTTAAAAATCTAGAGCTAATAATACTAGTCGTTCCTTCTTGATCCAGTTGCCATAAATGATCAATTGTACCAGCCTCATTAGCTGCTAAGGTCGATGTTTGTAGGCTTACTTTAAAAGTACTCCATACTTTCAGCTCCCAACAATCTGCAACACAACTTCCTGCTTTGCATAGTAAATCACCCTACCAATTCAATTCTATAATTGGCTAATTTAGTAAGCTGAGCAGAACTTCAGGCGTGGTCTTATATCCTCTCTCTCATCACATCTATCCTCTGCTCTCCATAAGAAACAAGTCATACCTAACAAATACTCTGTCGCAATCATGAGACAAATTGTAAGTAAGGTTTCTCTCAAAATTTTCCAAGACCGCAACGATTATACTTAGCAACTCTAACCGCAGCACAGGACTGCATACTTGAGAAACTCCTTGAAAAGAGTAGCCACGTTGCTTATAATCAAGAAGTCCGCCGGCGAAAGCTGATCCAAGGCAAGATTCTTGCCCGGCGAGGACTCTATCCTTCTTACGGACACGTCAAAGGCACAGCTCCCTTCCCATTTCCATCGCTTCCTCTTGAGATTCGGTATGAAATCTACAAACTTAGTATCTCACGCCCTCGTACGATTCGAATTATCCAGGATGGAGGAGAGCTTGGGATGGCATTTTCTGAAGATCATGGTTAAAAGTCTCGTAATGTAAAAGCAGGGGCTAAAACTGGCCCCGTTCTAGACTTTCTCTATATTTCGCAGGAAACTCATGCCTTTCCTTTGAAGACTTATCAACTGCACTTTATAGAGAACTTACAAAAGGGACTCATTTATTTTGATGCTATCCGTGATAGTCTTTATTTAGACGATCATTGTGATATCAATTGTCGACGGGCGTCTCTGAGGGTTTAGAGATGGTTGCAAGAGAAGCGCTGCCGTTGGTGAAGGTCATTATTACGAAAGCTTAGAAGGGGGCTTTGATGACAGTTGAATACTATAAGGATATATAAGTAAAAGAAGATACAACTAAGTATATATATTTTTAATTTTTATATGGCTTTATAATATTTTGATGTGAGGTTTAACATCACAATATCTCTTAAGCTAAGTTCTACTGATTCAGGCTTTGCTACAAGGCTGAGCTCGGGTAGATCCGAGCTAGCCTCAAATTCCATTAATAACAAAATATCAATTAGCAGATTTATAAAAAATTCTTCTATATTTATAATTAACTAGATTTGGAATATATACATTATGCTTGATATAATCTTGCTAGCTTATAATTTATATTATATAAAAGCTATTAAGTCGATGGTGTATTGTCCGGTATTTCTCTCTTGGCAATCGTTGTCCCTGGCAGCGTCGCTAAAATCTACTGCAGCAGATCATTCCCCACCAAGCCCGCCATCTAAGTATAATTTATCTAGAAGAACTTTATTAAAGAGTAATATATCTTATACTATTTTCTCACTTTAGATATAAGCCAGATAATAATGAAGTAGGTCGTTTATAAGCTCACTTTTTCTATCTCTTATTATATATACTGCATATTAAGTATACTTTCCTCCTTATTTCCATTTCATATTTAGTATTATAAACAGGGCTATCACATGCCTCGGTTTCACTCCCTCCCCACGTCACACGCCATTAGATGTCTCAATATCAACGCCACTATAGCGTCAACTCTCCCGGCCTGCAGATTGCAACGTCAACAATACAATGGCTCGAGATACACTGATGCCTCTATATCTTACTAAAGCAAATACTATTCGAATAGGCGACGCGGGACACGAAAACACAGAAGAACGCTACTTTCCATTTCAAACGCTGTGGCAAAAATGGAGCAGGATGTAGAACGTAAACAACTGATCACCAACCCGGTCTCCGAAGCCACACTCCTCCCAGCACCCATCGCCAACGTGGTGAGTCTGGTAACACGCGGTTCATCCCTCTATCTTCGTCTCGGCACATTTATTGGTGGTCTCGCCCTGGATGGCGCAAGAGTTACTACCCTCACTGGTCTCGAACTCAGCAGAGCAGTAATCGAAACAATCCTAATTCGCGCCGGTAAAGATGTCTCTACACGGTCGACTGGAGAGCTGGGGCGAGCAGAAGCCGAATCCATGCTTGAACGCAGTATCGCTACCCTCCATTCGACTATTACGAACATATCCTTCGCAGCTAGCACTGGCTTCTACATCTCGACAGCAGCACTCGAAAGCGCTACAGACTTGAGTCAGCAATTGCTAGGGACACTAGATGGTATACTGGGAAGTACAGATAGTTCGAGGGCAATTGCGAGCATTGTTACGCTGATAAGGAGGGAGTTCCAGAACCCAGCTACGGGACAGGAGGGTGAGAAGGTTAGTGTATCGGATCTGCTGATGGGGATTTGTGGATTGGCCTTGTTGCAGAGATGGAGTAGAAAATTCACGGATAAGGAAAACATCAATGGGGTGATCGACGAGGTGGTTTGGGACATAGTGGTTTTGGACAATGGAAGGAGAGCGGATGTTGTCGGCCAGGGGAAAACCGAGCAGGATGTGACAAGGACCGGGGAGTTGGAAAGCTCTATCTACATGACAGCAAGGGGTAATCAGGTCCTGGAGACGAAAGAACTGAACCATGGAGCAGATGGTGTGGAAGAAATTGATGATATGCCAGAGATCAATTTACGGCAGAGAATCATGCAGTCTTTGCCAGAAAATGCCTCGGTTTCCATTTCCACGTCCATTACTACCACGAAGACAATAACTGTTGAAATAATCGGAACCCGGCCATCGCAATTGTCTCCCCCGCCTGGTGTTGAAATTCTTGAAGAAGATGTAGACTACATCGACGAAAGCAAGGCTCTCATAAGTGAATCTCAGATGGATACAGGAATACCCCGGTATAGAGCTGTATATCGCATCACGGAAGACAAGGTAAAGGATTTCAGCTCTGAGGAACAATGTGGTTTTCAAGGCGCTCAAGAAGTCGTCAATGAGCCAGACAATAAACCTAAGAGTATAACCAATGAGCAAGGCCAATCTTCCGCATCTTCGGCCTCACCCCAAGATGTTATACTGAAGCCAAAGGTGCCTCCGAAACATCAGATCTCAAGGTCAAATACGATGTCAAAAGCTGTCTTATCACCAAAAGAGCCATCATTCCCTAGCCTAACACAAACTAAACCCGAGGAACAGAAAGCGAATCAAACAGCATTAAGAAAACCTACAAGCATTTCATCATCAATGAACGGATCGGACATAACACCATTGAATACTACTACTGGAAACCAAGCACCGGCTAAGAAGAAGCTTAAAACGGAGAGACTAGTGATTAAGCCCATAGAAAAGAAGGGCTCATTTCGCACCGCATTTAAGAAAGGCTCTGGTACGACGTTATCGAACCTCTGGAACAAGGATCCATCATCTTCGGATTCTCAGAGCAAAGTTGCAAGTCGTCCATCATGGGGAGCGAATACTCCGCCTGCCAAAAGGAATCTACACGTCTCTTCAAGAGATTCCAATGTTGATCCTACCCGCGAGGCACCACATTCACCTCAGCGTGGAAACCCGAATTTCTTTTCGTCGAGAGATCTTGGAAATTCAGCCGAGAATGCACCTAGAAGCCCTTCTCGGGCCAGTTACATCTCGGTCCACGAGCAGAGGCGTGACTCGATTGTATCACTCACTGATTCATATTCCATCCATACTGAGGGCCGACCAGTATCACCTACCACATATCGAACACATCTACGAGCTCAAAGCACCCTCATAAGAGCTGTTAGTGAGAAAAACATCTCCAACCAACACTCACCTCTGAAAATGCATCGACGGAGTAAATCTGTTGTTCCTAGTATCTACACATTAAATCCCAACAACTCAGAAACTTCTCTCGTGCTTGCGCCCCAAGCGCCACAGAGTGCTTTCCAACATGGCGAGAACCTTCAGACTATGATGCGAACAGGGCACATTGACGGCCTGTTTCCTCAGCACCATATTGTGCGAAACATCACCCGTTTTATCCGATTTGCATCGGCGTCATATGGTGCATCCTTTCTCCGTGTCATGGGCATAGCTGCATCGGCCGTAGATGGGAAGTCGCAAGAGATAAATAGCACACATCACCACGAGCATCACTCTTTCTCTACACACACTCAACTTCCACCCTCCACAATACTCCTCTCCTCATTCGTTGACCCTCAAGGTGGCAGCGATTCCAGTGGTCATACCGGTACTGGAATACCTATGGTGCATTTTGTATCGCTAGACCACTCATCCCAAGCTGTCATATTAACTTGCCGCGGTACCCTTGGCTTCGAAGATGTACTCACAGATCTTACTTGTGAATATGATGAGATAAGATACAATAATAAAGCATACATAGTCCATAAAGGTATCCACGCATCCGCAAAACGCCTCCTGACCTCCAGGGTACTGGTGACAATCACCGCTGCACTCGAAGAGTTCCCCGAGTATGGACTTGTGCTTTGTGGCCATTCCCTCGGCGGAGCCGTGAGTGCATTGCTCGCAATTATGATCTCCTCACCATCTCCAACTGGTACCGCATTCGTCACCTCGAACCCACTGTCTCAACTACAACTCCCCTCGTCAACAAATGCCGGTACCCCACCAACAATCCAGGTTCAACTTCCGGAGGGAAGACCCATCCACGTCTACGCTTATGGTCCCCCTTCAACACTCTCACCCTCCCTCCGTCTTGCGACCCGTGGCCTTATAACCACAATCGTACATTCCAACGATTTGGTACCTCATCTTTCACTCGGTACACTTCACGATCTCCAGGCGGTAGCCCTAGCATTTAAGACCGATGACTCAGGTGCGAAACGAGAGGTGCGCTCGCGGGTTTGGGAAGGGCTTTGTGGGACAGTGAAAGATAAATGGGCTGGAGGTGCTGGTATCAGAGAGGACACATTCAAAAAAGATAGCTTTGGGGAAGAGGATCAATGGGCCTATGCTGCGTTAAAGGCGTTGAGAGCTAGCATGCAGAGTAGGAAACTTGTGCCACCAGGCGAGGTCTTCATCGTGGAATCAACGCCAGTGCTGCGAAAAGATGCGGGAGGAGTAGGCGAAGGCCTGGGGAGACCGGCAACGAGGGTAGTGATGAGGTATGTGAGGGATGTGGAGAAAAGGTTTGGCGAAGTGAAATTTGGTGGAAGCATGTTGCTTGATCATAGCCCGGGACGCTACGAGGCTTGTCTTGGTGTGCTTGGGAAAGGTGTTTTGGGTTCATGAATGACATGACAGTACATAAAAGATATTTGAGTATCATGGCGTATAGGTAGATGGGAAGATATACTATAGTTGGCACGGAGTTTAGGTTTATATTGAGAACAAGTAGAAACATAATACCATTCATGTTAGGCTTTTAGTCATTATGAATACCATTCTATTGAGTCCTAGGCGCTCGGTGACTTCTTTAAATCTAATCTGCCTATCTACCCTACTCTACTTAATTTTGGCCACACAAACACCCTCTCAACCATCCAATGTTTATTTCCTTGTCCACCGCCATTTGCGCCCCCTGTTGGAGTTACATCAACCCAATCTCCCACGCAAATGGTCAATTTCTGGAAGAGGTCTTGAACCAGTTGGTTGCTGGCTTCTTCGAGCATGGTGTAGTGCGCATTGGGTTTGCGTCTGAGCCGCTTGGTGGCATCTGTGTTTAAGGCGGCATTTGATGAGGAATCGCGGAGGGCTAGATCCCAGGACTGAAGACGCGTGTGGAGCTTTACGGTGGCGAGACGAGGAAAGTTACGCAGGGCTGTGAGATAGGTTGGGAACTATGCTTGGTTAGTTTTCCGTCTCTATTCAGGAAGGGAGGGGTTTGATAAAAGAGGAGGAAATTTACCTCGGTAGATACGACATCCATGTCTATTACCAGCTCTTGAAGATATGGACAGTATTCTCGCAGCTGGGATAATTGATCACTCGTGAAATAGATGGTCTTTTCTTCTTCACCAGCTAGCAGTATTGCTTCCCTGCACTCCAGGATCCTAAGATTTGGAAATAGACGGAATGATTCCAGGCTCAATGCCCCATTTTGTCCGATTAAGTAAAGCTCCTCGAGGTTGGGAAGGCCGGTGAGAAATTTCTCAAGAAGTAAGATTCCATCACTCCTAAACTTCTCCTTTTTACTCCAGAAAAAATCGCCAACCTTCAAAATCCTAAGTTTCGAAAAGGCAGCGAAGGGGACCGTGCTCAAAAATGCAAACAAGGGAACACCGCGAATATCGAGAAATGTCAGATGACTGAAATCCCAACTCGACTGCACCTCATCGGCGCTATGATTCCATTGATATGCTGGTATTGTTAATACTCGAAGACTTGGCATCTTCTCCCCTGCCTTGAAAGTAGGGAATGGAGTGGCATCACTGCCTATCATCGCTCGCCCAGATCCCCCCGTGGCAGAGTACTCAAAGCTTTTGAGGTTGGGTGCTTGAAGGAGGAAGACTTTCAATGGAGTGATGGTATACTTTGCATAGTCAATCGAAGAACGGGAACTTGGCTGCCAGTGCCCGATATTCAGGTGAGAGATATGAGTTGGCGGGAGAAACGGGAGGAAGTCTTCAATCTCCGTTCTGTTAGATACTGAGATGCGCGTTTCTGGACGGAGGAAAGTGTAAGGAATTGGCGTGATTGAAGACGCTACGTACTGGTTTGACAAAGCTCTGTTGAACATCCATCTGTATCATGTAAGTGAAACTAACCTTAAGAAGTTCCTTAGGAAAGGGGGATAGAGTACTTGATGGTTTCCATTCTTGGCAACACAACCCCTTTCTCGTCACTGTAAATCCGTTCAATCAAAGACCAATCTGTGGTCGCTGCTTGATAAAGAATTACACATCTCGTCCACTGCAGGATATCACCAATCACCTTCCTCGCCACTTCGCTTTCCACATCCGTCAGCTTCAGCTTGAAAGCCCGAAATCGGACGGGAAGAACTGCCTGATTAAACGTCTTGCAAACGAGACGGAGAATCGGGAGCGTCTTGCGTTGTTGGTAGTACAATTTTGGAAATTTTTTGAGAAGCATCTGAGAGTTCGTAGGGCTGGTATCCTGGACATCATGTGATTCGTCTGTGATGTTGAGTTGCTCGAATATGAGATACAGAATGTCATCACCCAAGCTGCAGAGAGACATTGTAGTGTCGACCGCTAAGATGCTTGGCTCGGTGGGTGGTTGCGTGGTCATGGATGCTGGGTATCAGATTAAGCTCCCTCCCTGAAGAATATAAGCGATTCTTAGCCTTTATTCTTCCGGAGATAGAATTGAAATTTGGAGCCAGAGTAGGAACTGATGAAAGAAAATCTACTTTATAAGAGGACCGAGCTGTAGTTGACGTTTAGGATCCTACCCCCTGTCCGCTTTTCGCTTAGGTGTGGATAACTGAAAGGGGTTGAAGTGATACTGAAATACACTGGATGTATGGGATCTCACGAGTAGTCTTTACTTGGTCTAATTTGGGGATGTAGGTAGATTAAATAAGCTGAGGCGAATAGTTTATTATTTAGAGTTGATATTGATTTCATTACAAGAATCGGACTTTTGTGCACTAACCAGTCTCATTATATTCATAACACGTGACGCGTGCTCAAGTTGAGCGACGTACTTTGATACTTTGGTTAAATTGGCTATTAGAGATAGAGACAGGTGAATGAAGCGCTTGTTATCAAACCCGCTCAATTGCATAGGTTATGAGTGAGGCTACGCTGACACTTTTAATCAACACAATCCTGGCGCTTATGTTGCTAGCATGAACATAAGCGTTCAGCTTATAAAGGCAACTTTGCGCTATGAAATTGATTACTAGGAGGAGATTGAGTACCACAGCAGTGTATGATGTCACTAGTATCGAATGATCTTCCACAGATCTTGATCAATTATGTCTCGGTCAATCACGTCAACCACTTTATCTTGCCATGACTAGTAGATCATCATTCGCAATTATTGCTAACCTGTAAGGCCGATTGTATTCACACGAGTAGAATAAAAGTCAACAAGGCGCTGATCGCTCTGGTATCCAATCACGATTTAAGTTTTCACATACTGATCACTGGACGGATACTAGAAATATAATCCCTCAACGGTTATGAGGGCGTCGATATCTACCAGGAAGCCTCTCTTGCATGATGGAGGCCGTAGATGTCAACCTTTCTATATGCGCAGAATTTAGAGGCCGCACGACCTTTCTACTAATAAATATCAGGCATGTAAGTGGCCCAGGCACGCGTGGCTTGCATACTCAAACGTCACTGGATCATTATGCTGCACTGCCCCAGCTCCTACAGATTTGAGGCCGACTATACACGTGAAGAGGGCAGCAACAATTCCCATATATTAGCTCTGCCCTACGCATCTCTCCCTTCTACTCTACCACACACTCTCAAAGGATGGCCTTTGGGCAATGAGCCCCTGGCTAAAACTTTGTACATAAGTACAACCTAAGGCTAGCTATTATTCTTTCTTTCCCCATCACTGTTGTTTATACATTATCCTCAGCCCCTAACACCAATATACGATAGAGAGCCTGGAAATACTGGCATTATACTATTGGCTCTACTTTCAGACCATATAGCACCTCGAGCGGAGAGATCTCCGCTGAGATCACCATCTCACAAAGATGGAACAGTGATCTAGATTCTCTCGTTGATCTTGGACATGGCCTTGCCGTTGACGAATATCCGCGTTTTAGCGGGGCGTGCATTATCTGCAGTTCGTCAACACTAAGGCCATGTCCAAGATCAACGAGCCAATCTGAGAATTTCAAGAAATCGTGTTGTAAACTAACAACCGATTCTCCAAATTATGATGTGTGTGGCTTGGAATTGCCTACACAACCTGCTCACAGTGGGCTGGAAATATCTATGCCCAGTGTTGAGTGGAACCCAGGGTATGTAGAGCCTATGTATTCTGAAAAGTTCGGTAAGAACTTCGAGCCGTTTATTGGAGCTGGTGGGCAACAGTTGCTGCCTTCCACATTGGATGATGTGACGGGGAGATACGAGCTGCTAGAAACTGAAAGTCTTTTCGGCATATGTGGACAACCGACTGAAATTTCTCCGTTTTGCGATATGTGGAATGAGGAGTTGTATTTTACAGAGCAGGAAATTCCAGACGAGATCATTCCGATGACAACCATTCCATCTTCAACTTCATCCATCGAGGAAGTGATCACCTCCCTAGATCAAAGTCCGGAATTTCAATGCGAAATGGAAGTTTCAAACGATGAAGCTTCAACGACATCTGCCTCAAAGCCTACTTCCGATCCTCAATGGTGTTGTGATTTTACAAACTGTGGAAAAACTTTTACCCATCGGTACAAACTCAAGTATGAGCCTCTTATACCTTCTAATGTAGCATGATGTAGCATGATGCTAACATGAACAAGTCGTCATAGAAAGCGTCACGTCAAAGCTTATCGTTGTCTTGAGCCTGGTTGTGTAAGTCAAGGCGTTGGCTTTGCTGACATGAAAGATTTGATGAGGCACCACAGCAAGCACAATGGGCGGCAATTCTACTGCAGCTTTGTTACTTGTCCTCATGCACTTGGTGGTACCGGAGGCGGATACACAAGAAAGGAAAACCTGATTCGCCATGGGAGGGTGAAACATGATTTATATACGCCCAAAGTGACGAAGAGAGCTGTTCCCCCCAAACACTTGAGAGCAAATAACGCAGGTCCTCAACTAACAGTATTATAACCTTTCACCCTGTTTTTGGTAGGTCGTTGTGTTGACTACGAATAGCCTGCGCTGAACGAAAATACTGGTATGATATGATCGAGTAGTACTCATTCGTCGTAAGTCTCCAGCTGAATATCGGGAACGAGCCTGGTCTCGGCTTTGTGGAAGCGAATATCGCAAGGAGACTAACGAAAATGAAAGGGCACCAGAAGGTCAACAACGAGTTCTGATATTGTTGTCGATGGTCGTGTTCTCTCAACAGGCATGGTGACGTTTGGAAGCATATCCTGGGAGTTTCTGCACTCAAATAGACAGAATTGGCCTCGATAATCTCTACTGTAGTAGAAATACATTATCAACATTCATTCTCGCAGTATCAGCTCTCCTATTTGAGTGTAATGGCATCGTCATGCATGATTTTATAGACTGAGGACGGAGGTTTATCAGTAAAAGCGTGCCAGTTTTGGGTTACTCGGCTAGCGAGCGCTTCTTCAAGTACGTCGTTCTATTAATACAATACACTATGTACCATTCAATTATACATCCCATCGAATGCCTTTGTCTGCCTTCTGTTCTTCCCCACCCTTATATATTATTGTCCCTTTCCGCTCAATAAGGGGGTTTGACAACTTTCCCCTTCCCAGCCCCCTCAATACCTTTCAATAAACTCTCTAAATCTACTGCCTTTTCCTCCTCTCCCCACAAACTAGCCACCACACCCGTCGCCTCATTTTTCCGCGTCTTCGTCCCACTTCGCTTCACACTCCTACTCTTCCGCACCTCCCCCACACCTTTTGGGAGCGGTGGTACGGGAGGAACCTCATCAGGTTCGTCGGAGTAGCTGACTACGGGATGTGATGATAGGGATCGAGCTCTCTCCTCTGCGACTGCAGTACTCATGCCTTCAACACTCTTACTGGTACTCCGAGATCTTGGCCTCGGCCCACGTAGTGAAGCTGATCGATCTACTAAAGGAACACTTGTTTCTCCCCCTGTAGGCGGGTTGAAAGATACTTCAGAAGCTGTAAAGTCGTAACTTACCATGCTGTCACTACTCGCATCACTATGTGGCCTCTCTTTTGCTGGCAAAATAGCTTGCTGGCCTGAAAGGATACGTTTGAGGGCATCGACACGAGTGACTGATGCACGGCTGGATTCGCTAGGAGGTGTGCTCCCTTTACGGACTTTTTGTATAGCACCGAGACCTCCCACAAGTCCGTAGGCGGAATTGGTCATACTTTTGTGTGAGTGTGCTTTGTGATGGTGCCCATGCGGAGAATTGGTCCCGCTGTTCGTCCCGTTCAGATTTCCATTTACAGCTAGGAAGTTGCGCGTGTTAGGATTTGTGCCTGCACGGGAGCCATTTAAGGAGGTTGATTTGCTGGTTTCTTGTGCGGCCGCAATAGCGATTTCACGAGTCCATTCTGACATCATTGAGTCTTTCATCGCTTCAGGTATGGTCTCCGGAATTGTTTCTTGAGTTGAAGTTGGGAGGTCGGAAGTTAAAATTGGTTGACTAAAACTGCGTCCAGGAGATGAAGGTGGGCTGACTGGAACGAAGCTGTCCGCGTATGAGAGCGAGATTAATTTTACCATCTGGAAGCGATCATCGAAAGGAAGAAGGGACTCAGTTTCAACGAGTTGCTGTTCTGGAGGTGCTTGATGGGAAGTCGTGGAACCTATAAATGTCAGTCGCGCGCAGTAAGGTACACCAGGGAACAGTCATACCTGGTATGCTAATCTTAGATATTGGAATAGGCGGTACGTTTATTTGCTCAACCCAGAACGAATTCTTTCTGCGTCTTTGGATTTCATTTCGAATTGCCATTCCTGTAGGCGACGAATCGAAATCAAACTTGGTACTCACAGCCCAGAAATATCCATGGCATAGACTGCCCAATCTTATCTTCGCTGTAGGTGTCTCGGCTTCGGGAATGTCTTCTTGTAGTCGAAATACCATGGGTAATCCATGCTTGACAGCATTAACACCTAGCCTTTGGACCAAGCTAGTGAGCAGAAGGTGTAGTAAGACAATATCAGCCTCACTCTCTACACGCTGCAAAGCGTTCTCGTAAATTGCAAGATGAAGCAGTTCGAGAAAACTAGATCGCGATGGCTTATACGTCTTTTCTCTTTGGGAAGAGTTTGACACTGCACGTTTCGCAAGATTGCTTCCAGAATCATCACGTGAAGTTCTCACGAGACCTTTCGGTTTCTCCTTTTCTTCGTGGATTTTGAGATCAGACCGCGTCATCTCACGCTCAAGCCAACTCAGAAGAGCATCGGTATATGCTTTTCGGACGTTTCCATCAGGATCTCGCAAAAGCCACTGCGTACCTTCCCAAACTTTGACGGGAACACGGTTTCTACTAAGGCTACCCCCTGCCATAGTTTTCCGGTCGCTGGCTACCAATAATATGGCTTTAATGGCCTGGAGTGCATTTGTCTATTTACCAAATTAGCTTACTAGGTTTTCATAACTTTGATGCAACGTTGATAGTTCACCTTGGCAGTTGCGAATGAGAAAAAGCCATCTGTATTTGGGTCTTCAGTCAAATCTCCAACGGCAGTTATAGCAACATTAGCCGCCCCAGGATTCTCTACAGCTGCAACTGCACTGGGTACATTGGACAACACCGAAGGTTTGAGTCGTCCAAGTATAGCAGAAACCATGTCCGAGATCTGATCTGCATAATAGACATGAGTAGCTAGGTCTCCTATACACTGCTGCAGCTGAGCCAAAAGTTCTAAGCGTACACCCGTTGGTATACTCGCTGACTCAGAAGCCCCACCAGGAATACTTGAAACAGGCTCGGCTACATCCTCCTTCTTCTATAAAAGATTGAAGTCAGCTAAAGAAAGAATGGAGTATTGGACATAAGAAAAATCAAATCTTATAGGTAGTACGTACTATACCGGTACCGTTGACTTGTTGCTGATGTGGAGATGCGCCTTCGAGTTGAAGTACCCTCAAAACATGCTGTACTAAACCAAGCAGCACGTCCATAACGCTCAAACCGATCAAGTTGATGTCAGACTTCAACAATGAGTCGACCAATGTCGCCAAGACCAGTTGCTGCTGTAGATACTCATTTGCCATGGGACTTCGAACAAGGATGTCCATTGCGGTGACAAGGATAACGTAACGATCCTGAACGGGAGTCCACCGAGCGATCAGTTCAAATATCCTTGTCGCCCATCCCCCACCATGCGGACTCTTTGCATCCTCTAAGACCTGCACATGATTAGTAAATTATGAATTTCACATATTCGGATACAATCAATTCAAGTTCCCTGAGAACATGACATCTGGAATGTTTTCATCCTCGAACTCTAAGAGGAGTATAAATGCCTTGTTCGGAAGAACATGAATCTTGTTATCTAATATAGAAAATTCACAGAGCCATCTGAAAAGAAGAAGACTTCCTGAAAGTGTTTTTGGACGTGGGGGGAATAAGGAATAATGGAAAGAGTTGAAAACGCACCTCTTCGTTCTGTGAGACTCGTTCCGCAATGAAATTTAAAGTCTCTCGAGTTGCACCATGCAGCTGAGATCTATAGCAATCAGCAAGAGCCTAATGTCGAACATCCACTCAGCTTACCTGTTGTTCACAACAAACACATGCTTCAGGCATTGCATCGCAAGGACTCCTATTTCCTCCTCAGCAACTTTATCCGCATCGGCCGTCGTCTGGGAGAGCGTAAGAGGAACCTCCGTGGGCTCTACAGTTCGCACAGTAGAAACACTAGCGCGACGACGAAGAAGCTTCTCGGAGTCAATCTTCTCTTCTAGATCGGCTCTATGTTCCAGAAGGTCCAGAAAATCCCCATTGTCCGTCCACAGATTTTCAAGTAGAGTAGGTACAACAACGTGAACTTGACGTCCTGCTGCCGATGCCAATGCTTCTGAAGAGGCAACACTCTTTAAAGCTTCCAAGCCTGCGCTTCTCCAACGCATAGCGACCTAAATAATGTCAACAAAGATTCCCCTGGCAAGATATTCTTCATTCGAATTGTGCGGGTGCTTGCAACATACCGGAGCACTCGTCTGATCTTTTACTGGCGTAGTTCTTGTTGATGCAAATGATGCATACATTCCCACAATATCCTCATACTGCTTCGAATATTCCTGATCCGCAAAAAGTGATGCGCCATCATGGTGTTCACAAAAAGCCTTGAATGTGCTAGTAGAAGCCTCCACCATTGTTATATCCTTAGAACGGAGGATTATGTTGAGTATTTTGAGAACGTATTCGGCATATAGAGGAAGGTCGCGGGGGGCTTTCTCGATCAAAGCCGTCAAAATTTGGAGCGTCACTTGAACATTGCTATTAATTTCATCAGCGAATGTTGCGCAAAAGCTCAAGATACAAGTGCCATATACCCTATACGTGCCCGCCATACATCTCCAGCGGTCTTCTTCTCCAGGAATGCGCCAACCTTCTGAACCTTACTGCGCCGAGTTGTGGCATAGTACAACAGGTAACTTAGCTCACTGGAGTTCGGCTTCACATCAACGGCACCCTTTGTAGTCCGTGGATAGCATTTCAGGACTAGAATCTGATGCTTAGGGCGACATTTTTGTCGGGTTGCTCGTATCGCATGCATCTGTCCTGCGTTCCGGTTCCCTACTTGCTTTCCCCAAACACCCGAAGGCAGCGATGTGGCTGGATAAGGACTCCTATTTGTTTAGGGATTGCTATGGTGTTGTCTGGGAAGGGAGGACAATGTGCCGAAGGGATATTTTCTTAGAGCGTATAGGCTTATCGCTGACTTTGAAGGTATTCAGCCCCGAATCGTCCTTGGGAGAGATTGAGTTTTGTAATGATGTTGACGACGCATCTGACATTATTTTGGAGATCCGGTCCCAAGGCTGAGTCGTCTGACCAATCATGGCTCGAATTTGAAACAACAAATCTAGACCCACTCGGGTTTTTTGGACAGGTCTTGGCATTCTACGTCGGATTTCCCACTTTTAATACACAAGCACAGTGACGTCTGGCACGTGTTTGATGACTGCAATATTTGGACACTATCATCCTAGCTTTTGTTTATATGAGGCATTCGTCTTTGTTAGAAATGGGCCACAACAGTCAACTGGGCTAGCAAAGCGTAAAACAGAGGGACAGGCGCTGGCTCAACAGGTTGATTCTCTACGCTAGAACATCTTTGAATCTGATGAGTTTTCCCATATTTTAATAAATGATCGCAATGAGAGATTAAGTTTCACATCTTTAGTGTGTCTTACAAGTTCGGTGGCGGCGGCTTCGTGTTATTTAGCGTCAGCTGTACTGTTATTGTTCATGGCGAAAGCCTTTGTGCCTTTCAGAATATGTAATTTCAAGAAATGAATTGAAATACTCATATCAAGAAAGCTTTTGAGACGTGACAAACCAAAATTAATATATGTATATAACTATTCAAGTCAAAGCAACACCGAAATCTTTGTTCAATCTTTGATATATACAAAATTGAACACAGTAATAGCTAGTGTCCCATCTTCCAACTCAATCAAATGCTTTTGGATTAGACCATGCCATGCCTCCAGGGTATACTTTTAACGCCACGCCAAAATCACTTAACGCAAGCAGACTTTGCCACAGGCTCTCATAGAACTACCGAACTCCTACCGCGTATGACAACTTATCACGACTCGTAGCCGGACTTAATTCCCAAACTGTTCTAATGCCTGGAAGAAGGAACAACGTCAAAAGTATGCGACTGTCTCCTACGATCGAAAGCCCCTCCTGAAAAAGCAACCTCGCTTGCGCTTTGGTCGCGCGCTCTACGAACTGAAGGCTCGCTGCCGGACTCGGTTCGAGCTTCACTTTCGGTGAATGTGTCTATGGTCTCGCCATCTCCTGTAATAGTTGTTGTTTCTTCGTCGTATCTACTATCTATGCTGCCGAGTATCATTTTGTAGATATCCCCCTCAGCTGGAGTGTGGTCAATAATATCTCTAGAGAAAGGTTAGCACGGTGTAAAGGGAATTACAGGGTACACTTGTTTAGGTCAAACGTACGGTAATATTGTTCCATCCGTAGCAGTGAGATGATCATCCATCCAGTCAAGCTCCTGAATGGCGTCCGGGTCATTTCCGAATCGGATGAATTGGATACTCAAACCTCGGCTGCTGAGTTGCTCATTTAGAGGACCCTTGTCCTGCCATCTTTCCAATGAGTGTATGATCCCGTTTGCAACCATGCGTTTGCTTCGAGCGGACGGTGTTTTCCAAATACCATCAGTCAAAACAATCAAAGTCAATTTCCTTTGTTGCTTGAGATATTTCTTTGACCAGCCAGCTAGTATTTCTCCTAAGACCTCGCGAATATCATCAGGATCGGATTCTTGGGAGGCTGACGTCAACATGGTGTTAGATCGTGCGATAGATGTCTCTGTCGTTGATGTACTGGTGCGATTGACTGGTGTCTGTTCTACATCATCGATTATAGGTATATTGCTGTTCATAAGTGCTACAAATTCTTTCGGTTGATGAAGCGTTCCGACAGGCTTCTTGGACGAGGTGAAGTACAATTCCATTCCGTCATCGTCTTGGCCATACAGAAACGCAACTAGCACTGCGAGGAGATCGCGAGCCCAAATCCAATGTTTAGCCATGCTAGACCCGTTATCTACTAGGAATGCCTGAACGAGTGTTAGTCTTTAGGCGTTACAAGCTTCATTAGTTCAAAACCCACAATGTCTCTATTCTCAAAATAAGTATTGATATTTTTATCTTTGTGGTCTTCAGAGATTGCATGGCCTTGAATTGACCGAGACTCTGGACCCTGCTGTTGTGCAGTCGGTCCTGGTCTGTTAGTAGTACCAGCAGAGGACTGTGTAGTATCTATTGGTGGTGAACCCATCGATCTTCGTTTCTGTGCCATAGCAGTATTTATCTTCTCTTTGATAAGAGATATAGAGTACCTATGTTTTGACTTTTCACTAGCAGGAGTTATAGGCGGTGTTGGTGATGACGATTCATTGAGAATATTAGCAGCCGAGCGTGAGAGCGGAGTCTGCGGTGATGTAACTGAGGAAGTAGGTGATGTCTCAGGAAGCTCAAGCGTACCGGAAATCCAACCAGCTTTCTCTAGTATTGCTCGAGCTTGCTTGTAATCAGCGTACAGACCATCTGGAAGAGTCTTTGTTGTCCGAGTCGCTTGCAGCGAGGCTTGGGAAAAGAATGTGTTATGGGATCCTAGAGGATAGTGTGAAGGTGCCGTAGACACTCGATGTAAAGTCCTATTAGGAATTTGATACTGTTCAAGGTTTATCTGGCGCTCGAACTGCTCGATGAAATCCTCATCTGTTGATCCTACTGGCTCTTTCATGGCGTCAATAAAAGCCCGAGATTTGTATTTATCTCTCCATGTTTCGCTCCCTTTTTCAATAAGGCGACGCTGTATAGTATCTGCAGCAGTACTTTGCTCAAGTCGAATGGCTTTCTTGAAGTACGACGGTTGTTTGTATCCTGTAGCTGTAGGAGCGACCTTTGACGCAGTCTTTGCCACGGAAATTGTGGACTTGATCAGCGCAGCTAAGGTTACCGCATCTGTGCGCTGTTTTGGATTCCCTTGCAACATATGCTTCTCCACCAGCTCAAGTATCTTGCTCGTGACTGGGTCGGAAGTTCGCAGTGAATGTCTTAAGTATGTATGCCATTCTTTGACCGCTTGGGAAATGTCTTTTCCATCATGGAAATGTTCGGGGCCTCGAATATCTTCATTTTCTGATTTCTCACTTGCGTTGGTATCTGATATATCAGTCGAAATCGAGCAATGGTCGTCGAGGATCGACTCGGTATCACGTGCTGACTGTCTTGACTTTTCTGATTTTCTTACAAGGCGAAACAATTCCACTCCTCGATGACCAAGAATCACCCACGTTGCTGCTTCCGAAAAGATGCATCCCATGGACCATATATCAAAGAACTGAGTGACGAGTGTCTCGCCCCCACGTTGAGTCTCTGGTCCGCCTGGTGTATGTCAGAGACATTAAATTTAGGATGACAACTTTGCATACATACCATACTCTATTGTACCTCCTGTATTTTGAATAACTGGTAGCCCATCATGGACTCGAGCCTTTTCCTTCCTTACAAACTTTGCAAACCCAGGATCCGCAATCTTCCAACCCTTCTTATGCCCTTCTTGACAAAACAGTATATTAGCGGGCTTCAGGTCACAATGCCAGCTTTAGAGGATTCCGTTAGTGCTGAACTTTGAACTATGGAATATCATGAAAGGCTTACCCATAATAGTAGGTCTTGGCATGTTTAGAACTCACATGATTCGAGGTACCAAGCCTATGGATCTTACTCAATGCTTGGATTATTGTGCCCATTGCATCCCAAAATTGTATTATACTATCCGTTGTAGTTGGTGGAGCGTGAATTTGAAAAAACTCCTCGAGATCATACGATCCCCACTCAAGCAGGAGATGATACTGATCATTATACTGCCAATGCCCAAAGCATTCTACAATTCCTTCTTCTTCGTACAACGCGTCATAAGCTTGCGTCTCAATTTCATACAGCTCTTTACGGTCAAGAACCTTCAGTGCCAATTGTTGGTACTGATCGTTGATCAGCATATGAATTCATGTGTAGTTGATTTGATATCTTACCTCCCCTTCCCAATTTCCATCTGCATCATAGTTGATATATGGCTTTCTTTTCAACTTAGCAGCTAAACTCTGATGAACACACTCCCACGGAACTTCAATCATGTATATTGCCCCCGTTCCACCTTTCTTAATAAGTATTTGCTTTGTTACGGGTAATATCATCTCGCCAGGCGCAAAAATCTGCTTGATGGTTTCGTGGAATGCTTTCACTGTGCACATCTGCCACTGCAACTCCCATATCCTACCTGATATTAATTTGTGCTCCGCTTTGGAACTGCTCAGAAGTTGGGCCACTTTGTTTTCCAATTCAGGCTTAGTGAGAGTCCCAAGCCGACGATCCAAGATATCGAGATGAAAGAATCGCAAAATGTACTCTCCCATGTTCTCGCCATTGCTGCGGGTGATCTGCAATAGTATGGTAAACGTCCGCAACCAGCACTTTTCATCTGATTTGTCCATATGCTCCAGCAATCGGTAAAACTGCCTCGGTGTGTCCCCTCCTCCTTGTTCCATGAGATTTAAAACTCGCACAGCGTTTGTCACCCCATCATCGGTTGAGCGACGGAACCAAGCTGTAACTCGGCTTGCAAGAACGAATTTCCGGTAGTCGATTGCAGAAGTTCGTGTAGCTGCCTCTAGTTGCTCGTCGAATTCATCCTTCGCATTACTGGGTTCTTGTGAATCTCCTCTAGAGTTTGATGCATAATAATAGTCGCTATCCCGCCCAACAGTTGGTACTCGATCCATGGCCCCTTGGAAAGAGTCTTGTGCTGGAATGAGAATGCTTCGTAGTAGAGGGTAAAGGAATCTCTTCTCCTCTAGGGTAAGGAGCCGTTAGGATAGTGTAGAGACAGTGATCGTATGTAGAGACAGTAATTACAATGGAAGCAAGACTGAAATGCTGACTGGCAAATTGGACTATCTGGTAATAACATGAACATGCCAAAAACTCGACGAGGCTACGATGATAAGAGCCTCATGGAGCTGAAGATGGGAGCTTCTTCCCTACCAACCACTGACGCCACACAGATGACCCCTCTTTCCACACTGCAATCCCCATTGTGCACGAGCAACGCAGAATTCATCGTTCCGTTTGGATCTTTCTCTACCCCTTCATCAAAGCAATGTTTGAAAAAATGCAACTTACCGCAACAATGGAGGATAAACAAGCTTCTTCTAACGGAGCGGGCCGTGTGGAGAGCTGTGGTTGATGCCATCGCGTACCTTTAGTACAAAAGGTTAATTTACCTAAATCTCACTTACGCGACCCTACACCTTTACATCCCATATGTCGACACCGACAGTTTGGTCGAGATCTAGCCTCCACTTCTATAGCTTTGTTGAATCATTTCACCTCCTTTTTCCGCGTTGAGCAGTAGGCGTTTCACTGTTTGAAATATGAAATACTAAAATTATTGTGGGGTCGATCAAGTCCAAATCCAATGTTCGAAGCAATGGTCGTATCTGCAACTGCAAAAGATGAACGCCCATATAGACCAACCGTTGGCATAGATCGAATTTACGAGCAAAAGAAATAAGGTGGTAACTAATCCGCTTAACCTTACTGAAGACAGCCTGTACACACAGCCTCTAGTGGAGTTCAAGCCCCCATTCGGGGCTGTGCAACTCTTTTAAATCGACATCATAGCGGGCATGGCCATGCTTGCTCATGGTTCCAAACAAATATACTGTCGAGCCCCAAGATAATATTTGTTACTTGCGTCAAATCTTGAAGCAGAGAGTGACAAGATCATTTCTGCATTTTTACACCAACACGAATAGCTTATCACCAACCATGTCGGATTTCCTTCGCCGAGTCTTTCATTTGAAAGATCGATCTCCAACAGCTGTAATCACTGGACCCCTGCCGAGCCAAATGAACGCTGGGCCTTCACCGCAAGCGCCAACTCCAACATCACACCCAATATCTGCGACACCCACAAGCCAAACTCCGGGACCAAGATCTGCAGCACAAGCTTCACCAGCTCCAAGTACTCTTGGGTCTCTAACGCAGCAAGGAAGTGCTGTAGCGAGCCGGCGGGGCAATATTCCAACGTCGTCATGTCAAAGTCAAACTCACCAGGAAAGAATCTTCACCAACGAATCCATTCCACCGCACAGCAAACAGCGACGGCAGACCACTCTGCGAAGCCTTGATTTCCGTAAGGAAGCCAGGCGAAGCCGCCGAAACAAGAAAGCAGAGTTTGTACATCTATACAGCGACTACTGTCTGCATTGGGATACCCTTCGAGACTGGCTCTCAAAGAGGTTCGAAGGCTACGAATTTGACGAAGAAGCTAATGCAGTCCCTGTTGGTTAAAGCTTTCCATAGGTTGCTCTACATCGCTAATATATATTCAGGATACTGAGCATGGCTGGTATAAGTTTAGGACGCCTGTAGAGCTAACTCAAGTAAGCACACAACATACTTCCACCAAGCAGTGTCGGGACTGATGCTAACAGGTATATCAGGATGATAAAGACGCTATCTACAAGCTGAGATGGGATTACGATGCCAACAAAGAGACGGCATAATCTGTCACATCTGGAATATAAGGGTGTGTGATATCAGAACTAGACCAGTACAGTATATTTCTCAAGCAGTGGACTTTAGCAAGACGTCAGCACGGCTCAATGGCAATCGATAGATGTCGATTCGGATCTGTAGAACACGCTTGGATCAACCTGAGAGCTGCAAATTCGCCCCCGAAAGGAGCTCACATCTGGGAATCGGGAGAGGGGGCTTAATCAGCGGCCAAAAGCTTACGGTCGCCATCCGTCTTTGCACCTCGGGACAGGCTGGAGAAGCCTATCTCGAACGAACACTGTATGTGCAAGCATCTCTTGATGACCGCGCCTTGGGTTCACATGCCTCTGTGAAAGCATAGCTGATTTGGGTTAGAAATAAAGTTGTCGGAATTATGGCTTGGTTTGTGTGTACATATATAAAAGTTCGTATCTCTACACTAGATAGAGGGAGAAAACTTGGATATATCTTGTGTAGTAGATGTTAAGAAGTGACTTGTCAAGAGTCCTTTTGCGAACTGTTCCGTCAGTCTTTATTTAAGGCAAGAGATAACCTTCATGAGTGATGAGCCAGAATAAAATCATTCATCATTGACAGCAAATGTGCTGAGGTGTCACCCTGTCATCTGTGAAATTAAAACACGTAACTTTTATCCCAATGATAACTCATTGCTAGTGGATCCAAAAAGCTGTGATAACACCGCGAAACCAAAGAACATCACATAATTCTAAATTTCAAACGTGGAATGCTCAGCTCGTCACATTCAAGCTCATAAACCACTTGTAATATAGATAATGCCTGCAAAAGAAACGCATGTGTGGCACTGCCATATGGTACCTTTTTACTGAAGCCACGAATTGTGCAGCTGAGATATGTGACTGAAACTCGCCCCCACCGAGGCTCTTTTCAGTCAGCCTATCGTTCTTCAGGTGACTTTCCCGGCAACTCGCCAGGGCATTCGTTCTGTTACTCCGCCTTCCTCGACGGAACAAAACTTATAGAGGTTCCGTATTCTGAGTATGATATGTGTGCGTTAGTTTTGTGATAAATCCATATGTCGAATTGAGCTTTTTGCACTCTCTACCAATATCCTTGGTTGGTACAGCACAGATTAACTCCTATGAACTTTGTGTTCTATTCAATAACCTCATTCACATGGCTGTATCGAACTCCACGAAAAAGTTCATCGCTGCTTGTAGTAGATCTGATTATTACCCACTAAACCTGCCTCTCTATGGCTCAAATATTGGAAGCCTGCAGGCTCACAGAGCGTTATTACTCGAGAACGCCCCTTATCTCTTCCATCTGGCTAGTAAGATCCCAGTATTAGAGCTTCAAGCTATCGCAAATCCAAAAGATTCAGGTGGGTTTTAACCACTTTCTTGATCAATACTAAGATCAGCTAATTGCAGATAGCTACCGTCAAGAAACTCACAAGTGATGGAGATATCACGTCTTGGCTGATCGAGCCAAAGCAAGACGGAAGCACGCCATGTTCTGACATCCGCTGTAGATTTGTGTAAGTACTAAAAACATCGTCATCTTTTGCCAAAGTGTTATCTAAAAAGTCATAGTTTCCTACAAGGTGACAGCGGGCAGTCTAAGCTAGATATATCACTCACGCATGCCAAGAGAATATTCACGTATTTCCAAGTGATGCCCAGCTATGTTGATTTTGTCTCTGTCTTCACTGCTAAAAGAACCGAGGAGGTCGACGTATCAGATATTAGGTTCAGTAGCTTTCGCGAGCGTGTCCGCCTTGGACCAGGTGCTCAAGGTCTCGACTTGCCGCACTTAGGTTTATCTGGAAGAGGTTACCAGCTTAGCTACAATCTGAAAAACATAGCCAACAAAAGCAGAGATGATCCAAGGTGGGCCGCTGGCATTCCACAACATAAATGGAAATGGTCTACACGCCAGGCTGTGTTTCATCACCAATTTGATATGGCCCATGGCACGACGCTATGGATATTGACTTCAGCACGAGAAACATTACAAGAACGGGTGGAAAATCTAGTTGATCAGTCCAGTACTGCTCTTCCTAGTGGCGCACGGCCACGGGCGGTAAATAAAAATGAAGAAGTAGAATCAAGGATAGAAGACCGTACATTCTCGACGGTAGAGGACTGTTTCGTTGCAAGTCTCTCAGTCCACCTGCTTTTAGCTCAATACTCAAGTGAAGACTGGAGAGGTTATCTTCGGTGGCTGGAGCAGATGCTTGAATCTAAGGTACGTGCTCTTCCTATCCCTATCGCTCAAATATCTGAAACTAACTATGTCGTAGACCAGAGACGCTCTGATAGATGACAATTATAATCCGAATATGTTCGAACTTACGTATACGCAAATAATGGAAGAAAGAGCCAATAAAGCGGCTATGACGTTGGATGCGAATTCTAAAGTACTCCAATCGCTGGCCAGCTTTTACACAAACTTAATGACAAACCCAAACTTTGAACTGAAAGATCGTCCAATGTGCAAAAGCGCGGTTGCGGACTTTTTAATCCAGCTCCAAGATTATATATACGACACTCAGATGTTTTCTGAACGTGCTGTAACTCTTTCTAAGATTACAGCGGATCGAAAAAGTTTAGTCCGTCTAGTTACACTCCTTCAGAAAAGAGAGTTTTACTGACCCGCAGTTTATAGGTTCAAGAGCACCTACAAGCTCGAGCAACTGATCGGGTTGAAAAGCTTACAAAACAGCAACAGATGGAAGCCAAAATCATGCGAGTGATTGCGGTTCTAACCTTGATATACCTTCCTGCCACCTTTGTATCTGTAAGTCCACTGACCCCATATTGTGTCAAACTCTCAACATCTGCTTACAGCCTTTCTTCACAGACATTTTTCAGCACCGATGTTGTCCACTACCAAGGCGGTGATGACGATAATGGGAATAACTCGGCTGGAATTACTCAATACTCGGCGCTCGCAATGGAGCGGTGGGCAGAAGTTACTGCTCCTCTAACTGTGCTCACCTTTGTTGTTGCTGCTGGTTGGTACTATTATTGGGAGCCAATGATGCGGAATTTTCGCGCTTGGAGGAGAGGGGAGGATCATAAAGATTTAGAGAAGATCGGGTAACGTTGCGATAATATACACAAGGGGGCTAAGTGGAGGATAATTGTACAAGGTTTGAATAGTGGCCTGGAATATCTCATTTGATGCATTGTTCTATTTCTAGTTGGGTATGTATAATTATTTTGACAGTATGGTAATAGATTAGTTTTTGTCTATAAATCAACTACAAGTAGTTTGTAACACGCACATCACTTTCTGCCAGATGGCGAGTCTCTAAGGAATATATATTTCAATATTCCTTCAATTGACATGGGAGCTATCCGAGACTTTGATCATAGACTTCTCAATCTCACTTCCTGAATCAAGCTGATCAGAATTTCCTGATGAATGCATCCATCCATCAACCTTGGCACTTTTTGCCTTGATCGTAACCAATTCAGCTGGCTCGCTCCGAACGAGGCCATTGTTAGAGTTTTCCACAAGAGTTACTTTATATCTGTACAATCTGAGTACAAGGGTGACAACGGCTCTAGCAGTAACTATCACATCCTAAGAAACAAAGTCTTGTGCAAGTATGATCACGTGCCCAATGCTGTCTTTCTCTGCCCCGTTTCGTAATCACTTTCGGATCTGCAAGTGTGTTACCACTTTCTACCTTCAGCCCCCCTTAGCCTTTGTCGATAAGCAACCTGTTACCGTGATTTCAGGACTGTGCATATGTTGAGTCCTGAAACCCCCTTCAGCCGCACAAATCTTACCTCAATAGCCGCTTCTCATTCGCGGCCTCGCACAACTCCTCTCCACCGCCCGGCTGCCTCTGCTCACCGAGTTCATCGCCGAAAGTCCTACCTAGAGTCCTTGCAAAGCAACTCGCTCTATCTCTCCCTCTAGCATGGCCCATGGACGGTCGCTCGTGCCTCTTTTCTAAATCACACGGGATTTGCACTGGTCCCCTGGTTTGGGAAACACGCTACGTCTGCCCGATACAGAGCCTCCCGAAATAAAGCATCGTCAGAAATCTAAATTAGGATCAAGTGCTGTTGCAACTTAGTGAGGATCAAATGTATCCTAAATTTAGCATCTAGCGCTTCCTATATGTACTGGCTGGACCTCCTGGCTACAACATGAAATTTGATCCTCAATAGTGTTCACCATACACAGCTATCTGGAAAAGCTCTTTCCTGGACAGCAGCCTCTGATTATGTTCCTTGCTCCTCCTTCTGAACTTTTGGAATCACCCAAGACAAGAGCCATTATTGCACGAGAACTGCAAAAATGGCCTTCTTCTGATGTAGGACTTTGTTGAGAGCTACAGTTACCTCGGCAAGGCATCCAGCGTCATGGAGTACACCAGGACTTCAACCCGTTGTGCTCGCGCAACAACTTCATTGTTTTTTTCTGGCCGAAGGACAAGTCCCGGATAAATCACACCAGGCAACCAGACAGACCGAAGTCATTCAGGAACATACATATGAGGCCAAGAGAGAGTTCTGGCAGCTTTGCAGCCCCACTGCTCCAGTGGACAGCTACCTTTGCCATATCTACCACTAACCATAATCGTATGCCCATCTCGCCATCGTCGTTTCACTCGAACACGAGCACGATGCGAAAGTCCTGCCACGTCGCTAGCTCGCCCTTTGCGTCAAGCAACCGGACTTGACTTCAGGTAGATTTAGTCAGGTAAGGTAGGGAGGACGGATGGATCAGCACAAGGCTGTACGGTCAGGCTTCCTGCGAGGTTGTTTTACCGAGTAGTGGCTGACCACCACCACAACCTTGGGGGATCTGACCACTCCGCTTTCCCAATGGCCCTGTATACGAGTTCCACTATATCATCCTCGCCCAATTGTTTAGCAATTGGCATCACGACAGAGTCCTGGACTCGGTGAGAGACTTGGTTCCTGCTGTTAACCCCACGCACGTGACCATCTCCAGCGTCACATACAATTCTGCAGGAATTGAGCTGCCTGGATGAGGTGAGCCTTATAATCACCAGGTGGCAACATGCGATTTCACTCAAACAATTCTGGTGATAGCTTCATGTCCTCTTAAATTATCTTCTTTCATTACCCAGCATTGTCTTGGTCCAGAATACACACACCATGTCGTTTCTCCGTAAGCGAAGTCGCAGCCAGTGCTCCATAAACAGTACGGAAGACGATGCCGCTTCTTTGCGAAGACAGCGCAAAGAAGACAAGAGCATTCGAAGACATTCTGGTGAATCTTCTAATACCCAGGTCACCGCTTCGGATTTTGCAACAGGTGACTCGTGCATGTAATTTTAAATCCTCCTACGTAATTGCTTGACTTGACTGACTGTTGGTTCAGGCTACGCGAATTCCCAAAGCACAAATCAGCGCATCTTCAGTTTCTTTCGTGGGTTGCGTATACCCGCAAATATACAGCATATCCGATTACGGACGAAGAGCGACGAACGTGCCCGTTGTTATGGTGTCGCGAAGAGTTTGCAGATCAGGAAGTAATGCTTAGACACGTATGGAACTGTGAACATCTTGCAAAAGGTCTCTATTGGTGTTTCCAATGTCAGAAACCAGAAACCGTTGGTAATTTCAGATGCAAAAGATGCCATGGCAGTCATTCGAAAACAGATCGCAGTGAGTTATCCTATAAGTTAATTAAAAATCGCGTCCTCAGAAAACGCACCATTGTATCAATACGATAATTTCCTTGAAAACAATTTCTTTGAAGCACTTTCAGCATAGCGTTAAATGTTAGCCCCCAATTTTGATGGTGACTGATATCACATCTTTATAGTCGCGACAGTCGCGAGAAAGATGTTTTCAGCCCTTGGGTCTAAACGGGACAGATGTCCGTCTCCAGCACCAAATAAGATGAAGTATCTCTCCAAAATATCAGAAGACAACGAAGAGTTTAGTAGCAGAGAGTTGACAGAATTGAACTGGAGCAGTCAAGATAAAAAGCAATCACAGCGTTGGGATGATGAAGATCCGACGGTATTGTCAGAACTGTCAAATACAGGAATATGTGAAATGGAGGCTGCTTATGTCTCTGAAATGGATGCAGACTGGCAGTTTTCGCAAGAACTTCCAGATTCTGAGGTTTCTGAAAATACAAAGAAGTCACACACGAGTCTTCTGAGAACAAAGCCCTCAGCTACTTGGAGCTTCCTGAGTACTGCGCGAGCTACCAGACATATTAGTCCTCGCAACTCACGAGTAAGTGAATTCATTGATAATCTGCTTGTGAAAAGAGATCGCCAAGATTGGTTTCAATTACGGTCCTCACCGATAGTTAGTTTCGAATTTATTCGAGGAAATTCAACTAATCTCAGCATCTGTAGTTTGATCTCCCAAAACTGAATACAAGTACAACTGAATTGCCAAAGACATCTATGAATCCAACTCATGATTATGTTGAGAATCGTATGTCTGCGACAATTGTCTCACCATTAAGTCCGACTGGTGGAATTGATTTTGGCAGCATTGGACCGATCGATATATCGCCAACGGATAGCGAAGCAAGTGGGAAATCACTCTTTACCGACTCAGGATACTCTAGTGCAACCTTCGAATCCTCCTGGAATGGTTCTGATATAGACTTCACGGTCATGAACACTAGTCAAGGGCATAAGGGCAAGAGGAAAGAGGTGTTTCCACCACCCATCGACTACTTGGAGAGCGACCCAGCATTTGTCAGTCCGACATCAGGCGCCTGGGGCTCTATCAACAATGATCTTATGGTATTTGGCGCTACAACATCCAAAACTCCGCATTCTGCAGTTCGGTGTACGTTTGCAGAAGACGCCCAAAGTCTTTCGCCCCACTGGTCTGATGCAGAAAGTCTTGTCCGATCATTCAACGAGGTCTTAATGGAGCATCTCCAGCATTCACGCAAGGCACTCCAAGAAATGGCTCCCAACTCCATTACAAGGGAACTATTGTCTCTATCATCCTCTTCCATTGTTTCAATTGGATTTGGGGTTTTAGAGGGGCTTCTGCAGGGACGCTCTCCGTCAGCAGTGATGCCACTATTTGCCTTTACCCACATTGCGTATGCACTCGCGATAGCTGTTGACGACGATCAATCAAGAGTCCAAACTCCAGACTGGTTTCAGGATCTGCTCTCTATGCTTGATAATTTGTCTTCTGATCGACAGCGCCAAGTATACACACAGATAGTGAGAGTAATCTGGCAACCAAGAGACGCAGCAACTGCTACGGATTCTTCAACGCGAGTAAACTCATCAACAAACTGGGAAAACCGTCTGCTCCAGGCTTGCACGCACTATCTCGACAGTAAGTTATCCTGATATAAAGTTCGTTACTTCGCTAACAAAAGAATCGTAGTTCAGGAAGGCTTGGAGTATCGGAAGAAGATGGTAGCAATCCGGAACGACATTCCCGATTTCAACTTTGTCCAACAATCATTTGCATGGACAACAAAAATACGCATCATCGACGAACTCATCAAAAACAACGCAACCGTCGCTTTTATTGAGGACGTCGCCAGCGTCGACACTAGACTCGCGCAGGGTTTGATCATCGAGCTTCGCCAATTAGAGCTAGAGTTGATTCTTGCTGGTAAATTTGCCTCACAATCCGAGACACTCTATCGCCGTTTCCTGGCACATGTGACAGCACTTTGCGATTCTTTCTATCAAGAAAATCACGATATAAAATCCAGGACACTACACCATCTCGATGCCATATCTTATACTCAACAACTGCTTCCTCAAGAAGAAGATATCGAAGAAGAAGACAGGATATTTGCTCTTGCAAAAGATCAGGAACTCCCACATGATGAGGGGTATGGTAGCATGGAGAATCCAGCAACGCAAGGAAGCGTGACAGAAGAAGGCCTACCGATGAGAATAGATGAGTTTGGCTTCAACTCTGAGATGTTGATGGACGGCGATGCTAGCTTTGAAGAACTGTTTAATCTCCCCCCTGGCTCAACCACACACCATGCAGAACCTTTACAGCGATCACAGGAATTTCCAGCCCTGTCATCGCAAAATCCATATAATTATGAGTTCAGTGCCTCTACTTCGCGTGATCCTACGCCCCCTCCTCATAACAACTCTGGCATTTTGACTCCAGCATCAAGTCTGAAATACAGATGTCACTGTGGCTATGAACCGGAAGGGGAGGAGAAATGGAAAGCAAGTAATATGGCTAGACATAAGAGGATTCAACATGCGACTAGAAAATATACTTGTGGCTTCCGTGGGTGCAAGAGTACGTTCACGAGGAGTGATAATTTGAGAAGTCATCAAAGAGACAAGGGTCACGTGTTAGTAATGGCTATCGGTGGTGAGCCACCAGGTGGAAGTTCTGAGAGCAGAAAAAGAGGCACCAAAAAAAGGAGAGTAAGTGAAGATATAGGGGCAGGGTCATAAAGTTGATTTGAAGGAACCAGAGGGTTGTATTATATGTATGATTAGCTAGAATCGTGATTTAGCATCGTTTTAGGAGTTGCAGGTTGGGCCTTGGCTAGGGGCTGGATTGGAATGATACCACAAAATAGTCGACAGGTTCGGCGGACTCTATATAACTCTACTATAATGGTTGCGCAATTATTAGCCACATGAATATCCTGCCATAGTACTACCTCCTGCGTGGAATTTTGATTTCTTGACACACCTTTGTATGTCTTTTTACAGTTCTATTTACTCCACTCGATACTGGGATTTCTATGTACATCCACTTGTAAAATTTGATCCCAGTCTGGCAGTGTCACAGATAGCCATGTCTCTCTTAATGGTGAGTTCCTTACTTAACCCGCATATTCCATCTTGATGATAGACTGAATACCACCAGCTTCTCACTGCAAGTTCACTCATGCACACCCCTCCAGAAGTACCAGGTTACGACCACAACAAATTTAAGCCCAGCTGCAATCCATAAGACTCCAGCTGCTCCCACCGTACTACGAGCCAAGGCACCACCTAGCACAGCACCAATCAACAGCAATACAGGTGCAGCTGCCCTACGGTTCCTTTCAATATTCGTGAACGCGAAGAGTTCTGCATCAGAGAATAGATCGCAATAGATGCTGGTTAACACCACACTAGTCAGAGCATTATACTTCAATGCTCTACTGGTCACGGCTTGACCACAGCTCTGAAAAGCGACCAATGCAATTGGAACGAGGTGGCTCCAGTGGAGTTCATTTTCTGATGGTGGGACCCAGGTCACGATTGCTGCCGCAGCAATAATCAAACACATCTGAGCTAGGAATGACATGCAAAGCACCCACCGACGGCTTGGTGAGAAATGTCGATGGAAGCGACTGAAAAAGAACGATCCAACGCAGAATGATACGAGGGAGATGCCAGACTTGATCCATCGCTTGGATTGAGTGGGCGCCGCTAATCCGAGACCGATATACACAGTATTACCTAGTATATTTGTGTAAGTTTATAGGACATTGAGAAGAGAAGCTCTGTCTAACCTGTTTGCATGGACACAAAAGAGCCCCATGTTGATATTGAGGCACTATCCAAAAGACCCGTGATGATATAGCACGCGAGCAGGACTACATCAGCCCAGTCACGATGAATATTTACAGACAGGTTCTTTCTCCAGCTAGAGATTTTTATTGGATGCCCTAGAAGCGATTGTTCCTCGTCCGATGATGGGCCAACCACAGCGTTGGACGAGGAGTTGTTTGCTGTGTTGTAGCCATTAGTTGCTGCCATGACTATATATTTACTAATGGTGATGAGTGTGAAGGGCCTATATAAACAAGAAATAGGTTGCTTTGTTCCGATACGAATGTTAAAACACTTCTACCTCTTTCAACTAATTTGGTATACTATTGTTCCAACGATGTGGAGTCGGCTAAGAAGCCAGCCGCCCCCGCATCTCATGTAGTTAGTGAGATACAAAACCTTTAGCGTATTAGGGTACCCCTCATTATTGATCATCGCATTGGCGGATAACAATCGGTATCACACGTATAAGCAACGGGCATGATTCGGCATCTCCATACGATGTCTCCTCGAATGAGGGGTTTAAGTTTCCCGTGCTTCGGAAGACGGCATGGGTTTAAATTTAAGTTCCTTGCCTATAATATCTCTTAGCTCATGTTTTGGGCAGCTCCAGAGTTTTGTGATTCATATTTAAATCTAGTTACGTCAGTTGACTTTTTGCGTTGATATCTCAAGGATTATATGGTTTCTGGAGCAAATATTTGTACCAATTCAACCAGCAATCATGCAATACTTTCAGTCACTGCTACTTTTGACCATTGCTTTCAGGGATTTTGCAACTGCAGTTCCTCTTCAAGACAGCCCTCGTCAACGATTTCTTGATGGCCAAAAGCTGCCAGACAACTTCTTTCGCAAAAGCAAAGCAAAACCGTATACTCCAGGGAATAGAGACCCTCTTGACAAAGCAATTGATGCTATAGGTAGTGAATTAGACCCATTGCCCTGGCGGAATGGACATGGTGCATCGGTTTTAGGGCCATGGAATTGGGAACGCTCTAGACAGAGTCCAGATCTTGTACGACCACCAAGCACTGATCATGGAAATATGGCCAATATGCGCTGGAGTTTTGCGGACTCTCATGTGCGAATCGAGGTAAGCTTTAACACATTAGCTCTTAACCTATGATTTTAAGGCTGGGGCTAACACTTATGCCATCTAGGAAGGTGGCTGGACTCGTCAAACGACTGAACGAGAACTAGGAACTAGCGTTGAGCTTGCCGCGGTGAACATGCGTCTTGATGAAGGAGTTATACGTGAACTTCATTGGCACAAAGAGGCTGAGTGGGCTTATGTTCTGGAGGGAGAGGTACGAGTCACTGCAATTGACTATGAAGGAGGTAGCTTCTTCGATGATCTAAAAAAGGGTGATTTATGGTACTTCCCAAGTGGCGTGCCTCATTCTTTGCAAGGTCTTGGGGAGAACGGTACTGAGTTTCTCATCGTTTTTGATTCTGGTGCCTTCTCTGAGGAGTCAACATTCATCTTGACAGATTGGCTAGGTATATTTCTCCAAATCCTCCACGCTAAGCCCCATGATTAACCGAATATAGCACATACACCAAAGTCTGTTATTGCTAAGAACTTTAACCTGGCGCCGGAGGTTTTTGCTCATATCCCGGAGGGAGAAAAGTATATCTTCCAAGGTTCTATTCCAGGTACCATTGATGAGGAAAGACCACGAGGAAAGGAAATCAAGAAGTCGAAGTACAACTTCACGCACAGAATGCTGGACCAGGAACCAAAGAAAACAAGTGGCGGCGAAGTTCGTATTACGGACTCCAACAACTTCCCCATCTCAAAGACAGTTGCTGCAGCTCATGTTATCATCGAGCCTGGAGCAATTCGGGAAATGCACTGGCACCCTAATGCAGATGAATGGTCATTCTTCATCAGAGGTCGTGCCCGTGTCACAATCTTTGCTTCGGAAGGTACTGCTCGCACTTTTGATTACATGCCCGGTGATGTTGGTATCGTACCTAGAAATATGGGCCATTTTGTTGAGAACATTGGAGATTCACCCATCGAAATGCTGGAGGTATTTAAAGCGGATGAATTCAGAGACTTCTCGTTGTTTCAATGGATGGGAGAGTCGCCGAAGAAGATGGTCATCGATCACCTCTTTGCAAATGATCCAAAGAATGGAGAAGTCTTTTGGGATAAAGTCTCGAGTGCCAAAAAGGACGAGGTTACAATGCCAGACTTGAAATAAGAAGGTCACAAGTAGTTACATGAAAGCTGTTTAATTCCTTATGAGCTTTAGTCTTCTTGATCTCGGCTCAGGACGCACAATTATACTTGAAGCGAAAACCTGTACCATATATTCAATTAAGTTTCACTTATTAAATGCTTCACTTCGTTGAACTCTGTGGCTTTCAGGTCTATGTACAATTGCTGGCTTCCAATCGGGTCTCGGCTTTACCAGGAAGATCTGCCAAGCTAGTCAAGCCTTTGTAAGCTTTTCGCGGGGTACCTGGTAAATTGATATGCATAGGAGAGCGATATCCTAGTTGAGTCACGTCTGCCACCACACTTCATTTTCCCTAAAGGCAACGAGCTGAAGACATGAGATTATTCAGAACAATACCTCCAGCAGGAAAACTTCCAATATTGCCCACCGGTCTAATGAAAGAATGCATGGCGTAGCTCCAAGCATTCCCATGAATTTTCGTTCACTATTTAGCAGGGAGCTGTGTCAGCGACCGAGTGTATCACGTACTTCAGATGTACCCCGCAGCTAAAATGCCGTTAGCACTAGTATTCACGGCTCGATCATTTAGATGAATGTAGACACAGGCCAAACAAAGAGCGTAACTGTAATACCCCTCACATGGCTTTATAGACTATCTGCAAACCCTAGACAAGAGGTTGAGCAAGTCGCTATGTAGTTGGTTGAGATCGAAAATCGACACGTCTAGGCAGCTCAACAAGCTGACTGCAAATGCGACGTTGACTTTCACACCCGAAAGTATCCCGAGATAGTCATCATATTGCTGTGATGATACTAGCTTTGATGGCCATTTGTTTATCGATTTACCTCATTTGGATATTGCTCCAGATTGTCTGACGTTGTTCAGTCGGTTGCCAAGGATCTCGCTAAATCCAGGGGAATTTCGAGTATATTGTTCTCGGTTCTCATGGAACATTTCCTTAGTGAATTATGGAAATCGAAATTTGCGGACTAGTCCACGCCATGTAAGGGTTTTGCTGGGAAAGGTCACCGATACCAACTAAATTGCTGCTATATCGGGCTCGCGCCATGGTTGGGCTTTCATGCTACGGCATATTTTGCACCTTGCTCCTTTAAACTTAAAACTTCGTCAGTGGTCGGCTGTTTGAGGATTGAGGATTCTCAGTTTAGTTTTAGCCTTTATGTTGAAGTTCAAGGACCAATGCTTTTAGTTTTGCTTGCTATATTCGTGGCTCTTCATCCCTGTTGACGGCGAATGAGATACCATGCTCTAGTTCACGTTAGTACATTGAAGGATAGATTGAATTAATGTCTAGATATCAGACTTCATGATCTCAGAAAGAACGGTGCACAAGCCTCTTAAAGACGAAGTTCTGACGCGTGGTGATTGGTATCCTGGAATAGTCCAAGCGCTTACCTGCATGCAACCATTACAACGATGCTATTCTTCGATTGCTGGCGAAGTATAGGCTATCTATATTTATTTAAGGTGGGATGATTACCGAGCTTCAGCGAGAATTCACCGAACAGCAGACAGACGTGGAGGGCTACACTTCTCCGCATGATCATTTAGAAACTATACGGGACGCTGATCTCGAGCTCAGTTCCTTGGTCCCCAAAACCGAGCTATATAGATTGTGATAAAGTCTGTGGACCTATCGATACCTAAACAGATATGAGTTGAATGAAACTAACCGACAACCATATAGATTTTCAAGTCGCAATCTTAAATACAGATTTACGATTCATTCTTGATTATGCCTTGGTTTGGTGTTAACAACAGTGTTAAGCAGCTGAAAACCGTCGTCGAAACCGATACGACCACCAATAGAGTCAAGAGATTTATTTCGGATGGTGTTCCCAAGCTTCCTTCAGCAGCCAAGTATTACATTCTCGCGAAGGTCCCCATCGTCGAATGGCTTCCTCGATATCATCCCTCATGGCTTATCACCGACTGCATCTCGGGTTTGACTATTGGCGTTATGCTTATCCCTCAGGGACTAGCTTATGCTAAGATTGCTACCATCCCCATCGAGAATGGCCTCTACTCTAGTTGGATACCAGCAGCTGTCTGTGTGTTCATGGGAACATCGAAGGGTGAGTTCCTATTATACTACAGGCAATGGATTAAATTCTGAACACTGGCACATTTAGATCTGTCAACGGGACCTACTTCCATCCTTGGCCTTTTGACGGCGGATATTGTCAAAGATCTCTCAGCTGAATACGGTATTGCCGAGGTTGCCAATGCAGTCGCATTCATGGTCGGTATTTACTCTCTTGCCTTGGGTGTCCTTGGGCTCGGCTTCCTTCTAGACTATGTGTCTGTTCCCGTGCTCACCGGATTTATATCTGCCACTGCATTGATCATCGGAATGGGCCAAGTTGGCAATCTTGTCGGTTTGTCCGACGTACCGGATGGAGTTTTCAATATTATTGGTGATGTTCTCAAACGTCTCCCACATTGGGATGGCCCTACGTGTGGTATTGGCTTTGGTACTGTCGTTCTATTGATTTGTCTTGAACAGGTCGGGAAAAGATGGGGAAAGAAACATTTTTTGATCAAATACATCTCTTCTAGTAGAGCTGTGATTGCTCTTGTCATCTTTACCTTGATCAGCTACCTTGTCAATAAAGATCGTGGATCCAACGTGCTGTGGGCCATTAGTAAGGTCAACACCCACGGTATCATCGCACCCAAAGCGCACAACACCAGTTTGATATCAAAAGTTGCAACCCGGGCACTTGCTCCGCTTGTAGCATGTACGCTTGAGCATCTTGCAGTGGGAAAGGCATTTGGGAGACGGAATGGATATACTATTGATCAAAGTCAAGAATTCAATTATCTTGGTGTCACTAACATCATCAACAGCTTCTTTGGGGCAATGCCAGTTGGTGGCGCAATGTCAAGAACAGCTGTCAATTCTGAGTGTGGAGTAAAAAGTCCACTTAACGGACTTGTTACGGCAGGATTTATCTTGCTGACAATTTACGTGTTCTCCCCAGCTCTTTACTGGCTTCCAAAGTCAACGCTCTCTGCCATTATTGTAAGTTCATTTCTCCTCAAACATCCCAACACAGCTAACGTATCTCTTAGATTATGGCGGTCGTTCATCTCTTCGGACCAGTTTCGATTTTTTACAAGTTCTGGAGAGTTTCTTTTGCCGATTTTGTCGCTTCGATGCTTTGTTTTTGGATTACCATATTTGTCTCGGCGGAAACTGGAATTGAAACTGGTGCTGGTTTCTGTGTTGCGTGGACAATGTTGCGTTATGCCTTCGCCAAGCCTACTGTGCGTGCCAATACAGTGGAAACCCTTACCTCTACGAATGTTACATCAACAGGAAGCGTTAACAGCGCTCACGGTAGTCGCACTGAGTTTGCCGGTCTTGATATTCCAAGCGATTGCGTATTGATCAGCTTCAACGACTCGATGTTCTATCCAAACTCTGGCCGCGCTAAGACAACATCGTTAGAGGGGATTCAGCTTGTTTATGAGAAACTGTCAAGCCTTCATCACGTAGATCCTCGCAATCGTTCTTGGAGCGTCGGTCTCGAGAACAAGGTGAAGAGACTTCGTAAAGAACGGAACATAGTTCCCAGAGACGCGCATCTCGCAATTGTTGTGTTAGACTTCACCAAGGTTTCGTTCATCGATGTGACCGCAATTCTGGCACTTGGTGAGCTGGAGCAGGACGTGAGGCTATATTCGGGTAAAGAAGTACAATTTAGATTTTTTGGCTTGTCGAAGAGCGTTCACGAGCGTTTCATGAGAGCTAATTGGAAGTTGACTGATTTAGAGGGTTGGAATGATGATGATGGAGATGTTGTATATCCATCGCTACAACGGGCTATATGGGAGAGGGATTCTGTATCTGATATCGGGGAAAAGGCTGGTTAGATATTTTTACGCCGATAGTTTGAGGTCTGGCCACTAGCCGGTCTTTAAGTTCCTGGGCTCTTTTTTGTGTTGTGATAGTACCGTCTCGTGAATCTTATACAATCCTGAAAAAAGGGACCTGTAAAGAGGCTTAAATCAGTGAAAAACATACCAATTCAAAACTACAGCGCCTCTCATTTGCATCTGTTAAGAAAATAGTTGAAGACAAGCAAGAGTTCAAATGAAATACACCTCAGAGTCCAGAATGAATTACATATATGTAGATTAGTTTGTTTCTGAATGGTGATTCCTGGGGGCTGGAGATATATGTCTATTAGCGCATGTTACATGAAAGAATTAGATAGGGCCAAATTGGTAGATTCAGAAATATTTTTGGTCACAGAGACAGACATAACCCGTAGTTTCTCACTCAAAGCAAACAAAGGGAAGGTGCATGCATCTATTCTTTCATCTATATGAAGGTGAATATCTCTGAAAGATATAACGAGCTTCAAATTGTTCCATTCCATTCTGTCAAAATCACACCTTCCCCAAACATACATAAATTCTAAAAGGTTTGACGCATTTCACCAGGAAGTTTGTCGCTGACACCCTTCACTGCATTGGCGCACCAAATATTTTTTTTTGAATCACAAAGATCAGTTCCAACCTGACTTGTTAGAATATCCTCGTCAACCGTGCCGAGCAAAATCCCTGTCGTACCCTCTCCCTTGGTAATAAAGGTCAAGCTACTTCCACATTTCTTACAAAATCCGCGGACTGCAGTCTCCGAGCTTTCATATTCGACATAGGAAGGGTTGCTGGCTAGTGGAGGAGCAATAAGATTCGTAGGAAATGTACTGTCGTATTGTATTAAAGCTCCACCAAACTTGCGACACATGGTGCATTGACATGTCCCGGTCTGTTTTCAGTCAATTCTCATCTTATGAAAAGCTCCATTTTTTTTGTGAGCTAGGAGAAAAAACTCACACGTTCTGGTGGCCAGGCAAAATCCGACGGTATGTTGATGGTATAGCGGATTTCGCCACACAGGCAGCCACCATTTATCTTTTCCGGGCGCGATGACATTTCAAAAGGTCTTTGGTGTTTCCCTGTAATCTCTGGTGCTGACACCAAAGTCAAGGTATCAATGTATTTATATTCTAGGATAGCACCTACCTCCCACCTTAGGAACATCTGGTCAGGTGTCTTTTCACGAAGACGGGGGGATATTAGGTCAGCTGCACCCAGTGAAAGATTACATAATACGCAGCCCATTCACCACCAGCAGTATCTAATTGGAGATTAACTTATTTGTTGATAGAAGCCAAGCAATTCTGCTTGAATGGTTAGGTCAGCTTGGGAATAATAAAAACCGGAGCTCCATAGATACGGAATATGCTTCAATAATTAATCGCGCCAAGTCCAGAGGAGGCTGAGTTTAAAGCTATGCGCTGCTCCATGACTTTAGAAATGAAACTGGATCTCTTTCCATCTAACTTTGGAGATTCGGTTATTTTACAAATTCAGATTTCTTGCCTGCGTTTTCGTCTTTCGTTTAAAGGGAAGGCACATATAGTGGTAGCTGTTAACTCCCTCTGTCGTCTCTGAATGTTTATATTGATACACACTTTCTACTTGGAACAAAACAAAAGTCTCCCAGCTTCAGTGGTGTGTCATCTAATGACTCAGAGATCCAAAGCCACAGTGAGATTTTCCTTGTCTCTTCGAGGCACGCCATAAGATCTATTAATAATCCTACCGATTCTCATCCAGTTCTCCGTTGCTCAGCTTTTGCCATCTCACTGGCAACAGGAATAATACTTTCTATAAGCATATCCTGTACTTTCAATCAGCTGATTTCCTTTGCTACGGGACAGTACAACACTCACACGGATGAACTGCGGCGACATCCACCACCCTAACCGAAGAATTGAGGCATATGCACCGGCCCAAACTGGTCCCGCCGTTCCCTTCTCGACTTCTCGGACTATTCTAGTTGCAAACTGTCTTGTACTGATGCCGCTAGCTTGAAGTTGACCATCGGTAAGGCCATGTATGAAGTCCTTGATCTCAAAGTAGTTTGAATTCTTAGGTATTTCCGTTCGGAGGTCCCGGGAAAATGCGTCAGTCTTAACGGCGAGAGTTACAAGGGTGATGGTACGGACTCCTAGAGGTTGAAGTTCGTGACGCCATGTTTCGCTGACTGCTGCAAGAGCTGCCTTTGAGCCGTTGTAGACACCTGTATGATTAGTTGTAGAAGTAAGCATTAGATACAATTAACACTTACTCATAAATGGCATAGGACATACAGAATTAGCTGATGTGTTGTTCACAATACATCCTTTAGCTTTGATTAAAAAAGGAGCAAAGGCCTGGAGCATGGCCATCGGTGCCCAGAAGTTGAGATCAAATAGCTTTCTACCTGCCTCGATTGAAGTATCCAGAGCTGGCGCAATAATGGTTTCTCCGCTGTTGTTGATAAGGACATCGAGCTTCCCCCCAGTCTTCCTTTTGACTTTCTCGACTGCAGCAGCGATTGACTCTGCGGACAACACATCGAGAGCCAAAACCGTGACATTTTCAGCATTAGAAAGGGTTCGGGAGATCTTTGAAGGGTCTCGTAGTGTTGCAAAAACATGATAGCTCTTCTCCTGGAAGACTTCAGCTAGGCCTGAGCCAATACCTCCGTCAGAGCAACCAGTTATCAAAACAGACTTGCGTGAAGTAGTCATTGGGGAAGAACCTATAATTATGAAGTGTCAGAGATAGGACTCAGAGCAGAAGAAGCTCCGGACGTTAATATGTATTTTTCTCATCTTAAATTATTCTCGGTTCATCTATACTTACATAAACAATATGATTGCACTAGAAATACTCACGAGGGCGTTGATTGGTGGCTGGAGAGGATCAGCACTATGCCCTAAACGGAATACAAAACCATATCTTGGCAGTAAGTCGTGATGCACACCGGGCGGAAGTATATATAAGCAAGTATTATGCCAACATGGGTTACATTACTCAATGCTAATCGAAACCTGAAATCCGGAACTTGACCTAATCAGGTCAACAATATGAAAAGCCAAGTCGGCATCATTATTTATCAATTTAAAATCCGAGACTTCTGTTAGCCTGGGTAATCAATATTGAAGCCAAGCTTGAGATTAGCAAATTCATATCATCAAATATGCTTTTCATCGTATCGTCTAATGCTGAGAAGGCTGATCCAGCCACGAGGAGATTAATCAGAAGTGAGGTGCTGCGCGGGACAAAGCAGAAACGGAAACCAAGTCTTCGTGCGGCTAAAGCGAAGGACCAACGGAAGACCACTCGATCGAGCTCACTAGCACCAATAAAGCTGGAACACGCAGTCGAGCTATGTGCACAACTTCTACCAAACCGAATCGGCTCGGATCTATCTTTCATTCAGCTTGCTGATGAGGTAGAGCTGTCGGTGCTTAAAAATATAACAGAGTGTTAGTAGCTCATGGTTGGAGTATTATTTCCTTTGGCTTATCAGATAAATCCAGTTTCATCACTCGCAATGAAGGTCATATACCCCCTAGTAGTAGCGATTGGCTTTCCAGTAGACACTAGAGATTTCCTTTGTGCAGTTGTGTCGGACGCAGCTGCACTTCATGTCACAGCATTTGCAGTGCAATGGTTCTTCGATAGAATTTTACGCCACAGGGAAAATTACTGTAGCCCAGCATCAATACTGAATCTACAAAAGGGGCTAAAAATCCTCCGCGAGAGGCTCCTAGTGGGCGATGAAGAAAGCAAGACGTCTGATTCAACCATCAGTGTAGTCTTAAAACTAGCTAGCGCGGCACACTTCCATGGTGACGATTCGACCTCACAACAACATATGGAAGGCCTTCGCAAAATGGTACGTTTACGAGGCGGTTTACATGTTTTTCAAGGCAATAAACTCTTTCTGGAGATGTTGAGGTAAATAACTGAAAGCCATGTCTCGCGTGAGAAGTACTAACATATAAAGATGTGATCTTAGTATTGCGCTACTTAATGAGACTAACACCGTCTTCTTCTGTCAGCCCTCAGAGCCGATAATTAGTTATCCCGCAGATTTATTACTAAACTTTGATCCCAAAACTTCTTCTGAGGACAGTATGGCGCTCTTTCGGGTTATGGATAATGATTTGGCATTAGCTTGGCAGGCTATGAAAAGATTCTGTTGGGTTGTCAATCTAGGAACGCAAACTCACAAGTTGATCGACCCCAAATTGATACACGAAACGATGGCTGCTGTGGTGTATCGCCTGCTTCATATGAATTTTGCCGCCAGATCAACCGATGAAGCTGTAAGGCTTGGGTTGCTAGCTTTTGCTCATCATATCTTCTTACAGTGGCAAGACATTAAGCCCCTACATAGCAATTTTCATTCGGCTTTCCGGAAATGTATCCTTGATGTCAAGCATGTTGATAATGTTTCCCCGCAGCTAATCCTATGGCTGTTGATGACGGGAGCCAATTCTCTCTTTGATATATCGACAGAGGCATGGCTGAAGGAGTATCTACTTGAATATATCATCAAATGCCATGTGAAAACTTGGAAAGAAATGCACGAAGTATTGAAATCGTTCATGTGGATCGCTCTATTAGACGAACAGTCTGGGAAGAAAATATACGATTTGCTAGGCTTATATTTGGAGATGGATTAAGAATACACCTTTGAGCTAGTGAGCTGTTGTAGATACACTCCAACATTATATACATTCTTTCTTTCTCAAAGATCCATATTGGTTCGAACTACTATGGACGCATATATTCTGCTTAGTTCTCGCTGTTGCGATCGAGCCACCAACAAACAGAAGGACGATCTCTTCTTGTATAATCTAAATTTGGAAAGTATGTGTCCACCTCAAGCTTTAGAGGCTTGATTATATGGCCATGAACTTCTCTGTGCACACCCATCAAATGATGAAAAACAACATATTTAACATTTGGGCATGCCAATTCCGCCATTGGACGTTCTTCTATAACTGTCCCATCAATTACTCCTACTTCAACTTCCTTGAGGTTTGGGAGCATACTGCAGAAGGTGGCGAGATGTTGAAGAGGGATCTTTTCATAGTAGTAAATACCCAGTGGGGAAGATCCATAGAATGATGGATTACCAAGAATTAACTTTTCTAGGGATGGTATTCCATTGGTAATTGTGTGATAGAGTTCGAGATCGAGAACGTCAAGAAAATTGGGTGCAGCACTAATTCGAAGTACTTTTAATTGACTCATTGGCAACAGTAAAACCAATGCTTCTCTTAGAAATCTTGGTTCGATCAATGGGATAGGAAACTCATGAAATTCGTGGTTGGTGATGAACCATTCACGGGCACCCAATACAAGCTCAGTCAAGCTTTCTAGATGGCAATTGTCTTTTGCGGCAGAAACAGTCTCTAACAGCATTGCTCCAGTCGAACTAGAATGAAACTTGATGTTCAGAATACGCAACTTCGGGTTCTTCAACTTCTCAAAAAAGAGTGTTGGTGGCCGTCTTCCACAGTCTAGGTGGCGGTCCGCATGTTGGGCCAGATTTAACGTTCCTCTATTGCAAGTCCAAAGACTGGCGGCATTGATACACATACCTTGTTGACAGTCTTCGGGCAAGAAAGTAGTCAGATCTAACCAAAGATTTTGAAGGGCTGGCAGGTATCGACGTCTTGACGCTGCTAGTCTTGGTGTATACCATTCTCGGGTGAGTCCAATGCTCAGGGTCTCTAAGGTGGACTTTTCAAGAATCTCCACTTGGAGAGGCAACTTCTTAAATTGATAATCTCCATATAATCTACCATGAACGCGAGGATCAAGTCTTAGATGTTTGAGAGGTGAATCTTTAATCACCTTCAGGACTACATCACTCCGATCGCTGTCCCGGACGAAGAGGTATTCTAATTTCGAGCTGTCCTGTAGTTTATCCAACATTTCACGTACTAATTTATCGTTCCCACGGCGTAAGATATACTTGATGTATATTTGAGTGATATTGGATCCATCTATTCCAACCAGTGGGATGAGAAGTTCCTCTGCAATGTTACTAACACGAATACAGCTGAGATTGACCCAGAAATTTGAGACTGGACGGATACTTGCAACTTCGCTCCAAACTTGGTCCCATGTTTTGAGCGTGCTGGTTTTTGCCAGCTGTGCGTTTTTGTTATGCTGTTTAAATTGCTTGGGAATACGAATGGCAACCCGGATGTCTTTACTTTCTAAGACCACTTTTTGGATCTTACGGAAGTAATACTGCAGTCTTTGTAGATCTTCTGTTTGAAGAGGTCGGCGTCTATAATCTCGTGGAAAACAAGATACAAATGGTGACACTGAAGTTATTGTTTTCCATAACTCATTTGTCGCAGGTTCAAATAATCCCTTGCATGTTTGAGCAAGTCTAGCGAGAGAAGCAGGGCCGAGGTAGTGGAATAGCAAGTGACGAATGTCGTCGATATGCCAAGCTGGGTGCATTGTTGCCTGTTCTTAGGCGGCATGAAACTTATGGCTAGGCCCGAGATGCTGAGTGGAATTTGTTGGTCTTTTATCAACTGGAAAAATGATCGCGGGGTGAGTCAGGTATTTCGTCCCTTTCTTTGTCTACCGACCACATTCCTATAGTATGATGAGTCACGCGGTAGATGGAATGTCAAGCGAGTCTAATGTTCTCTGCTTCCAAGAAGAAAGCCGTGATGGAATTTGGACCGACTTAAAAGTTGGTATTACCTTCCTAATTGGTAAACTACTTGATTCTCATCACGTGGTAGCCTCATCAATTCATTGAGTCACCCTGCGCTGCTTACCTTGATTTATGAAAAGAGTTCTCTCCTCTAGCCTTAGATCATATTTTGTTGTGAAAATTTCTCTAATTTGGTGAACGATGTCTAATTATGTTGCCGAGTCCGAACGCATTTGGCTCCAGCCTCTTGAGATTGAAACTCATCTCGAAGATGTTCACCTCATGTTGAGTAATCCTCGTGCGATGGAATGGTCGTGGGTCCCCTCTAAAGTTCTTGCCTATGGAAATCTTCTGATCTCAAAATTGCAGAATGAGAAAACCATCTAAAAGTATTGAAGAGACAAAAGAGATCATGCTTAGCCGCATGCCAACACCCGAAAAGCCGTGGATCGAAGTCTATGCAATTCTTTTGAAGTCTTCAATCACCTCCACTCCTGGAGGCAAACCAAGAGTTATTGGTACTTGCGGTACTCCTAGGAATGAACCTCTTGGCGCCGAACTTGGATATGGACTTCATCCTGACTTTTGGGGTGAGGGATATATGTCTGAAGCATTGAGGTTGTTTATTAATCTTTACTGGGGACCTGGAAGTACGGCCGATTATAAATTAAATCTCGGGAATAATATTCCCAATTGATAAACTATATAATTATGGTTTATCTATTCACGAGATGAACTCAGCTGAATATTAAATAGGGAAAAATTCACGCGACATGCTCCTCGCCGAAATCGATCCTGGAAATATAGCAAGTGAAAAAGTAATTGCAAAACTCGGTTTTAGGCGTAATGAATCCTTCGTTACTGGAGATGAGATTGCGGATCTCAACGATGGAAGGAAGATGCTAAGAGATGAAATCTTATGGTATCTAGCTAGATCTAGCAAGACTGCCACATGAGCAAGATTGTGGATTTCCTTTTCCATGCGCACTCGCTCCCAATGACGATCTGACCCAAAAAGTCCAAATCTATGAGGCGTATTCTTTAAGGTATCCTGCTGCGCCTAGGTGGATGGAAATAATGTGTGTATGTCTCAGGCTAAATGCAGGATTTATTCGTTTCTTGCTTTCAGTCAATTTGAAAGAACCCCTCGCTCCGTATATCTCCTTCAAACCCATCAGTAGATCCGATTTGCGAGCCTTCTACACCTTTCTGTCTGTGCCCAAATGATTGATAGAAGAAAGCAAAACTATTTTCCTAAAAAGTTTCCAATCCTAATAAAAAGAATTTGATAAGCCAAAATTCTTCTTAACATAGTTTCCATATCTAGCCATCGGGAACATTGATACTTATCAAAAGGGAAGAGGGTGGATATAGCAAACAACTAATGCGTTAGTGGAAAGGTAGCAATTTAAATAAATCATTAAAGTGAAATAAACCTTCTACCATCAATGAGGCGTTAACTACCTTGTGATATAGTACATAGGACTTAACCTGACCTTGAAACTTCGACTGAAGTCACGTGTGAATTTAGCTATTTGCCTTTTTCTTCTACAAGATGTGTAGCTCGGTGAATTGGGAGCTCAACTATAGGTCTTTGGGTCACTACAGGTCAGTTGCACAGGATTTATGCTATTGCTAGGCTTCGCAATTGACCAACTAGGTACGCAAGATATGTTCGGCAAATCGGTGTGATGTGAGCCGAAATCAGCACTTGACAACCAGGAATGAATGGCAACCAGGCTTGGTGATATTTTCAACCGATCTTCAGACTAGATCACGGAGCACAACAGAATCGATTAGTTCAATCATTATTCCAATTCTTCTTAATCACCTGGCAAAAATATACTCCACATATCGCACCTACCATGGCATTAGCCAGACTCTTTGCTGCGGATCTCGCATGGCCTCTGTGGGACAAAGATCCGTTGGAAGGTGCATTTGAACTCAAGCAATCGCCGAGCACTATCAACAATGCTGTTGTATGCAGCGTCGCGCGCCCATGGGTGTTTGGCTATGCCCCCGTTCAATCCAATGGTCGCGCTATCCTCATCATGGCCGGTGGGGGCTACATCGAGCTGATGGTCGGCCGCGAAGGAGTAGCCGTGGCACAGTGGCTGGCAAGTCTTGGATTCCATGCTTTTGTGCTGGTGCATCGATTCCCAAGCGCCGAGACCGGTGCCCAAGCACCGATCGATGATGCACGGAGGGCATTGCGGATGATCGAGGAGAGTGGGATTGCAAAGAGTGTAAGCATCTGCGGACTGTCTTCCGGTGGACATCTTGCAGCGGCACTCCTTGCTGCGTATCCTGGGACGTGGAATGCTCCAGAAAACGGGATACCGATGGCGAAGCCAGAGTTTGCAATTATTGGTTATGGACCCATCTCCACCAATGCGGTTGGCCGCACGATCATTGAAAATAAGGCACCGCTGGAGCCTCCGGTGAAGCAGGAGCTTTACAATATCGTGCAGCCAGATGTTCAGCTTGTTGATCCAGCCCCTCCAACTTTCATCGTGTACTCGGGCAATGATCCCATCGTGCCAGTGGTCAACGCTTATCGACTTGCGGAAGGGTTGACCAAGGCGGGCGGAACTGTCGAGTTACATGTCTTCGCGGATGCGCCGCATGGTTTTGGTATTGATACTGAGGGTCTCCCTGTATCGACTTGGCCGTTATTATGTGAGGCATGGTTGCGACAGAATGGTTTGCTGGTGAAGTAAGTCACGTCCAATTAGTCCGGACAAAGTCGAGTCTTTGAATAGATCAACAGATACAGCAAGGAAAAACACACTTTAAAGAAAAACAGAAGAATTTTCATACTATACGTATAGATGCTATATCAGAAGAAAAGCTTTTGTTATTTAAATTAAAGCATTGGAAGTAGAGATATCTAGTCGTTCAAACACGTATATTAATTGTGAGAATTCTAGCATTCAGAACCTATTTACTATGTGCAATATGTTCAAGGTTATCTGTAGAATGTATATGACATTGTCTAGCTTATACGCAATCTTATTAGACTTTGTAATCATACATACTAATGCGAGTCGCTCATGATCACTTCCTTTCGGTAAATACACAAGAGAAGGGAGCCGCGTGACTACAATACCACAAATATGTTAGCTTTACCGTAGCTCTGGTTACCACGAGGATAAAAAAGACACAGTTTGGTATCAATGATTTCTGTTCATACCTCGTAATGCCAGTGGTGAACTCCAACTTAGGTAAGATGTCGTTGCCATCTTTGTCCTTTGTTGGTGAAATCTCAAATCTTGCAAGGAGTGTTGCAATAGCGATCCATACATTGGCAAAGCCAAGATATTGTCCTGGACATACTCTATTACTCAGTCAGCACACTATACCCACCACAGTCGAGAACACTTATACCTTCGCCCAAATCCAAAATGTCCGATGGGTATGGGTTCATCCGCACCGCCTTCCGAAACTGGTAAATACCGGTTTGGGTTGAACACGAAAGGGTCTTTGTATACGTCTGTATCATGGAGCATCGCCCAGGCATTGGCTATTACCATTGATCTTGAAACGGTTAGTATAGTTCAACGAGTAAGATTGATCAAGTTTAAATACCCTAAAAGCCAGTTAGCATTGTCTCTCACTATCGTTGACAAATTCTACCAAATCACATACCTTTTGGAATATACATCCCGCGATAGGTATCTTCTTTCGTAGTCTTGTGAGGAACACCTATATTATTAGCAATTTAGTTCCCAGAACAGTTCTACAATAAGTGCTTACCATTGGGAACAGAGGGGTGAAATCTGAAGATATCGTTAGTTCGGTAAATTTAATTTACTGTGGTTTCCACTGACCTCAAAGTTTCGTAGGCCATCCGCTCCACAATAGGCAGCGCCTTCCAGTCATCAAAGGTAGGCAGTCGTTTCCCTTCAGTCACCGCGTCGATCTCTTGCTGCGCCTGGCGCTGTACGTCGGGCGTCAGGACCATACCCATGACAAATATCGTCAGGGTGGAGAATGTCGTGTCCTGTCCAGCAGAATAAAGCGATCCACCGGTCCCCTTCAGCTCGGCATCTGTGAAGCTTTTGATGGCTTCCTCCTCGTCGGCCAAGTGCAAGTCTCTAGCTTCGATCAAACGCCCAATGAATGATGGTTTCAACGTTTTGTTCTTCTGCAATGAATGAGACACCATATCGCTCGGGTCGTATCTGGATAACTTACAAAACTTTCCATCACCGCATCGAAGGGCCGTTGATGAAATTCGTTAATTGTAGGTCCGTGGTCTTGGACGTACTTTACGGAGGGAATAAATCTTCCAATCCAGCGGGGGACGTGCTCAACTGAAATGATCAGTTTGCTTGGTATGTACAATGCCTGCCACAGGAGGAAATCAAAGAAAGCTACCTACGCCGGGGAGCTATGTCCAAGACAGTAATGCCAGAAGTCCCCATGTTACCTATAATCTGCCCCATCTGTCTAGCCAGCGTGAAATAAGGATCATTTTCATCTACAACATCGATGGCGAAAGCGACGCTAAATATCACTCTGGTTGTAAATCTAGCAAATTCAGTCAGTATTACTTCTCATGTACCAGCAGCCTCGGATTGCACAACCGTGAGAGGTGGTTTTGCCAACTCGAAGGGTCTCGTTGGATTTCATCCACCATCAAATGAGCATGCTTCAGCTGGGCATCGCGGTACGCGAGACTGCTCCGCGCCGAGAGGAAATTGCCGTAGGCCTTGCGAAGTTTCCGAAATTGGGCGCCGTCACGCACCAACGCTAGGTTATTTTTAAAACCAAGCCTGGTGCCATTTTCAGTATCTGTCTAAATGAGAGTAGAACAAGAATGCATTACGCTTCCAAGAGAACAAACGGTGGTCTATCACTATAAATTGCACCTCTCTTGTCTAGAAGATCAACCGCCGACTCCACGCTGTTTAGAACGATGATAGGCTGGCCCAGAAGATTAACGTAAATCACATCAGACTCTGAGGTCCTCAGGTTAGCACAGAATTCTTTTCAGCTTAGCTAGCAATGACTGCCAAACAAGAACCAACTCACTGAACTCCTTCGACCATTTGGCGAACTGAACGTCTGATCTCTCCGCGGGAACCTGACGAAGGTTGCCAATAAGAGGGGCGCCTTTAGGACCGGGAGGTAGCGGATACTTTGGCTTCGAGCTTTGCAAGTACCACCCCACGGTGATGAAGGACAAAATCACCATCCCCCCGACGAGGGGAATGATCCAGCTGTTCCGTCTATCGATAACGGAGCTGTATATTGATTCCATGGCCGAAGTTAATACTCACTGTCGTCGAGATTATTCCTGAAGCTATATCAAAGGTTTAAATGTAAGATGTGCAAGTAAGTGTGTTACCGAGTTAGCATGGCATACAGTTCTTCAAGTTGATGCATGGCGATTAAGTAATCGTCAGGTGGTTACATTCGCATAAAGTTTTGGCCAGTGGAAAAGGTTATATGTATGTGGTGTAACCTCAAGTTCTAGCAACTCTAAGTTGTGCCGTGTTGGAACTTGGTTATCGACTTATTTAGTATCGATCCAGATGATTTGAGGTATTGATGCGTATGTCTTTTAGACGCATGCAAATCCACCCCTCTTATAGTCATTTCGCTGAGCACTGTGTGATATCGAATATTTTGCGTGATTGCGTGATATATATTGCGTGGTACAAATGCTGTGATATGTAGGTGAGTATAGGGAAATACGCCCAGTGTTCTCTAATGTGATGTCTGGACTTAGACCTGGCAATTGCGAATCAGGGGCATCACATTTGCGTTGCTGGCTGCATCACCGAGCGAGAACGATTCACTAAAAAGCTCAATATAACGCTTAGTACGTTAGAAGTATCATATCAATAGTCATTTTAGCAATGTTGCTACGCAGCTAGCTATGCTTAACATGCTAACGAATGTAGTTCCCAAGCGAGAGAGCACCTGACGCCAGCAACCTTGACGAACACAACAACTCCCCATCCCGTTTCCGATCCGACCAGAACTCCCCGATCAAATACCCTACAAAAAGAAACTATGTGGAAATCCCTCTTTGACCACCCTCCCCGCCTCTGAATCCCCGTCCCGAGTACCCATTTTGGTTTTGGCCTTGCGAGCTCCCATTCAATCCGCCGAAGCTGTATCCGTGCCCGGTGTTGCCACTGGGGTATGGGTTTTGATTCCATTGATTTTGATAATAGCCATTGACGTGGCTGAAACTGTTCTGCGGCTGCACATACACATTTGGGTTGTTTGGTCCCCATCCGCTTTGCTGATTTAAATTCCCATGACCGCCCACGTGCTGGTTTCCGTATCCGAATCCGCCTCGATGCATCGTCGGGCTTCCATTCCCTGGCCCAGGGTTATGATTCGCACCACCGTTTCCATGACCGTGACCGTTTCTGTGGCGAGTTAGTGTTCAAGCGGAGAAGAAGAGGGAGAGAGAGGGTAGCTTACCCTCTCCCACCACCACCGTTCCCTCGGCCACCACGGCCCCGGTTGACACCACGACCATTCCCCCGCCCGCGCTGTGAGCGACGACCAACTGTGAAATCAATCTTCTTCAACGGGTGCTCCCACATCTCGCTCGCTTTCCCATCTTCGAGACCTTTGGCCTTCCGCTCCTCCACTGGCACCGTCCACACCTGGAATATCTCGGACGGTTCGGTCAATTCACTCAGCTCGGAAACCCACGTCTTGATATACGCCCCCTTGGCATCATAGTCAAAACTCTGCTTCACCGGATTGAATATCCGAGCCTCGTCACGCGGATCGTTACCAACGCCGGCGACGTACTGCCAGTTGCCCCAGTTGGAGGAGAGGTCGTAGTCGACAAGCATCATCTCATAATATTCGGCACCAATTCGCCAATCGATGTTGAGGTGTTTGGCCAGGAAAGAAGCAACGTTTTGACGTGCGCGGTTAGACGTATAGCCCGTGTGGTAAATCTCACGTTGTGAGGCATCAATGAGACCCATGCCGGTTGTTCCATTGAGGAAACGTTTGATTTTGCTTTGCGTTTCGAGAGTATCAGTCGCTACCCATCTGCTGGGAGAATCTGGTTTGCGCTTGAATCCTGCAAGTTGGAAGAGCTGAACCCCGTACTTCTTTGTACAAAGACGCATATAATCGCGCCACAAGAGCTCGAATCGCATGGCTTCGGTACCTTTGTTTTGACCTTTGCCGTAACCTGCACCTCCTTCCCACTTGGACTCGAAGCCGTCTTCGAATGATGCAAGCGAGGAGTTAATTTGTCTTGCAGTGATGCAGCCAAGGGCGAGGAAGGCGCTAAACTTGGAGGAGAAATCCGCGCCAAGCATACCGTTGCGAGTATCTTTGTAGGCAGACATGGCGCCAGATTTGAGGAGATGATCCAGACGATCGTGAGCGGGAGTTTCGCCACCGATGAATGGATGGGCAGTTTTGGCGTTTCCGGGGTAGGGAAGCGGATCTGGGATATATGGAATGGGTGCAAGCGGTCGGTGGAGTGACTGAATGAGATCTGGTAAGGTGTCCGGGATTGAAAATGGTGATGGCTGTGAGGGAATAGATTTGGGAAGTGACGGCAACGTTTTGATCTGCGGTTTGTTAGGCATGCTTTGAAAATGGGATGGCCAAGGGACACTCATGGGAGGTTATTTGTAACTTACGGGTGGGAGGACATCGCGAGATACATCTCGCAATGGTTCCATCATCTTACGGTAACTGGTGAAGATGTCCGGAAGTGCTTGTGGATCCTTGACCTTACCTAGATCACGACTGGATATGTCAGCTTCGTGTCCGTCAACTTTGAGATCTGGGGAGGACGTACTCATCTACCAAGTACTTCTCATCCACCCAAAGCTTGAACTCCACCCCAGCCTTCTCACAAGCCTCCTTGACACTTTTCTCTTCATCATTCTCCTCCACACCTTCCTCACTCGTCATCCAAACCGCCCCCACGTTGACATCTTCGGCCGCAATGGTCTGTCGAGCAAAATCGCCCAGTGGCCCAACCCGGATCTCCAAACCACTGCCTAGCTTCTCCAAGCCGGTCTTGAGATCCCACACGCTCTCGGCGAGGAACTTGGCGCGATGGGGACCACATCTCCAGAACTTGCCAACGATGCTTCTCGCCTCGGGATATGGAGACTTTTCGCCCTCTCCGAGAAAGCCCGAGACTTCAAGTTGATGTGGCTGGAAGACATACACGGGGAGGAGGTGAGTGAAGCCATGCTTGTTCTCCGACAAAGCATGGAGGATGGGGTTATCCGAGACGCGGAGGTCTCTCCGGAGGAGATATAGCAAGGTCTTAATCTCGGTCATCTTGTAATGGGAGGTGGTGGTGGAAAGCGCTCTATTGATGATACGATAGAGGAGAATGGACGATGGTGATCGACGAGAGCCGGAAAGGGACCGTGATCCTCTTATGTAGAACGAAATTGTGGAAGCTTCACCGCACCGTGCTCCTCGACGTCTCGCCTAGAAAGTAGGAAGATCGCGAGCAGCCGAGAGCTTCGTGTGACGGGTGGTTGATGGATGGTGACGGGGAGAAATGGGACCGCAAAGAGCCAGCTGCACCAGGTCAGACACACGATACTATACAATTACTTCTATAGCACCCGAGAGAAAAAAGAAACGATCGAGGGGAGGGTTTGCAATGTGTAATGTGTGATGGAAGCATGCAATTGAAGGTACTTGAGAGTCATCGTCACCGATAATCACCTGGATGGGACTAGAGAGACTAGCAGACTAGTGCCCTGGCGCTAGTCCTCGAAGGCAGCGCACGCTGGTAATACGTTCCTCCCGAGTAATACATACAATATTCGCTTCGGGAAAAAAGATTGACCTTTTGATTTCCTGTCGTGGCTGATCGGGCTGCTTGGCTTCTGCTTGCAGCGGTGGACGAGAGTTGGATTGGGAACGCGGTGAAATTCCGGTGTCAAGGTTGTCAAGGTTGTCATGGTGTCATGGTGTCAGAGTGGAGAATTGATTTTATTCCCCAAAAGCCAAAAGATCCCACGCAGCAAAGATGCCCGACTAAACCACATCAAAGCACCGCAACCCATATAATTCCATATAATCCCATATATTCCCATATATTCCCATATAATCCCGCTTTCTACCATGCCAGATCCGGCTCTCCACCAGTTCAGGTCCCGGTGCAGCATCCATCGCCGCGTCCCCTTGGCATCAATTCTCCATCCACCACTCTATCGATCGTGGTGAGGTGCGTGCTCTTCCGGTTCCGTGTCGACCCAACAAACCAACAGCAACTAAATTCATGCTGCAGCCGGTGTCATGTCCCTGGTGCAGAGCGAGTTTGGGTTGGCGCGGCAGTGCAATTGGCGTGCGGTGAGGAGAGAGGAGTTGCGGAGGGGATTGACAAAAGTTACCTGTCATATTTTGCTGGCTGCAAAATCACGCAGTTGGTCAAATCCGCACGCAAATGATGGCCGTCGGTACGGTCCTTTGTATCACTTGCATGCTTGAGACGACCGCGCTGCAAGTGCTGCAAAGTGCTGCAAAGTGCAGCTGGACCAGTGACCAAGCCCCATTCCCGGCCATACGAGCCCTTCAAACACATTGCAACGCACAAACTTGACTTATCTAGCCGGCGGATTGATGAAATCAGCGTCACGGAATCTATTGTACTGCACTGTATGTGCCATCAATCTGGCAGGGCGGCCATGCGAGCTCCCACCCTTCCGGTAACCGAGTGATATACGGTATGTACGGTATATGTGATACGGGTGGCGGGACTGGCTGGAATCTATCTTATTAAGTGTGTGATATTGGCAATACTTACTATTGATAATGATAATAATACCTAAAAGCCTGGAATATACTGGAATTGAATTTACTGTAATCAACACTCTTGATGAGTTGCATCGGACTATAAATGTAATCGTCAACCATATATCTTGAGACGTAACCCACCAGCCTCCACTGACTGACAGTATCTTAAGCTGTGCATGTGCACGTTCTAGTGGGCGCGGGGGGAACCACCGAGGCTGTATACAGTAAGCCTACAATAAGTATGCTTATTATTGTTTTATGCTTGCTATTTTATGCTTGTATATCTAGGATTTATGCTTGTATTGAAGAAAAACCGAAAAGTATCTTGTGCGTTGCGGACGTGCACGCGCGACGTGCAGCTGTAGCGTCACGTAGCGTGGCTTGGCGTCCTGTAGCGGGTGGTAGCGTGGTTGCTAGCGTCGATCTGTGAGATCTGGTCTACCCGGCTCGGGTTAGCCTGTTCGTGCTCCAGATCGCGGGTCCGTCCCGCCAAAGCGACCAGATTTGGGAGTCACCAATCAGCAGCCGGGCCAGAATAGGGGCATGTTCGGAGACGCTGATGTGCTGCAGGTTGGGATATATGTTGATACAGGTCGATGTATGGTGATGTGTGTGATTATATGTTTGACATGTGTTGGTATATGTTAATGTATGTTGACATAAAAAAGACATGAAACCTACTACGGGTGAACAATGTACATTACGTGATATACAAAGATAAACCTTTGCTGCTCTGCTACATTACCTGTACTCTACTCGTCTATACTAGAAGCTGATTTATTATTATATTCTACTATACCTCACGCTCCACCACGCTCTCCTGTCCGACCGTATTCGACTCCGAGTTACCCTACAAAGCCTGAACATGAGACACATGAGACACTGTACGCACCGCTAACGGTGGTGAGGTGAGTGGTTACCGCCGGCATCGAGAACCAGATCGGTGGGACAACGCTGGCAACGGGGACGGGCAATCCCATCGGGTAAAAAGAAAAGGGGAGCATAGCCGAGCGAGCACACTGCAGTCCTAGCGGGTGTATGACATATAGTACAGCGCAGGAAGAGGACGTGGTCAGATGAGATCTGCGTGGGGGGTTCGTGCTGGGGGAAGACGAGAGCGCCCGAGGTGAACAAACCAAGAGCTGCACGCTCCGTTCCATCCATATGTGGACAGCACACAGTCTGGAGGTATGCGTGCACCAAAGTTGATTTTGGCTGGATCAAGCTGGGTTTGGCTGGGTAAAGCTGGCTCATGCTGGGTGACACTTGCTAAGCTTGATTGACGATGCTACGTGATGCTAGGTGAAGCTGGGTGAAAGCGCGAGAAGCTGGGTTATGCTAGGTAAGCTTGGTGATGCGTGGTTACAGTAGAATACTTACTAATAGTCCTGCGCCATGGTAAGCGTAATTTTGACAAGACCGAAGTGCCTCAAGCTCTGCTCTCATGTCCACGGACGGGTTGCAATACAGTCAAGGCATTGCTCCTGTACGAAAACGAAGATCCCACACAAAGATCTCCCCAAGAGATCCAGCCAAGTACAGCAGCACGTTGAACCAAGGTCCCGGGTCCCCTCATCCCAGCGATCCCCGACACCCACATCTAGCGTGGCTTCGAAAGTCCGAGCCAGCAATCCTGGACATGCGGTCCCGTGGGCGGAGTGGGCTGAAGGTATGTTGTCATACAGCAAGTCAAGTCGCACAGATCTTCAAGGCGTACAGAAGGTTCAGAGGTTGCTGGCTGGTCAGCGGTGACGGTTTGGACATTTACATCTCCATCAAGAGATACGTGTACTTTGAACCATGCGTAAAGATATGTACCGGACGCCTCCCACCAACGGTCGAGATGAAATATGCCAATAGTCTTGAGGAATTTTGACAGAACCCGCGTCTTGACTTCCGGAAGAGGAAGTTAGCGCCCACTGGGGCTACAAGGACTTGTTGCACAGAGAAAGAGAGAGCATGCAGACGTGGTAGCCAAGAATTTGATCTAGATCCCATCAGATTAAAAACGCCGTGAGTGTGAGCTTTGTTGTAAAATCTATTTCCTGCACCTATGCTTGCATACCATGCTGCACTATATCCCACATACAAGTGTCTTAGATTCGACAAGTGATGAGGGATTTTTGACCATGTCAAAATAGGGTAACGCGAGCTGAGATGAGATTCCTAGCAGAAAGTACACTGAACTATTTGTTGGGAAGCTGATAGCCAACTTTATGTTAATGGGACACCTGTGTCGATCCAGAACACGGCGAGTATTGAGAGCTGAGTTAACTTAATGCATCCCTAATGGATGCGCGATATTGGGGAACCCCATTCCAGAGAAATTCACAAGCTAATCACGCATTCTTTTCTCTGCTTGGCAGCCAAAAGTGGCAAGTTCAGCAGTATTCGAAAATATTGAACCAAGCTGAGTCTACAGGTAAAGGTATAGAAATATCCGTGCTTTGTGGCATGTTTGACCAAGCCTAGCCCACGAGAACAGCCGAGAGAAGGGACACAGTTCTTTGCTGATGCCATTCAAAGGCATGTGTGAGTATAGAAGCGGCTCTTGAACCAGCTGGTCGGGAAGAGGTAGGACTCGGTGAAGGCTACAATGTTTTGCACCCACGTGTGATGTTGGGACGCCGAGCTGGTCTTGGTGTTGTGCAAGGCATTGAAGCATAGTGCTGGGTACACTCGTAACCCAGCTGAACCATATTCTGGTAAATCTATTCGCGTCTGGCCACATCTGAGAATTATTTGTCGAGTCTGAGCAACATTGTTAAATGGCTGCGATCTCGATGAGAGAATTGGTCTAAGTTGTAATTCGTGGTTGTGCAAGGCGTTTAACCAGAGCGCTGGGTAGGCTTGTAACCATACTTGACCACACTTAGGGACATTTTTTCGGGTCTGACCATACCTTGGGATTCATAGACTGGCCTGAGCAACACGACAGAATGTCAAGGCGTTGAGCCAGAATGTCGGGAACCCCCTTGTGTAATGATAAAGTCCAAGTTTTATCTAGAAACATCTCAGCTCTGGTCGATATGTCATGATGCTCAGGGGTCTAGCTTTCGGAGAGCAGGTTCAGCTCGCAAACCTATCCTGTTGCAACGATGGTGTCTCGGCATATATTCTATGATTATGTAGTTGTCAAGTTCAGTGAGCTGCCGTATGGGTTAATCTAGGCACTGGTAACTGGTACTGCGATACAGGCTTTGAGCCATTGCGTTGGGAATCATTGTGCTTTACGTACTGAAGCTAGACCCGCCCTCGTTCTATCTTTCTGGATGTGACCGAATGACTGGAATGGGAGGCTGGGTATCTCTGCTTGCTTTTTGTCAAGAGATTTTGAGATCAATGATTGTCATGTCCCGGTATTATTATTCTAGTCGTCTGGTAGTAAACTTTCTAGGGACTACAAATAGTGCCTTTGCCTCGACACAAGTCCGCCCTTCAACAGTTTCGAGCCTGCCGCTAACCCACATCTTATTATCTCTCCCACCCTCCTTTATGGGTATTGCTCTTAGTACGTAAAATGAGTTTGTAACCACTGGCTTTAGGTAGTTGACTTCCAAGTTCGCCGTAACACCTGTCTTCGCTGGAAATTGCAGGATAGCACAAGTACCCAGCGCCTCGTCCAAGATACTAGCGGTAACTCCTCCGTGGGTGACGCCCGGCCAGCCAGCGAGCGCACCACCGATCCAGATCACTGTAACGCATTCCCCCGTGTCCTTATGTACCCATGTTTTTCGGTATCCGCCCAATCCTCGCGAACCGCCCATTGGGCCGGTAGTTAAAACATGTTTTCGCTCTTCCTCGGACAATCTGCTGTAGCCTTCCAATAATGTCCACTCGGTATCTTCGGCCATAGACTTCACAATAGGCAGTCTTTCAGCCTGCGAGGTCAGGAATTCCACCATCTTTATGTCGTCGTCTGAAGAAGGTTCGATCAGGGGAGGTGGTAGCACAACGAGGGTTATATACTGGCCAACCGTGAAGCCGAGGAAAGTGAAAAGCGTCGCATAGATGTAAGGTCGGAGGGATCGCCTCGCTTTTGGAAGGGAAGTGAAGTATGGATTGGGCGGTATTCCCGAATTTGCACTGATCTGTGATCGTAGGTCAATTGGCTTCGGTGGTGCAGGCGACTCGAGAGGAGGTGGAGGTTGTTGAACAGGTGTCGAGTAGCAGCGAGCCACCGATTGCACAATAGCGGGACTTTTCGAGGCATTTAAAGCTTTAGATATGGGAGAGCTGAAAACTCGGATCACTGGCATCCTGGTTATCATAGTGATGGTTATATTGTGATTGATTGAGTTGTGTTTGGATGTCAATAACAAAACTATGAAGTTGTGCTGCGGCCTCGCTCGGCTCGACATACCCACTTGACGCTGTATATGAAAACGGAGCCAGCCTCGCAGCTTGTATCGACCTTAATTAGTGCTATTGGACAGCGATATCGAGGCTGAGTGTCAGCCTTTGACTCTCGCATCTACCCAACAATCTCCAAAACATAACCATGGTCAACGATAGAAAAGACTTCTCTACACTGCGCTAGTGACCGCTATGATATTCTTTACCATTAAAAAGCACATGGTGATTGAATATCCAAAAACTTCCAGTCTATAGGCAAGTCACTAACGGATATCCTTTCAATCCCATGTAGTGGTTCTCGAACTTTGATTCAATGGCTTCAAGTGGAAGCCGCAGAGTTTACAGTGAGTGACAGGTAGCTCCAAGCGCTCCAGAACATGTTTATATTGGATACTAATATCTCACAGGATGATCACTGCGTCCGAAAAGTGCCATGTCCCTTCCTGCCGACACCAAGCTCGAAATCTGCAGTCAGAACTCATGATGGACACTGGATACTGTTACTTCTTCACCAAGGATAAATAGCGCATAGATAGGCAATATGAATTGAGGGCTTGTGTTGTATAAAAAAATCCACAGACATCATTGTACCATTTATCGAAACCTCATGCGTCCTTCGCCATCAGAACAATGCTGTTCGAGTGTTCATAGCCCCTCTCATGCGACTTGCTCGAAGCAAGCATCAGACTATCAATACGCATTTCTTATTGCGGGTCCCCTTACTCTCGCTACTACTCTACCTAAGGATGGGAATACATCTTTGTATGCTTAGTCCGGCGATATTGTATTCGCAGCACCACTCGATTGTGTTGGTACAAGAACACCTGCTATTGAATCGAAAATGAATATATGCGGGTATGGCTCTATCCATACCTGCTGCTCAGAGTATATTCCTGTAGGTATTATTACCGACGACACTTGAAACCTTTAACATTTTGAATATTTAACATCTTGTGGCAAGGCGAGAACGAATGGTGGGTAGGTAGGCCCACGATCGGTTTACAATACAGCCTAACAATTGCCTTTCATTTCTCCAAATCTGAAGATGGTGTAATTATTAAAATGAAAAAGCAACACTATCTACATCTACTAGCAAGCACTGAGGAAGATGGTATTGTTAAATGTATGCATGAATAAGTAGTTCTATGGTGATACACACTGATGTTGATAATTTGTAGCGACCTATTCAGCAACCAGGCGGGGGATGCAGAAGCGATGAAAATAGAGAATAGCAATCCGGAAAGTAGAGAGACAATAACAATGAAGAAACAGAGAGATAGCAAAGGCTGGGTCTAATCCTCTTATTCCATCGAGCCAGGGACGTAGTTCTGATAGAAAGTCACCATCTGGAATTGCCATTTTCAAGCCTACTTCAGTCTGAATTAACCTCTTGTTTTGAACTCCACGGTACTCAAAGAGTGACCATTAACCCTCGTCTCCTGTACAGATATCTATTCATTCAAAAATCCATCTGATAAAGCATTTGATATTTTATTTTATTTTACTTCATGGTATTAGCGTTTCCCCGGATCCTCCATTAATGATGCCAAGGACCGGCACGCTCGGAGCGGAATCCACTTGGAATAGAGGGGAAAATGAACAGGGATGATGAATGGGGGATGGATGGATGATGGATGATGATGATGATGTTGCTACTTGATACTGATACTCGTATGCAACGAAGCACCACCCCAACCAATGGCGTTTTCCGGTGGGGAGGCCGCGCAATCGCTAACATACAGGCAATCGTCGAGAGACGTACGATTTGCCTGGTTGGTGATATGCATCGGAGGGAATCATAGAGTATTTTGTAGGTTCATGTTTATGTCTATTTCTTCATTCTTCTCAGCCGTGCACACTGCTTCAGTTTGATACCAAACATTGAGCGGTTGATTGTTGGTTGACCGACGGCGTAGCACCTTACGTCCACCACGCCTCTCCTTGAAACCCAAAGGCGTCATCAAAGTATCATTTTAGCTCGTCGCTGCTTGGTATTTGTTCACCTTCTTCGGCTTCATTCACACTCCTCCTTCTGTTCCAAAACCAACACCATACGATCACAATGAAGTTGGGGACCCTCACACTCCTGCCCCTCGTGGCTACCAGCTCTGCATACGTGGTTCTCGAACAGCAAGAAGCTCTTAAAGTCTTCAAACAAGAAGCGCCCTCATCTGCCGGTAAACCTAAGCAAGCAATCTCCCACAGCTTGCAGGTTGTCGACATCGCCTGGACTGCCGTTCAAAACACAATCAACGATGCCAAAAGCATCTCTTCCAACGCATTGGATGCTGCACTTACCGCTGTCTCCTCTGCGAAGTCCTCCTTTGAATGCCACCACTCTATGACAAAATGGGACGTCTCGTCCTGGCTTGCATCCACTCACGACCCCCAGTTCGACCACGGCGTCTCACACCATCCTAAACACAAGCCTCATCACGGCCCTCACCACAAGCCAAATCTAACCGTCTACCAACTGATTGCCAGTAGCAAATACACAACCAAGCTTGCTTCTCTGATTGACGAATTCCCGGATCTGGTGGAGGCATTGAATGGTACAAAAGCGAACTATACAGTGTTTGCACCGACCAACGAGGCATTTGAGAAGATCCCTCATCATGATAAGAAGCCATCAAAAGAACTGATTGAGAAGGTCCTGAAGTACCATGTTTCGCCTGACTTCTACCCCGCCGGTCGTGTTTTAGTTTCGCACACTATTCCTACGGCTTTGGAAGGGGAAGGACTTGGTGGAGATGCTCAGCGCCTGCGTGTTGGTCTTGGACTTAGAGGATTAGCTGTGAACTTTTACAGCAGGATTGTAGCTGTCAACATCGTATGTAAAGTCTTCATGCTTGTCTCATTCTTTTAACTAATCCGAACAGTTCGGCACCAACGGTGTGATCCACGGCGTCGACTCTCTTCTTCTCCCACCACCGCCAGCCCTTAAGATCGTCGAACTCCTCCCGGGCTCCTTTTCAACCCTACAACTCGCACTCATTAAAACCGGTCTTTTCGATGCTCTATCTGATGCACCCCACACCGGCGGAACTTTCTTCGCACCCTCGAACTTTGCGTTCCAAAAGCTTGGTCCTAGAATAAATGCTTTCCTATTCTCTAAATACGGAGAAAAATACCTTAAAGCATTGCTACAGTACCATGTCGTAGCAAATCAAACGCTATACTCGGATGCATACTATAAGGCAAAGGTGGAGTCCCAGGAGATTGGCGAGAAGGATATTCCAAAGGGAAGAATTCATGTCGATTTACCAACGTTGTTGGAAGACAAGAGTTTGAGTATCGATATCGCTCGATGGGGAGGTTTTATTACGATGAAGATCAATGGGTTCGGAAGCGTGTCGGTTCAGGATGGAATTGCAAAGGACGGTGTCATCCATGTTGTTAGCAGCCTGTTGATTCCACCAAAGACACCGGGTGGAGTTGCTTGGATGGGTGAGGAGCTGGACGTTGAAGACTTTAAGGCTAGGTTTGATGTCGAGGAAGCGGCTGAGAGAGAGGACCTTTGAGAAATCGTTGAACTCTAGCTTAACTGGCTGCAGGAATAAGAGATGATATATGACCATATTGGAATAGTATTGGAATTCTTCGCTCTTTTGAAATATACATAAATTAAAAAACCGTACACACTCGCATACATATTGCTGTCTTACCTCATGATACTACTGTTTCTTTAAACCTCATAGTTGACGCCCGAACAAGAACACCATTGAGATTCATTTTGCTGGCCCAATCTTAGACGTTCTACCTTCTTTAGTTTCAATCTCCAAAGAGTGGGAGGTGAACGCGCGTTGGAGGATCTAGCTTCGACGGCGCGTATTCAGATTGCAAATCCCCAGATTAATAGCCCCCGTCACTATACTACTTTAGCGCTATATAGTCATTGGAGAGTCAACGGATCTGAACACGATTTTTGGGAAATCTGTTTCTTCATGTATACAGTCGAGTTCACAGCATTGCCTAGTTGACGTTTCTGCAATCGGTGTTGCGCAACAGCACATGTGTTTCTCTGGGCTACTCTTTTACTCTTAACATCTGAGCATGGGATTGAAATTGTAGCTACCTGTTTCAGAGGTTGTTTTCAGCATTACTGACGGCGATTTAGGAGATCCTATGGAGGTGTGAGGGTTCTAACTACTAGGACTGACACGATATCCAGAGTGCTGATGGAAACAGGGGTTCTAGGCACTCCTTGAATTTTTACAAGATAAGTTGATTCAACGCAGAGCTTCGAGAGCGAGTAGAGATAGCGAGTAGAGATAAGTCCCAAGGTCCATAATGTGATCGAAGGAGTTATGTTGCTGCCAATGTTCCACCATGCGTGCTATGCTTTCAAAGACGATAGTCCAGTCAAGTAGATTTGTGGTATATCAATTGGGATGAGCAAGACCACACGAATAGTAGAATTCTTGTGGAATCTGTATCTTCTATTTAGGGCTCTTGTCGGTGCACACCGATGAAAGTTGGTAAATTCATTTCAGGTTGATTGGCAGGGGGTGTATCAACGACTATTGTAGTCCGTAGAATTGCTTTAAATATCTAGTCTTTCTAGACTTTAGTCGAAGCTTTCCTTTAGGAATCTGACATATTGAACTACATGATATCAAAGCCACTAGTGGAGGCGGACGGGATGAATTGCCGAGGCGGATGTGCAAGTCAAGCTTTCGAATGTGGAGAACAAATTCACAATTACGTCTTGGGGCATGAAGTTTAATTCTCCAATTACACCGGGTATAACGGAAAGAATAGATCGGGTCTAGAACATGTATTAATTGTTGGTTGGTTGATGTCCGTGGCTTTCTAAGGATCGTACATCTGTTTGTCCACTGTGTCGTCATCATTATTTTGTAAAATTAAATCAAAATCTCAGCTTCTCAATCTCAATTCACTTACCATCATTGAAAACCCATTTCTTCACGATGTCACTGTCACGCCATGTAAGCCAACTCAACATGTCCACGAATTTCCCCTCTGAACTGCTGTGAGCATGAAACTCACAGACGCAGGTTGATCCAGATGCCATTATCGATAGTCTCAAGGGCATGCATATGAGCGAAGCTGGTCAAAAACATGTTCATACACATGGTGGAATGCATCACATTACGCCATACTCGACACGCTATGCTAGTAAACAGGAAATTTCAAAATTTCGAATTCCCGACAAAGGCGCACCCGCTGATGCCGTCCATCAGATGTTGAAGGATGAGCTAGATCTAGACGGACGGCCAAACCTGAACTTGGCTAGGTGAGTCATTCGAGATTCTTTGTAAATTTTGGCATTTGACATTTGATATCAAACAGTTTCGTCGGGACCTATATGGAAACTCAGGCAGAGCAGTTGATGTTTGAAAACATCTCCAAGAATATGTCCGATGCGGATGAGTATCCCGCGATGATGCAAATGCATTCCCGTTGCGTAAGTATCATTGCAAACCTCTGGGGTGCTCACAAGGGAGAGAAAGCTATTGGTTCCGCTACCACTGGCTCTTCGGAAGCCATTCATCTAGGGGGGTTGGCCATGAAGCGAAGATGGCAAGAAAAGCGTGAGAAAGAGGGAAAAGATAAGTCAAAGCCCAACATTATTATGGGTAGCAATGCACAAGTAGCCTTGGAAAAGTTTGCGCGGTATTTTGAAGTAGAGGCCAGAATCCTTCCCGTGTCGGAGAAGAGTAGATTCCGACTTGATCCCGAATTGGTCAAGCAAAACATCGATGAAAACACAATCGGGATATTTGTGATTTTGGGAAGCACCTACACTGGTCATTACGAGCCTGTGGAAGAAATCTCAAAAATCTTGGATGCCTATGAAGCCAAAACTGGAGTTGACATTCCCATACATGTTGATGCAGCCTCAGGTGGCTTCATTGCTCCATTCACACACTCGCAAGCCGGAGGACCCAAGTGGGATTTCCAGCTTCCACGGGTTAAGTCAATAAATACATCTGGCCATAAATTTGGCTTGGTATACGCTGGTGTAGGATGGATTATCTGGCGCGATGAATCATACCTTCCCAAACACCTTATCTTTGAACTCCATTATCTTGGCGGAACTGAAGAGTCATACACGCTCAACTTTTCTCGGCCAGGTGCTCAGATAATTGCGCAGTATTTCAACCTTATTCATCTTGGCTTCCAAGGATATCGATCGATTATGGAGAACTGTTTGTCTAATGCACGTTTACTCTCAAAATCCCTCGAAGCAACGGAATGGTATACATGCGTCTCTGATATCCATCGCAAGAAAGGAGTATTCTCATTCTCGAAAGATGACCCTATCTTCTCGAAAGAAGGTGAAACATCCGCAGATTACAATGAAGGACTTCCTGTTGTCGCCTTCCGATTTAGCGACCAGTTCAAGAAGGCTTTCCCACATCTCAAACAGGAAACTATCTCCAATCTGTTGAGAGCAAAGCAATATATTATTCCCAACTATCCACTACCACCAAATGAGGACAAAACTGAGATATTGAGAGTCGTTGTGAGGGAAAGCATGAGCTTTGATCTCTTGGATCGCTTAATCGCAGATATCTGTGCAGTTACTCAAGGATTAATCGAGAGTGATGCGCAGGATTTGAGTTTGATAAATGCTAGTAAGGATACAAGTCTGGAAAAGCATCTGGCTAGTAAGGGTGTGCAGCATAAAAGGGGTCAAGGAAAGGGTGGGAAGAACCCTATGAGCCAAGGTGTTCACCGAACTGTTTGTTGAATCAGAATGCAATATTAAGGATGAAAATAGAGCAAAGGCCACTCAATATGATGGTACAACGATTGATATGTTCTCTTCCATACAATCCTCGTCCTAGTATTTTCCCTCCTTGTTAAGATGATATGTCAAGCTACATATTCGTAACAATTAACTGAGCCACCAGAGAAATAAATGATCCGTTATCAAAATTTAGGAGATCAACCACAAAAGCCGTGAAAGTGTATTCTAGCCACAATCATAATTAAGTTGTAATCTTCTCAGGCGTAGGCATTGAAGCCGATCGTTCATCGGCATGCTCACAGCATTAATAGGGTTTTCTAGCCCAACCAAAAGTCAACCATGCACCGTACCTTATCTATTTTACAATCTCATTATCCATTATAAGAGTCATTTTCTGTGATATCATGAATATACAGCAATAAACATGTGGTTGGCTGGGTTGGCCTCGACGTATATATTGAGAACGTTGGTGGCTGCCTTGAGCACTGCCTCTCACGTGACTGTTTCGGAAGGACCTCAGACGGAAATTTCTGTTACAACTCTATTTCAATTTGTAGCGTTTCTGCTGGATCATTTTCATACTTTATTCGCCCCCATCCGTAAGTGGCAATAAACTTATAGGTCGTGTAAACGCTCAGAACTTGACATAGAGTTCTACCGAGATCCTCGTACGCCGGTGTCCAATGTGCAGTACATAGGACTCTCGAGAATCTGAGAACACCATCCTTTTTGCTTTTGTTGCAGAGATTGTGACGAAACTATCTCAATTTGGCAGCTCACGCCGGGAAAGGTTCGAATATGGATGTAGGACTCAAATCTATTCCAGCCAGCCATAGTCTACCGGCTAGATATCAAAGTATGCCTGGAGAGAATACTGCGTCTGTTGGGTTGTCATTATCCACAGGGTCAAAAAAAGGTTTGGGTATAAATGATTTCAAAATCATATCTACCATAAGAAAAAGCCGCTCTGAACAACTTTTGCTCGCAGAAAGTCGGCATTCAAAGAAGATATATGCGATCAAGGTCCTAGAGAAAATTATTCTGATCGAAAACGACGAAATAGAGATCGCTAATAAAGAAAAACGAATTCTTGGACTTACCACTGAAGAGAATCATCCATTCATCATTCGTCTGTATGAAACTTTCCAAAATGATACACGTCTATATTTCGTAACAGATTTTGTTCCTGGTGGAGACTTGATGTGGCACATACATAAAGAAGCATTTACTATAGAACAGGCACGGTGAGCTCTATCCCTTGCCCCTTTTTGTGCTTAACCAAACTAAGAAACGGAAGGTTTTACGCTGCTGAAGTATGCCTCGTCCTGAAATTTCTTCATCAAAAAGGTATCATGCATCGGGATTTGAAGCTGGACAACATCATGATGGGACTTGATGGACATATTAAAGTGATAGGATTTGGACTATGTGCAGAAGAAATGCAGTATGGAAGCACTACGAAGACATTTTGTGGGAATACGGAATTCATGGCACCAGAAGTATGTATCCCCACTTTTCAATCCCAAGAGCTGCCTCACATTAAAGTTTAGGTTCTTTTGGACAAAGAATACACTTTTGCTGTGGACTGGTGGGCTTTTGGGGTCATAACATACCAGATGAATTTTCAACAACAGCCTTTCCGCGGTGAGGATGAAGATGAGATTTACGATGCAATTCTTGGGGAAGACCCTCTCACTCCCTTACACTCTCAACCAAATACCATTGAGATATGCCGAAGATTGTTAGCAAAAGCCCCAGAGCAAAGACTTGGATCAGGACCTACAGATGCTCAGGAAATCATGGCGCATCCATATTTCAGCCAAATAGACTGGGACGATCTGTACCACAAAAGACTGTCGGCGCCCTTCAGACCGACTATATCAAGTGAAAGAGATACTTCAAACTTCGAGATAATTGACACTTGTGGACGCAGTACAGACGGTTCTATCCCGGTACAAAATGGTAAGTATTGCCTAAGCATTGATTAGTACACGTGTATGTAAAGCTAACGTTTTGACCACCCTAGTTATTTCAGACTCGGTGCAAGCGGAATTCAAGAACTTCTCCGGATATTTCTTAGAGATTTAAGCATCTACATTTGAGTTAGGGGTGGTAGAAAGTGCAGATTGGTGGCTTTTGCGTCTTTGGCTTGACACACAGAAACGAATTTGTGCGTGTATCCAAAATATATGTCACGTTGAAGCTACTCTTCTGTTTTATACAAAATACGCAAGCTGTGAAAGCAGACACAATTCGTAAAATCAAATGTTGTTTTTTCTCTTTAAGGACAGGAGTAGGTTTAATGCAGATTTTGATGATCTTCAAAATATGGCTTTGGACATCCTGAGCACCATAGAACTGAGTTTGATTATATTCAAGGCCCCGAAGTCTTATCACTAAGCCAATTAGAGATATATACGGAGAACATTTGAGTTTATCTATGTTGCTGATTATTTGTCAAACGTTTTTCATACTTAAAACGTGACAATCCCCCGTTGACTCTCCTCGTACTTGGTTCCTTATAACCGATCACGAGTCTTGACGAGATATTTTTCAGCATTAGTCTCTCAAAATTTCTTTATGGCTTTATCTTAGAACTAGAAGGAAGATTGTGAATTTCTATCTGCCCAGGTGAAAATTTCAGTATGCTCAATGAACCTTAAAATAGCAGAATATAATTACTCGCCAAAACACACTCTGGTAGGAAGCTCGAGCTATGACGTAAGCAGGAGACGTCAGGCCGACTTGTAATAACTACTCCACATACAATTTACCTATTATTATTCATGAATCAATTGAAACGCAGTATTCTGGTCTCAAATGCCACCCATAGCTCATTTTTCGAATTCCTAATACCTAGTCAAAAATCTTTATCGCGCAAAGCGCAGTGTTTTTCCAAGATGAGTTGGATGGATTCATGGTCACGACCTTCCAAACACCAGTCCACGCCTCCACCTCAATACCTCCTCCCAGGCGGGGAATCGACTCCATATTGTCATTCTTGTGGGCGAGTCATTGGTAACTACTCTACAACCATAATGACTGCTATTTTCTCATAACACGTACAGGTGCTCGCAAGTCACATGCTGTTCCAAACGCCACCGCCACTCCAGTAAAATACTGTTCCACCAAGTGTCGAAACAAAAAGCCCGGGAAGGTCGACCGACAAATCGAAGATGCATTTGTGTCTCTACTGAATGGGACCGTTAGTGGGGTACCAGAAAGTATCAACAAAGTTTCCAAGAAAATGAAGGGAGATACTCGAATTCTAGTGCCCTGTACAGCAGCTGAGACTTTAATGTTTGGAGATCGACATGATCCAGAGAAGGTGTTCGGGAGGAAAAAAAACAGACCTAGACGTGGAGCTCCGGATGAAGCCGAGTGGAAAAGCGTCGACATGGAAGATCGCCCCGAGCCCGAGCCGTTGGGTGAATATGTGGTAGTCGATGGTGATATGCTGGCAAGGATGTCCATTCGCAGTGGGACAAGGGTACGTCCACCCCAAGAGATTTCAGAAGTTAATGGCGGAGTGGGTGGCGAGAAAGGAAAAGCAGAGAGAATCGAAGAGACTGAAGAAATGCTTAAAAAGAGGAGAGAGGGTCAGCAACGCGCGACAGAAAGAGAAATGGTAAGATGTGCTGCTCGTAGGGGCGTCGCATTCGGATTTATAATCAAGAATGAATTAGGTGAAAACGAAGTAGGTGAAAGACGCAAGTGTGAGGCCGTTATGCTGGGGAAGGTGGTCGAGTCTAGTTTTGCTAAGGGAGACTGGAGTATCCGTTGGAGGGAGTGATAGATATATGCGAGATTGCAAAGTATGTAGATATCTGTGGCAATTTGATCAAATTATGGAGAAACCTTGTAGTCAACATACTAGAGGCCTGGCGATAGTAGTCTGTCCTAGAACCGTTCACCCACTTATTCTTTTGATAATTAGACCATCTAGATGACTTACAACGATGCTAGGCCATTTAGACTCGTTACCGTAGCGAATGCCCAAAAGCTTTCGCAACATCGTTCATGAGCTGTATCACCTGCTGTGACAACGCGTTACCCTCATCCTGACTATCTGGACTGTCTCGAGATCCAAAAAGAGCATCAAAGGCATTCAAGGAGGCAAGGGTTAATGAACCACTACATCTCACTTCGTCGAGCCCAGCCTGTATCTCCAAGATCATATGGACACAAACCTGTGTTAATAGTTTTATCTGGAGACTAGAACTCACACCACTGAAGCCATCCATGTACACTTCTGGTAAGTGTGGAAGTATGTTAGATTTTTCCGCTGACTGGGCGGTGGCTATTCTTAATAAAAGCGAGCCGATGACGCTATAATTACTTAGCAATGCGGCATTGCACGAGAGCAGCTGAAGCGTAGCCTGCGTGTCAATCCGTGATTTAGTAGATAAGGCTTGGCTAATTGTGGGAGGGTCAAAAAATTGCGAAGTGTTACTGCGTTCGTGTAGATGCTGGTTAGGATCTTCCGAGTTTGGGCAAGAATACGCAAGTAGCTTAAGATCTTTCAGCAACGATACATAAGCTTCTGACTGTTGAAGAGTCTTGTTGAGGATAATTTTGAGTCGAGGTCCCGGCATGGCATGCTTCCTAGCGCAATTTGATTCTTGGGCTAACATGACACTGAGAATCATAATTCGATCCAAGGCTGATTCAAGAGGGTTAGGTTCTTCTATTCCTTGGTTCAAGGATACACCCAGCTCAGTAATCTCCGTTTCACCCGAGGAAAGATTCGCAGTGCCAATATGCTTTTCAATGCTGGAGCCGGTGTCATATGAGTGCTCCAGGTGCTCCGAGTTTTTGCTGGTAGTTTGGGAGTTTGAAATATCAAAACCAATTTGATTGTCCACAAATTCAGAGGGAAGATCGAAGGAATCAGTTGCATTGAAATCTCCAGACAAAGCATTCCTAAATGAGATCATCTTCGGGTCTATGATTCCGGTGCTTTGGACTAGTAGTGTTTCCCTTTGCGAGTTATCACAAGAATATAATGTGTTATTGTTCAGATAGAATAGGGATAGAGGGTCTTCTACGTCAAATTGTGATTTCTGTTGTTCATGGTGCTGTTGGAAGACTTGTTTGCTTTCATCTTTTCTATGCGAATTGCTCTGCGTCTCGATTTCAGTAACGTCGCATCCCTGGTCTTCTTGGCTTCCTTCAGTGCTGCCGCTAGTATCTTCGCGGTGTCGCTTTCGAGGCTGGGAGATGTTGAAAGAAGTCCGAGATTGATTTCTTTCGTGACGAGATTGAATAGTTGTTAGGCACCGCACCTGTACCGACGTGCATCGGCGGCACTGTGTAGTACGATGACCAGAGTCAGTGGAGAGTGGTCGTTCGCATCGAAGCTTCTGATCTCTGCATCTATCACAAGCCGATCGCCGGGAGTAGTCATCTAGTCGAAACTGGCTCTCCATTGTCGCTCGCTCTGTCTCAGAAAGTTGCGTGGTGTAAAAATCTCAATTATTTGTCATAATGTTACCAGGTGCGAGGTATTCAAAAGCATGCACTAGGGGGTTTAGGCCATTGTCGGGACACTGTTCGTTGGATTACATAAGAAAGCTCGCCATACTTCGTTAAAATGTCCCATCAATTACCTCACCTGTTGGGCATCGCATAATAACTAATGATGTTGCTTTACGATTATATCTTTCGCTTACAATACAATACAATTAGTCTAACTAAGAAGTTCAAGGCCCAACAAACACTGTGTGGTAGTTCCCGTGCAACTAATTGTTCATCAGTACCCTTTTTACAGATCTGAAAGTTATTCTATGGACTTTCGGGCGGAATGTGATTAAATTTATTGCTATTTAAGGCTTTGCTCTAACCCTAGACATTTTTTGAAGAGCTCTACCTAAATTGTTCTACCGTTGCTGGCACTTTTGCAGCAATATATTGTGTTTTCAACATTGACATTGGCTATGTCTCATTCACGAGGTTTGGCCATCTGTTTGAAATGTCAGCTGAATATTCACATGTAATGTTGATAACAGACTGGAGCTTTATGCCATACTTGAGCTAGGAGCTGGTACAAACTAACTCAAGCTAGCTTCTACTTGAATATTGACGTCAGAAAGGCGTAATGACATGTAAGGCTTGCTCATATAGTTCGCTCATTCTTATCTTGAGACATATTGATATAAACTGTATTATTGGTAATCTCATCTTTATATCCTGAGCATAAATATCTCAACCATCGGGTCCGCTAATGTAAGATAAAGTATTCATATGAAATAGTCACCGCCTCAGATTCGACTCTCACTTTCCCACACAAGTTTTCTAACAACAATATCAAAGTTCTCCTGCTCCAATTCCAACTCTTTGTTAAGAAAAACCTTTTGTTCATAATTTCCTCCAAACCCTTCTCTATTAAGGGTTGCAAATAGTAAGTCAACCGTCGCCATGCCGTCACCTCTTTCAATTGCTTTCTTGGCGTCTTCGGCAGCTTTCGTAGCATCTTTTGTCTCGATAACCCAATCTGACTCCTCTGTACCAGTTGCACGAATAACACTATTCAAGATATCTCTCTGGCTAACGAGAAACGAGCTGAAGTAGACAAACTGATTCTTGAATGTCTGTAGCTCTGACTCCGGTAGACTAAGTAGTGCAGCAAGAGACCGCCCCACCTTACGAAGAGTCGTAGTGTTGATCTTTGTATCTCCATTGAAAATATTCACCTTTCGTGCTTTGACATCAATCCCCCAGTAAGACTTCTTGAAGCTCCAGTCAAACCATGGTCCATTAATAATCCCAATCCAACTGCTAACTCCAAGTTGATCAATATATTCTCTATACTTGTTCTTTTGGGACATCATGCTAATTTCCTGGTTCAGTTTCTCGTGCAGATTGTCGGCTGCAAACTCACAGGGGATTACCCACGGCACACCAGCTTGTGCGGCAGCATTGATAATAAGGATTTGCGAGTCGAGAGCCATGAAAGATAGAACTAGGATCACAACGTCTTGGTCTTTAAGCGTATCGACGAGGAACCGATTATGGCTATAGGCTCCTCTACAAACAATAACATCGGAAGGGAAGACCGCGGCTGATTCGGTGCGAGTGATGGCAGTGATTGTATGGATACCATATAACTGAAGAGCATGCACTATTTGTGAGCCCAAGCCTCCGCTTGCTCCAACTAATGTAATTTTACGCCCTTGAATTGCTGACATCTTCAATGAAGTTGTTCAAGAGAGAAAGTTTAATCTAATTGAAGTAATGTAGAACGAGAATGACTACAGTAATTTGAGCACTGAATCAGAAGTTTGCTATGGAGCTTAAATACGTGTTTGTAGATTAATTGTAGCATTATGTTGGGAAATTACAAATCAGACGAAGATGTACATTAAAAATCTAGCAGAATGAAATGCTCTAAGTGGTCGTTATTCAGAAAGCAAATTGATGCTCAATAATACTGAACTGATTTACACTTGACCATATTTAGACTGCAATGCAGATATCTTGAACTAAACACTAAACCTCCAACACATGTTTTCCAGAAGAAGAAGTGGATACCGAGTCGGAGTCGGAATTCCGAGGCTAGACTACTTTCGACCAATCGGAGGCACCTGATAGCAACAAAACTCCCACCAACACCAGACCGGGAGATGTCAAAGGATCTGGAGACTGCGATTATTGCCACTTGATTACCCTCAAGTTAAATCATTGTAATGGTAAGGCGGCCCTGTCTCCTTCTGTCTCATCGTCCGTAGCTAATAAAGAGTAGTGACAGTCTAGATGGTGAAAGGCAAAACCGGCATAAATGCTTTTCTGAAACTCCACAAATCCCAGAATCTCTAGCAGGAGCCTCTGGAGAAAATAAATACAGCAAGAAAACGGCGGGAAACCTAGCAGCGAATTCACCAGATACAAAAGTACAACATTCCAAACGCAGATACCGCAAAGAGTGTAAATCAAGGTCAACAGCTAGGAAGGAGTAAATTAAGTTGGCGTTCTATTTCCCAATAGACTTACTTGTATTTACCGCTTCTATTCCGCTTTTACTAACCATCACTTCCCTTATAGGAGATGCTCTAGGCCGTCAGCTGGAAGCTGGAGGCTTTACGTCATGATGTTGCAGACTTTCAACGTCAAACGAGGTCGGCAAAGGTCTACATTTCGATCAGTAAGCAACATGTATCTGGACGACGCCTCTTACGTCAGAAATTACTACTCAGCAGGATAAGTAATCTCTTTTCTAGCACTTGATTAGTGGTGAAACTCCAAGAGATAATACAAAACCATTACTAAAATTGAATAGATATCGTCATTTACCAGCTCACCTTGCTGAAATGGTTGCTGATGCAGTAACAGCTAGTAGATGGGTTGATCCGGATGCTTAAGAAAGGGAAAGCTGGCTCATTACTCTGATTCATATTAAAACTATATTAGAGGCAATACATCAAGGATGATTAAGGTCGAAACGCCTAGATGGAGCAATATGATCGCGTTTCGCACAGCTAAAAGGTTCTTAAAAGCGAGGAATTAGGAGTTAGGGACTAGACTTAAATCTGTTAGAAACGTGGAAATAGCATTTGAACTAATATTGAAGGATGTTGTACTAAACTAGTTTTGGCCACCATAGTTTTATGCACTTCATGTTGAGGCAGGAATGATTAGGCATAAGTTCGATTCCCGTGAACTTCTCAGTCACGAACATTTGGTAGGAACAGAGACTTTCCCTTGGAAAGACAATGAACCAACCGGGAAATTGTTGCAGCTACTATCTTGTGACAACCAAAAGAAGGAGTGAATTAAACCCGTGGAAAATCCTAACGGTCAAGTTTATATTAAAATACTCAAAGTATTGGGAAAATCATAGATGATTAATAGCGTCCTTGAATGTATCGCCAAAAGACATCTCGCAAAAGTTAATGAGTGGTATTTTGTGAAACGAAGGTAAATGACAGAACAGCGTCCGTGATGTTTCCGACAGGGCGCATACCCGCCCCACATTAGCATGCTCTCCCTTGACCCTCCAGATTTTAACCATCTTAAACCACAAGCTTAAAAAACATTGATTGTTGATCATACCGTCACGTCCAAACTTGTATATCTATTATGGCACACCAGGAACCTATTAGATCCATGATACGGCCCGTTCTTCTACTTCCTAAACATGTTGAACCAACGTCCTCAAATGCGTGGTTGTTAACACAAATGAAGGACATCCTCAACCTTTCCTATGCCGCGACTTACTGTGCGCAACCTACTCTTTTCGGGTCTGATCACACCCGGATTGCCGACTTGTCTCAGATTGCAGATATAGTTGGGTCTGATGGCTTTACTCTTGTGTTGATATTGAACAAAACACGCGAAGAGGATTCAGAAAGCATAGAGATCGCCGCAACTGTAACTATTAAAAACTTTGGAGATGGGGATATCAATGAATATTTTAAGTGGACCAAAAATATTGGAGGCAAACAGTGGGCCGACAAGTCAAAAGCGACAGGAAAAGAGCAACAGCAACCTAGCCCACTTGTAACATCAACTTCGAAGCCTGAAGTTACAGCACTAGGAGTACATCCCAATTATCAAAAACTTGGTCTCGGGGTGACCTTGTTGAAAGAGATTGAGTGGCTCTTGATGAACTTCCCCCCAGGTCGTAGTGTCAATGACGGAGGTTTCGATGGACTGATTAGTCTTCCTGAGGATGTACCTTCACTTGTGAATCCTTGTTTGAAGGAGGATCAGAAGAGTGTCACAGACTATGGAATTGACATTGTCGCTCTACGACAGCAAATGACTACTAGACAGCGAAACAGAATTCCAAGGACTGCAGTTTTGACTTGTGTACGAGAGCTTGGCAATGAAGCATACTATGAGAAGCGCGGCTACAAGACTGTACACACAGGGATGGTGCCCGTCGGCATGTGGGACTCCAAGAAGGAGTGCACTATGGCCTATATGGAGAAGCAGCTACTATAATTCATTACTCCAAGCGAAGGTCGTGACTAGACTTGGAGTAGCTACCACAATCCGACTCAACTAACGCAATTGTTTTTGACAAAATGGATTTTTGATTGTTATTGTGTAGTGAGGTTAGATTATTAATGAATATATATAGTCACATTGACATGGTGCTTTCGAGTTTTCAAGTCAAGAACATATTATATACTCTCACGACCAACTGAAACATAAAGTGCACAAAGTGTCCCACATTAATTTGACCCTCCCCAAACCAAATCAATGTACCGAGACAAGAATACTCGATAGCATCGCGATCCCTTCCATTGAAATCGAGTTAGTAAAGCGTACATGGCGAAGCATGTTTGGACCCCCACATTAATGGATGGGCCATGAATTTGATAACATAAGAAGCGTTGAGGCTCGCATGTCACGTAACTCTGGATATATTGATTAATCCAATAGTATAAAAAGATTTATACAATGTGTTATGTGCCCCTAGGCAGGCGCTAGCCATTGCAGAGAAGTATGGGCCCATGGACCTAATTTGATGCCCCATTAGCTACATTTTTGACATGTTTCGTTGACCGCAGACATTTGTGAAGGCTTTCGAACATAAGGGGTATCATTTCATGGATTTTCCAAACAGTTCCTTCGTTATAGAAGGTATTTCAAAGTACAGTTACTGGTGTGTACGTCAAACATTCGGAACTGGTTCCAACTACGAAGACACACTACTCATATTGTCTAGTTGGCGAACTAGCTTCAATTGACATGGAGCTACTAATAAACCCTATCATTTAGCTGCATTGATTAAGTCGTGAAAACTTTGCGCATTCGACTAAGTCCCAGTCCATTAAAGCACTTCAATTGCTTCGCTCCATCAACAGTTCTTGGCGCTACTAATTACTAGCAACGAGATGTCAGCTTGTTTTTGGCAGTCACAGGCTTAGCTACCCATACATGGTACTGGAAGAGTCTGAAGGTGGAACAATAATGAATGAAGTCATTACATTTTAGCGAACTTTCACACATGCATAAGGCACTATAGTTACCCGCAGCTGCTGATCAAAAATGTGACCTAAAGTGTCCTACGTCATTCTAACAACGATTCAACTCACGCTGCTATGCTATCCACACAGGCAATGTCTAGTCACTAGCATCTCACCTATGCATTTAGATGTTCCCTATAAGCATAATAATACGATATTGCTAGTTATACCAAGCATAATACTCGCCTTTGTAACAAGTTTTACCTACGTCGACAACAAGGAGTGTATATGTAGACATTAAATACGTTTACTTGACATTGCTTTTTCCCCCCTCAATCAACGCAGCCTGCGAGTCGCATCCCGATTGTCGTTTGTGTTCCTTATTGCAAAATGAGCATCAATGAACTCTACAATACGCAGGATAATGCCAAAAAGGACACAAAGGATGTATCAATCAGCCAGAATCAAGAGTGGAAAACACTTATGCCCTATAAGGTTCACCAGAAAACCGATTTCCATGTAGTCTATAATGCAAGCTGTCATTGTGGACGGGTCGAGTACAAATTGAGCAGGGAAAAGCCATTAGATGCAAAATACTGTCATTGCAAGACTTGTCAGAAACTACACGGTAAGTAAAGAATCTATATGCTTCAACACGTAAGGCCTAGCTAATTGGTCCTCTTTCCCTTCCAGGAGCACCCTTCCAATGGGCAGCAATCTTCCACAAAGAAGATATCAACTTTACTAGCGGGCACAACAATTTGGTGTGGTACAATAGCGGAAACCAGGTTGTTGAACACACGCTACCCTGTAAAGTCACCTGCTCGTACTGTCGGAGTCCTATTTTGGACGAGGGCCGCAACATGATTTTGCTCTTCCCGACTTTAATCAATTTCAAGTCTAAAGAAGAGTCGAAGCACTTTGATCCATCGTAAGTACTGTCCTAAAAGCCTGACTTCATGTGGTGCGTGGCTTGGAATGTAGCTCTGACTCGACTTATGCAGCTGCCACATATTTTACGGCAGTCGTGTCGTGGACATTCTGGACGGGAGACCTAAGTGGAGCGGGGTCAACGAGAAGAGCGACCTAATGAGGGAATGATGAGACAGAGGAGGAGAAAAAGGAAGTGAGACATGGAATGTTTTAGAGCTTAGGAAAAAGTCTAGAACTTCTACCAATTCTTTCAAAATATTGTCCACTATTTGCAAAATCCAATGATTTTAAACATGTGTCAAAAAGAGAGCCAATCGAATTTAAAACTCATTAAATACACACTATGGCGGCTGAAGTTGGGTCACAGCATAGACATCAGAACACGCCACGCCTTATTCCTTCACTAATTCACTCTCGTCCTTTTTCCCCTCCCATTTGGGCAAGGCATCATTCACATCCATAACACGCTCTTTGTAGAACATATGATATCTACAGCAGGGAACATTTAGTATCTTTTTACAATGCTTAGCAAGTACATTTTAAATCACAGAACTTACCGTCCTGCGAATACTTTTTTCTCTGCTTCGTTTTTAAACTTGATAGTAGCTGGATAAATTAATATCTTATTTCTTCCTTCGTCCATGATCGATGCGTGACAATTTGAACAAGTAACCTTGCAAGGCAACTTATGTCGAGTACTTTTCTCTATGCTGTCGTACCAGCTGAGGTCATGATGGCCGTTTGTAAAGTTGATATCCTCTTTATCATATATAGCGGTCCATCCAAAGGGCGCCCCTAATGGTGATTAGTCTCGGACTACTGAATTCCTGGAGAGTCAATAGGGGCTTCATACCATGTAGGGCGTGGCATGTAGTACAATGACAGTATTTTGCGTCCAGAGGCTCGGTCTTTTTGATATGGAACTGAACCTTTCCACAGTGACAGCCTCCCTCGAAGCGAGACTCAAAGGAACTTGTTTCTTGGATTCTATACGGTGCTCGAAGCTTCCACTGGTTCTCTTCGCCTTCTATCTGCTCTGTTTGAGTCACATCATGACTTCTGGTATTTGGGGCCATGTCGCTAGAAAGTTCGCTGCTGTGCTATTGTTCTAATAATGGTATACAGACAACAATGTTTCGAAGAAAACGGAAATACAAGGCTCAGATGGTCAGTTTATTCATAAGAGGCGTCACAACCTCTGTGAGACATGTACTACCAATATTACTCACGTGATATGTTTCTGTAAATTAAGATCTACGCCAAACCTTATTCGTAGCGGGTTATCGTGGGGTAAGATCGTGACTTCATGAATATTCAGGTTCCCGAGCATCTCGTCATCTCAAAATATGATGACTTCATCAACAGACACATCCGGTCTCGACCGTTTGTATTTTCCTAGTGTATAATTGCTAACGGAGACTCTAGGGTCATTGCATGATTGATAATTGGAGCATGGATCAATAATATAAGTAGAACAGTAGTCAACAATTTCTTTGTTTGCTACTCTACTGCGAGTACTGTATTACCATGCCATCCATGACTTTACGAAGATCTGATTACCAAAATTTTATCTGATGTATTGTAATGAAACACGAGCTTGCGTCAGACATAACGGCATAAATATATATTATTATACATAAACGAAGCGTGATAAAGATCAGCAATGTAACAGGTTAAGTAGGCTAAGATATTCACTAGTCAACTTATATACTTTAGAAAACTTATAATCCGACCCAACTTACAAAAAGAAAACCCTGAATCCGAATCTTTCCCAAATCTGATGTATCGTAAATTTAATATATTAAGCCCCACAATATCGTTTACTAAGAACATTAGACGCTGGCCTACTTTGCTATTTTTATCTCAGTAAGGAAATTTTACTGAAGGGTTGAGAAAGATTTGACATCGTGAGTAACCAAGTATCTATCAGTAGTTCCACACGTGTCGCATTTAATCAATCGAGGAGTTAAGGTTAGTTACCATGCACCGACAACCGCGGCGAAAATGAGAATTTGACCAAATAGGGCAACGTCAAAATAATCTAACGTAAAATACCGTGAATCGAATTTTTCTATCCTTGGCTTCAATGGACGAAAGGAGCATCAGCGGAAGTCGGGTTCTGACTTAAGTTCATTTCATTGTAGACTTTCCTCTTATAAGTCCACCAGGCTAAAGGCCAAGCAAGGTCCTACTTACTGGTGGAAATAAAAGATAATAGTTAGTTGAGGCAAGTAAGAACCGGAAGTTCAGAGCTTGGGCTGATTGATTATCAAGGTAGTACAATTAATCCGCAGGATTTCCTGAACCTTTACAGTTGTAGTATGATGAGAAACAATATGAATCATAGTTTCAGATGTCAAATATTTGGCTGCTATCGTACAGAGCAGTATCCGTTACTTGGACTTCTCTTCATTTATGTCAACATAAATGGTGGGAGAAAGTCACCTCAGTATACGGTTAATGCCACGATAGCTCAAGTTAGAGTGGCCTATAGGGAAATTTTATGTGAGTTATCATGGAAGCAGAGTAATTCCAAATTGAGATATTTCCTCAGATCTAAAGCTAAAAGGTTCCTCGGTTGCTGTCGTATGATCATAAGCATCTGTAAATTGGAAGGTTGGTTGGTTCAGCATTCCAATAAATATAACTACAGTATCCTTCAAAGACATGTTGATGATTGTAACGAAAGTCATAATATTCATTCAACAAAATTCGATGGCTCTAACCTAAAGAAAAATAAAGTGATGACGGGGAAAGTTATTGAAAGACTTTAGTTTAAAGGCGAACGCCGCTAGTTCCTTTCTTCACTCCATATCCTGTGATGGTTAATGGAAAAAGTGTGACATTCATGCCTCAAGTTGACATAACAGCTCAAATAATCTGTTCATCCGCGAGCTAATTCGGCAGGGTGCATTTCAGCATTTGAGTCCATGTCTGAAGATGGGTGCATTGCTGGGTGCATGTCTTTCGAGGGGTGCATTGCTGGGTGCATGGAGTTTGAGGGGTGCATGTCTGAAGATGGATGCATATCTGAAGATGGATGCATTTCTGGATGCATATCTGAAGATGGATGCATTGCTGGGTGCATGTCTTTCGAGGGGTGCATTGCTGGGTGCAT